>Ga0075426_10001155_pt1 | contig 18568 bp, 17 predicted proteins | sample SoiMethybrSBSTD5_FD_75304 | JGI IMG/M metagenome (GOLD analysis project Ga0075426, IMG submission 75304) | Bulk soil microbial communities from a Populus tree surrounding site in Tennessee, USA - Soil MetaG P. TD hybrid SBSTD5 | ecosystem: Environmental > Terrestrial > Soil > Tree plantation...
TGCTGGATCGCGATCGCGCGTCCGCGGAACAGGTATGCGGTCACGTCGCGCGTGGCGGCGCGGCGCGAGGCCGCATACCACGAACCCCGGACGGCCCGGACCATCATCGTCGTCATGATGCCCAGCACGACGAACACGATCATCATTTCGATGAACGTGAACCCGCCGGAGCGATGCGACTGCGAGACCCTGCGACCGGACACGAACATCTCCCCCCACGCTATGGGACCACGCTGTATAGCAACTATTCAGTGTATGGAATATAGATGCTATAACAAGTCGAGTTGTAACACACGGCACACGAAAACGCCCCGGCAGGATCACCGGGGCGCTCCGTTGTGTCGCGAGTGCGACACTCGATGCGGTGTCGCGAAGGCTTAGTACATCCCTCCCATACCGCCGCCCCCACCCGGCATCGGCGGCGCCTTCTCCTTCTCCTTCTTCTCCACCACGACGCACTCGGTCGTGAGCAGCAGCGCGGCGATCGAGGCCGCGTTCTGCAGCGCGGTACGAGTGACCTTCGTCGGGTCGATCACGCCCGCCGCCACGAGATCCTCGAACTGATCGGTCTGGGCGTTGTAGCCGAAGTTCTTGTCCTTCGACTCCTTCACTTTGCCGACCACGATCGACGCCTCGGCACCGGCATTCTGGACGATCATGCGCATCGGATCTTCCAGCGCCCGGCGCACGATGTCGACGCCGATCTTCGCGTCTTCATCGGCTACCTTGACCTTCTCGAGCGCGCGCTGGCAGTACAGCAAGGCCACGCCGCCTCCGGGCACGATGCCTTCCTCGACCGCGGCGCGCGTCGCGTGCAACGCATCTTCCACGCGCGCCTTCTTCTCCTTCATCTCGGTCTCGGTCGCCGCCCCAACGTTGATCACCGCCACGCCGCCCGCGAGCTTGGCGAGCCGCTCCTGCAGCTTCTCCTTGTCGTAATCGGACGTGGACTTCTCGATCGCGGCCTTGATCTCTTTGATGCGGCCCTGGATCGCGTCGTGCTTGCCCTTCCCACCGACGATGGTCGTGTTGTCCTTGTCGATGACGATGCGCTTGGCCTGGCCGAGATCGTTGAGCGTGGCGTTCTCGAGCTTGAGCCCCATCTCCTCCGAAATCACCTGCGGCGCGCCACTGAGCACCGAGATGTCGACCAGCATCTCCTTGCGGCGGTCGCCGAAACCCGGCGCTTTGACGCCGCAGACCTTCAGGGTGCCGCGCAGCTTGTTGACCACGAGCGTGGCCAGCGCCTCACCCTCGACGTCCTCCGCGATGATGAGCAGCGGCCGGCCGGCCTGCGCCACCTTCTCGAGGATGGGCAGCAGGTCCTTCATCGACGAGATCTTCTTGTCGTGGATCAGGATGTAGGCGTCCTCGAGGACCGCCTCCATCTTCTCGGGATCGGTAATGAAGTAGGGCGACAGGTAGCCGCGATCGAACTGCATCCCCTCGACCGTCTCGAGCGTGGTCTCGAGGCCCTTCGCCTCCTCGACCGTGATCACGCCATCCTTCCCGACCTTCTCCATCGCCTGCGCGATCAGGTCGCCGATCTCCTTGTCGTTGTTCGCGGAGATGGCGCCGACCTGAGCGATCTCTTTTCGGCCAGCGGTGGGCACCGAAATTTTCTTCAGCTCCTCGACCACCATTTCTACCGCCCGATCGATGCCCCGCTTCAACGACATCGGATTCGAGCCGGCGGTGACCGACTTGAGGCCCTCGCGGAAAATCGCCTGGGCCAGCACCGTCGCGGTGGTCGTCCCGTCCCCTGCCAGATCCGACGTCTTGGTCGCCACTTCCTTCACCATCTGGGCGCCCATGTTCTCGATAGGGTCCTCGAGCTCGATCTCCTTGGCGACGGTGACGCCGTCCTTGGTGACGGTCGGATTACCGAACTTCTTGTCGATGACGACGTTCCGACCCTTGGGGCCGAGGGTGACCTTCACCGCCTCGGCCAACTGGTCCACGCCTCGCTTCAAGCGGGCGCGGGCCTCAACGTTGAACTCCAGCTGCTTTGCAGGCATGTCCGTTCCTCCTAGCCTCAGCCAAGCTTGGCGATGACGTCGGCTTCTTTGATGAGGATGATCTCTTCACCCTCGAGCTCGACCTGTGTGCCACTGTACTTGCCGTACACCACGCGGTCCCCGACCTTCAGCTCCATCGGCACCACATCCCCCTTCTCCCGGCGCCCGGGACCCACCGCGATGACCTCACCCTGGATCGGCTTCTCCTTGGCCGTATCGGGGATGTAGAGACCGCCCTTCATCGTCTCGGTCTCCTCCATCGGCCGGATGGCCACGCGATCCGCGAGCGGGTAGACCTTGAGCTTCGCCTTCGATGCCGTTGCGGTTGCCATGTGCCAGTCCTCACCTTCGATAGCAGTGGTTCTAAGTGCATATGGGACAATAGAATTAGCACTCTACCACCATGAGTGCTAAACCGACCGGGGAGAATCTCTCCCGGCGGCGGGGCTATGTCAAGTGGGCGAGAGCGCGCGTCGTAACGTGGGGTTCGCCGCCAGGGAGTCCACGATGGCCCGGGCGCGGTCGCCGGCGCTCGCGCCCAGCGAGTCGAGCGGGGCCGACACTGCCGCGACGATCGCCCCGGTCCGGGTGTCGGCCAGACGGATGTGCAACCAGGTCAGCGCCGGAGGGTCGGTTTCCCGGAAAATGAACGCGAAGAGATACGCGGTCGGCCGGCTTCCACCCCGCACGTGGGTCCGGACCCGGAAGCCCCGCCGGGCGAGCCCCTGCGCGATCCCGCGACCGAGCGAATCCTGGCTGGTGACGAGAATGTCGTACCCCCGCAGCGCGTCGGGCTGCTCGTAGTGGGTGGGGGGGGCGCATGCCAAGACCAAGACGATGCCGAGTGAGGCGTTGCAGAAGAGGCGTTGTCGGGTGAGGCGTGGTCGGGTGATGCGTTGCAACGCTGTTGTCGACAACGCTTCACTCGACAACGCCTCATCCGGCAACGTTTCACCCGAGAACGCTGCATCCCTCACGGTATTATTCTCCGCGCCCCCACCCATCGGTCCAGCCAGTAGGCCCCTTCCGAATCCTGCGGATCCAGGCGCGACAGCTTCACGCCGCGGTTCGAGCTGTGGATGAACTTGAGGTCCCCGACGTACATCCCGACGTGCGTCACGCCGGCGCCGGGGCGCGCCGAGAACAGCAGCACGTCCCCCGGACGAAGCGCGTCCACGACCGGTGAGACCTCGGCGCCGGCGCGGGCCTGATCGCGGCTCATGCGCGGCAAGCGGATACCGTGCTGTCCGTAGGCATATTGAATCAGCCCGGAGCAATCGAACCCGTTGTCCGCCGTGCCACCCCAGATGTACGGCGTCCCGAGCGACTCGATGGCCGTCTGCACCACGTCGACGGCATTGCCGCTGATCGAGAGGGGCGGCGCGGGCGGCGGCAGCTCGGGGGGACCACCGTAGCCGCCCCGCCCGCCCGGCCGTCGTCCACCCTCCCGCCTCCCTCCTCCCACCGACACGCCGAACACGGCGCTCACGCCAGTGCGCGCGTCGCTGCGCGGATTCCAGAACCCGCGCGGCCCGCGATCCTCGAGCCGATAGCGCAGCTCCGTCCCGAGCGCCAGCCATCCGAGGGGCCGCCACTCGAAGCCTCCGCCCACGCTCCACTGGGCCGCGAGCTCCTGCGTCGCGGGGTCGGTGGACAAGCCGAGCGCTACGCCGGCGAGCGCGTAGGGGCCGAGCGTGGCTCGGCCGCGCCACGCCTGGACCTCGTAGCCCAGTCCATAGAAGGCGCGGCGTCGGCCGAGCGAGTCGTTCACCAGCACCGACACGCCGAACCCGTGAGTGAACGGTCCCCCCAGCGTCGAGCTGGTGCGGAATTCGTACACGTCGGCGCGATTGCCGTTGTACCAGCGACCGAGATGGAGCTCGAAGCCGCGTCCCTGCCCCGCCAGCGTGGCCGGCAGGAGCAGGGCCCCGAGCCACCAGCGTTCAATCGGCGGCCGCAACAGCGCGCTGCTCCTCCGACGTGCGCGGGGCCATGTGGTGCGACAACAGGTGCGGCAGCCGGCGCATGAAGCGCACCCAGAGGGCGAGGGAGGTGAAACCGCTCAGCGCGGCGGTGGCACCGGCGACGGCGAGCATGGTCACGGGATTGGAAAAGCGAGCGGCGATCAGTGCCCCAGCCCACAGGCCGACGTAGGACGCGGCCCAGGCCAATACCGGCGTGAGCAGCCACCCCACGGCGACCAGGAGATGGGCGAGCCAGCGGGGCACGTCGCCCGTCCCAGCCGCTATCCCTTGCGGGTGAGGGCGACGAGGGCGAGCGCCGCGAGGACGATGGTGAAGGCGCCCCCGGCCACGGCCGGGAGGGCGACGGCGAGGCCCGCCAGTCGACCGATGGCCGCCAGCAGCACCCCGCCGGCGACGGCGGGCAGCGCGGAGCGGACCACGGTGGCCTGCCCGGCTTCCCGGGCGGCCTGCCCCGCCGTTACGATGCCGCCCATCCAGGCGAGGAAGGTGCCCAGCATCCACCACACGGGGAGGTACCACCACGTGCTGCCGCCCCCGATCGCGTCCCACGTCCAGGGATAGGCCTTGAACGGCCGGAGCAGCACGATGTCGATCGCGCTGAATACGATCGTCCCCACCAGACCCACCGCCGCGGCCCCGGCGATGCCGTCGGTCGCTCGCGCCCGAGTCCACTGCGCGGGGAAAAAGGCAACCCCGACCGCTGCCGCGAGCACCACGAGAGCCTCGACGCCATCCCGAACGGCGCCGCCCGTGAGCGTGCGGGACACGGCCACAAACAGCACGACTGCGACGCCCGTCACGAGGCCGACCAGGGCACCCCCCGTGGTGACGGTACGGAAGTCCGAACGGTCCTGCGCCGGTGCCGCCGTGGCCGACATGCGTCGCGTCTCCTTCGAAAAAGGGCCGGGGAGCTGACCTCGCGGAAATCTAAGCGCCTGGTCTCACCGGGCAAACACCAGCAGCACCGCGAGATCGGTGATGGCCCACACGCCGAGCGCCTGATACATGCCGCGTTGCTGGGCAGCGGCGGACAGCGCGTCGCGGCGCTGGTACCACGGCGCCAGCACCGCGAGCCACAGGATCAGCGGCACGAGAAGCAGCCATGCGCGCACCCACAACAGCGCCGCCGCCCACGCGAACAACGCGAAGGCCAGGACGATGCACGCGATCGCCACGGCCAGGCTGGCGCGCGACCCGAGCATGAGCGCCAGGGTGCGATCGCCGCGGCGGCGATCTTCCTCCATCTGATACAGCTGGGTGAGCGGATAGAGCCCCGCGAACAGCGGGCAGAATCCGAGCAGCACCAGAGCATGCCCGACGTCGAGCGGCCGGCCGGTGGCGGCCCAAGCGGCGAAGGGCGTGAGCGTCCCGAACCCCCACATGTTGATCACCCAGTCCACGCCGGCGACGGCCTTGAACCGGAACGGGGGCACCGAATAGAGAATCGAGAGCGCCAGACAGATCGCGTAATCGATGCGGAACGCGGGCGGGAGCGCGAAGCCGAGCAGCTGACCGCCGGCGAGCAGCGCCACGCTGAACGCGAGCAAGTGGCGCGGCGGTGGCGGTGGCGCCCGTAGATACCCGATGTCCCCTTCGTCCTTGTCGAACACCGAGTTGATGGCGAGTGTGCCGCCGTTCAGGAACACGACCCACACGACGAGCGCGCCGATCGCCTGGGGCAACCGCGCACCGCGCACCGCCCCGCTGATCCCCACGGCCAACACGTATCCCACCAGCGTATGGCCGGCCATGATGGGCCACTCGGCCGGGCGCAGGTGCAGCAGGTAGGAGAACAGCTCCCCCGGGAGCAGTCGATAGCCCCAGCGGCGCCAGGCGTTGAGCGCCCGGGCGTCGGCTACCACTTCAGCCCGAGGGCGCCGGCGGCGATCCGCAGTCCAGTGAGGGTCAAGTCGGGGTGCACGGCCTCGATCTCGCGCGCCAGCGGGGCGACCAGGCTCGCGAGACCCCCGGTGGCGATCACGTGAGGCGCCTGACCGTTCGGCCACTCGGCCTTGATGCGCCGCACGAGACCGTCGACCGCGTCCGCCGTGCCGAGCAGGACGCCCGCGCGGATCGCCTCCTCGGTGCGTCGCCCGATGGCGCGCGTAGGCGGAGCGAGGTCCGTGGCAGGGAGCTTGGCGGTGCCCCGGATGAGCGCGTCCGACGCCGTGCGGATCCCCGGCATGATCACGCCGCCGAGAAAATGCCCGTCCGCCGTGATGCAATCGAACGTCGTGGCGGTGCCGAAGTCGACGACGATAGTGTCGCGGTGGAACAGTTGCGCGGCGGCGAGCGTGTTGAGAATGCGGTCCGCGCCCACTTGCAGCGGCTCCTCCACGTCGAGCGTGATCGGCAGCTTGGAGCGACCGTCCACCACGGCGGGGGCCACCGTGGTCGCCCGCTCCACGGCTTCGCACAATCCCTGCGTCACGGGCGGCACCACCGACGCGACGATCGCGGCGCGCACCTCCTGCGTGGAACGGCCTGCCTGGGCCAGGTACGACGTGAGGGTCGAGGCCCACTCGTCCGGCGTGCGCTGCGGGGTGGTGGTGAGTCGCCAATGGGACTCGAGGCTGTCGCCCCGGAACAGGCCGACTTTCGTTTCGGTGTTGTTGATGTTGATGGCGAGGAGCATGAAGCTAAACTACGTCACGGAACAACGTCACGGAAAGGCGTCACGAAAAGGCGTCACGAACCGACGTCGCTCCGTGACGTTCCCCCGTGACGTTTCTCCGTGACGTTTCTCCGTGACGTCTTTCCGCGACGTCTTCGCTTCTCTCATCATGCCAGCTCTACGTGCCCCTCCCGCACCGCGATGGTCGCGGCGCCGAGATCGACGAGCAGAGCGCCGTCCGGGCGGAGGCCGCGCGCCCGCCCCGCGGCGGGGGCGCGCAGCTGACGGCCGAGCAGCCAGTCGCGCGCCGCAAACGCGGCGCACTCGCGCTCCGAGAGCGCGGCCGCGCCCCCCGGTCCCGTGAGGGCCGCGAGCGCCGGCACCAGGCGATCGAGCAGGTCGATGCGCCGCACGGCGGGCAGCCATTCGGCGAGGGCCACGGCGCGGCGCGCCACGGCGCCGGGGATCGCGTTGCACACGTTCGCCCCCACACCGACCGCGAGCCATTGCGGCGCTTCGCCCTGCCAGCGCCCCTCGCACAGAATGCCGGCGAGCTTGCGCTCCGCGAGCAACACGTCGTTGGGCCACTTGAGGCGTGCCTCGGGACGTCCCAGCAGGGCATCGATCGCGTCCGCCACGGCGAGCCCCACCCGCACGGATATCACGCCCAGCTCGACGCGCGCGGGGCGCAGCAGCATGCCGAGCCACACGCCTCCCACGGGTGATTGCCAACTCCGCCCGTCGCGCCCGCGGCCTGCGGTCTGTTCTTCGGCGATCACCGTGGTCCCCGCGGGTGCGCCCTGCGCGCCCAGGTCGTGGAGGGCGTCGAGCGTCGAGCCGAGCTGGCGGAACAAGCCGCATTGCGGCACGCCCCAGCGCAGCGCGAGGTCGGCGGCCGCGATGCCGTCGAGGTCTAGCCGCGCCATAGGGCGTAGACGATCGTGAGCACGCCGACGGTCCAGTTGTATGGCGCGAATCGATAGAAGCGGCCGCGCTGGAGCAGCGCGACGAGAAAGCGGATGGACCAGATCCCGCTCGCGAACGCGAGCACGAAGCTCACCGCGAGGGGCACGACGCCGACGGCCGCGACGCTCACGACCATGTGCCGCCCCTCGACCAGCGCCGCCCCCGCAATCACGGGTACGGCGAGCAGAAAGCTGAATTCGGCGGCCGCCGCCGGCCCGAGGCCGCCCCACAGCGCGGCGCACACGGTCGACCCCGAGCGCGAGACGCCTCGAAACACGGCCGCCACCGCCTGGGCGAAGCCGATCCCCACCGCCACGCCGACCGTGGGCTCGGCGCGGGCGCCGGCCAGCCGCCGCGTCGACCAGTTCATGAACCCCGTGACCAGGAAACCCGCGCCCACGAGCAACAGCGACGCCGCCGCCTCGACCTGGCGATGGAACGCGACTCCGATGACGCCGGCCGGCAGCGTGGCGAGCGCGAGCAGACCCGCCGTGCGCAGGTCGTCCGGGCGCCGCGCCAGCACCCCCCGCAGGATCGCCCACAGCCGGGGGCCGTACACGACCAGCACCGAGCCCAGCGTCGCGACATGGAGGGCGACCTCGACGAACACGCCGGGCGTGTGCACGCCGGTCACCACTTCGAGCACGCGAAGGTGCCCGGAGCTCGACACCGGCAGGAACTCGGTGAGTCCTTGCACGAGCCCCAGCACGATCGCTTGCCACAGCGTCATACGATCCGCCCGGCGACCAGCGCCACGATCCCCACGAGCATCGCTCCTTTGAGTAGCAGACTGTTGCGGGCCCGGTGCCCGGCGAACAAGCGGCTCGCGACCGCCAGTACCGCGAGCTGGGCGAACAGCGCGATGAGGAAGTAGGCGCCGCCATAGTGGGCCCGCGCTGGCAGCGCCAGCGAGAGCGGCACGAAGGCCGCCGCGAGGATGGCCGCGACGACGCCCGCGCGCCGCGACCCGATCACGAGGGGCAGCGTGCGCCGGCCCAGCGCCGCATCGCCGGCCTGATCGTCCAGGTCCTTCACGATCTCGCGCACCAGGTGCAGCCACGCGGCGAGCGTCCAGGGAACGAGGCCAGCGGCGGGCCGACCCACGGCGAGGGCGCCGTACAGGAGCGGCAACCCCGCGACGAGCGCCACCGCGACGTTTCCGGGGAGGCCGCGACGCTTGAGCAGCGGCGAGTAGACGAACATCACCACGAGCGCGCCGGCGCCCACCAGGACGGCAGCGCCGCTCACGAGCGCCGCGGCCGTCAGGCCCCCCAGCGCGCCGCCAACGACGCACAGGTCGGCGGTGCCGCGCGCCAGGCGACCGGCGGCGAGGGGGCGCTCGCCGCGCGGTCGATTCACCCGGTCTCCGGCGAGGTCCCAGATATCGTTGAGCGCGTTGCCCGCCGCCCCGAGACCCAGGGCCGCCAGGCTCGCGAACCACAGCACCCGCGGCGTGGTGAGGGCGCCGAGCGCGATCCAGCCACCGGCGAGGACGCCGAGCGCGGCGAGCACCAGGTTGTGGACGCGGACGAGCCGCAGCACGTCAAGCACCGAGCACGTCCGCGTACAACTGCTCGTACCGGGGCACGACGCGGTCGGCGGCGAAGTCGAGCGCCCGCCGGGCGGCCGCGTCGCGGAGCCGGGCGTGGAGCCTGGCGTCCCGCAACACGCGCACTCCCTGAGCGATCATCGCGTCGACCTCCCCGGGCGGCGTGAGAAAGCCCGTTTCCCCCTCCACCACCACTTCGGGCAGGCCGCCCACCGCGCTCGCCAGCACCGGGACGCCGCACGCCATCGCTTCCAGCGCGGCGAGCCCGAACGACTCGGTCTCGGAGGGCAGCAGAAACAGATCACCGCCCCGCAGGATGTCGGCGACGTTGTCCACCTTGCCGAGAAACCGGACGTCGCGCCCCAGCTTCAGACGGTCCGCTTCCTGCTCGGCGGCATCGCGATCCGGTCCGTCGCCCACCAGGACGAGCGTGGCCGGAAGCTCCCGACGGATCCCGGCGAACACCCGCACCACATCGCGCACGCGTTTGACCGGCCGGAAGTTCGAGACGTGCACCAGCACCTTGTGGCCGGCGGGAGCGAGCGAGCGGCGGGCGCTCGCGTCCGCCGCCGGGTGATACTCGGCCACGGCGACGAAATTGGGAATCACGATCACGTCGCACCCCGCGCACCCGAAGGCGCGATAGGTCTCGTTCCGCAGGAAATCCGACACTGCTGTGACCCGGTCCGACTGCTCGATCGAGAACTTGGTGAGCGTGTAGTACGAGGGATCCTGGCCCACCAGCGTGATGTCGGTGCCGTGCAGCGTGGTGACGAGCTTCAGGTCCTGCTGTCCCTTCAGCATCTGCTTGGCCAGCCACGCGGTGGCCGCGTGGGGGATGGCGTAATGCACGTGCATGACGTCGAGGTGCTCCCGCATCGCCACCTCGTGCTGCTTCACCGCGAGCGCCAGGGCGTACGGGGACGAGTGCTCGAACAGGGGATACTCGGGCTGCGTGACCTCGTGGAAGGTCACCCGCTCCGCGTAGCCCCGCAGCCGGAACGGACTCGCGTAGGAGACGAAGTGGATCTCATGCCCGCGGCGTGCGAGCTCGAGCCCCAGCTCGGTCGCCACCGCGCCGGAGCCGCCGTAGGTCGGGTAGCAGGTGATGCCGATCCTCATATCAGGCGGGACCGGGGACGGGGGACGCGGGACGGGTAACGGCGCGCCAGCGATCCACGATTCGCGCAGCCAGCACGGCGGGCGCCTCCACCGCGTCGAGCGTCCAAACCACCCCGTCCCCCCTCCCGCGTCCCCCGTCCCGTAGTTGGTGTCGAAACCACGTCTCCTGCCTTTTCGCATACCGCCGCGTCGCTACCACGATCGCGTCACGCAGCTCCGGCTCCGGCAGCCGTCCGGTGAGCATGGCCACCACTTCGCGGTAGCCCACACCGTCCAGGCCCGGTGCGTCCGGCGCGACCGGCCGGGCGAGCGTGCGCCGGACCTCGTCAACGAGCCCTGCGGCGAGCATCCCATCCACCCGGTTGGTGATGCGTCGCTCGAGGGCGTCGCGCGGCAAGGTGAGATGAATGTACCATGGCCGCATCGCGCCGGTCGCGCGCGCGTGCTCCTGCCACCAGCTGAGGCCGCGTCCGGTGAGGAGCGCGACCTCGATGGCGCGCGCGGCACGCTGCCGTCCCCCACCCGCGAACCGCCGGTCCAGTCGCGCCGCCCAATGCGCGAGACGCGCCACCGGCAAGCGCGCCGTCCAGGCACGCAGCCGCTCGCGACGCCCGGCGTCGAGCGGCGGCTCGTGGAACAGGCCCTCCGCCAAGGCCCGCACATAGAATCCCGTTCCCCCGACCACGACCGGTTGGCGGCCGCCGCTTTGGATTGCGGCCAGCCACGCCGCCGCATCGCGCGCGAATTGCCCCGCGCTGTAGCGCTCGCCGGGCTCGACCACGTCGAGGCCCACGTGCGGCACCCGGGCGAGCAGCGCGGCCGGCGGCTTCGCGGTCCCGATGTCCAAGCCGCGGTAGACCTGGCGGGCGTCCGCGGAGACGACGGTGATGGGCTCGAGCGCGGCCCACGCCGCGACAACGGCGGTCTTGCCGACGCCGGTCGGGCCGACGATGACCGGGACGAGCGGGGGGGCGCCCCGCTCAGCTTCTTCCAAATCTCCGCTCCAGCTCTCCGCGCGGCAGTTGCACCACCGTCGGCCGGCCGTGCACGTCGTGGGCGGGGAGCGTGGCGCTGAGCAGCCGGAGCACGAGCTCCCGCATCTCTTCCAGCTCGAGCCGCTGGCCCGCCTTGATGGCCGCGCGACACGCGAACGTCGCCGCGAAGCGCTCGAGCCGGTTGGCGAGCGCACCGAACCGCCCTCCCGCGAGATCGGCGACGAGCTCCTGGAAGCAGCGCGCCGCATCGAAGCGGGGATGGGGGTTGGGCGCGGTGTGCACGACCACGCTGCGCCCCGAGAACGGCTCCACCTCGAACCCCACGCGGCGCAACAGCTCGCGCTGCGCGTCGATCGCCTCGAGCTCGGGACCCGAGAACTCGAGCGTGAGCGGCAGCAGCAGCCGCTGCGCCGGCGCACCGTCGCCTGTGAGCTGGCGCATGACCCGTTCGTACAGGACCCGCTCGTGCGCCGAGTGCTGGTCCACGATAGCGACGCCCGAGTCGGACTGGAATAGGATGTAGGTGTCGAAGACTTGAAGCAGAGGCGGGGCTCGGGACTCGGGACTCGCGACTCGGGAATCGCCGGCAAACATGTCGAGCGGCACGGCGGAGCCTGCCACCGCATCCCAAGTCCCGAGTCCCGAGTCCCCAATCCCGAGGGGGGCGGCGGAGGCGAGGGGCCCCAGCGCCCCCCGCACCGCCTCCTCGACGACCTTCTCGACGAAGAACTTGTCGCGGAACCGCACCTCCAGCTTCGATGGGTGGACGTTCACGTCCACCGCGTCTCCAGGCAGATCCAGGAACAGGATCAGCGAGGGACGGTCGTCCGGGGCGAGCGTCGAGCGGTAGCCGGCCTCGGCCGCGCGCAGGATGAACGGATCGCGGATCGGCCGGCCGCGCACGAACACATACCCCTTGCGACCAGTGGGTTTCGCCTGCGCGGGACGCTGGGCAAATCCGCGCACTTCGAGCGGGCCCTCACGGTGGGTGATCGGGAGCAGCGTATCGGCCAGGGCCCCACCCCACAGCGCACCCACACGCTCGATGGCACTGGCCGCGGGAGGCACATCGATCAGCGTGCGGTCGTCGCTCGACAGCGTGAATGCCGCCTCGGGACGGATCAACGCCAGCAGCGTGACGGCCTCCGCGACGGCGCGGGTCTCGGTCGCCTGGGCCCGGAGGAACTTGCGGCGCGCGGGCGTATTGAAGAACAGCCCGCGCACCGTCACCGTCGTCCCCCGGCGGCGGGCGACGTCCTCGACGCCCTCGCGCTTCCCCCCGACCACCCGCAGCCTCGTGCCGGTGGCGCCGTCGAGCGAGGTCTCGAGCTCGAAGCGGGACACCGAGGCGATCGCGGGCAGCGCCTCACCCCGAAAACCGAACGTGCCGACCCCAATCAGGTCGGCGGCCTCGCGGATCTTGCTCGTGGCATGGCGCGACAGCGCCAGCTCCGCGTCGGCGCGGGCCATGCCCTCGCCGTCGTCGCTCACCCGGATGAGGCTCTTCCCGCCGTCCTCGATCTCGACGCGAATCGCCCGCGCTCCGGCGTCGAGCGCGTTCTCGACCAGCTCCTTCACGACGGAGGCGGGCCGCTCCACGACCTCACCGGCCGCGATCTGATCCGCCACCTGCGGCGCTAGCACGGCGATCCGCAGCGCGCTCTGCACCGTCACAGCCGGGTCACCTCGGTCGCGAGCACCCAGCCGCGCACGCCGTCCTGGCGATGCACCTCGAGCCACCCGCCGTATGCCCGGTCGACGAGGAGCGCGGCGCCGGCTTCGACCGTGGCGGCGGCGCTGGCGCTGCCGTACGGCGCCACGCGCACCGCCGTCGCGGGCTGCACGACGATCGCGAGGGGCCGGCCCCGCCGCAGGGCCTCGCGCACGGCCATTCCCACGGCGGTGCCCATGAGCAGCACGACGCCGACGAGGACCACGCGTCTGCGCGCCCCCCCCGCGGCCACGATCCACATGACGACCCACAGCAACGCAGCGAGCAGGGCCCATTCGCCGGGCGTCGCGACCCCGACGACGAGGAGCGGCTCGCTGGGCGCGTCCGGGGGCGGCTGCAGCTCCCGGGCCCGCCGCACGGTTTCGTCGCGCGGGGCGAGCCGGGCCGCGATGGCCCACGCCGCGCTGGCCTTGCCGTCCGCTCCGGCACGGTACAGCGTGGCGCCCAGGTTGTACCAGTGCGCCGGGACGCGCGGCTCCGCCGCGGCGCGCGCCGCGAAGGAGTCCGCCGCCGCGCGCAGCGCGCCCGCCTCGTACAGGGCCTCCCCGCTCAGGGCCTGGGCCGCCGGCGGCCGCGCCAGCGCTCCCCCTCCCCAGGAGCCCAACGCGGCCGCCAGTATGGCAACGGCCACGATCCGGCCGTCCCGGCCGCGCCGTCCCGTCCGCGCGGGATCGCCGTCGAGCACCCGCAGCACCTGCTCCAGCTCGGCGGCCAGCTGCGCCGCGTCGCCCGGCGCGCGGGGACCGTATCGGGCCGCACGCAGCCGGTCCCGCAGTCGCATCACGTGATCGGCGACCGCGCTCTCGACGCCCGCGGCGCGCAGCGCGCGCCCCAGGCCGTCGCCATCGCGGGCCTCGGCGTCCGGGACATGGCTCGCGAGCAGCGCGTGAAAGCGACGCTCCGCCCGCCCGATCGGGCTGAGTGACGCGGCCACGACGGGGGCGGCGCGGATCGGCGCGGCCGGCCGGCGGCGACGCCACAGCCAGGCGACGAGCGGCGGACCGACGAACAGCACGAGCCAGCCCCACGGCACGAGGTCGTGCGCCAGCTCGTCCGTCCATACCGGGCCGGCGGCGCGCTCGAGCGGCGGGAGCGCCCGGGGCGCGCGGGGCTCGAGCCCGGCCGCCACCATGAGCGGGCGGGGTGCGAGTGTCGCGGCAGCCACGTCACCCGCCGCGAGATCGTAGTAGGGGTACCGCACGGCGGGAAGCTGGAACGACCCCGCGGAGTCCGGCATCACGAGATAGTGGAACGTCTTCGCCCCGGCGATGCGACCCTCGCGGGACTCGACGCGCGTCCCCGTTTCCCCGGCGTAGGCGCGAAATGCGGCGGGCCAGCCGATCACGGGCTCCGGCCAGAGCGCGACATTCCCGACGCCCGACAGCGTGGCCGTCACCGCGATGGGCTCGCCCACCCGGCCACTGGGCGGATCGAGCCTGAGGTCGAGGCTGAGCGCCCGTGCGACGGCGGGCGGATCGCCCGCCACCGCCCGTGCGCCGGGCAGCGGCAGCACCTGCACCGGCACCGTATCGCTCCGCAAGGAATACCGGTCCTCGCGGCTGAAAAAGGAGAAGCTGGCGGGCACCGCGTACTCCACGGTGGCCGGCGGGATGAGGATGCGGCCGGGAGCGAGGGGAAACACGGCCTCGTGCGCCACGAACAGGTCGAGCCAGCGCCCGCGCACGAGGCGCGAGGCGGCGACGTCACTCGGCGCGGCGCCGGGATACGACCAGACGCCTTCCGGCGTCTGCAGCGTGAGAATGGGCGGGCGTCGCAGCCGCGCGCGCAGCTCACGCGGGAACCAGGCCACGGCGATCACGTCCAGCTGCTGGCCCACGAGGACGGAGTCGCCGGGGAGGAGCACGGTGAGCGCGACGCGCTCGGCCTGCTCACCGGGGGGGGAGGCGGGCGGTGTGGCCGCGTCGATCAGGCGCCGCGCGATGGGCGATACCGCCGTCGCGAGCCCGACTCGCGCGCTGTCCACCGTGACCGTGAGCGCGGCGGTCGTCACCCGCCGACCCGCCTGCTCCACCCGTACCGGGCCGATCACCAGGGCGCCCGGGTGCTGCGCCCGCAGCTCGAGCTCACGCGTGGTGGTACGCACCGGGCCGCCCAACGCCTCGAGCGTCACTTCCGTCACCTCGCGCGAGCCGACGACGGTGAATCCCGTGAGCGCGGGAAGCGTGACGATCACCGGCGCGGCGGACCGCGTGCGGGCGCGAACCGTGAGCAGGAGGTCGTCACCCGCCGTCACGTGGGTACGGTCCACCCGCGCGGTGACATCGGGTGCCGGCGCGCTCTGCAGCGCGGCGAGCACCCACAGCGCGAGCATCACCAGTCTTTCACACCGGGCTCCACGGCGCGGCGCGTCTGCCCGGTGCGGTCCCGTCGGGTCTTGAGCTCCTGCTGGCCGATCGAGCGCAGCACTTCGTCGGCCTGCGCGGGGCTCATGCCACCCTGCACGCCCGCGCCGCCCTGGGCGCGTCCCTTGCTCGATCCGCCCCCACCGCCGCTCTGGGGGCCGCTCCCGCCATTGCCCCCGGACGGCGGATTGCTGCGGTTGCTGCCGCCGTGCTGGCGCCGCACGGCGAGCTCGAGGTTCCATTTGGCGCCCAGGTCGTGCGGGCGCAACAGCAGCGCTTCGCGGTACGCGCGCTCGGCGTCCGCGAGCCGCGCGTCGCGTGCCGCGCTGTCGGCCATGGCCTCCTGCAAGGCGAGCAGGCCGAGATTGAAGAGCGCGCGGAACCGCACGTCGGGGTCGAGCGAGGCCGCGGCGTGCGTCAGGCTCCCTCGCGCGGTTTCCGCATCCGAGTCCGCGAGGGCAGCGGTGCCGGCGTTGTACCATGCCGTGTCGTCCGTGCGCCGCGCCGCGAGCTCGGCCAGATAGGCCGCGCGGGCGCCGGCCAGGTCGTGGCGGTCCCAGGCCCGCTCCGCCGCGCTGCGGGGTCGGGTGGGGGGCTGCTGCGCCGCGGCGGGCGGCGGAAGCACACACCACCACGCGATACCGACGAGTGCCGCGGTGCGCCGCGTGGCCGCCTGCGTGACGAGCAGCGCCACGGCGAACAGCAGGGGCAGCCAGGCGCGCAGCCGACCCTGCTCGGTACGCGCCTCGCTCGCGCGGGCGCGTCGATAGGACGCGACGAGGTCTCGCACCGCGCCGGCCTGATCGGGGAGGTCGGCGGCGACGAGGGTCCCCTGCGCCGCGTCCGCGATCGCCCCGAGGATATCGTCGCGCCGGGTCGTCTGGATGACGGTCCCGTCCTCGTCGCGCTGGTAGGTGACGAGCGCCCCGTGCTCATCGCGTACGGGGATGCGGCTGGGGGTCCGGCCGCCCTCCGCGACCAGGATCAGCTTGACGCCGGCGGCGCGGAGCTGTTGCGCCTGCTCGGTCACGGCGGGGAGCGTGTCGTGCGCTTCGCCGTCGGTGAAGACGACCAGCACGCGGTCGGCGAGGTCGGAGCTCGCCCGCAGCAGCTCACCGCCCTGGCGCAACGCGCCAGCCAGGCCCGTACCTCCCTGGGACGCGACTTCGGGATCGAGCGCATCGAGATAGAGCGTGAGCGCGGAGCCATCGATCGACAACGGGGAGAGGATGTAGCTCGATCCGGCGAACGCCAGCAGGCCGACGCGATCGCCGTCCAGGTCCTGCACGAGGCGGCGCGCCTCGCGCAGGGCCCGCCCCAGCCTGCTCGGGCTCGCATCCTCCGCGAGCATCGAGCGGGAGATATCCATCGCTATCACGACGGACAGGGCGCGCGTCTCCGCCACGATGGTCGCTTCGCCCCAGCGCGGACCCGCCAGCGCCACGACGCTCAGGAACGCGGCCACCGCCAGCGCGGTGGGCCCGAGGCGCCCCGCGCCGAGGGCGCGCCGCACGGTCTCCTCGGACCAGAGCGCCGCCCGCCGGATGCGCACGCGGCGCGCCCACGCGGCCGCGAACCACACGGCGCCGCCCACCAGCGGCGCGACCGCGAGGACGACGGGCGCGTCGAACGCCATCAGGGCACCCGGACCGCGAACGTGCCCGCGACCACGATCTCGAGCGCCAGCGCCACCAGCCCCAGCGCCAGCGGCGTGCGATACGCCTCGTCGAACCGCCGATACACCACCTGCTCCACGGGTGTCTTTTCGAGCCGGTTGATCTCGGCGAACACGTTGCGTAGCGATTGCGCGTCGGTGGCGCGGAAGTAGCGCCCGCCCGTCATCGATGCGATCTCGGTCATCAGCGGCTCGTCGATCTCGACCTGCATCATCTCGTAGCGCAGGCCGTCGAGTCCCTGCCCCGTCGGCACCGGCGCTTCCCCCCGCTTCCCCACGCCGATCACGTAGATCTTGATGCCCAGCGCCGCCGCCGCCCGTGCCGCCGTGCGCGGGTCCACGGTGCCGCGATTATTCACGCCGTCGGTGAGCAGCACGATCACCTTGCTCTTTCCGGGAGCGCGCCGCAGCCGGCTCGCGGCCGTGGCGATGCCCGTGCCGATCGCGGTGCCGTCCTCGAGCATGCCGATGTGCAGTCCTTTGAGCGCCTGCTCCAGCACCGCGTAGTCGGTCGTGATCGGGACCTGGGTGAGCGCCTGGGCGGCGAAGGCCACGAGCCCGATCCGGTCCGATTTGCGCGCGCGGACGAACTCGATCGCGGTCTGTTTGGCGACATCGATGCGGTTGGCGGGGGCGAAGTCCTCCGCGAGCATGCTGCTCGACATGTCGAGGGCGAGCACGATCGAGATGCCCTCGCTGTGCGTCTCCGAGCGGGCCGACCCGATGCGGGGACCGGCGGCCGCGATGATCCACGCGCCCAGGCACAGGCTCCGCAGCGTGACGGGGAGGCGCGCGATCCAGAGACGCTCGGCTGCCCCGGCCGCCGGCCGCACGTCGCTCATCCGGGTCCCCGCCAGGCGGCTCAGTCGTTTCGTCCGCAGCCACCACCACAGCGGCAGCACGCCCAGGGCGAGCAGCAGGAAGGGCCGGGCGAAGCTCAGGGCGCGAGCTCCTGGGCCAGGCGGCGCGCCCGGGCGGCGAGCGCCGCGACATCGGTGCCCGGGGCCGTGGCGAAGGCCACCCGATCGAGCTGCTCCAGCACCTCGCGCAGCTCGGCGACGCGCGCCCCCGGCCGCGCCCGCTCGACCACGGCGAGACACTCGTGCGTATCGAGCGCGAGATGCGCGGCGGGCACCGCCCGACCCAGCGCAGCGCGCAACCGCCAGGTCGCCCGCGTGGCCACGGCCCGGGGCTCGCCGGCGGAGAGCCAGCGCGCATCCGGCACCTCACGTTCCAGTGGAACTGGAGCGGCCGGGGGCACCTGGCGCGGCCGCCGCCGCCGTCCGGCGACGCCTGCCACGAGCAACCCGATCGAGACGACGACCGCGAGGAGCGGCGGCGCCGGGTTGCGCCGCTCCAGGCGCAATGGCCCGAGCGGTCCGCGCGGGGCTGGCGGGGCGGGCCCTTTCAGCGTGTCCGGGAGCACGCTCGCCACCACGAGACTCGCCGCCCCTCCGGCACTCGAATCGCTGCGCCCGTCCGCACCGATGCGCCAGAGCGGGGGCAGGGTGAGCGTGTGGCTCCCCGGAGTCCACACGGCGACGCCATA
>Ga0075426_10001156_pt1 | contig 18566 bp, 15 predicted proteins | sample SoiMethybrSBSTD5_FD_75304 | JGI IMG/M metagenome (GOLD analysis project Ga0075426, IMG submission 75304) | Bulk soil microbial communities from a Populus tree surrounding site in Tennessee, USA - Soil MetaG P. TD hybrid SBSTD5 | ecosystem: Environmental > Terrestrial > Soil > Tree plantation...
GTCCTGACCGGCGTGATCTCGCCCTGGGTCCATGCGCCCACAAACCGGTCTCCCCCGACCGATAGGCTCACCGATATCTCGGTCTTTTTCATCTACATCGGTGTCGACCCCTTGTTCGGTCCGAACGATACCCAGAGCTGCGCGCAGTGTCCGATGTATCTCTCCCCCGGATCATGGACCCAGCTCGTCTTCGCGGTCTTGAATACTAGCGGGGCGCCGTCCGCGCTTTCCGTCGATGTCATGTTAACATCGAACGCACCCGTGCTCTTCCAGGACGGTGCGTCAACGTCGACCACCTACGATAACGGGACCTTCGTCCCCGACAGGGTCTTCCAGTTCGGACTCGACCTGAGCATGCCGACGGAGGATTACTGGAGTTTCTCGGTCGTGGCCTACATCACCGTGAGCCGGTGACGACCCGCCCGGGACAGATCGGCCCTGCCGGCATCCAGCCCCCGCCTAAGATTCGAGGGTCGCCAGTCGGGGGGCGAACCACTTGACGCGGGCGGTCCCAGCTCCGCCAGGGGACTCGAGAGAACCGAGGTCCCTCGCTGGAGAGGACAGGGCTGCCATCACTCTTCTCGGCGAAATCGAAGCGGCCTAGTTCGTCAACCCTATACGGTAGCGACCGATCGATCGTCCGTGCTCGCCTGCCCGTTCTGCGGCGCCCCCGAGACCGACCGCATCGACCTCGAGGGCCACCGATTCCTCGTCTTCCGATGCCTGTTCTCCCCGGAGGTGGACCCGGGCGCCGACGACGAGACGCTCGCCGAGCAGATCCGCACGAAGTACTCCGGGCCGGGGGGCGCCTACTTTCGCGGCATGTGCGACCGTCTCCATCTGTACGTTGTGAAAGGCGAGGGCGCCAAGATCCTTACCGCGCCGGCCGACGGGCCCTAGACGGCGTTCTCGATCGCTCGGCCCATCCGCTGAAGTCGGCGGCCCGTCAGCCATTGGAGCGGGAACAGGAGGAGGTACGAGTAGATCGCATATCGGGGACCGACGTACGAGATGGCGATCGACAGGGCGAAGACCGCGGGACCGAGAAGGGACCTGACCCGCCAGGTGAGGATCGTCGCGTCCGTCACCGACGGCCAGAGGAGACGGCGACCGGCCGACGCGTAGTACCAGATCCCCGCCAGGGCGAGGCCGGAAACCATCTGGAAGACGGAGTAGACGATGCTGGCCGTCTGGGCGTCCGGGTACGTCAGGAGGAGACGGGTGAAGTACGGCGCCACGGCGATGGTGAGTAGGAAGAAGAGGTTCAACCACTGGAGCGGTCGGTCCCAGCGGCGGATGTTCGTGAAGATCCGCGTGTGGGCGCTCCACCAGATGCCGAGGAGCAGGAACCCGATCGCGTACGTGCCGAAGTCCCCCCGGTCCTTCCACAGCTGGTTCGCGAGCCAGCCCGAGAGATCGCCGTCCGACGTCGTGTAGGCGGGAACGACGAGGGAGAGCACGAGGAGGGTCATCGCGAACGCGAAGATCCCGTCGCTGAGCGCGAGGATCCGCGAAAGGTCCGGACCTCCCTCGTCCGAACTCGCGCTGTGCAGGGTGGGGTGCCGCTCGTCGTCCATCATTTCAACCGTCCCTCCTCCGAAGGGAGCGGCAGGGTCGTCCGTGGGGCTCCGGCCCTAGCATCCTGATCGCTACGCCGGAACCGCCACCGAGCCGATCTTCTGGAGCGCCGAGTCCGTCGCGACGAGGTGGCGCGGGAGGCCCAGCTCCTCCGCCGTGGCGCCCAGGGCGAGTCCCACGAGCTGGGGCAGGTGGAAGACCGGCATGTGGAGGTCGTGGCCCACCACTTTCTCCGCCTTGTTCTGGTAGGAGTCGAGGGAGATGTGGCAGAGCGGGCAGGGCGTCGCCATCGCGTCCGCGCCGTGGGCGTGGGCGTCCTCGATCTGCGTCGCGGCGATCCGGTTGGCGGTCGGCTCCTTCACGAACAGGATCGGGAATCCGCAGCACATTACCCGGCCGCGGTACAGGACGGGGGTCGCACCGAGGGCCGCGATGAGGTCCTCGAACCCGTGGGGTTCCTCCGCGCTCTCGCCGCGGATCTCCTTGGACGGGCGGAGCAGGTGGCACCCGTAGAAGGCGCCGACCTTGAGCCCGGTGAGCGGTCGGCGGACGAGCTTCGCGAGGGCCGCGGTGCCGATCTCATCGGTGAGGACCTCGAGGAGGTGCTTCACCTTCGTCGTGCCGCGATAGGTGACCCCGATCTGGCCGAGCGCCCCGTCCACGCGGGAGCGGACCGCGGGCTCGGCGAGACGGACGTTGGCGAGCTTGAGCATCCCCGTGCACGTCGAGCAGACCGTGAGCAGGTCCAGGTTCGACCGCTCCGCGATCGCGAGATTGCGCGCGTTCAACGCGACGTTCAGGACCGAGTTCGCCTCGTCGACGAACCCCGAGCCGCAGCACGAGAAATTGGGGAAGTCGACGAGCTCGATCCCGACGCGGCGGGCCACCCAGCGGGTCGCCATGTCGAGCTCCTTCCCTGACTCCTGGGCGACGCAGCCCGGGTAGTACGCGACCTTCACGGTGGGTCCTCCGTCGCGTCGTCGAGGATCTCGTAGAGCTTCTCGACCTCGTCGTGACCCTCGATCCGGTGAGGCGACTTGAGGACCTCCGGCTTCTTCCGGACTATCTTGAGCCCCTGGGGCACCTGGGCGAGCAGCTGGCCGGGCGAGTACGTTTGGCGGACCAGCTTCATCTCGTTCAGGATCCCGCGCTCTCGGATGTTGTCCTTGAACGCGATGGCGTGGCGCGAACCGTTGTCCGTCGCCCCCTGGGCCCGGACGGCCATCTCCTTCAGGTCCCGGATCCGCAGTGACGGCTCGACGTCCTTGGGGCACGCTTCGGTGCAGAGGTGGCACCGCAGACAGAGCCACAGGCCGTCGGTCTGGATCCGGAGGAGGCGCTCCTGGTGGGCCGTGTCGCGCGGGTCGACGACGAAGCGGTACAGCTTCGCGAGGGCCATCGGCCCGGGGAACTGGGCGTCCGCCTCGACGGCCGGACACGCCGAGTAGCACGCGGCGCACGCGATGCAACGCGGCGTCTCCTTGAACCGCTCGACCTGGGCGGGGGTCATCGGGTTCTCCCGACCTTCGGGCATCGGTTGGGTCGGGTCGGTGATCAGGTGGGGCTCGACCTTCTTGTACCGGCTCCAGAACGGGGTCATCTCGACCACGAGGTCGCGGAGCACCGGCATGTTGCGCATCGGCTCGACGACGATCCGGCCGTGCCGCTCAAGCTCGGGCCCGATCGGCGTCTGGCACGCGAGGCGGCTTTTCGAGTTGACCACCATCGCGCACGAGCCGCAGATCGCGCTGCGGCACGAGTAGCGCATCGTGAGCGTCGGGTCCTGTTCCGCCCGGATCTGGAGGAGCGCGGTCAGAAGCGGCGTGTGGGGCGGAAGGTCGAGGTGGTACCGCTGGTAGCGGGGTGCGCTCTCGTGCGCGGGGTCGAACCGGAACACCTCGAACGGTGCGGCGACGTTCGCTTCGGCCATCAGTAGACCCGCTCCTTCGGCTCCCACCGGGTATAGCCGACGGGCGCATAGGAGAGCCTAGGGCCGTCCGGACCGCGGTGGGCCATCGTGTGGCGCATCCAGTTCATGTCGTCGCGCTTTGGGAAGTCGACGCGCGTGTGCGCTCCGCGGCTCTCGGTCCGAGCGATGGCGCCCGCGACGATCACTTCCGCGAGGTCGAGCATGTGCCCGGTCTCGACGGCATCGGTGAGGTTGATGTTGTACACCTTTGACTGGTCGACGACGCGCACGCGATCGTAGCGGCCGTGGAGGCGGCGGACCGCGGCGAGGGCCTGGTCGAGTTCTCGAGGGTCGCGGTAGATCCCGACCAGCCCGTCCATGGCCGCCTGCATCTCGGTCCGGAGGGTCTCGGGGGATTCGCCGTCCTTCCGCTCGCCCATTGCCCGGAGTCGCTCGGTCTCGGTCTCGAGCTCGGTATCGCCAACGGTGGCCTCGGGCGCCTTGGCACAGTAGGCCGCCGCGGCGAGCCCCGCCTGCTTGCCGAACACCAGCGTCTCGAGGAGCGAGTTGCCGCCGAGCCGGTTCGCCCCGTGGATCGACACGCACGCCGCCTCGCCCGCCGCGAAGAGCCCGGGCACGGTCGTCTCCCCGCGAACGGTCGTCGAGATCCCCCCCATCATGTAGTGCTGCGCCGGCATCACGGGGATCGGCTGCGTGACGGGGTCGACGCCCGCGAAGGTGCGGCAGAAGTCGCAGATCTCCTGCAGGCGGGACTCGATGCGCTCCCGTCCCAGGTGCATCAACTCGAGGTGGACGTACGGCCCGGGGAACCCCCGGCCCTCCTTCACCTCGGTCCAGATCGCCCTCGACACGACGTCGCGCGACGCGAGGTCGAGGACGTGGGGGGCGTAGCGCGACATGAACCGCTCGCCCTTCGCGTTCTTGAGGATCCCGCCCTCGCCGCGCGCGCCCTCGGTGATGAGGATGGACGAACCGAGCAAGGCCGTCGGATGGAACTGGACGAACTCCATGTCCTTGAGGGCGGCGCCGGCCCGGTACGCCGCGGCGATCCCGTCGCCGGTGCACGAGTGGGCGTTCGTGGTCCGCCCGTAGACGCGGCCCGCGGGCCCGGTGGCGATGACAACGGCCTTGGCCCCGATCGCCGCAAAGTCCCCGTGCCGCCGGTCGAACGCGACGATCCCCTGGGTGCGGCCGTCGCGGACGACGACGCTCGTGAGGTCCCACTCCTCATACAGGGTGAAGCCCGCGGTGCCGAGGTGCTCGTAGAGCGCCTGGAGGAGCGCGAGGCCGGTGCGGTCGGCGGCGTAGATCGTCCGCGGGAACCCCTGGCCACCGAAAGGGCGGCGGGCCAGGCTCCCGTCCTCGGCGCGCGAGAAGATCGTCCCGAAGTGTTCCATCTCGACGACCGTCGGGCCGGCCTCCCGGCAGAAGAACTCGATCGCGTCCTGGTCGCCGAGGTAGTCGGAGCCCTTCACCGTGTCGTAGATGTGCGTGTCGACGGAGTCCTCCTTCCCGACCGCGGCGTTGATGCCACCCTGGGCGGCACCGGAGTGGGAGCGGAGCGGGTGGAGCTTCGAGACGACGCCGACATCGAGCCCGGCCTCGACCGCGGCGAGGGCGGCGCGTTGTCCGGCGAGGCCGGCGCCGACCACCAACACGTCGTGCCGTTGCATCGGTACGGACCGAGGCTCCCGAACGGTCCCGACCTAAAGTCTTTCCCCGTGGACCGAGCCGTCTCGAACGGGAAGGCGTTCACCGCCCGGCCCGCGGGGTCGATTCGAGGTCGGGTCGGCGGCCCTACGGGCTCGCCGGCGGCGGGGGCGGCGGAGGGCTGCCCACCATCATCGGCTGGCCCGCCATCGGCGGGGTCCTCTTGCGGCGCATGACAAGGAGCACGACCACGAGGACGACGACCACCACGACGACGATGATCGCGACGCTGAGCCATAACCAGAGGACCGCGTTGGCCGTCGCGGTCGTCACGCAGTTGGTGCCCGTGCAGGTGCCGCCGGGGCCCCCGCTGTAGTCGCTCCCGATCCAGCTCGCGCCCGAGTTCGAGTCCGCGGCGAACGCGTTCACCGCGAACGTCGCCGCGGGACCTACGGCGGTCTTGTTCATGCTGAACGTCAGAGAAGAGCCGCCGGACCCGACCGTGTAGGGGAGGGAGCCGTACCCGCTTCCACCGCTGGAGCCGCTGATCCACGTGCCCTGCGAGTCGTTCGAGAAGATGGCGCTCGCGTAGTTGCCCGACGAGCTGCCGGAGCCGCCGAAGTAGACCGTGTAGTCGAAGTTCGAGTCGTGGAGGTTGAGGGTGCCGCTAACCTGGAAGGTGGTCGTGATCTGGGCGCCCCCCGGATCCGTCGTGCTCAACGCGATCAGGTCGACGGCCGCGTCCGAGGACTGTCCGGGGCTTTGGCTGAAGTTGAGCGAGTACCCGCTACCCGCGGCCGCTGCGATCGGGAAGAACGCGACGACGACCGCGATCACCCAGGCGGTCAGGACCAGCTTTCCCGCGCGTCGAAGCGGCTGCACGGCGCGCCGAGCACGCTCCTCCCTGATGAACCTATCTTCGTTCGATGGCCCGGGGCGCGCTCCTCGATCGCTGGGCGAGCCGTTATGCTCCTCGGTCCATCGTGCGGAGGCGGAGTGGCTGATGACCCCGGCAGGCCGTACTTCTCGCAAGACCCGTCGCCCCCGGGCGGAACCCGGCGCCCCGACGCGCTCGATGGACCGCGACGCGGCGGACGATGCGGCCGCCTGGTTCGAGGAGGCGAGCGACCACGTCCAGCGTCGCGCGCCGTTCGACCGGCTCCGGCTGGGCCCGGTCTCGCCGGTGCCGATCGCGCGACTGCTCCCCGGCCGTATCGCGTGGTCCCGGTCCGTATCGCAGCTCGACGACGACCGCCCGACGAGGTCGGCGGGCCGCGGCGGCCCCGCGTCCCTGTACTATGCGATCCTCCCTGCATTGGACGTCAGGACGGGATCCGACGACATGGAGAGCCCGCTCGTCGATGTGGCGTGGGCGGAGTTTTCGTACGCTGAGCCCGTTCGAGGCGCCCCACGAGCGGTCCTCATGATCCACGGCGGCGACAAGGCCACGGCACGTCGGCTGCGGCCGTTCGCCGACGTCGTCCGCGACGAACTCGAATCGGAGTCCGACTGAACCCCCCGGCGGACCATCCACTCCCCCGGGCCAACGTGAGGGGGAGCGCCTCGTGGCCCCGCGCAGCTCGTGCCCGCGGACCTCGTGCGCCCCCTTCTGACGGTGCCATTGAGCCCGGCGGCGCATCCATTATGCGGCCCGGCCGGCCTTCTCGGGACCGTCGATGTCGGGCGACGCGGTTCCTTCGCCTCTTCCGTCGACCGCCGCGCCGGCCTCGGGCCGCCCCATCCTCGAGGTCCGCGACGTGTCGAAATCGTACGGACCCGTCCTCGCCCTGCGACGCGCGGCGTTCGAGCTGAGGTCCGGCGAGATCGTCGGGCTGCTGGGACCGAACGGGGCGGGGAAGTCGACGGCGATGAAGGTGATCCTCGGGATCCTGCCCCCCGACGAAGGCGAGGTCCGCCTCTTCGGCGAGAACGTCCAGTCGGACCCGGTCGGCGCCAAGCGTCGGATCGGCTACGTCCCCGAGAACCCGCAGCTCTACGAGTTCCTCACCGGGGCCGAGTACCTCGACTTCATCGCCGACATGTACGAGCTCGACGTCGAGCACAGGGCCGCCCGGATCGGCCAGTTCTTCACGGCGCTGGACCTCAAGGGCCACGAGAACGCGATGATCAGCGGCTACTCGCTTGGCATGAAGCAGAAGATCGCGCTCATCGCGGCGCTGCTCCACCGGCCCAAGCTGCTCATCCTCGACGAACCGCTCAACGGGCTCGACCCGCGCTCGGCGCGCATCGTCAAGGACCTCCTGAAGAGCCTGGCGACCCGCGAGGGGGTCGCGGTCCTCTTCAGCACCCACGTGCTCGAGATCGCCCAGGCGATCTGCGATCGGGTCGTCATCCTCGACCACGGGAGCGTCCTCGCCTCGGGGACCGTCGGGTCCCTCCGCGACCGCTTGGGCCGGGCCGGCTCCGGTCTCGAGGAGCTGTTCCTGAACCTGACCGGGACCGAGGACATCCAGGGCGTCGTCGAGGCGCTCGCCCGGTAGGGGCACCGCACCCGTGGACCGACGCAAGATCCTCCGACTCGCCAACGTGCTCGTCGCCTCCCAGATCCGCGCCGGACGGGGAACGTCAGACCCCGGGAGCTTCTTCGCGCGGCCGATCGCCCTCGTGCTGGCCGATGCCGTACTGTTCCTCTCGGTGTTCGCGGTCGTCTTCGAGGGCGCCGGGTTCGTCGGTCGGCGCGACCCCGCGCTCCTCTACCTCCTTTCGACGGAGGTGATCTCGTTCCTCCCGCTCCTCGCCCTCGGGGTCGTGCTGATCGCGGGCGTGATGTTCGAGCTCTCGTCCACGAACCGGTTCGCGACGAGCGACGCGGCGAACTGGCTCCCGATCACACCGGTCGAGTACGTCGCGGCCTCCTCCCTCGCCGCGACGTTCGTCTACTCCGTCACCCTCGCCCTCTCGCTCGGGGCCGGTCTCGGGCTCGCCGTGGCGAGCGGCCTCGAGGTCGCGTACGTCTTCGCCGCGGCCCTCTCGCTCCTGGGCCTCTTCCTCGGCGGTCTCCTCATCGAGGTCCTTCGAGCATCCACGCAGCGCCTCTCCTCCCTCGTCGCCCGACGCACCGGACGGGCGGCCCTCGCCCTCCGCATGGTGGTCTTCCTCGTCGTCATCCTCGCCTTCCAGTCGATCTTCAACCCGCTGTTCCTGCTCCGCATCCTCGCGTGGCTCGGCGTCGGTGGGACGGGCGCGCTTGCGGTGCCGTTGCTCTGGCCGTCCCGCGCGGTGCTCGCGCTCCTCGACGGCCAGGTCGGCCTCGCGGGTCTCCTCGCCGCCGCCGACGTCGTGTTCGTGGCCCTCATCGGCTATCTCGCGGCCTGGGTCCGCGCACGGTTCTGGGCGCCCGTGCCGTTCGAGCAGAGCCTCGAGGCGCACCGGTACGCGACCCGCCACCCGTGGCTCGCCGCCGTCGGCCTATCGCCCGTCGAGGCGTCGCTCGTCTCGAAGGACTTCCGCGGCCTGGTCCGACGGCGCGAGCTCGTCCCGATCCTCCTGACGCCGGTCGTGATCGCGATCTTCTCCCTCGTCACGACCCTCCAGTCGCCCTCGGGAGAGGGCCGCGGGGCGGGGTTCGGGGTCGGGCTCCTCGTCGCGTGGATCCCCGGGTTCTTCGCCCTCCTCCTCGCGACCACCAGCTTCGGCCAGGAGCGACGCGCGATCCAGACGCTGTTCGCGCTCCCGATCCCTCCGTCGAGCGTCTTCCGTGCGAAGGCCGCGGCTGCCGTGCTACCGGCCCTCGCATTCGGGCTCGCGTTCTGGGCCCTCGAGGCCGGCTACTTCCAGCCGGGAGCGGCCGCCGATATCGTTCTCCTGGCGGTCGTCGGTCTCGTCGTCGCGCTCGGCGCGTTCCTCGGCCTCGCCTTCGCGTCGCGGTACTCGGACTTCCAGGAGCGGCCCCGACCGCAGTTCCTCCGCCCACTGCCGATGGTCGGCGCCATGCTCTCCGGCGTCGGGCTGATCTTCGCGATCGCGCTACCGGTGATCTTCTGGGTGATCGGGGGAGCCCCGGTCGACGCGGTCGCGGTCGCCGACCTCGGGGTCGCGTTCGCTGTCGGAGCCGTCGTGATCGCCGCGTGCTTCGGCGCCGCGCGATCCGGTACCGAGCGGTTCCTGCGGTCGGTTCCGGTCTGACTTTACCGTCCGGGCCGGGGAATCCCCGCCATCGGGTGACCTCGGCGTAACTCTCTCAAGAGCCGTTATATACCGACCGTCGGTCCCCCGACCGTTTCCATGGTTCCGGAGACCTCCATGCAGACGCACGTACCGCTTCGCGAGATGGACCTGCTCAAGGGAACAACGACCATCGGCATCGTCTGCAAGGACGGCGTCGTGCTCGCGACCGAGCGCCGCGCGACGGCCGGCAACATGATCGCGAACAAGATGACCCAGAAGCTGTTCAAGATCGACAGCAACATCGGGGTCACGGTCGCGGGCCTCGTCGGCGACGCCCAGGTGCTCTGCCGCTACCTCCGCGCCGAGGTCGCCCTCTACCGACTGCGCCGCAGCGCCAACCTCTCCGCCGAGGGGGCCGCGACGCTCCTCGCCAACATCCTCTCCGGGAACCGGATGTTCCCCTACTACGCGTGGATGCTCCTGGGGGGCGTCGACGCGAAGGGCGGCCACGTCTTCTCCGTCGACCCGGCGGGCGGTTCGATCGAGGACCGGTTCGTCTCCGTCGGGAGCGGGTCGACGTTCGCCTACGGTATCCTGGAGGAGGGGTACTCCCGCGACATGAGCGTCTCCGACGGCGTCGACCTGGCCCTCCGGGGGCTCACCGTGGCGATGAAGCGGGACTCCGCGAGCGGCGATGGTTATATTATCCACACCATCACCTCCAAGGAATACAAGGAGTACTCCGAGGACGAGATCAACAAGCGCCTGAAGGCGCTCAAGATCCCGCTGCCCCCCGTGCTACCGTAGCGTTCCTCCCGTCACCGGGCCGAACCCCTTCCCCCCAACCCCTTCCGTACCGGAATGAGTTTCGACTCGCTCATCGAGCAAACCAAGCAGGCGCTCCAGGAGGTCCTCCCGGAGACCATCGAGGTCACGGACATCGAGCTCGAGGGCCCGCACATCGTCCTCTACACGAAGCAGCTCGACGCGTTCCTCTCCGGCGGCGACTACCTGCGCCAGATCGCCCAGCGGCTGCGCCGCCGCGTGCTCGTCCGCAGCGACCCCGCGACGCTCTCCGAACCGAAGGAGGCGGAGGCCGCGATCCGCGAGCTCATCCCGGTCGAGGCGGAGATCTCGGCGCTCTACTTCGAGCCCGAGACCGGCGAGGTGACGATCGAGGCCGCGAACCCCGGCGCGGCGATCGGCCGGCAGGGCGCGGTCCTGAACGAGCTCAAGCGTCGGATCGGCTGGGTCCCGACGGTCCAGCGCACGCCGCCGATCCCCTCGAAGACGGTTGAGGAGGTCCGCATCCACCTGCGGCACCACTTCGACGAGCGCCGCTCGTTCCTGAAGAAGGTCGGCGTCCGGATCGCTCGTGACCGCCTGCCCGAGAAGATCTGGGCGCGGAACACGTCGCTCGGCGGCTACCGCGAGGTCGGCCGGAGCGCCCACCTCCTCGCGACCCAGAACTCGAAGGTGCTGATCGACTGCGGGATCGACCCCGGGTCGGACCGGACGCCGTACTTCAACGCCCCCGAGCTCCTCCCCTTAGACTCCCTCGACGCGGTCGTCGTGACCCACGCGCACCTCGACCATTGCGGGCTGATCCCGGTCCTGCTCAAGTACGGCTACCACGGCCCGATCTACTGCACGGCGCCAACGCGCGACCTGATGACGCTCATGCTCCTCGACGCGATCAAGGTCACGAACCAGGAGGCGCGCAAGGGCCTCTACGACTCCTCCCACGTCCGCGAGATGGTCAACCGGACGATCCCGCTGCGGTGGGGCGAGACGACGGACATCACCCCCGACATGCGCCTCACGCTCCACAACGCGGGGCACATCCTCGGGTCGTCGATCTGCCACTTCCACCTGGGCGACGGCGACTACAACCTCGCCTACTCGGGCGATATCAAGTTCGAGCGGAGCTGGCTGTTCAACCCGGCCGCGAACCGTTTCCCGCGGTTGGAGACCCTGATCCTCGAGTCGACGTACGGCGGCTACCGCGACGTCCAGCCGACGCGACAGCAGGCGACGGAGGAGTTCAGCGCCCTGGCCTCGAAGGTCGTCGGCCGCGGCGGCAAGCTCGTCGTCCCGGTCTTCGCCGTCGGCCGGTCGCAGGAAGTGATGCTCGTCCTCGAGGAACGGATGCGCGAGGGGAAGATCCCGCGCGTACCGGTGTACCTCGATGGGATGATCTTCGAGGCGACGGCGATCCACACCGCCTACCCCGAGTACCTCAACAGCCAGCTGCGGACCCAGATCTTCCAGCAGGGCGATAACCCGTTCCTCTCCGACATCTTCCACCGGATCGACTCCGCCCAGATGCGCAACGACGTCCTCGACGGGAAGGACGCGTGCATCGTCCTCGCTACCTCGGGGATGATGAGCGGCGGGCCGGTGATGGAGTACTTCAAAGCGTGGGCCCCCGAGGAGAAGAACGGGATCCTCTTCGTCGGCTACCAGGCCGAGGGGACGTTCGGACGGCGCCTGCAGCGGGGCCTCGGCGAGGCGACGTTCATGGACGGGGGGCGCCAGATCTCGGTCCCCGTGAAGCTCGAGGTCGCGACGATCGAGGGGTTCTCGGGCCACTCGGACCGCGTCCAGCTGATGAACTACGTCGCGACGGTCGACCCGAGGCCGCAGCGGATCCTGTTGAACCACGGCGAGGAGTCGAAATCGCTCGACCTCGCGGCGAGCCTCCACAAGCGGTTCAACGTCGACAGCCGGGTACCGTACAATCTCGAAGCCGTACGGTTCCTCTGAGCCGCGAGTTGGGGCACGCTTTAGTACGCCCCCCCGATGGGCCGCGCGTTCCGTCTTCCCGGAGCGCTCCGATGGCCCGAGTTGTGCAACGGTTCCTAGTCCTCGGCCTCGACGGGGCCACGTTCGACCTCCTGGACCCATGGATGGCCGCGGGCGAGCTCCCGTTCCTCCGGTCGATCTCCGAGTCGGGCCTGCGCGCCCCCCTCACCTCGGTGTTCCCCGCGAAGACAATCCCGGCGTGGTACTCGTTCGCCACCGGCCTCGACCCCGGCAGCCTGGGCATCTACGGGTTCACCGAGCCGGACGGCGGCCCGGGGCGCAGCCGGATCGTCCAGACGTTCCGACCGGCGGAGGCGCTCTGGGACCGCCTGAGCCGAGCGGGGACGACCGTCGGGGTCGTCAACTTTCCGCTCCGCAGCGGCTACCCCCTCAACGGCTTCGTCCTTCCCGGGATGCTCTCGGACACGCCGGAGACGTTCCCGCTGGACCTGCGCGGGCGCCTGGAAGCGGACCTGGGCGAGCCGTGCATCGAGGAGCTCCCGCCGTACCGCGCCGTGGATCGCGCGGCGTGGGTCGAGCGCGCGACCCGGGCCGTCGAGCAACGGGGCCGCGCGACCGAGATCCTCAACGACCGGTACCGACCGGAGTTCCTCTTCGTGCTCTTCCGCGAGACCGACCGAGTCCAGCACCAGCACTGGACGGAGCTCGACCAGCCGCTCCACCGCGTCCCGTCGGACCTTCGAAAGTTCTGGCGTGCGGTCGACGCCGCGTGCGCCCGCATCGACGCCGCGTTCCGCGCGTCCGGGGGCCCGGCGGTCACGCTCGTCGTATCGGACCACGGCGCCGGCGCCGCGCGCTCCGAGTTCTACACGAACCGCTGGCTCCACCAGGAAGGGTACCTCAAGTTCCGCGAGCGCGGCGACGGGCTCCGACGCCGCGCGCTCTCGCGCCTCCTCATCGCGTCGGACCGGATCCCCGGAGCGCGCGCGGTCCTTCGGCCCGTTGTCGACCGGCTGCGTGGGACCCCCCGCGGCGAGCGGATCTCGAAGACGCTCACCGGCGAGGCGAACTTCGAGGCGATGGCCGACCGGATCGACTGGGACCGGACCGTCGCGTTCTCCTACCCCGTCCCCGAGGGGATCTACCTCAACCGGTACAATCCGAACCTGACCCAGCCGCAGGGCGCCGCGGTCGTGCACGAGATCCGCGAGAAGCTCGCCCGGTTCCCCGGGGCGCGGATCGAGGCGTTCGACCCGCGCGAGCTCTACCAGGGGTCGAAGTTCGAGTCGGCGCCGGCGCTCCTGCTGCGGATCGACGACATGGCGACGGACCCGAGGATGGATTTCAGTTATCCGCACCCACTCCTTCGCCATCGCCCGGGGTACTTCTACGGCACGGGGGTCCACCGGATGAACGGCGTCCTCCTCGCGGCCGGACCGGGCGTACCGGTCGCGCGCCTGCAGGAACCGTTCTCCCTGCTCGACCTAGCGCCGACGGTCCTCGAAGGGATGGGCGCCCCCGTGCCGACGACGCTCCACGGCCGGTCGTTCGCCGGGCGCCTGGGGCTGCGGCCGAACTAGTCGCCATGCCCCGCTGGCGGATCGACTTTCTCGCCTCCGTCCCTCCCGAGGAGACCTCCTCGGGGCTCGGCCGGGGCGTGTGGGGCCTGAGCTCCGCCCTAGTGAGCCTCGGTCACCGCGTGCGCGTGCTCTACCCTTCCGACCCGCCGAAACCGCATTCGCCCTACCACGGGGTCGAGGCGGTCCCCGTTCCTACCGTGGGTGCGTCCCGGCGACCGTTCGGCCGCGACATCGCGTTCGGCCGCCGCGCGACGGCGTTGATCGAGCCGACGACGGACCTGTTGATCGGGAACGACGAGAAGGCCGGGGCCGTCGGCACGGTGAAGTCGACCCGCCGGGACCGGCCGGTCTTCGTGTTCATGGCGCACGACGTTGCGCTCCACACGTTCGACACGCTCCGTCCGCTCGAGCCGTCGCGGGGCCTGCGGCAGCGGGTCGGCAACTGGCTCGACCGGCGCGCGCTCAAGGGCCTCGAGGGCCAGGCGCTCGCGCGGGCGCGGGCCGTGCTCGTCGGGTCGACGCTCAACGCCGAGCTGCTCGAGCGCTACTACCGCGTCCCCAAGAACCGCATCCACCACCTCCCCCACGGCGTGCCCGACCCGGTGAACGTGGGCTCGAAGGCCGAGGCGCGGCTCGCCCTCAAGGTCCCACCGGACGTTCCGGTCGTGGCGTTCGTCGGACGGACCCCCGAACGCCAGGGGCTCCCCGTCGCTCTCGCCGCGTTCCGCAAGGTGCGCGTCTTCTTCCCCGGCGCGCGCTTCCTCGTCGCCGGCACGACTCCGCCGTCGGAGCCCGGCGTCGTCCCGCTCGGCCTCGTGGACGAAGCGACGAAGGCACGGGTCTACACCGCCGCCGACGTGTTCATCTTTCCGGCGAAGTACGAGGGGTTCGGCTTGGCCCCGCGCGAGGCGATGCGCTACGGGCTCGCCACGATCGTGAGCTCCCAGGTCCCGCTCGAGGGGATCGACCCGGCGGAATCCTGCCGCGTGGTCGGCTCGGACGACCCGGCGGACTACGCGAGCGAGCTCGCCGAGCTGTTGGCCGACCCCGCGCTCCGCCGGTCCCTCGGCGAGGCGGCGCGCACGTTCGCCGACGCGATGAGCTACGACCGGATGGCCGAGCGGTTCGAGCGGATCGTCGGGCCGATCGTCGGGCCCGGCGGGACCTAGGGGAACTCCTCGAGCCGCCAGTCGGCGGTCGAGCGACGGTGAGCCCCCGCGAGGCGGGGCGACCCGGCGAACCCCCATCGGACCCCGTCCGGGACCTCGCCGCGCGCCATCGCCGTGAGCAGGCCCCGGAGCCGCTCGCGCGATTCGAGGAACGGGTCGCGCTCGCCGGGCGCACAGAGCGGCGCCGCGGCCCGCATCTCATCGACCTTCCCCCGCTCGACGACCCAGACCCCTACGCGCCGCGCGCGCTCGGGCTGCGGCGCCCAGACGAGGCGGCGCGCCGCCCGTCGGCTCGGCAGGGCGACGGCCACCCAGCCGGCCCACGCGCGACGACGCAGCGCTTGAACGAAGACCGCCCGAGCGCTCGCGACCTTGAGCTCGACGAGCCCGACCTCCCGATCACGGAGCGCCGCGATGTCGAAGTAGTCGCGGCCGTCCGGGTCGGCCCAGGCCCGGTATCCCTGATGCTCGAGGTGGGCGAGGACCGGCGGCCGCAGCTCCACCTCCTTCACGACGGGCTCCGCAGGAACCATCGGTCGACCCGGCCTCGGTCGAACCGCACGAGGATCGGCCGACCGTGGGGGCACGCGTACGACGCCTCCGGGAGCGCGTAGAGCGCCTCGAGCACGCGGCGCAGCTCGTCGGCCGGCACCACGTCCCCCGCGCGGATCGCCGCATGGCACGCGACGGACGCGTTCGCGCGCTCGATCATCCCGTCCGGGACCGCCGGGCGTCCGCCCGAGGCGAGCTCGTCGAGGAGCCCGATCAGCTGGTCGGCGCGCGCGCGACGTCCGCGGTACGTCGGGACCGAGAGGACGCGGTACGACGCCGCCCCGAACGCCTCGACCTCAAACCCCGCCCGTCGGACGACCTCGGCGTTCGCCCGCAGCGCGTCCGCCCGAAGCGGCGAGAGCTCGAGGCGGACGGGCTCGACGAGCTCCTGCCGTGCGAGGCGACCCTCGCGCCGAAGCTCCTCGTAGAGCACCCGCTCGCTGGCCGCGTGCTGGTCGATGAGGACGAGGGCGCCGTCGCTTTCGGCGAGCCAGTACAGGTCGAACACCGGCCCGACGAGCCGTAAGGCCGGGTGGTGCGACGACGCACGGACCTCGCCACCCCCGCGGGCGTCGACGATGGTCCGCTGGACCGCCCGGGCGCCCAGCGTGGCCGCGTCCGACATCGCCGCCCGGGTCGAGCGTCGGAGCGTGCCCGGCCCCGAAGCTCGGGACGAGGTCGGCACGTCGGTCGAGGGCCGGTCCGAAACGTGAGGGGTTCCGAGCAGCGACGCGCGCACGATCCGCCGGAGCTCGTCCGCGATCTCGCGCTCGCGCGCGATCCGAACCTCCCGCTTCGTCGGGTGGACGTTCACGTCGACCCGACCGGCGTCGATCTCGAGCCCGATCGCTCCGACGGGGTACCGCGTGCGGGGAAGGTAGTCGAGGAACGCCTGCCGGACGGCCTGGGTCAGCGCCTTCGAGTGGACCGTCCGCCCGTTGACGGCGAGGTAGATCCCGAGCGAGTTGGACCGAGAGATCCCCGGCCGGGCCATCACGCCCGCGACGCTCCCCCCCGGCCCGACGCGGCCGCGGACCTCGAACGCCTGGTCGAGGAACTCGGGGCCGAAGACGCGGGCCGCCGCGTCGCGGAGGCTCGGGGCGGGGGGGAAGCGGGCGAGCTCGCCGTGCTCGTTCGTGAGCGCGAGGCCGATCGACGGGCGAGCGAGGTAGAGTCGCTGGACCGTCTCGACGACGTCGACCTGCTCGGCCGCGGGAGCGCGCAGGAACTTGCGCCGCGCGGGCGTGTTGAAGAACAGGTCGCGGACATCAACCGTCGTCCCCGGAGCGCGCGCCTGCTGGTAGGTTCCGACCGGCTCACCGGCGACCACCGAGAGGCCCGCTCCCGCAGCACGCCCGGGGGGGCGCGACAGGAGACGAAGGCGCGCGACGGACCCGATCGCCGCGAGCGCTTCCCCCCGAAAGCCGAGGGTCGCCACGCCGGCCAGGTCCTCGGGCCCCCGCAGCTTGCTCGTGGCGTGCCGCTCGACGGCCAGCGGAAGCTCCTCCGCCGGTATCCCCGCACCGTCGTCGTCGACCACGATCGCCTCGAGGCCCCCTCCCTCGAGGTGCACCCGGACCTCGGTGGCGCCGGCGTCGATGGCATTCTCCACGAGCTCTTTGACGACGGAGGCCGGTCGCTCGACGACCTCCCCGGCGGCGATCCGGCGCACCGTCGCGTCGTTGAGCTTGCGGATGGCGGACCGCGCTACGGGTTCGGTCACGGTGGGGCGGCCCGGATCCCTCGGAGACGGCGATGCCACTCGGCGACCCACCGCAGGGCGTCGACCGGGGTCATCGTCGCCGGGTCCAGCGCCCGGAGCGCCTCCTCGGCCTCCGAGGGAGCGGGGTCGGCGGCGGCGAGAAGCACGCCCTGGGTGTAGCGCGTCGGCGCCGCGCGTCGCGAGGCCGGCGCGACCGCGGCGCCTTCGGACTCGAGGCGCTTGAGGGTCCGTTGCGCTTCCGCGATGAGCGGGCTCGGTAGGCCCGCACGCTGCGCGACGTGCAGACCGTAGCTCCGGTCGGTGCTGCCGGGTACGAGGCGGTGGAGGAACACGAGCGCGCCGTCGCTCTCCTGGACGCCGAGGTGGGCGTTCCGGGCGTGGGCGAGACCCTCGACGAGCTCGGTGAGCTGGTGGTAGTGCGTCGCGAGGATCGTCCGGCACCCGATCGCGTCGTGCAGGTGGCGGAGCGTAGCCCACGCTATCGCGAGGCCGTCGAACGTGCTCGTCCCCCGCCCGACCTCGTCGAGAAGGACGAGGGAGCGGTCGTCGGCGGCCCGCAGGATCTCCGCGACCTCCGTCATCTCGACCATGAAGCTCGACTTGCCCCGGCCGATCTCGTCGGTGAACCCCATCCGGGTGAACAATGCGCCCACGACCCCGACGTGGGCGAACTTCGCGGGGACGAACGAGCCGGCCTGGGCGAGGACGACGAGGAGGCCCACCTGGCGCATGTACGTCGATTTACCCGACATGTTCGGGCCGGTGAGCACGAGGAGTCGCTCCCCCTCGCCGTCGAGGTCGGTGTCGTTGGGCACGAACCCCGACTCGAGCGACCGGTCGAGGACGGGGTGCCGGCCGTCGCGGACGGAGAGCGCGCGGGAGCCGTCGACGACCGGCCGGACGAGGCGGCGCTCCTGGGCGATCAGGGCGAACGCGGCGAGCGCGTCGATCTCGCCGACCGACCGCGAGAGCCGATGGACGGCGGGGACGAACGTCTCGACCTCGGAAAGGAACGTCTCCCACGCCCGGCCCTCCTCGTCCCGACGTCGCTCGCGCGCGGTGAGGATCGACTCCTCGATCCGGGCGAGCTCGTCCGACGTGAACCGCTCGCTCGACGCCAGCGTCTGCTTGCGGCGGAAGTGGGGGGGCACGCGGGCGGCGTTCGATCGCGAGACCTCGAAGTAGTAGCCGAACACCTGGTTGTAGCCGACGCGCAGTCCGCGGAGGCCGGTGGCGGTTTGCTCGGCCCGCTCGAGGGCCTCGAGGGCCCGTAGCCCTCCGGCCTCGGCGTCGGCAAGGGCATCCAGCCCGGCCGCGTAGCCGGGACGGAACAACCCGCCCGCGTCGGCCGTCGGCGGTGGCTGGTCGGGGAGCGCGGTTCGCAGGAGCGCGCCGAGCTTCGGGATCGGGTCGAGCCCCACGACCAGGCGGCGGAGCGTCGGGACCGTCGCGGTCGCGGCGAGCCGGTCGCGGGCGCGCTCCGCGGCGGC
>Ga0075426_10001157_pt1 | contig 18563 bp, 20 predicted proteins | sample SoiMethybrSBSTD5_FD_75304 | JGI IMG/M metagenome (GOLD analysis project Ga0075426, IMG submission 75304) | Bulk soil microbial communities from a Populus tree surrounding site in Tennessee, USA - Soil MetaG P. TD hybrid SBSTD5 | ecosystem: Environmental > Terrestrial > Soil > Tree plantation...
GCCGGGCAGGAATGCGGCATGTCGTTCGAGAAATACGAGGATATGCGGGTCGGCGACGTGATCGAGTGCTATCGCGTCGAGAGCATACAACGCTCGCTCTGAAAACCATCGATTGGAATTGACGTCTGCCGCTCGGTTCCAGCCCGGGGAGACGTTCGGACATGACAAGACATCATCATTCCAAAGCATCGAGCCCGAGCCAGCGCATGCTGCGCGTCGGCGAGGTCATGCGCCACGCCATCGTCGAGGTGTTCTCGCACGAAGGAGTGCACGATCCCGTGCTCGGCTCGCACGCGCTCACCTTTCCCGAGGTGCGCATGAGCGCGGATCTCAGGCTCGCCACCGTCTATGTGATGCCGCTCGGCGGGCGCGACGTGCAGGCGGTGCTCTCCGCGCTCGAGAAAAACAAGCGTTGGCTGCGCGGCGCGCTCGCCAAGCGCATCGAGATGAAATTCATGCCCGAATTGCGCTTTCGTCTCGATACGACCTTCGACGAGGCGGACCGCATCGATCGTCTGCTGCGCTCGCCGGAAGTCGCGCGCGACCTCAAATCAAAACGCGAGGAGCCGCAATGAACGCCCCGCGCGCCGAGCGGCGCGACGTCCACGGCTGGCTCGTTCTCGACAAGGATGTCGGCCAGACCTCGACCGCGGCGGTGGCGGCGCTGAAGCGCCTCTTCGGGGCGAAAAAAGTCGGTCACGCCGGCACGCTCGATCCGCTCGCTTCCGGCGTGCTGCCGATCGCGTTCGGGGAGGCGACGAAAACGGTGTCGTTCGTGATGGACGGGCAGAAAGCCTACCGCTTCACGGTGCGCTGGGGCGTGGCGACCGACACCGACGATTGCGACGGCCGCGTGCTGGGCGAAAGCACGGAGCGGCCCTCGCCCGAGGCGATCCGCGCGTTGCTGCCGCGCTTCACCGGCCGGATCGAGCAAACGCCGCCGCGCTACTCGGCGCTCAAGATCGAGGGCGAGCGCGCCTATAATCTCGCCCGCGACGGAGAGGACGTTTCGCTCGCCGCCCGCCCGGTCGAGGTTCACCGGCTTACGCTGATCGAAATCTTGGATGCCGAGCACGCGGTGTTCGAAACCGAATGCGGCAAGGGCACCTATGTGCGGGCGCTCGCGCGCGACATCGGCGGCGCGCTCGGCTCGCTCGGCCATGTGTGTGCGCTTCGGCGCACGCGGGTGGGCGCCTTCGGCGAAGGCGAGGCGGTTCGCTTCGCTGAACTGGCGCGCCGGGGCGAGGCCGCAAACGGCGATCTTGCCGCCGCGCTGTTGCCGGTACAATCGGGGCTTGCGGCGGTGCCCGCGCTGCAGGTCAGCCGCGCCGACGCCGACCGGCTCGCGCTCGGCCAATCGGTGCTGTTGCGCGGCCGCGACGCGCCGTTTCTCGCGGGAGTGGTCTCGGTTTCGACCCAGGGTTCGTTGGTGGCGTTGGCCGAAATCGAGCGAGGAGCGTTGAAACCGCGCCGGATTTTCAACTTAACGCGCTGAAATTGCATAAAAATCGAGCCGCATATTCCGCTGGCGCCCACCCGTAATATCGTTATATTCCGCCCGCATCCGCTCCTCGGCCACGGCCGAGCGCGGCTACAACGCGCGACCCCGCTGGACGACATCCCGGCCTGGCCGCAAGCCCCTACTTCGAACAGAAAAGGATGGTCCGATGTCGCTAAGCGCGGAGCGCAAGCAGGCGCTCGTCAAAGAGTACGCGACCAAGAAGGACGACACCGGTTCGCCGGAAGTGCAGGTCGCGATCCTTTCGGAACGGATTAACGGCCTGACCGAACATTTCAAGGCCCACGTCAAGGACAATCACTCGCGGCGTGGTTTGTTGAAGATGGTTTCGCAGCGGCGCAGCCTCCTCGACTATCTCAAGTCGAAGGACGAAGCGCGTTATCAGAAGCTGATCGACCGCCTCAACATTCGCCGCTAACCAATTCCGCGCGGGCAATTCGGCTTCGCGCGGCGCAATCGCGGCGGGTGCCGCCGCATAACCAACGGAAGAATAAAGCCATGGCAGGATCGCCGGATGCTCCATTCCCAGCGCGCTACGCGGGCGCGCGGGCGAGCGTCTCGCCGTCTTGCCCATGGCTTTGCTTCTCCGCAAGCCATGGAAATTACGCATGTTCGACATTCATCGTGAGGAAATCGACTGGGGCGGACGCCGCCTAGTTCTGGAAACCGGAAGGCTCGCGCGCCAAGCCGACGGCGCGGTGCTCGCCACCTACGGCGACACCACCGTGATCGCGACCGTGGTCGCGGCCAAGGAACCAAAGACCGGAATCGACTTTCTTCCTCTCACCGTCAACTATCAGGAAAAATTCTTCGCCGCGGGCCGCATTCCCGGCGGCTATTTCAAGCGCGAAGGCCGTCCGACCGAAAAGGATACGCTCACCTCGCGCCTGATCGACCGGCCGATCCGGCCGCTGTTCGCCGACGGCTGGCGCTGCGACACGCAGATCATCACCACCGTGCTTTCGCACGACCTCGAAAACGACCCCGACATCGTGGCGATGGTCGCAGTCTCCGCCGCGCTGACGCTCTCCGGCGCCCCGTTCATGGGGCCGATCGGCGGCGCGCGCGTCGCCTTCATCAACAACGAATACGTGCTCAACCCGACGCTCGAGGAGATGGTCGAGAGCCAGCTCGACCTCGTCGTCGCCGGAACCAACGAAGCGGTGTTGATGGTCGAATCGGAGGCCAAGGAGCTGGCGGAAGAAGTCATGCTCGGCGCCGTCATGTTCGGCCACCGCCACTTCCAGCCGGTGATCGAGATGATCATCCGGCTCGCCGAAAAGGCCGCCAAGGAGCCGCGCGAAATCAACGCGCCGGATACCGCGGCGATCGAAAAGAAGGTTCGCGCGCTGGCGGAAGCGGATCTCCGCGCCGCCTATTCGATCCGCGCCAAGCAGGAGCGGCACAAGGCGCTGGAGGCGGCCAAGACCAAGGTCAAGGCCGCGTTCGAGGCCGAAGGCAAGGACAAGGCGGACGCGCCGAGCCCGCAGACGGTGGGCGGCGTGTTCAAGAAGCTCGAAGCGGACATCGTCCGCAACTCGATCCTCGACACCGGGAGCCGCATCGACGGCCGCGACGGCAAGACCGTGCGGCCGATCGTGGCGGAGGTCGGCGTGCTCCCGCGCACGCATGGCTCGGCGGTGTTCACCCGCGGCGAGACGCAGGCCCTCGTCGTCGCCACCCTCGGCACCGGCGAAGACGAGCAATATATCGACGCCTTGCAGGGAACTTATAAGGAGACGTTCCTGCTGCACTACAACTTCCCGCCGTTCTCGGTCGGCGAAACCGGCCGCATCGGCGCGCCGGGCCGGCGCGAGATCGGCCATGGCAAGCTGGCGTGGCGTTCGGTGCATCCGATGCTGCCGCCGAACACCGAGTTTCCCTATACCATCCGGGTGGTCTCGGAGATTCTGGAATCGAACGGCTCCTCTTCGATGGCGACGGTGTGCGGCACCTCGCTCGCGCTGATGGATGCGGGCGTTCCGCTCCGCCGCCCGGTCGCGGGCATCGCCATGGGCCTCATTCTGGAGGACAAGAAATACGCCGTGCTCTCCGACATCCTCGGCGACGAGGACCATCTCGGCGACATGGACTTCAAGGTGGCGGGCACCGAGAAGGGCGTGACCGCGCTGCAGATGGACATCAAGATCGCCGGCATCACCGAAGAGATCATGCGGGTGGCGCTTTCGCAGGCGAAGGACGGCCGCATTCACATCCTCGCCGAGATGGCCAAGGCCATCACCGCCGCCCGCCCGCAGCTCGGCGAGCATGCGCCGCGCATCGAGGTGATCCAGATTCCGGTCGACAAGATCCGCGAAGTGATCGGCACCGGCGGCAAGGTGATCCGCGAGATCGTGGAAAAGACCGGCGCCAAGATCGATATCTCCGACGACGGCACGATCAAGATCGCGTCCGCCAAGCCCGAATCGATCAACGCGGCGATCAAGTGGATCAAGTCGATCACCTCGGACCCGGAGGTCGGCGTGATCTACGACGGCACCGTGGTCAAGACCGTCGACTTCGGCGCCTTCGTGAATTTCTACGGCGCCAAGGACGGGCTCGTTCACATCAGCCAGCTCGCGCAGAGCCGTGTCAACAAGACGACGGACGTCGTCAAGGAAGGCGACAAGGTGAAGGTGAAGCTGATGGGCTTCGACGACCGCGGCAAGGTCAGGCTGTCGATGAAGGTGGTCGACCAGCAGACCGGCGAGGACCTCGAGGCGAAACAAAAGGCCGAACCGAGGAACGACGACCGGCAGGCGGGCGCCGCCGGCTGAAGTTCAGCCGCGGGCTCGATCATCAACGAAGGGCGGCCTTGCGCCGCCCTTTTTCATTCCTATCGCCGTTGCGCGAGCGTTGGGTTACGCTCGCGGTTGGAACCTCCCGGTGCGGCCATGGCGCGTTCAGCTCTTTCCGGCGCTCACCTTTTTTCCCACCTGCCGGAGAACCTCACCAAGCGCCTGTTCGCGCGGTCGCGGCCGGTGAAGCTCGCACCCGACCAGGTGTTGTTTCTGGCCGGCGATCCCGGCGACGGCTGCTACCACGTCGAGAAGGGACTGCTGAAGGTGGGCGTCGCCTCGCCCGCGGGCGGCGAGCGCATCCTCGCCATTCTCGGACCCGGCGCGCTGATCGGGGAGCTCGCGATCATCGACGGCCAACCCCGATCCGCGTCGGTCGCTGCGATCCGCGAATCCGAACTCGGTTTCATCAGCCGCGCGGTCTACGAAGAATTCGTGCGCGAACATCCCGAAACCAACCGGCATATCCTGACGGTGCTCGCGCAAAGACTGCGCGACACCAACAGCATTGTCGCCGCCGCGAGCTTTCTTTCGACCAAGGGCCGCGTGGCGCTGGCGCTGTTGAGTCTCGCCGAGGCGTTCGGGCAGGAAGTCGGCAACAAGCGCATCTTGATCCGGCAGAAAATATCGCAGAGCGACGTCGCGGCCATGGCCGGGGTCGCGCGGGAGAATGTGAGCCGGACGTTGAACGATTGGATGCGGAAAAAGCTGGTGAGCCGCGTGTCGAGTTATTATTGTCTCGAGAACAAGGAAAGGCTGGAAGCCGAGGCGGAGATTTGAGCGGCCGATGAGTGCGCGCCCAGAGGCGCAACGTAGGAAAAAAAGGCTTCCAAGCAGGTCCCTTAACTAGTCTTATTTTTGCGTGATAAGGTTAGCCAACCAATAGACCGGGGGAAGAAATGTCCAAAAAAAGCTTCGTTAGATTCTGCCTATCTTTGACGGTCGCATTAAATTTCTTCAATGCCGAGAAGATCCCAGCCGATAAGGGCGGCGACAAGATTGCGCAGTATAGATGCCCGAAGGGACAGCATTGGGACGGGCGGCGTCAAACGTGCGAGCCAAATCAGTAGTCGATCCTAATGCGAAGCAAAGTGAAACCCGGCAAATAGCCGGGTTTTTCATTTGGAGGGCCGCCTTCGCCGCCCATGGGTGAGGATGCAAGGGTACGCTTTAGGTTGAACCAGCGCGCGTCCCTCATATTTTGCTGGAGCATGATCTTTTCCGAAAACCGGTTTCCACTTTTCGGGATCATGCTCTTTGCTGGAGCATGATCTTTCCCGAAAACCGCATTGCACTTTTCGGGATCATACTCTTTGCCGGTTTCCACTTTTCGGGATTATGTTCCCCTCACTCCGCCGCGTCGGGCGCGACATTCGCCTCGGCGTCCTCCTGCACCTTGAGAATATCGGGGTGGGGCATGGCGATCACGTTATAGCCGGCGTCGACGAAATGGATTTCGCCGGTGACGCCGGTCGACAAATTCGACAACAGATAAAGCCCGGCGCCGCCGAGCTCCTCGAGCGTCACGCCGCGCTTCAGCGGAGAATGCCGCTGCTGGAAGGCGAACATCAGCCGCGCGTCGCTAATCCCGGCGCCGGCGAGCGTGCGGATCGGTCCCGACGAGATCGCATTCACCCGGATGCCGCGCGCGCCGAAATCGACGGCGAGATAGCGCACGCTTGCCTCCAGCGCCGCCTTGGCGATGCCCATGGCGTTGTAGTTCGGCATCGCCCGCAAGCCGCCATTATAGGTGAGCGTGATCATCGATCCGCCGTCCTGCATCAGCGCCGCCGCGCGCTTGGCGGCTTCGGTGAACGAGAAACAGGAAATCAGCATGGTGCGCAGAAAATTTTCGCGCGTGGTGTCGGCGTAGCGGCCCTTGAGCTGGCCCTTGTCGGAAAAGGCGACCGCGTGCACGAGAAAATCGAGCCCGCCGAACTTTCGCCCGACCTCGGTGAAGACCTTGTCGACGGAGGAAATATCCTCGACGTCGCAGGGCAGAACGATCTCGCCCTTCACCTGCTCGGCGAGCGGCCGCACGCGCTTTCCCAGCGCCTCGCCTTGATAGGTGAACGCCAGCCGCGCCCCATGGGCGGCGACGGTCTTGGCGATCCCCCAGGCAATCGAGTGATCATTCGCGACCCCCATGATCAGGCCGCGCTTTCCCTGCATCAACATGAAATTCGATTCCTCTGTGACTTATCGCGTGATCCCGGACGATCAGGCATCCGGGTGCTTGAATACGAGCGTCGCGTTGGTTCCTCCAAAACCGAAGGAGTTCGACAAGACGCAGCCGAGTTTCTTGTGGTCCTCGCGCTTGCGAACGATCGGCATGTCGGCGAAGGCGGGGTCGATTTCGTCGATGTGGGCGCTCTCGCAGATGAAGCCGCTATTCATCATGAGAAGCGAATAAATCGATTCCTGCGCGCCGGTGGCGCCGAGCGAGTGGCCGGTGAGCGACTTCGTCGCCGAAATCGGCGGGCACTTGGCGCCGAACACTTCGCGGATCGCCTCGATCTCCTTGATGTCGCCGACCGGCGTCGAGGTCGCATGCGGGTTGATGTAGTCGACCGGGATCTTCACGCCTTCGAGCGCCATCTTCATGCAGCGCACGGCGCCCTCGCCCGAGGGCTGCACCATATCATGACCGTCGGAGGTGGCGCCGTAGCCGGCGAGCTCGCCGTGGATGCGCGCGCCGCGCGCTTTGGCGTGCTGCAATTCCTCCAGCACCAAGACGCCGGCGCCGCCGGCGATGACGAAGCCGTCGCGGTCCTTGTCGTAGGCGCGCGAGGCGACCGCGGGCTTGTCGTTGAAGCCGGCGGACAGCGCGCCCATCGCATCGAATAGCACCGACAAGGTCCAATCGAGCTCCTCGCAGCCGCCAGCGAAGATCAAATCCTGCTTGCCGCCCTGAATGAGCTCGTAGGCGTTGCCGATACAGTGGTTCGACGTGGCGCAGGCCGAGGAGATCGAGTAATTGACGCCCTTGATCTTGAACCAGGTCGCAAGCGTCGCCGAGGCGGTCGAGCACATCGACTTCGGCACCGCGAAGGGTCCCACGCGCTTCGGGCCTTTTGAGCGCGTGGTGTCGGCCGCGGCCACGATCGCGCGCGTCGAGGGGCCGCCGGAACCCATGATGATGCCGGTCTTGGCGTGGCTGATTTCCTTTTGCTCGAGCCCGGCGTCGCGGATGGCCTGATCCATGGCGACGTGATTCCAGGCGGTGCCGCCGCCGTGAAAGCGCATCGCGCGGCGGTCGACGATGCCGGCGGGATCGAGCGCCGGCGCGCCATGCACCTGGCAGCGGAAGCCGAGCTTGACGTAGTCCTCGGCGCGCGAAATTCCGCTCTTCGCCTCGTGGAGGCTGGCGAGCACTTCCTGCGTGTTGTTGCCGATGGACGAAACGATGCCCATCCCGGTGACGACGACGCGGCGCATTTTATCCTCTTCGTTTCATCGGCTTCATCGCGACGGCCGCGATCGGCTTCGCGCCGCGCCTTCAAGCCTTGGCGGGCGCCGGCGCTTGATCGACTTTGAACAAGCCGACTTTAAGGTCGAAGGCGCGATAAATGACCTCGCCATCGGCCGAGAGCCAGCCGTCGGCAATCCCAAGTACCAGTTTCGAGCGCATGACGCGTTTTACATCGAGGCCATATATGATCTTTTTCACGGTCGGCAGCACCTGGCCGGAGAATTTGATCTCGCCGGCGCCGAGCGCCCGCCCCTTCCCGGGCGCGCCGAGCCAGCCGAGGAAAAACCCGAGCAGCTGCCACAGCGCGTCGATGCCCAAACAGCCCGGCATCACCGGATCGCCCTTGAAGTGACAGGCGAAAAACCACAGGTCCGGCTTCACTTCGAGCTCGGCGCGGATCAAGCCTTTGCCGTGCTCGCCGCCCTGCTCGGCGATCTCGGAAATGCGCTCGAACATCAGGAGCGGGGGCAAGGGCAGCTGCGCGTTGCCCTGGCCGAACAGCTCGCCCCGCCCGCAGGCGAGCAGGTCCTCGTAGCTAAAAGAGTTCTGGCGCTCGTTCATCGCCCGCCGCGTAATCGGTGCGGTCCCGTCGGGGACCCGGTTTCGTGGATTACCTAACACAACGGCCCCTTTGCCGAAAAGGCGCACGGCGGGCCCGCGATCTTCGTTTTTTCGGCAAATCAGGGCGTTACAAGGCTTTATCGGCGGTTGCGCCGACCTGGTGGCATACTTATTATGAAACGAGGGAAGACACGCGCCCGCACGGACCCGTTGAGGGCTCGCGGGCGCGCGAAGCTAGTTTCGGCCGACGGGCGGAAAAGCGCCCTGAGTAGACCATGAACGAGAATGTCCGCAGGTTCAGCGTCGAGGACGACGCCACCGAGTTGCCGGTGGAGCGGTTGCGCGTCGAGCCGACCGTGGGACGCCGCACGGGCTGCCCGTTCCATGACGTGCGCGAAATGTTGCGCGAGGTGGGCTTGCGCCCGACGCGCCAGCGGCTGGCGCTCGGCTGGCTCCTGTTCGCCAAGGGCGACCGTCATTTGACCGCGGAAATGCTGCACGAGGACGCGTTGCGGGCGCGGTTTCCGGTCTCGCTCGCGACCGTTTACAATACCCTCAATCAATTCACCGAGACCGGCCTGTTGCGCGAAGTGGCGGTGGACGGCTCGAAAACCTATTTCGACACCAACGCCTCGGACCACCATCATTTTTACGTCGAGGGCGACAGCAAGCTGCTCGACATTCCGGGCGCCGAATTGATGCTCGGCAAGCGGCCAAGCCCGCCCGAGGGATACGAAGTCGCGCGCATCGACGTGATCGTGCGCCTGCGCCGCAAGGAAAGTTAAGCGCGCGCCGCCTATTCAACCGTTTCGTCGGGATAAACGCCCCACAGGCGCTCCTGCTCGATATAGCCGTCGAAGCCGTCACCGAAGATCCGGCACCATTTTTTGTCGCAGCTCTTGACCGAGCCGAGCACGCCGGGCTGCAGCTGCGCCGTCACCCGCGCACTGCCGTCGCCGCTCGCATGAAGCGGAAAGGTTTCGTCCTTCTTCGACCACGGCGCCACCAGAACGGTGCGGCGGCTCGACAAGAGCGAGTGGTACACCCAGCCTTCCGTTCCCTCCGAATCGCGGATGCGCCGCCAGTTCTCCGATTCGGCGGTGATTTCGACCGGCAGGCCGGCGCGGGTGAAAACCCAGGTCACGTCATGCTCGCGCGTGGGCCCGGCGCGCAAATTGACCTTGTCGGCCTTGAGGCTGACGAAGCGTGGTAACGCCAGACCGCTCACGGAGCCGGCGGTCTCGTCGGTCGAATAGGCCGGAACGGAAGCGATCGCGATATAGGCGAGCGCGATCAGGACAGCGAAAGAGCTTTGCCGGGAGTGCGTTGGCCGCATTCGATTCTGTGCCCTCGTTTGGCAAGTTATTCGGTTCATCGCAAGGCTTTTTCAAGTCCGGGCGCGGATGCGCAAACCGCCGCCCGGCCCTTTTGAGTTTCAAAAAACCCTCTGCTACAGAGAGAGGCGCGGCGAAGCCGGATAAATCCGACTTCGGCGCCGGATGGGCTGAAAGAATCAAGGCGGGAAATGCCGAAGAAGAAACTTCTTGTCGTCGTCACCAGGCGCTTGCCCGATAACGTCGAGACGCGCATGCGCGAGCTGTTCGACGCACGGCTGAACGTCGACGATCGCCCGCTTTCGCAAGCCGAGCTCGTGGAGGCGGTCAAATCCGCCGACGTGCTCGTCCCGACCGTGACCGACCGCATCGATTCCGCCGTGCTGTCGCAGGCCGGCGCGAACCTCAAGCTCATCGCCAATTTCGGCAACGGCGTCGACAATATCGACGTCGCCACCGCGCTCGCGCGCGGCATCACGGTCACCAATACGCCGGGTGTGCTTACCGAAGACACCGCCGACATGACCATGGCGCTGATCCTCGCCGTGCCGCGGCGGCTGTTGGAGGGCTCGTCGGTGCTGATCGGCGGCGAGGAATGGAGAGGCTGGTCGCCGACCTGGATGCTCGGCCATCGCATTTCGAACAAGCGCCTCGGCATCGTCGGCATGGGCCGCATCGGCAGCGCCGTCGCCCGGCGCGCCAAGGCGTTCGGGCTGCAGATCCACTACCACAACCGGCGCCGGGTCGCGCAGGAGCTGGAAGAGGCGCTCGAGGCCACCTACTGGGAAAGCCTCGACCAGATGCTCGCGCGCATGGACATCATCTCGATCAACTGTCCGCACACGCCGGCGACTTATCATTTGCTGTCGGCGCGGCGGTTGAAGCTGCTGAAGCCCGAGGCCTATGTGGTGAACACCGCGCGCGGCGAAGTGACCGACGAAAACGCGCTGGCGCGCATGATCGAGGCGGGCGAACTCGCGGGCGCGGGCCTCGACGTGTTCGAGCACGAGCCCGCCGTCAATCCGAAACTCGTCAAGCTCGCGCGCGCCGGCAAGGTGGTGCTGCTGCCGCATATGGGCTCGGCCACGATCGAGGGCCGCATCGACATGGGCGAGAAGGTGATCGTGAACATCCGCACCTTCATGGACGGCCACAGGCCGCCGGATCGCGTTTTGCCGTCGATGTTATGAGCCGCCGCGATCCGGCGGCTGTTCTTGCATCGAGACGGCCCGCGCGAGCGGGCCTTTCGCCGGATCGCGTTTTGCCGTCGATGCTATAAGCGGCCGCGATCCCCGGCGGCTGTTCTCGCATCGAGACGGCCCGCGCGAGCGGGCCTTTTGCTTGCGTCAAGACGGCCCGCGCGAGCGCGGGTCTTTCGCCGGATCGCGTTTTTCAGCCCGTTCATTAAACCCCGATGAGGGCGGGCAATTCCGTCAGCGACTTGACTTCTTGGTTGGGAGAGCCCGGCAATCGTTCCCGCCGCTGGCCGTAGCGGTTGCACCAGACCACTTGCATCCCGAACGCCGACGCGGCGTACGCATCCCAGGCGTTTGACGACTGAAATGAAATCGCCGACGCGGGCACGCCAAGCCGATCGACGGCCAATCGGTAGACCTTGGGATGCGGCTTGTAGACGCCGACCTCCTCGACCGAAAGGACGGCGTCGAACAGGCCTTCGAGCTTGGCGCCCTTCACCGCCGCATCCAGCATTCTCGGCGACCCATTCGAAAGGATCGCGGTCCGCATGCCGGCCGCCTTCAATTGCTTGAGCACGCCCGGCACTTCCGGAAAGGCGTAGAGCGTCAAATAGAGCGTCATCAGCCGATCGCGGATGCCGGGCTTGGCGATGCCCAAAGTCTCGAGTGCGAAGTCGAGGGCGTCCCCGGTCACCTGCCAAAAATCCGCGTGCCGTCCCTGCGCCGCCCGCAGCCAGGTGTATTGCAGCTGCTTGTCGCGCCAGAGCGCGCTCAGCCGGTCGATGTCCTCGCCCAGCACATCCCGGCATCCCCGGGCGGCGGCGGCGAAGTCGAACAACGTGCCGTAGGCGTCAAACACGCAGGCTTTCACGCCTTGCAGCGCCGGCTGGTCGGTTTTTTTGGTCATCAGGCGGGCCCCGCGGATCGCATAGCGGTCATCTTGAATGAGCTTGGCGCCCTTGAGAACCCCGCTCTTCGTCGCCACTTGGTACGGCGTGGCGATTTTCATCGTTGCGGCGGTGGGCGCAACGCTCGGCACCCGTATGCGGCGTTGGTAATGCCCTGCTGCCTTGAAATATCGCGATCGCTTTTAGGGTGAGCTTCGCCACCGACGAGCGGCATTTACGGAAAGGCACTTCGACATGGTGATTGACAAGGTACTGGATTTTCTGGGTCGCCGTCTGGCTCGATATCTCACCGCTCCGATTCCGGATTTCCAACCGTCGGCGGCCACAAACTTCGAGCTTCTTTGCCGCGCCATAAGACCGGCCGACGTACTCCTTGTCGAGGGGAACTCCCGCATCGCGACCGCGATCAAGTATCTGACCCAGTCGACCTGGTCCCATTCGGCACTGTATGTCGGTCCAATTGAAGGTGGTTCCGGCGAGGCGCGTGTGCTGATCGAAGCGAACGTCGACGAGGGCGTCGTTGCCGTGCCGCTTTCCAAATACCGTCATTCGCACACGCGTATTTGCCGCCCGGTAGGGCTGAGTGAAACCGCGCGCGAGCAAGTTGTCGCTTTCGCGCTAGAGCGGTTGGGTGTTCAATACGACATCAGGAATATCGTCGATTTGGTGCGTTATCTGCTGCCGACCCCGCCGGTGCCGAGCCGGTTTCGTCGGCGCATGATCGCTCTTGGGTCCGGTCAGCCTACCCGGGCCATATGCTCGACACTAATCGCGCAAGCGTTCCAATCCGCATCCTATCCGATTCTGCCTCGCGTCGAGCGCGTCGGTGAAGCGCGCTCGCCGGCTGATGACAACAGCACCCATCGAGAGATTCTGCACATTCGTCACCATTCGTTGTTTGCGCCGCGCGATTTTGACATCTCGCCCTATTTCGCGATTGTGAAGCCGACCATTGAGGAAGGGTTTGATTACACGGCAATCGATTGGGGAGCGGGCGACGGCCAAGCGGCGGCGTAACTGCGTTCGAGCGCGAACCAAGCGCGGCGGCGGGGATCGTCGATCAGCCGAGGCCGCCGCGTTTGCCGGTTCGCGCGACACCGCGCCAGGCTTCATGGCCGGTGGTGATGCGGAAACTATCCGCGGCGACGACGCGATCGCGGCCGGCCGTCTTGGCCTCGTACAACGCAATATCGGCCCGCCGCAGCAACCGGTCTATGGTGTCTCCGCTCTCCCATTCCGAAACGCCGAAGCTGCAGGTGATCCCGAACGCGCCGTTGCCTCTGAAATGCAGCGTTGCGATCGACCTTCTGAGATCCTCCGCGATGTCGATCGCATCGAGGAGGTTGCATTGACTGAGCACGCAGAACTCTTCTCCGCCGAGCCGCGCGACAAGACCGTCGATCGGTTTTGCCCGGGCCGCGACATTGGCGATGACGACGTCGCCGCTCTCGTGTCCGTGGTTGTCGTTGACTTGCTTGAAGTGATCAATGTCGAAGACGATCGCCGACACGATCTTCCCCGCCTCGGTGCATTTGCATAGTTCCGCCGCGCGATCGAAAAACGCCCGGCGATTGAGAAGCCCGGTCAAGTAGTCGGTCGTGGCGCGTTTGATCAGTTCGCTCTGCACCGCCGTGACACGATCGGCGACCCGGAGCCGCGCGCGCAGTTCTTGCGCGTCCGGCGGCTTTCGAATGAAGTCGTCGGCGCCATGGTCCAACGCCCGGACGACCAGGTTCTGGTCGTCGAGCGAGGACATGAGAATGATGTAAAGCGGGCGCTGCGGGCCGCTCAAGAGCCGCGCCGAAGCACAGAGGTCGACGCCGGACATGTCGCCGAGCTCGGCGCTCGTGATCAGCGTTCGCACGCCGTCCTTGGCGGCGATGCAGTCGAGACCTTGGCAGCCGGTACTGAAGGCGAGCACCTCGTGCTCGCCGGGTTCGATCAGTTGCGCCATGATCCGCTGTACCGCGCGGCTAGGCTCAACGAGTACGATCTGCATGACAGCTCCGCTGGTGGAGCTTTAGGCAATCGAGTTTAAGTCTTTCTGATCGCCGCCCGGCATGGCCGACGGGTGCGAACGCGAATATCGAAGTGATACGCGAGAAAGCGGCCCCATCGTTGGCCGGCCGCGCTTTAACCAAGCGTTAGCTAGATCGGCAAACGGGCGCAAAGCGAGATCGGATCGCCCGCCGCGATCTAGCAGCCCGCGCAGGGATGGGCGGCATCGAGCGTCTGCAGCTCCTGCGGGGTGAGCGCGAGCGACCGCGCGACGGCGTTCTCCCTGACGTGCTCGACCGAGCCGGATTCGGGAATGGCGATCACGTTGCCGCCGCGGATGGCCCAGGCGAGCGCCACCGCCGCCGCCGTGCAACCGTGGGCCGCGCCGATCCGTGCCAGCACGGGGTCACGCACGAGATTGTCGCCGAGCGGCGTATAGCCCATCACCGGCATGCCGCGCCGCGCGCACCAGGGCAGGAGATCGCGCTCGATGCCGCGGGCGCCGAGGTTGTAGAGGACCTGATTGGTGGCGCAGCGATCGCCGTGCGGAATGCGGAAAAGCTCCTCCATGTCGCGGACGTTGAAGTTGGACACGCCCCAGGCGCGAATCTTTCCCTCCGCGCGCAGCTCTTCGAACGCCGCCACCACGCCGGCGAGATTTTCGCCGCCGCGCCAATGCAACAGGTAAAGATCGAGATGATCGGTGCCGAGGCGGGCGAGGCTCGCTTGGCACGCCCGCGCAACCCCGTTTCCCGCCGTGTGTTGGGGCGGCACTTTGGAGACGAGGAACACGCGCTCGCGCTGACCGGCGATCACGCGGCCGACCAGTTGCTCGGAGCGGCCGCCGCCATACACCTCCGCCGTGTCGATCAACGTCATGCCGAGGGTGAGGCCGGTGCGCAGCGCTTCTTCCTCGGCGGCGTCGGGATGTCTTCCCTGCCCGAGATGCCAAGAGCCCTGACCGAGCGCGGGGGCGAGGGTGCCGTCGGGCAGCTTGACCGTGGGCCCGGCCGCGGCGAGCGCCGATGCGCTCGATAGCGCCGCCATCATCGCGCCGGCGGGGAGCGATGCGCCGAGCGCCGCGCAAAGCCCGCCGAATTCTCGCCGGCTCAGCGAGCGCTGGTTCCGATGTTCGATCTTCATGCGGTGATCCTTTGCGCCATGGGCCGATCGTTGCCGCGAACGGACAATTATATTTTATTTGCGGGGCGAACGCGAACGGCGAAATATTCCGGTTCGCGTCGGCGTTCAGTCCGTCTTGACCTCGGTGTACTTGCGGCAGGCGATGCATTCGAAGGTCCGGATCTCGCCGCGGCGGCGCTGGAAGTCCACCACGCGACGGATGAGCGGCGCCTTGGCTCCACAATGCTCGCAAAGCACGGATCTAACGTATAAGTATTCCATGGCCCTCTCCTGATTTGCCGTTGCCGCGGCGCAAGAAAAAGGCCCGGAAGAATTCCCGGGCCTTCGTCATTTCGGATAAGGCGAGACTCAATAGTCCATGCCGCCCATGCCGCCGCCGGGCATAGCCGGGGCGCCACTTTCCTTCTTCGGCCGTTCGGCGACCATGGCTTCCGTGGTGATCAGAAGCCCGGCAATCGAGGCTGCATTCTGCAGCGCGGCGCGCACGACCTTGGTCGGATCAATGATGCCCTTGGCGACCAGATTGACGTACTCGCCCAACTGAGCGTCGAAGCCGTAGGCGTATTGATCCTTCTCCAGGATCTTGCCGACGACAACGGAGCCGTCCTCGCCCGAATTGATCGCGATCTGGCGAGCCGGCCAAGCGAGCGCCTTGCGCACGATATCGACGCCGTTCTTCTGGTCGTCGTTCTGCGTGCGAATGCGCTTCAGCGCTTCTCCGGCGCGCAAGAGTGCGACGCCGCCGCCTGGCAAGATGCCTTCCTCGACCGCGGCGCGGGTCGCATGCATCGCATCATCGACACGATCCTTGCGCTCCTTCACTTCGGTCTCGGTGGCGCCGCCGACACGGATCACCGCAACGCCGCCGGCGAGCTTGGCCAAGCGTTCCTGCAGCTTTTCCTTGTCGTAGTCGGACGTCGTCTCGTCGATCTGCACCTTGATCTGGGCGATGCGGGCGTCGATATCGGCCTTCTTGCCGGCGCCGTTGACGATCGTGGTGTTTTCCTTCTCGATCATCACCTTCTTCGCGCGCCCCAGCATGTTCACCGTGACCTTGTCGAGTTTGATGCCGAGATCCTCGCTGATCGCCTGCGCGCCGGTGAGGACCGCGATGTCTTCGAGCATGGCCTTGCGACGATCGCCGAAGCCCGGGGCCTTGACCGCCGCGACCTTGAGGCCGCCGCGGAGCTTGTTGACGACGAGGGTGGCGAGCGCTTCGCCCTCGACGTCCTCGGCGATGATGAGAAGCGGCTTGCCGGTCTGCACTACGGCTTCCAACAACGGAAGCAGTTCGTTCAGGCCCGAGAGCTTCTTGTCGTAAATCAGGATGTAGGGATCATCCATCTCGACGCGCATCTTGTCGGCGTTGGTGATGAAGTAGGGCGAGATATAGCCGCGATCGAACTGCATGCCTTCGACCACTTCGAGTTCGGTCTCCAGGGACTTCGCTTCTTCGACCGTGATCACGCCCTCGTTGCCGACCTTCTTCATCGCGTCGGCGAGGAACTTGCCGATCTCGGCATCGCCATTGGCCGAAATGGTGCCGACCTGGGCGATCTCTTCGTTGGAGGTGACGCGTTTCGAGTTCTTCTTCAGGTCCTCGACCACCGCTTCGACCGCAAGGTCGATGCCGCGCTTCAGATCCATCGGGTTCATGCCGGCGGCGACGGACTTGGCGCCTTCGCGGACGATCGCGTGCGCAAGAACCGTGGCGGTGGTGGTGCCGTCACCGGCGAAGTCCGACGATTTGGAGGCGACTTCGCGCACCATCTGCGCACCCATGTTCTCGAACTTGTCCTCGAGTTCGATTTCCTTGGCGACCGTCACCCCGTCCTTGGTGATGCGCGGCGCGCCATACGACTTGTCGAGCACGACGTTGCGGCCCTTGGGGCCGAGCGTCACGCGAACCGCGTTGGCGAGGATGTCGACGCCGTGCAGCATCCTGTCGCGCGCATCAACTCCGAATTTTACGTCTTTGGCAGCCATTTTTGTTCTCCGTTTCGGTTTGCGTCACCCCGAGGTGCGAGCCGCGAAAGCGGCGAGCCTCGAAGGGCGACATTCTGTGGACACCATCCTGCGGGGCTTCGCTTCGCTCCGCCGCCTCGGGATGACGAATTGGGTTTTGGTTAGGCGGCCTTCTTGCGGGCGACGGTCTGTTCGATCACGCCCATGACGTCGCTCTCTTTCATGATCAGATATTCGATCCCGTCGATCTTGACCTCGTTGCCCGACCATTTTCCGAACAGCACCCGGTCGCCCTTCTTCAGATCGATCGCGATGAGCTTGCCGGCCTCGTCGCGGCCGCCTGGGCCGACGGCGATCACCTCTCCCTCGGAGGGTTTCTCCTTGGCGGTATCCGGAATGATGATTCCACCGGCGGTCTTATCGTCGGCGTCGATGCGCGTAACCACGATGCGGTCGTGAAGCGGGCGGAATTTCATCGATATCTCCTGAATTGTTGACGTGTTCGCGAGCGCGAGGTTCACGCTTAGATATTCTGCCGACATTGCATGCTTGGAAATTTCAAGAAAGTAATCGCACCTCGGCGATACGGAGATGCCGGTCAATAAGTTGTCTTGAAGGCCCGGTCGCTTTGGGATGGCGGCTCGATCGAGTTGTATATAGGTACGATCAAGCGCGATTACAGGAGGCTTCCACCGGCTTATCGCGCTATTCGTTTTCGGAACCGGATTTCGATGTTCGGCGCGGCGCAGGCGTCAGGACAACGACATTTTCGTGAACAAGCCTCGCCACTTGGCAGCCGCTCAAGCAAAGCGGCGCCGGCGCAAAGCCGGATTTCAGGTTTCAGGCCGCCCGATTTTCGCGCGGGTGGACGCGCAAGCGGTCGTTTAATCGAAGGGTCTTCATCATTTCTGTGCCGCAATGATTGCACTTGTAGGTGATGTCATCGTGGCCGTTGCCGAACACCACCGGCGTCACCGAGGTCACAACCATTTTGGCGGCGCATTGGGGGCATCGCCCCCTCGCTTTGGCGAGCAGCCATGCCGTTGGGCTAATCATGGTATTGCCTTTCGCCCGACGCTGGTTCGGTGCGAGGACAAAGGAAACCCGGATAGGTCCCTGTCGGGAGTTGGCGTGAAGGCCCGAACGCTTTGCGTTGGCGCTTCGATCCCCGTCCAGATGCGCCTGTTCGCGCCTGATGTCGAGACAAATCGATTTGCGGGATTGTGGCGAGAAAGCGCGATTTGGCGACGCTTCTTCCGTTGCGCCGCCGGCCGCGATTGATCCGGATACGTGCGGCGAAGCTCTGCCTTAGAACGCCATGTGCAACTTGCCAAAATGCACGAGCACGCCGAAGACAATGGCAAACAGCACCGTGTCAACCAAGGCGTTCACGAAACGGTTGTTGAATTCGATAAAGCTCCCCGCCGCGTTGAGCACAAATACGATGCCCGCCGCGATCAAGACCGGCCCTAGCTCACCCATAGAATCTTCCTCCCTCGTTCCCGATTGAAGACAATGTCGCGCATGCGCATTTTACCGGCTCTTCCCTGCCACACTCAAGGATGCCTTTCATTCTTCGCCTGGCGGATGCCGCCGGCGAGCGCGTCCCGCTCGCACATATAGGCCCCGCGTTTGGTGGTGCCGTAATTGTCGTCGCCGCGGAAGTGGT
>Ga0075426_10001158_pt1 | contig 18560 bp, 13 predicted proteins | sample SoiMethybrSBSTD5_FD_75304 | JGI IMG/M metagenome (GOLD analysis project Ga0075426, IMG submission 75304) | Bulk soil microbial communities from a Populus tree surrounding site in Tennessee, USA - Soil MetaG P. TD hybrid SBSTD5 | ecosystem: Environmental > Terrestrial > Soil > Tree plantation...
GCCATTCTACTATCGTCGCCGCTGTTGCTCTCGGCGATGGCACTCTGGCGCACCGACGACTACGTCCACCAGGAGTACTACTGGAGAAGCGCTCCACCGGGCATCGACGTCGCGTCGCTTATGTTGGGCAACCCACAAAGCCCGCTGCTCGGTCAGGTAACTCGGCATGCTTATGAACGATTTGGGATCAATCAAATTGAAAGCAGCGCTTGGATCGGAATCGTTCCATTGATTCTGTGCGTGCTTGCTGTACGGCGGCTTCGCACGCTGCCTGAAGTGCGCCGCTGGCTTTGCGTCGGAGGCGCATTCCTGACGTGGTCGCTGGGGCCGTACCTCGTGATCTTTGGCCACAACTCGGGTTTCATGCTCCCACAAACGATCGCTCGTTTCGTCCCGATTGTCACGAACGCCCGCATCCCGGCAAGAGCCTTCACCGTTGTTCAGTTGGTCGTGGCGCTCCTCGGCGCCATGGTCCTGGCGTCGCAGCAGAAGTCTCGACGAGCCAGTGCACTGGCGTTGGCCGCGTCGTTCGCTGTTCTATTGGATTATTGGCCCGCGCGGCAGCCTCTCATTGAACCCACAGTACTCCCTGTGTATCGCACTCTCGCACAGTTACCGCGAGGAGTCGTCTTGGAGGCGCCGCTCGGCATTCGCGACGGCTCCGGCGAGCAAGGACAGATCGATCCTTGGATACCCTATTATCAGACCGTCCACGGTCACGACGAAATGGGTGGCTTCGTTGCTCGCCTTTCGAATAGGGTCCGAACCAGCTATGTGTCTGATCCGATTATTGGTCCCGTTCTCGAGATGAGTGAACGCCGACAACCAGTACTGCGGCAGGAGATCTGTAGAGACAGCCTAGCCTGTTCCGTCCGCTACGTCGTCGTCAGGAATACCGCACCGCCCGCACTGCACGCCTTTCTCCGCGCCGCCTTCGTGTTCTCGATGATCGAGCAGAGCGACGACAGGACGCTGTACAGGGTGGATGGAATGCGCTCGTGTTCTTGCGGCCGTGACCTTGCGGGTCCAAGCGCTGAACATAATGTGAAAGATTTGGTCCTTCAAACCGATCCGTCGCAGCCCCTCCAACCCATTCCCCCGAAAACCGAACTCTCGACGATGATGGCCAGATCCACGAGCGGCAAATGACGCAGCGGCGATTCGCCTGTGGAAACAGCCAGCGGCGCGGCGGTCCGGCATTCCTATTTCGCCATGCTGGAGATTCGCCCTCTGGCGCGACCGCCGCCATCCGGCGGTTCCTCGCCATGGGGTCGGCCGCCGCCCCATAAGGATCCGGAACTGCAGGCGCACGCACCAAACCTTTAACATGTTTTCGAGGAATCTGTTGGAGCGCACTCCAGGTGCAGCCGGCACGCATCGTAGAGCGTGGATCCTTTCGATCGCGTGCTATCTCGCTCTCACAATCGCATTCACCTGGCCCGTGCTGCTGCACATGCGATCGGTCCTGCCGCACGACGCCGCCGACCCGGCGTTGAATACGTGGATCCTCTGGTGGGACGCGCACGTGATGCCGCTGACGACGCGCTGGTGGAACGCGCCAATTTTCTGGCCGGTGAACGGCGCGCTCGCGTTCTCCGAGCATCTCGTCGGCATCAGCGTGTTCACGACGCCAATGCAATGGTTCGGCGCGAGCGGGCTCACTGCGTACAACGCCGCGTTCGTTGCGTCGTTCCCTCTTGCTGCGGTGGCGATGCACTTACTCACCTTCAGCCTCGTGAGACGACACGATGCCGCCGCAGTTTCGTCGTTGATCTTCGCGTTCAACCCGTACCGCCTCGGCCAGACCGCCCACATTCAGATGATGTGGGGATTCTGGATGCCGTTTGCCCTCTGGGCCGCGCACAGGTACATCGAGACACGACGAGCCGTATGGCTCGCTGCGTTTGCGGCGTCCTGGGTGCTCCAGGCACTAGCGAACGGCTATTGCCTGCTGTTCTTTCCCGTGCTGCTCGCGTGCTGGGTAGTCTGGTTCGCGGTCCCGCGCTCCCGTGCGGACGCGATCACAATCGCCGTCACGTTCGCCGGCGCGTCGCTGCTGCTCGTTCCGTTCCTCCTCGGCTACCAGCGGATCTTCGCGGCGCTGGGCCTCGAACGCGGCATCACCGAGATCGTCCGATTCAGCGCCGATGTTACGTCGCTGATGGCGACGGACCGGAACGCCGTCTGGGGATCTCTCCTCAGCGCGGCGAATCCCGAGCGCGGTTTGTTTCCAGGCTTCGTCGTGCTCGTTCTGTACGTTGTCGGCTGGACGATCGCTCTCGGCGACGCGCGCCGGCGGAATCCGAGTAGCGAAGCGACCATCCGTCCGGTGTGGCTTGCCCTCGCCGGCATCGCCGTTGCGGCGATGGTTGTCGCAGTGACTGGATTCGTCCTTCCGCCATGGAGATTCTCGATCGGAGGACGGACACTGCTGTCCGTTTCCTCCGGAGCCAAGCCGCTGACGATTGCGCTTGGAATCGGCACGGTGGCGCTGGTGTCGACCAGGACCTTCTTCGCGGAGTGGTGTCGCCGAACGCCGCTCACGTTCTACTTGTGCGGCGCCGCGCTGATGTTTGCATTCGCGCTCGGGCCGTTTCCGAGGTTTCACGAAAAACAATTTCTGTATCGCGGACCGTATTGGCTGCTGCTGCAATTGCCTGGTTTTGCGAGCGTTCGAGTGCCGGCGCGCTTTGCCATGTTGTTCGTACTGTGCCTTGCAGTCGTTGCCGCATTCGCATTCGACCGTCTGACCTCCTCGCTTGCACCACGCGTCCGCGCGCTCGCGGGAGCCGCGGCCGCAGTGGTGATCCTCGCGGAGAGCTGGTCGAGTGTGCCTGCGGTCGCTCAGCCTGAAGCGATCGAGATGCTGCGGTCGAGCGATACCACGATTCCCATCGTGCAGCTTCCGTTCGATCCCGATTCGGACGTCGCGGCGGTTTACCGGTCGATGGACAATCGGAGGCCGCTCGTGAACGGGTACAGTGGATACATTCCGCCGCACTATCTCGTTCTGTTGCTGGCGCTTCGATCGGGCGACGTGGACGTGCTGAAGGAATTCGCCATCGACTCACCGGTCGAGTTCGTCGTCAATCGCCACATCGATTTCGAGCGATGGTCGGAAACCGTCGAACGCTTCGGCGCGCGCCCGATTCAAGAGGACCGCGACTGGCGACGGTATCGACTCGAGCGGCAGCCTCACCTTTCGTTGCCGTCCAGCGCAACGCTCCCGCTTCGCGAAGTGACCGCAAACGCCGGCGTCGATTGGGTGCCGCGCATGACGGACGGAAATCTGGCGACCGAGTGGAACTCGAGGCGGGCGCAGGCGGGCGGCGAGAAGATCGTCATCGATCTCGGCCGGGATCGATACGTCGCACGCATCGAAATGGCGCTCGGCGAGTTCCGGTCCGACTTCCCGCGACAATTTACGGTCGAGTGCGCGAGTGGCGCTGGGGCGTGGGCAAGTTGCTGGCGCGGTTCGGCGGGCCGCGTGGCGGTGCGCGCCATGCTGGACGATGCGCGCAATCCCGTTTTACGCGTGCCGATCGATCGCGACGGTGTTCGTCGGTTGCGAATTCGTCAGACAGGAACGGATCAGAACAACGGCTGGTCAATCGCTGAACTCGCCGTCCGCGGTCGGTAACGCAACCGGCAATCACATACATCGCGATCTGCGGGATCGAATACTCGTCATGATGGATCGCTCGTCGAAGATGCAAGGAGCGCTCATCGTTTGTGCAGCGGCGAGCTTCGCTGTCGCGCTGTGGGACCTTGCGTTCGGCGGGTTCCATTTTCAGATCGCCAGCGTGCGCGTGTCCTCGTGGGAAGCGTTCAAGCCATTTCGTGTGGGCGCCATCTGCACGGCTGCCGCCGTATGGCTCCACGATCGTGGCACTCCGAATACGGCCGCCTGGACCCGATCAGCACGATGGACGGTCGCGCCCGCAGCGGCCGCGTCGCTCGTTGTCGTCGTTCTCACAATCCCATTCGGGAGTTTCGTTGCGGGTGGATCCGACGCGTACGGATACGTGTCGCAAGCATATCTGTGGGCGTCGGGCCACCTGGTCTCACACGAACCGTTCACGCGATTCGCGACGCTGGTTGGTCCCGCTGTGGCTCCGCTCGGCTATGTCGTCGGTCATTCCGATGCGCTCGTGCCGACGTACCCACCCGGCCTTCCGCTTGCGATGGCGCTTGCGACGAAGGTGGGTGGTCCTCGAGCGCTTTACGTTGTCGTCCCGCTACTGAGTGGCCTCGCCGTGTGGCTGACGTACGTGCTCGGCGCGCAGGTCGGCGGGCGCGGCATTGGGATGATCGCGTCGGTGTTGTTTGCGTTCAGTCCGATCTTCCTGAACCAGGCGTTCGCGCCGATGAGCGACGTCCCGGCTACCGCATGGTGGCTGTTCGCATGGGTGTTCGCTCTGCGGCCCGGCGTTTCGAGCGCATTTGTCGCCGGCATCGCGGCTTCGGCAGCCATCCTCACAAGACCAAACCTCGTGCCGCTCGCCATCGTGCTGGCACTCGTCGTCGCAATCGAGCGTTCGCGTGGCAAACGCGTTATCTCTTTTGCAGCCGGTCTTGTGCCGGCGTGCGGAATCATCGCCGCGCTGAACGCCTACTGGTACGGGTCCGCGCTCCGCTCAGGATATGGATCGCCGCGTGAGTTGTATGCATGGAGCAACGGCGCCGCTAATCTTCGCAATTACACGGCGTGGCTCGTGGAACTGCATTCTCCGGGCATCCTCATCGCGTGTCTCGCTCCGTTCATGTTGCGCAGCAAAGCGACCGCGGCGATGTCTGCTTTCATCGCCGTCGTGCTGTTCTCGTATCTCTTCTACTTTGTGTACGACACCTGGTCGTTCGTCCGGTTCCTGCTGCCGGCGATTCCGCTGCTGTTCATCCTGCTCGCTGCGGTCATGGTTACGGCGCTCGAACGTATCCCGATCGCGATGAGGCGTGCGTGCGTTGTTCTCCTGTGCCTTCTGGCTCCCTGTTGGTTTCTGATCAGGGCCGAGCGTTTGATGGTCTTCGACAATCGTCGCGCCGAGTACCGTCAAGTCGCGGTCGGGGAGTTCGTCAAATCGCGTTTACCCGCGAACGCAGTCGTGATGACTGTTTCCGAGAGCGGAAGCGTGCGGCTGTACGGCGCGAGACCGACGCTGCGGTGGGATGTCATCGAACCGAGCCGCTTCGAGCAAGTGGTCGAGGTCATGCGCACGCACGGATACGCAGCGTACATCCTTCTCGAATCCTCGGAGGAAAATCAATTTCGCGCGACGTTCGCCGAATCTAGTGTGCTCGGCCGGCTCGACTGGCCGGCGCTCATCCAGTATTACGGTCCGACCGACGTTCGTGTATGGGCGGTTGACGATCGCATGCGTTACGTAGGCGGCCATCGATGGCTGCCGGAGGTCGTGCCGCCCGAATGACCGAGACGTTCACGTTCGCACGGCCGCCGTGCGCCACAGGCTCATGCTATAGTCGCGGTTTAGCCGCCAGGGGTATCCCATTCATCGGGATTGAGAGCAAACCCTTGGAACCTGACCCGGTTCAAACCGGCGGAGGGAGTGCGGAATGTCAGAGTTTGCCACAGCGTTTCCCAATTCTCGAAAAGTCTACGTCGACGGTCCGCGCGGCGTGCGCGTACCGATGCGCGAGATCGCGCTCGAACACGGCGCCTCCTCGATTCGCGTGTACGACACCAGCGGACCGCAGGATCACGACGTCAAAGCCGGCCTGCCGAAGCTGCGCGAATCTTGGGTGAACGCGCGGCGCGGCGACGACTGCCTGACGCAGCTGCACTACGCGCGCAAGGGCGAGATCACGCCCGAGATGGAATTCATCGCCGTGCGCGAAGGGCTGCCTGTCGAATTCGTCCGCGACGAGGTCGCGCGCCGGCGTGCGATCATCCCGTCGAACATCCGCCATCTCGAGCTCGAGCCGATGATCATCGGGCGCAACTTCCTGGTGAAGATCAACGCGAACATCGGCAACTCCGCCGTCACCTCGTCGATTGACGAGGAGGTGGCGAAACTCCGGTGGGCGACGCTCTGGGGCGCCGACACCGTGATGGATCTCTCGACCGGGAAGAACATCCACGAAACGCGCGAATGGATTCTGCGCAACTCCTCCGTCCCGATCGGCACGGTGCCGATCTATCAGGCGCTCGAGAAAGTCGGCGGCCGCCCCGAGGATCTCAGCTGGGAGATCTATCGCGACACGCTCATCGAGCAATGCGAGCAGGGCGTCGACTACTTCACCGTGCACGCGGGCGTGCTGCTCCGGTACATTCCGCTCACCGCCGAGCGCGTCACCGGCATCGTCTCGCGCGGCGGCTCGATCATCGCGAAGTGGTGTCTCGCGCATCATCGGGAGAACTTCACCTACACGCACTTCCGCGAGATCTGCGAGATCATGCGCGCCTACGACGTGTCGTTCTCGCTCGGCGACGGCCTGCGGCCAGGATCGATCGCCGACGCGAACGACGAAGCGCAGTTCGCGGAGCTGCAGACGCAGGGCGAGCTGAATCGCATCGCATGGGACTTCGACGTCCAGGTGATGAACGAGGGCCCCGGCCACATCCCGATGCATCTCATCAAGGAGAACATGGAGAAGCAGCTCGCGTGGTGTGACGAGGCGCCGTTCTACACGCTCGGTCCACTCACCACCGACATCGCGCCCGGTTACGATCACATCACCTCCGCGATCGGCGCCGCGATGATCGGGTGGTACGGCACCGCGATGCTCTGCTACGTTACGCCGAAGGAACATCTCGGCCTTCCGGATCGAGACGATGTGAAGGCGGGCGTGATCGCGTACAAGATCGCCGCGCACGCCGCGGATCTGGCGAAGGGACATCCGCGCGCGCGCGAGTGGGACGATACGCTCTCGAAGGCGCGGTTCGAGTTCCGCTGGGAGGATCAGTTCAATCTCGCGCTCGATCCGGTGACAGCACGCGCCTATCACGACGAGACGCTGCCCGCCGAAGGCGCCAAGCTCGCGCACTTCTGCTCGATGTGCGGCCCGAAGTTCTGCTCGATGGAGTTGACGCAGCAGGTGCGCGACTACGCGCGCGCGAAGGGCGTCGACGAAGACGCGGCCGTCACCGTCGGGATGGAAGAGAAGGCGCTCGAGTTCCGCAAGGCGAAGGACATCTACGTAAAGATCTGATGGCGGCGCGAGGCGTCCGTCACTTCATCGCCGCCACCGCGGTCGTCGCGGTGGCGGCGTACGTCGCGATCTACAGCCAGCCGAACTTCGAACAACCGATCCGCTCCGACGGCTACAGCTACTACGTCTACTTACCGTCGGTGTTCCTCTATCACGACGTCACGCTCGAGGCGCTCGCCAACGACTGGTATGGCGGCGTGTATCCGGATTTCACCGGCATCCGCCGATGGCCGTCGACCGGACGCTGGATGAACCTGCATCCGATCGGCACGGCCGTTCTCATGGCGCCGTTCTTCCTGGTGTCCGACGCGCTCACCTGGTGGTCGAACCTGCCGCGCGACGGTTTCTCGCTCTACTACCAGCACGGCGCGGCGCTCGCCGGTCTCGTGTACTTCCTCCTCGGTCTCGCGATTCTGCGGCGGATGTTGACGCCGCATTTCAGCGACGGCGTCGTGCTCGCGACGCTCGTGTGCGTGACGTGGGGCACGAACCTCTTTCACTACGGTGTGTTCGACAGCGCGTTCAGCCATGCGTTCGCGTTCTTTCTCGTGTGCGCCTGGCTGTGGCTCGTCGAAGCGTGGTGGCGCGAGCCGACGGCGGGCCGATCGGCGGCGCTCGGCGCCGTCGCGGCGTTGAACGTGCTGACGCGCCATACGAACGCGATCTATCTGCTCGTGCTGCCGCTCTACGGCGTCACCCGATGGAGCGAGCTGCGGCAGCGCATTGCGATGATGTGGAGCCGGCGCGCGATGCTTGTCGTTGCGGCGATCGCCGGAATGGTCGTGCTCGCGCCGCAGCTCGCGCTTTACAAGTGGATCAGCGGCCGCTGGCTCGTGAACGCGTACGAGACGCACAACATGGGCTTCTCGTTCGATTCGCCGCACATCGTCGCGGTGCTGTTCAGCACGCAGAAAGGATTGTTCTTCTGGTCGCCGGTCCTGTTGTTGAGTGTGGCCGGCGCGGTCGTGCCGACAGCGTGGGCGCGCAATTTCAGGGTTTCTGCGATTGCCGTGTTCGCAGCGCAGACGTATCTCATCGCGAGCTGGGCGCAGTGGCAGTTCGGCGCGAGCTTCGGACATCGCGGCTTCACCGATGGATTCGCGCTCGCCGCGCCGTTCATCGCGTCTACATTCGCGTGGGCGACCCGGCGGCGGACGATGCTCGTCCCGATCGCCGTCGCGGCGACCGCGGCGGTGCTGCTGTCCACCGCGGAGATGCTTCAGTACTGGATGCGCATCCTGCCGATGATCGACACGACATGGACGCAGTACCGCGCCTTGTTTCTGCGCTTCAAATGACGCGGCGCCGCTGGCCAGCGATCGGCGCCATCGTCTCGCTCATCGCGAGCCTCGCGTACCTCTACGATCCGCCGTGGGTTCGCGGCGCGACGTCAGGAATGCGGACGTGGGAGGAAGATCCGCCGGGGACGTTTTTCAGGTGGACGAACGGCCGCGCGACGTTCTTCATCCCGTCGGACGCGAGTACGATGACGCTGCCGCTGCGCGCCGTGTTCCCGGGACCGAACGGCGGACCGACGACGGTCCAGGTCAGCGTTGACGATCGATTTCTCGCCACAATCGAGCTGCCCGATCCGCACGCGTGGGTGCGCACGACGCTGCCGCTTGGACCAGCGCGCCACCGGCGCCGTTTCCGGCGCATCGATCTGCATACGAACCGCGTCACGCCGCCGATGATTCTCGGCGTGATGACCGGGAGACCTGAGTTGAGATGAATCGCGAGGGCGATATTTAACCGCCGAGGGCGCAGAGAACGCAGACATCAAAATTCTCTGCGATCTCCGCGGTTAATCGTCAACGTTCGGTAACTGGTACGATCTGAATGACCGTGGGGAAGCGCGCGGGCTGGCCGCCGGGTTTTGGATTCGGCAGTCCCTGCGACACGTCGGACTGAAAATCCTTGATCGTGACGCCCGGCGGAAACGCCATCGTCTCTTCCCGGTACTTGCCGACGTCGAATTCGTGCGTCGCCGGCACGTCGTACACCAGTTCGCCGCGCTGCTTGAGGACCGTTCGATAGAAGGCCACGAGATCGACAAACGTGGCGGTCGATCCGAAAATGTAGTAGCGCTGTCCCCGGCCGGCATCGTACGACGCGATGAATTGCGAGCCTGGATAAATGGGGACGCCGAGCATCGCCTCGGTCGGTTCGCGTTCCGGTTGACCGGGCTTCGGCGCGGCAGTTTGAGGTGCGGCAGGCTGCGGCTGCGACGGCGGCGGTTGGGGCGGCCGTGCCGGCTGCGCCGCTCCCGGTCGTGGAAACGGTTGCGGCACCGGCTGCTGATGAAGCGATTGACCCGGAGCCACGCACAGTTCGCAGAGGACGCACAGAACGGGCAACACGGGCGCCATGACCTCGATTATAGATCTCCGCGATTTCTGTCGCAGCGAGCGCGAGTGGCTGCTCGACACCATTCAATCGCTCGTCGCGATCGAATCGCCGACGACGGACAAGGCGGCGGTTGATCGCTGCGGCGCCGAGCTGACGCGCAGGCTCGAGCAGATCGGCGGACGCGTGACGCGGCTCACGCGGACCGGACGTGGCGATCACGTTCTCGCGGAGTTCGGCTGCGGCACGTCGCAGGTACTCCTGCTCGGACATTTCGACACGGTGTGGCCGCTGGGACAGCTGCACCGCATGCCGCTCACCGTGAGCGACGGCCGCATTCACGGGCCCGGTATCTTCGACATGAAAGCGGGCATCGGAATTGGAATGCTCGCCACCCGCGCGCTCCTCGAAACCGGAGTGCCGCTCGCGCGCCGCATCGTCATGCTCTGGACGACGGACGAAGAGATCGGCAGCGAAACGTCGCGCGAGGCAATCGAAGACGAAGCGCGCCGCAGCGACGCGGTGCTCGTGCTCGAACCGTCGCTGCCGGGCGGCGCGCTGAAGACGGCGCGAAAGGGATGCGGGCAATACGAGATGGTCGTTCGCGGCGTTTCGGCGCATGCGGGGATCGATCCGGCGAAAGGAGCGAGCGCAATTCACGAGCTCGCGCGGCAGATTTGCCGGCTCTACCAGCTGCCGAAGATCTCGCCCGGCATCTCGCTCAACGTCGGCACGATTGCCGGCGGCACGCGCCCGAACGTCGTCGCGGACGAAGCGCGGGCGATCATCGACGTCCGCGCGGCGACGCGCGAGGAGATGACCGCCATCGACGCGATGGTTCGCCGTCAGCGGACCCGGAACCCGAGGACGGGCGTCGAGGTGAGCGGCGGGTTCGATCGGCCGCCGCTCGAACGTCGCGACGGAGTAGTGCGTCTATATGAACAGGCGCGCGAGGTCGCTCGCGCGCTCGGTCAGGACCTTGGAGAAGGCTCGACGGGCGGCGGCTCGGACGGGAATTTTACGGCGGCGCTCGGTGTTCCCACATTGGATGGCCTCGGCGCCATCGGCGACGGCGCGCACGCGCTCCACGAGCACGTCGAGGTCGAATCGTTGCCCGAACGGGCTGCGCTGGTCGCCGGGCTCATCGCCAACTTAAAATAAGATCATGTCAAATGTGGTGAAAACCGCGCTGCTGCTGGCCACGCTCAGCGCGTTGCTCATGGGCATCGGCGGCGCCGTCGGCGGATCGCAGGGTCTCGTCATCGGCTTCCTCTTTGCCGCCGTCATGAATTTCGGATCGTACTGGTTTTCGGACAAGATCGTACTGCGCATGTACAGCGCGCAGGAGGTCGGACCGGATCATCGTCTCTATCAGATCGTCAGCCGGCTGGCGTCGCGCGCCGGGCTGCCGCAGCCGCGCTGCTATGTCATCCCCGACGACTCGCCGAACGCGTTCGCGACCGGACGCAATCCGCAGCACGCCGCCGTCGCGGCGACCGAAGGCATCCTCCGGATGCTCAGCGACGACGAGCTCGAAGGCGTGCTCGCTCACGAGCTCGCGCACGTGAAGCATCGCGACATCCTCATCAGCTCGATCGCTGCCACGCTCGCCGCCGCGATCATCATGCTTTCCCGCTTCGCGATGTTCTTCGGCGGCGGGCGCAGCAGCGACGATCGCCAGGGCGCGAATCCGCTCGCGCTGCTCGCCATGATGATCCTCGCGCCGATCGCCGCGGCGCTCATTCAGATGGCGATCTCGCGCTCGCGCGAATACGACGCCGATGCGGGCGGCGCGGCCATCGCCGGCAGCCCGTACGGACTGGCGAGCGCGCTCAGAAAGATCGACGCGGCCTCGCGCGCCGTCCCGCTGGACGCCAATCCCGCAACGGCGCACATGTTCATCGTCAAGCCCTTCTCGGGTGCCGGATTTGCTGGCCTCTTCAGCACGCATCCGCCTACGGAAAAACGGATCGAGGCACTGCTCCAGCTCGCTCGCTAAGCGACATCCGTGTGAGCTGTCCTGATACACGACGGTACTGTGGTCGAAGAACCACGGTCCGGGCCGTGGCGTAAGTCTTGCTGCATGTCTGGGCAAGGACGCGGAGGGCAGCCGGTGCACGTAGACGATCTCGACATCTCACCGAGCAAGATAGGCGAAACGGCTCAACGCATCATCGACCGAGCCATCGAGGAAGCCCGTCGTCGGGAGCACGCGCTGCTCACCAACGAACATATCTTCCTTGCGTTCGCTCAGGTCGAGTGGGACATGTTCGCCGAGGTGATGCGCGACATCGAATTGAACCCGCACACCATTCTTCAGGCGATCGAAGAACACCTGCACATGATGCCGTCGTTCGCGGGGCGCGAGCTCCGCGTGTCTCCCGCGACCAAGCTCGTCTTCAAGCTCGCGTTGCACCACGCCAGCCGGGCCGGCCGGCAGACCATTGAAGCGGCCGATCTCTTCTCGGCCGTGTTCGAGGAGACCCAGGGCGTGCCGGTGTCAATCCTGCGCCGCCACGGCGTCGAGCCGGAGGTGCTCGTGACTCGTCTGAACGCGCGCATGCGGGACATGGAACTGCGGGAGGAGCGGCTGAAGAAACGCTTCGAGCTCCCGCCGTTCCTGAAGCATTTCGCCACGAATCTGAACCTGCTCGCGCGCCAGGACAAGGTGCCGCCGGTTTTCGGTCGCGACAAGGAAATCCAGCAGGTCCTCGAGATTCTGTGTCACCGCGAGCGCGCCAATTCGGTAATGCTGATCGGCGAGCCGGGCGTCGGCAAGACGGCGATCGTCGAAGGTCTGGCGCGGCGGATCGAGTTCGATCCGGAGACCGTTCCGGTGCGGCTGCGCGACTGTCAGATCGTCAACCTGCAGATGAACACGATGGTCGCCGGCACGATGCTGCGCGGCATGTTCGAGGATCGCATCCAGAACGTCATTCGCGAGCTGAAAGAGCGGGCGAACCTCATTCTCTTCGTCGACGAAGCGCACACCATGGTAGGCGCGGGCTCGGCGCTCGGCGCGCCGTCAGACGCCGCAAACGTCTTCAAATCGGTGCTGGCGCGCGGCGAAATCAGGATGATCGCGGCCACCACGCTCAGCGAGTACAAAGAGTACATCCAGGAAGACGAGGCGCTCGCGCGGCGGTTCCGCTGCGTGCAGGTGTGCGAGCCGACGGTCGAAGAAACGCGCCGAATCCTCTACAACCTGCGCCCGCGGCTCGAACGCAACTACTCGGTGCGCCTGCTCGACGAGGCCCTCGAGACGGCGCTGGATCTGTCTCCGCGCTACATGCGGCACCTCCACCTGCCGGACAAGGTGATCGGCTGGCTCGACACGGCCGCCGTGCGCGCCGAGATCGATCGCCGCTGGGAGGTGAAGACCGACGACGTCGTGTCGGTCATCTCTCATGCGGCGCAAATCCCGATCGACATGGTCTATCGCGACGTCACCGACCGGTTCAAGGACATCGAGGCGCGCCTGCAGAAGCGCGTCGTCGGCCAGAACAAGGCGATCCGCGCGGTCGCGCAGCGTCTCGTGCTGAACAAGGGGCCGCTGAAGGACGGGTTCGACCGCCCGGACGGCGTGCTGCTGTTCCTCGGTCCGACCGGCGTCGGCAAGACCGAGCTGGCGAAGGCTGTTGCCGAATTCCTGTTCGGCGACGACAAGAAGATGGTCCGCGTCGATATGTCCGAGTATCAGGACGGCTCGGTCGCGGTCGACAAGCTGATTGGCATGCCGCGCGGCATCGTCGGCAGCGAGCGTGGCGGCATCCTGACGAATCAGCTGAAGGACAACCCGTACACCGTCGTCCTGCTCGACGAGGTCGAGAAAGCCAGCCCGAACCTGCTGAATCTGTTCCTCCAGGCGTTCGACGAGGGGTGGATCACCGACGGCCGCGGCAAGCGGGTGTATCTGAGTGATGCGGTCGTCATCATGACGTCGAACCTGGGCGCCGAGAACTTCCGGAAGCTCACGAGCCCGCTCGGATTCCTGAACAGAACCGTGGGGATCGAGCAGGTCCAGGGCGAAGTGATGCGCGAGCTGGAACGCCGGTTCCCGCCCGAATTCCGGAACCGCATCGACGAGGTCGTGCTCTTCTCGCCGCTCACGCACGACGAGGTGCGCGAGATCTCGAAGCACTATCTGGATCAGGTGCGGCTGACGCTCGGCAAGGCCGGCAAGACCATGCACATCGACGACGCGGCCCTCGAACTGGTCGTCAGCAAGGGCTACAACATGGCCTTTGGTGCCCGCTTCCTGAAGCGGTTCATCGACGAGCACATCAAGCTGCCGATCAGCTCCCGCTGGAAGGAAGGGACGCACTTCGACGTGCGGGCGAACGAGAGTGAGATCGTCGTGGAGCCGATGGTTGTCAAAATTCCGTCGCCCGACGACACGCTCGCTTTCGGAGATGTTGCCTGAAACGGGTCAGATCTCGATTTTTTCAGCGCCCCCAAAGCGCCTCAAAGATCGAGAACTGGCGCCTACCAATTTTGAAATTCACTGATCAATTCTGTAATCGACCACGCGCGGCCGTTTCGGGTTTGTTGTAATTTCACCACGCGAAGCCTACCTGCTCGGGCTCGGCCGGTTTCCCGACCGGCTGGTCGTGATCGCTCTCCCGTCCGCTGACGCCGTAGCGCTGCTGAAGCAGCCGGATCATTCCCTGGACCTGCTTACGGTACTCCTCGGGCGCATATTTCTTCTCGTACAGCTTCTCGTAGCGCGGCAGCCACGATGGGAACTCGCGCTCGAGAAACTTCATGAAGTGCGAACGGGTTCCGTCTTCGAGAAACATCACGTTGCAGCCGACGAACCTGGCGCCGTGATCCGCAATCGCCTTCATCGTGCGTTCGAGCTTTCCGCGCGACGATGAAAATCCTGGAACGATCGGATTCATGAGCACGCCGGCGTTGATGCCCGCGTCGACGAGCTCACGTACCGCGCGGAGCCGCTGCATCGGATGCGCGGTGCCCGGCTCGAGCAGCTCCCATGCGTGCTCGTCGACGGTCGGCACGCTCATGTAGACGGTACACGTCGTCACCTTCGAGAGATCGGCGAGCAGATCGCGATCGCGCACGACCATCGGTCCCTTCGTGACGATGCCCATCGGATTGCGCGCGCGGAGCAGCGCCTGAATTGCGCCGCGCGTGAGTTTGTAGTGGCCTTCGATCGGCTGATAGCAATCGGTTGCGGTTCCGACAGCGATGTAATCGCCGTTCCACGACGGACGCGCGAGCTCGCGCGTCAACACCTCGACGAAGTTTCTCTTCACGAGGATGACCGACGCGAAATCGTCGTCAGCGTTCAGCTCGAACTGGACGTGATAGCGGCGCGCGTAGCAGTAGTGACATCCGTGCGTGCAGCCGCGGTAAGGATTGAGCGTCCAGTCGAACGGCATCCCCTTGACGTGATTGAGCGCCGATCGACACGCGACTTCCTGGTACCGCGCGCGGTCGGCGCGCCGCTCCGCTTCGGTGAGTGCTGCGCTGCCGCCGTCGCGCACGACGCGCGCGATGTCCCTCGTGGTCGGTTTGGATGGGCCGAGATCGAAGAGCAGCGGGAACGACGGCATCGCAGGCACAATAAAAAGGCGAATCGCGACGATTCGCCTTTGTTTCGCCTATGATGCGACCGGCGTCGGGCCGGTGTCAAGTCAGCGCGGTTTGGTCGACGTGTGCTGCTTGGTCGATGATGCGGATGACTTCGTCTGCTGGGGAGGAGTCTGCTTAGTTGATTTCTTCGTGGTCTTTTTTCCGCTCTTTGCCGCCGTGCTCGAATGCGTCTTCGATTTCGAGGCCGGCTTCGACTGCGTCGCCGACTGATTCGACGAGACGCGTGACGAATGCTTCGCGCGGTGACGCGTCTTCGTTGTCGCGGCTTCCGCCGACGACGCGAGCGCCATCGCAGCGATGAGACCGGCGAGCAGGAGCGAGGCTGACTTGCGAATCATTCAATCCTCCGGGCGATCACAATACTAAATCCATCAAGACGTGCGCGAAATTCTTTTCTTGCTTTTATGGTTCCGCAACGAAACCGCACTTAGGTGCCGCTGCCGGGCGTTCGATCAAAGCAGATACGCAAGCGCGAATCCGATCTGCGCGACGAACATCATCCGGTACATGTGCGCCCACGACACGTGGTTCTCTTCCACGGCAAGCTCTTCGGGACGCCTCAACATCAGGTAACACACGTACAAACCGTAGGCCGTCATCACCGCGCCGAGAAGCTGCAGCAGCCAGAAGTTGCCGGTCAGCACGTGAATCCACGCGCCGAAGGGAATCATCAAAAAGGGGACGACGAACGACGGCGAGATCATCCAGGCGGCGCGCCTGACGCCGTACTGAATCGGCAGCGTCCGGCATCCGCCGCGGCGATCGCCCTCCATGTCCGCAAAATCTTTCGTCGTCGTCGCCCCCAGAAGGAAGAGGCCGAAGATGGCACCGATGTACCACGGTTCGATGCCAAAAATCGTCTTTGCGGAAGACCATCCCGCCACCTTCAGCAGCGTGCCGCGCGGGATGGCGATGGTGACGTTCGCCCAGATGCCGAGCCGCTTCGTTCGAAACGGCGGCACGGAGTAAAGAAACGTGCAGACCACCGCGATCGCCACCAGCCAGAAACATTCGTGACGTCCCTGCGGTGCGACGAGCCACGCGAAGACGAGCGCGAGCACGTATGTGATCGCCGTGAACCACCACACTTCGTCAATCGTCAGCCGTCCGCTCGGAAGCGGACGTTTGGGCTTGTTCACGCGATCGATGTCGAGGTCGTAGATCTGGTTCAACGCATTGTTGCCCGCGTTGAGGACGGCCGCCATCGTCGATCCGATGAGCGGCGGCACCAGTATCGACATCGACAGCGGTTCGCGCGGTGCGGCGCCGATCGCGGTCAGCGCGCCCGACATGAAGCCGAGCGCTGGCGCGACGAGCGTGAACGGCCGTGCGAGATCGAGATACGCGCGCGCCTTCATGCGAGCGCGAGCGTCACCGCGGCGGCGACGGCGGTGTTGATGAAATTGAGCATGTCGTTGTTGAGAATACCGGGTCCCTCGAGCGTTGCGCCAAGCGCGCTCTCGACGAGCGCTCCAACCGTCGCGCCGATCACGATCGCGATGACGGCACCGCTGACGGTCAGGCCCAGCGCCACGCCAACCGACGCGAGGCCGAGCGCGGCGACGATGCCCGCCGCGGTTCCTTCCAGCGACATCGCGCCCGGCGTCCCGGGCCGCACGCGGCTCCACGTGGTGATCAGGAATGTCGATCGGCCCCACGCCTTTCCGATTTCGCTTGCGACCGTGTCGCTGCCTCCGGCGGTGAGCGCGGCGACGAACGCAAGCCACGCCGCCATCGAATGCACGCTCGTCACCGCCACGATCGCCGCGATCGTCGCGACGCCGCAGTTCGCAATGGCATTGCCGGCGCCGCGCCGGCCTCCGCGCTCTTCGGCGATGCCGAGCAGCACCTTCCGCTTGAGGCCGGATCGCGACGCCATCGATGCGATCGCGAACGTCACGAACAGCATCAGCCACGCGCGCCAGCCGCCGGCGGTAAAGATGATCGTGCCGACGATCGCGCCGCCGATTGTTCCGGACATCGAGACCGTGCGCGCCCTGTATCCGAGATACGAGACGATCGCGTTCACGCCAATCGCCCACGGGAGATGTGCGGCGATCGCCGCGCGCGACGCGTGAAGGGCGCCGGCGTCGACGAGGCTCGCGATCCACAACACTGCGCCCGCGCCCGCCGGCACCGAGATGTTGTCGTCGAGGCGCGACGGAATCGTCTCGATGAATGCCGCCACGATCGCCGCCGCGATCGGCGCCGCGATCGCGAACGTCAGCGGCGGCGGCGGAACGACGGCCGGCCGCGTCCACAGCTCGAGCGCGACGGCGGCAGCGCCCCCGAACACGATGAACGCCGCCGTGCCGCCGATTGTCTTGTCGCGATTCCACGAGAGCGGCGCGTTCGCGCCCCGCGCCGCCAGACGCTGTCCCACGAGCGTCGCCATGCCATCACCGAACGCGAGGATCGCCCACGCGGCGGCGACGATGTCGAGACGATTGGGGAAGATGAGAATGAGCAGCAGAACGGATAACGGGTAGAGCAGAATGCCGAGCGGGAATCCGCGCGCTTCGTCGACGGGTCGATAGAGCCTGCGGCCGCCGATGAGCGGCAGCGCGATGATGTTGAACGCGAGCGCCGTCACGGCGGCGGCTGCGGCCTGCCACCACGTCAGCGTGCGCAGCAGCAGCGCGAAGAGGCCGGATCCCATGTGGACCCATTGCCGCGCGCGCTCGGAATGTCCGCTCACACGGTGGCGGCGCGAGTGCCGGTCGCGTCGCCGTGTGTCAGCGATGCGACCATCCGGCGGACGCCTTCGTCCAGACGCGTGATCGAATAGCCGAGTTCGCGAATCGTATTACTGCTGTCGAGCGACCAGTCGTGCCGGAAGATGTCGACGGCGCCGCGCGTGACGAGCGGCGTGCCGCCGAACGCGCGCACGCGGCATTCCTCGGCGAAGCCGAGCGCGGTTGCAACGGGAAACGGAATTCTCATCGGTACGCGCCGGCCCGTTATGTCGCGCACGATCTCAAAGACGCGCCGCTGCGGCGCGTTCTCACCGCCGAGCGTATATCGCGCGCCGGCAACGCCGCGTTCGAGCGCCGCGCAATGTCCGGCTGCGACATCCTCAACGTACGCATAGGACCATGAATTTTCCGGGCCGATGAGTCCCGGCAGGCGGCCTTTCAGATGATCCGCGACGAGGCGGCCGACGAGATTGCCCTCTGTAAACAATCCCGGACCATAAATGACACCGGGATAAACGCGCATCAGCGGACTGCCTCGACGGCACGCATCGCCGGCCGCGCGATCGGCGAGGACTTTCGTGCGCTGGTAATCGTTGGCTGCGAACGGCTCGGATGCGTCGCGCGGCGCCAGCGCGAGAAACGACGACGTGTAGAGGATGCGATCGATGCGATGTGCCGCGGCCGCGCCGAGCACGTTGTGCAGACCGCCAACGTTCACGTCGTCGAAATCCTGCG
>Ga0075426_10001159_pt1 | contig 18553 bp, 16 predicted proteins | sample SoiMethybrSBSTD5_FD_75304 | JGI IMG/M metagenome (GOLD analysis project Ga0075426, IMG submission 75304) | Bulk soil microbial communities from a Populus tree surrounding site in Tennessee, USA - Soil MetaG P. TD hybrid SBSTD5 | ecosystem: Environmental > Terrestrial > Soil > Tree plantation...
TGTAAGGCCCGGAAGCTCGGGAGTTTACGCGGAAACCGCCGGGAAGGCAGCTCTGACGCGTGCTAGAATGGACGAAGCAGCACGCCGTCACAATGCTTCCAGACATTCAGAGGCTCATCGAGCTTCAGCAAATCGACCGCGAGATTCAGCGCCTGCAAGATGAAGTGGCCGCCCTGCCCCGCCGTGTAGCCGAAATTGAGTCCAAGCTGGCCGACACCAAGGCACAGGTGGAGAAGGCAAAAGCTACCATCAAGGCGGACGAGAGCAACCGCCGCAAGCTGGAAATAGATATCCAGTCCCTGCAGCAGAAGATCACGAAATACCGCGACCAGTCGCTGGAGGTCAAAACCAACGACCAGTACAAAGCCCTCATGCACGAGGTCAACTTTGCGGAGCAGGATATCCGCATCATCGAGGATAAAATCCTGGAAGGCATGCTGGACGTGGAAGAGAACGAAAAGAGGCTGAAGGTGGCAGAGGCCGAACTAAAGGCGGAAACGGCAGAGATTGAGAAAGAGAAGGCCGAAGCTCGGCTGCGCACTGCGGAAGACGAGGCCCAACTTGCGGAGCACAATGCCAAGCGCAACCAACTGCGGAGCGCGGTGGCCGCTGACCTGCTCCGCCACTACGACCGGGTGCTGAAACTGCGCCGGACAGCGCTCGCCGAAGCGCGCGACCACAAGTGTTCGGCCTGCCAAGTCATGCTACGGCCCCAGATGTATAACGAGGTACGCACCAACGAGCAGATCCTTATCTGCGATTCCTGCCAGCGAATTCTGTACTACGTACCCCCGGCTGAAGGCGAAGCCGCGCCTGCCCCTGCGGCCGAAAATCACGCCCAAGCCCCAGCTGCTCAATAACTTGCGGAATAGTCCTAATACCCGCGGGAAAGGTGTCCAAACGGGCCATGCCCGCGCGATTGGCGGCTAGGCCTTGCACTTAGGGGGGGATTGTCCCAGAATGGGCAGCTAGGAACCAGCCTGTGGCTACACTCCCCAAGCCGCGCTATCCTTCCGCTGGGCCGAATGGCCCTCCCGTTTGGCCGAGCTCCCGTATTAACCAGGTAACCCCGAAGAGGCCGTTGCTATCCGCCAGTTCTTCCCTTCTGGGACTTCAAGCCCAAGCTCCCGTCCTGCATTCCGAACCGGTACGGCCGGAGGCGGGAGTGGTGGCGCTTCTCTATGCCCGGCTCATGCTCCTGGGGAGATTGCTGCGCGCGCTGGGACGCTGGTGGATGGCAGCTGATTTCCGTAGCCGGCAGGCGCCGCTATTGGTGGTGGCGCTGGCGATTTGGGGACTGACAGCGCAAGCGGCCTGGCGGAGCCAAGAGTCAGCAACCCCGCTGCTAACGCAAAGCATTTCCAAAATACACCTTGGGCAGACCAGGGCGGCGATCAATGCGGGCATTACTCCACCTCACCCAATGGCAAAGGTCGAGTCGGCTCCGCCTGCGCCGCTCGGCAATCTGGCTAGTGTTCCGCCGGTCTCGCCGGCCGACGTTCAGAAATCGGCCGGAAAGCCGAGCAGCAGCTTTCCGACTTTGCTGGCGGCTTCCTTGCGCTCCTGGTTTTCTGCGGAGCCGGCCAGCGCGGAGAGGGTGCATGGAAATCCGCGGCGCCGCGTTTGGGTAGACATGAAAACCGGCCTGTATTACTGCCCTGGAGCTGCCTACTACGGCTTCGGAGGCCGGAACCGAGGCAAGGTCATGCCGCAGAGAGACGCGGAATACGAGTACTTCCAGCCCGCCACCGGCGCGCCCTGCCGGTAATTCTTTTTCACCGCAGAGACCCAGAGGACGCCGCAAGCAACCAACTCCAAATTTCCCTTGTGGCTCTGTGATCCCGGCGTGTCGGTGCAAGAATACCCGCGCATAAAAACGTTTAGTATGTTGCGGTGTCCTCCAGAGCCCCAGCACAGGTAGTGATCAGCGCGCGCGCGGTAGCACGGCTGCGTGCTGGACACGCCTGGGTGTACCGCTCGGACTTGGTCTCAGCCGACGGTATCGGCCCTGGAGCGCTGGTACGGGTGGTGGACGAACGGGGGCGCGCCTGGGGTACTGCGCTATACAGCAGCGCCTCGCAAATTGCCATCCGCATGCTTTCGCCGGGGCCGGTCGAAAACTTCCCTGCGCTCATTCGCGAGCGGCTGCTGGCCGCGATCCGCTACCGCGACCAGGTGGTCAGCGAACCCGATGCCTGCCGCCTGGTTTTCAGCGAGGCTGATTTCCTGCCTGGGCTGATCGTAGACCGCTACAACGACGTACTTACAACCCAGGTGCTCACTCAGGCCATGGACAGCGAAGCCGCGCGCCAGGCAGTCATTTCCATTTTGGCCGAGCAACTCTCGCCCGCAGGCATCGTGGAGCGGGTGGAAGGGCGAGTGCGCGAACTGGAGCAACTGGCGCCGCGAGCCAATGCGCTGCTCGCGGGGGAGAAGACGGACACGGTGTTCACCATGAATGGAGTGCGCTTCCAGTATCGCGGCCTGGAGGGGCAAAAGACGGGCGCCTTCCTCGACCAGCGCGAGAACTATGCCGCCGCCGCCCGCTACGCGCATGGCGACGCGCTGGATGTCTTCTGTTACCAGGGAGGCTTTGCCCTGCATATGGCAAGAGCGTGCTCTCAGGTCACGGGCGTGGACAGCTCGCGGGGCGCGCTGGAAATGGCCGAGCAGAATGCCGCCTTGAACCAGCCGGCGACCGAAATCGAGTGGATTGAGGCGAACGCCTTCGACCTCCTTAAGAATTATTCGGAGGCGGGGCGGAAGTACGACACGATTGCGCTTGATCCGCCCGCTTTCGCCCGCTCCCGGCGCAACCTGGAAACCGCCCTGCGTGGTTACAAAGAGCTGAACTTGCGAGCGCTCAAAATGCTTCGTCCAGGTGGCGTGCTGGTCACGTGCTCATGTTCTTACCACGTTAGCGAGGCGGATTTTCTGGAAACCGTGGCTTCCGCCGCCACAGACGCCCGGCGCACCCTGCGCCTGATCGAAAAGCGAGGGCAAGCCCGCGATCATCCCGTGCTGGTGGGCGTGCCGGAGACGGCTTACCTCAAGTGTCTCATCTTTCAGTTACCTGGGTAGCTTCCGGTTTCAGTTACCTGGGTAGCTTCCGGCAACACGCGTAGTATGTAATTGAATTTATTATACATACTATTATCTTGACACAATCGCACTCATCTTTTATGCTTCTAGAACACTAAGTACTGCATCCAATGCAGTAGGCGCAGAGTTTGAGTTCCTGCGCACGAAATCTTCATAGTGGAGGAGAACGAAAATGACTGTTGTGACCCGTTGGGACCCCTTCCGTGAGCTAGCCACGGTGCAGGACCGCATGAATCGCCTGTTCCAGGACAGCTTTGGCCAGAGCCGGGAAGAAGGGCTGGCGACCGCAGCCTTCGCGCCGGCGGTGGACATTTACGAGGACGAGCACAATATCACCCTGAAAGTGGAAGTTCCCGGGATTGACGAGAAGGACATTGATGTCCGCCTGGAGAACAACACCTTGACGGTTCGGGGCGAGCGCAAGTTCGAACAGGAAGAGAAGGAAGAGAATTATCGCCGGGTAGAGCGGCAGTACGGCAGCTTCTCCCGTTCGTTCACGCTGCCCAACATCGTGGACACGGAAAACGTTCAAGCCAGCTACGACAAAGGCGTGCTGGAGATCAGGCTGGGCAAGAAGGCGGAAGCCAAGCCCAAGCAGATCAAGGTAAGCGTCGAGAAGAAGCTGGAAGCCAAAGGCGCGGGCAAAGCGGCGTAAGCTGAGCCAAGCGCACGAGGATCGGACGGGAGGCGGGCATCATTCCGTCTCCCGTTTTTGCATCAACATAAGCAGTCAGCATTCGGCCCAGTCGAGGTTTGTTGGTGCTGCACAGGCTCCGGGAGGAATACTGAGAGCTGACATCTGAGGTTTTTATGCCAATTCGTTGGGACAAATTTACGGTGAAAGCGCAGGCGGCGGTGCAGCGCGCGGGAGAACTCGCGTCCGAGTACGGCAATCCCGAGGTGCTGCCGCTGCACCTGTTGGTGGCGCTGCTGGAAGACCGCGAGGGCATTGTGCCACCGGTGCTGGAGAAGATTGGCGCCGGGCCGCAGGCAGTGCTGGCCGATGCGCAGCGCGAACTGCAGCGCGCGCCCAAAGTGTCGGGCGGAGCCATGCAGGCGACCATTTCGGCGGCATTAAGCCAGGCGCTGGAGCAGGCCTTCAAGGAGGCCGACAATTTCAAAGATGAGTACGTCTCCACCGAACACCTCCTGCTTGCGATGACCCGGGAGCCACGCGGTTCGGATGACGAGCGGGCGGCGGCCATGATCCTGGCGCGTCATGGCGCCACCCACGATGCCATCCTGAAGGCGCTGACCGCCGTGCGCGGTTCGCAAAAGGTGACCGACCAGAATCCCGAAGCCAAGTACCAGGCGCTGGAGCGCTATGCCCGCGACCTGACCGAACTGGCGCGCCGGGGCAAGCTCGATCCGGTAATCGGGCGCGATGAGGAAATCCGCCGCGTGGTGCAGGTCCTCTCCCGTCGGACAAAAAACAATCCGGTGCTGATTGGCGAGCCGGGGGTGGGCAAGACCGCGATCGTGGAAGGCCTGGCGCAACGCATTATTTCCGGCGACGTGCCGGAGGTGCTGAAGAATAAGCGGGTGGTGGCCCTCGACCTGGGTGCCATGCTGGCGGGAGCCAAATACCGCGGCGAATTCGAAGACCGCCTAAAAGCCGTACTCAAGGAGATCGAAGACTCGCAGGGGCAGATTATTCTGTTCATTGACGAACTGCACACGCTGGTGGGCGCGGGCGCGGCGGAGGGCGCGATTGACGCCTCCAACATGCTGAAGCCGGCGCTGGCCCGCGGCGAACTACGCGCCATCGGCGCTACCACGCTCAACGAATACCGCAAGCACATCGAGAAGGATGCCGCCCTGGAGCGGCGCTTCCAGATCGTTTACGTGGGCGAGCCCAACGTGGAGGACACCATCGCAATCTTGCGCGGCCTGAAGGAGCGCTACGAGGTACACCATGGCGTGCGCATCAAGGATTCTGCCATCGTAGCCGCAGCCACGCTTTCGCACCGCTACATTACAGACCGATTTCTTCCCGACAAGGCGATTGATTTGATTGATGAGGCGGCAGCCTCGCTGCGCATCCAGATTGACTCCATGCCCACGGAAATTGACCAGCTGGAGCGCCGGGCCACGCAGTTGGAAATTGAGAAGCAAGCGTTGATGAAAGAGGATGATCCCAACTCGCGCGAACGGCTGTCGGTGGTGGAAAAGGAGCTCGCGCACATTCGCGAGCAGTCGGACGCGCTCAAGGCGCGCTGGCGGCAAGAGAAAGAATCCATCAACCGGGTCCGCGAGCTGAAGGAGAAGATCGAGCAGCTTAAGCTGGACATACAGGCTGCCACCCGCAAGGGCGACTATAACCGCGCGTCTGAAATACAGTACGGCGAACTTCCGCGCGTACAGGCGGAGCTGGACAAGCTTAACTCGCAGATGGACGGCAAGGCGGCGGGCGAGGACGCCCGCCCCACAAAAGGCGGGCCTGCAAGAATGCTGAAGGAAGAGGTGGACGAGGAAGATATCGCCCGCATTGTCTCGAAATGGACGGGCATTCCGGTTTCCAAGATGCTGGAAGGCGAGGTCAAGAAGCTGGTCACCATGGAGGAGCGGCTGCGCGGCCGCGTGGTCGGGCAGGATGCGGCGCTGGAGCGCGTTGCCAATGCGATCCGCCGTTCGCGCGCCGGGCTGAGCGATCCGCGGCGGCCCATCGGTTCCTTCATCTTCCTCGGCCCAACCGGCGTGGGGAAGACCGAGCTGGCGCGCGCCTTGGCTGAGTTCTTGTTCGACGACGAACATGCCCTGGTACGGATTGACATGTCGGAGTACATGGAACGGCACGCGGTGGCGCGGCTGATTGGCGCGCCTCCTGGGTACGTCGGCTATGAGGAAGGAGGGCAGCTTACCGAGCAGGTGCGGCGGCGGCCTTATTCCGTGATCCTGTTCGACGAAATCGAAAAGGCGCACCCCGAAGTGTTCAACATTCTACTGCAAATCATGGACGACGGACGCCTGACCGACGGCCAGGGCCGCACGGTGGATTTCCGCAACACCGTGATTATCATGACCTCGAATATCGGGTCGGCCTACCTGACGCCGGAGGCGCTGCGCACGCCCGAGGACTTCGAGCGCGCCCGCCGCGAGGTGATGAACGCGCTGCAGGGGCACTTCAAGCCGGAGTTCCTCAACCGCGTGGACGACATCATTCTCTTCAACCCGCTGGGCAAGGAGCAGCTGACCCGCATTATTGACCTGCGACTGGAAGACCTGCGGCGGCTGCTGGCCGAGCGCAAGATCAGCCTGGAGCTGACCGACGCCGCCAAGGAACTGCTGTTCTCCGAAGGCTATGACCCGGCTTATGGGGCGAGGCCGTTGAAACGGGCCATCCAGCGCATGATTCAGGATCCGCTGGCACTAAAGATTCTGGACGGCGAGGTGCTGCACGGCGACCACGTGATCGTGGACGCCGACCTGAGGGAGCGCAAAATGACGTTCAATGTCTCGCGACGCGTGGGAGAAGGCAAGCCGAAGCCATCTCCCAAGCAGCCGGCGGGTTCACGGCGGTGATTCTTTTCGCTGCGGAACAACGCGGTAGGGGTCCTTCGAATTCGCAGGCTGATTCGCAAGCGAAGCAACCTGCTGCGCTCAGGATGACAGCTGATGGAGGGAGAACCGGCTGAGCGTTAATTCGTCCATCTTCAATGCTCAAATAGAAATTATTCCGTGGGCCGGTCCACCATCACAGGCTGAGCCTTGCGCGGCTCGGCTGGACGGGCACCAGTCGGCTCGGATGGACGAGTGGCGGGCGGCTCGACGGCTGCCTTGGCCTCGGCGCGGGCGGCTCCGCGCTCATCGAACTTGCCAAAAATCATCTTGCCGGCCGTGGTCTGCAGCACCGAGGTCACGGAAATATCCACGTTCTTGCCAATCATCTTGCGCGCGTTGTCCACCACCACCATGGTGCCATCGTCCAGGTAAGCCACGCCCTGGTTGTACTCCTTGCCTTCCTTGAGGATGAACACGCGCATGATCTCGCCGGGCAGCACAATGGGCTTGAGGGAGTTGGCCAGCTCATTGATGTTGAGCACCTCGACGCCCTGCAGCTGGGCCACCTTGTTCAGGTTGAAATCGTTGGTGATGATTTTGCCTTCGTACACCTTGGCGAGCTCGATCAGCTTCATATCCACTTCGCGGACGGCGGGAAAATCGTCTTCCACGATCTGGATGTTGAGCGAAGCCACTTTCTGCAGGCGCTGCAGAATGTCGAGCCCACGGCGACCGCGGTTGCGCTTGAGCGAGTCGGCGGAGTCGGCCACCAACTGCAGCTCACGCAGAACAAACTGGGGGATGACGATGATGCCGTCGAGAAAGCCGGTCTCGGCAATATCGGCGATGCGGCCGTCAATGATCACGCTGGTGTCCAGAATCTTGTAGGCTTTGCGTCCCTGCTTTTCTCCGCCGAAGATGCCGCCCAGCGCAGCCAGGTTGAGCAGGTCGCCTTTGTTAGCGCCTACGATGAGCCCGATATAGGCCATCAGCAGCATGACCAGGAGTTCCAGGAAACTTTGCGTGCTGCCGGGGCGAATGGAGTCGCGGATGACCAGGCTGAAGAGGTAGGCGCCCAGAATGCCGAGGACGCTGCCAATGGCTGCGCCGATCAACCGCTTCAGGCTGACCTTGTGGAGGCGCATCTCGAAGAGGATTACGCCAACGCCGATAGCGGCACCTACAGCGCCATCCACGGGAGCGGTGAGGCCGAAGGGTTCCAGAACGTAACAGGCGGCCGCTACAACCAGAATGAAGATGACACGAACGGCTATGAGATCCAAGGAGAAACCTCCTCGGGGCGAATCCGGTCCCAAGCCACGCTGGCAGGCCAGGGGAGAAGGCCGTCAGCCAGGGCCCAAGTGGCGTCCCGTACGGCTAAAGTCCAGCCGCGCAACGGCCGGCCGGAGGGAACTTATGGCGAACTTATAACAATGAAAAGCTTCGCCAGCCGGCATGACGACAACATGCCGACACGCGGGAAGTATATACCAGAGTACCTTTCCGGAGCCGGGAAAAGTCCTACCGCCGGTTCCCCGTTCCCCTATCAGATGAGCCCGAACAGATGAGGGTAGCTCCGCTGGGCAAAGATGGTTGTATTCAGCAGCGCCGCAACTTCTACAATCGTAGCCTGGGAGAAACCATGAAGGCGATCGTGATCCAGCGGTTTGGCGGTCCGGAAGTGCTGAAGCTGCAGGAGGTTGCCGACCCGCAGCCGCAGCCGGACGAGGTATTGGTGAGGGTGCAGGCGGTGGGGGTGAACTTTGCCGACGTGATGATGGCCCAGGGAGGGTATCCGGGCACACCGGCGCCCCCGGTTATTGCGGGACGCGAATTCGCCGGCGTTGTGGAGGGCTCGGGCGAGCGGGTGATGGGATACACGCAGCTGGGCGGCTTCGCGGAAAAAATAGCCGCTCCTCGCACCCTGCTCTGGCCCCAGCCCATGGGCTGGAGCGCGCCGGAAGCGGCGGCGTTTCCGGTGAACTATTTCACGGCCTACCTAGCGTATTGGGAGGCCGGGTTACTGGACCCGGCGGCAGACGGGCGCCGCCCGCGAGTGCTGATTCACGCCGTGGCCGGAGGGGTAGGGACGGCGGCGGTGGAGATCGGCAAGGTCCTGGGGGTGGAGACGTATGGCACTTCCTCCTCCGACCAGAAGCTGGCGCGTGTGAAGGAAGTGGGATTGAACCACGCCATCAACTACAAGCAGACGGATTACGAGAAGGTTATTGCCGAGCTGACCGGCGGAGAAGGCGTGGATGCCGTATTCGAAATGCTGGGCGGGGAGCACACGGGCAAGAGCCTGCGCTGCTTGCGCGATTTCGGGCGCGTGATTCTGTACGGCACCGCCACCGGGCAGCAGCCCAAGTTTGATACCCGTTCCATGTACGCCAAGGCGTCCAGCGCGCACGGGCTGTGGCTGAGCAAGCTGTCGCTAAAGCAGAACATCATGCAGCCGGCGTGGGAGCGGATGTCGCGGTGGATCGAAGAGGGCAAATTGCGCCCGGTGGTAGGCCATGTGCTGCCCCTGGTGCAGGCGGGCGACGCCTTCCGCTTGATGCTGGAGCGCAAGAACTACGGGAAGATCGTGCTGACCGTATAAGGTCTAGCCCGAGCACGACATCCTTTGTTGTATATTGGCAAGCGCCGTGACCACTTCACGCCGGACATTTCTGGCGCAATTCGGCATCGGGTCCGCAGCCGCGCTGTTCGAGCGGCACACTTGGGCGCAAACATTCAAGAGCAACGATGCGCTGAGCACCCGCCTAGCTGCCGACCCGTTGCGGCCCCAGTTTCATCTCCTGCCGCGCGCCAACTGGATGAACGATCCTTGCGGGCCGATTTTTGCCGGCGGGCGATATCATATGTTTTTTCAGTACAACCCGGACGGCGCCTACTGGGGCGACATGCATTGGGCGCACGCCTCCAGCCCCGACTTGGTGCACTGGCAGCACGAGGTTATTGCCCTGGCACCCGCTCCCGGGAGCTACGACCGCGATGGCGTGTTCAGCGGATGCGCCGTGCTCGACCAGGGCGTGCCCACGTTGATCTACACCGGCGTCGCACCACCTACCTCCCCGGCAGACGCCACTTTGCGCGATGGAGCGCACACCTGGCGGGAAGTTCAGTGTGTGGCGGTGTCGCACGACGGTTTGAAAACCTGGCAGAAGTCGCCTGCGCCTGTAATTTCGGTTCCACCAGCAGGCCTGGCCGTGACCGGCTTTCGCGACCCCTGCGTGTGGCGTGAGGACAGAGATTGGATGCTGGCGCTGGGCTCGGGCGTTCGCGGTCAAGGCGGCGCAATCCTACTCTACCGCTCATCCGATCTTCATCATTGGACGTACGTGCACCCGCTATTTGACGGAGCAGCTGAGGGCAGACCTTCCGTTAATCCCGTGGACAATGGCGAAATGTGGGAGTGCCCGGATTTCTTTCCCCTGGGTGGCCGCCACGTGCTCCTGGTTTCCACGGCAGGCAAAGTGCGCTGGCATGTTGGGCGGTATGAGCAGCAACGCTTTCTGGCCGAGAAGAGTGGGAGCGTGGATTTCGGCGCCTACTATGCGGCGCGCAGCATGCTGGACCGCGATGGCAAGCGCGTGCTCTGGGGGTGGATTCCGGAGCGCCGGCCGGAAAGCGCCTATCGCGCCGCCGGTTGGGCCGGCGTCATGAGCTTGCCGCGCGTGCTCTCGCTGGGCGATGACGGGAGCCTGCGCATGGAGCCGGCGCCCGCTCTGCGCCGGTTACGAGAACAGCGTGCCCGGGTTGTGGCGGACGGCAGCACAAAGAGTTCGGCGACGGCCGTGCGTATTCACAACCTGGCAGCGGAAATAGCTGTGGAATTAGTTCCCACCCGTGCTTTCCGCCTGCAACTGATCGCGAAGGGGGAGGAGCCGTTTGCGGAAGTCGAGTACCAACCCGACCGCCGTGGCAGCGAACTGCGCCTCAACCGCACTTATTCTTCGTTTCCACACTTACGAAATGCAAACTCGAGCCTGCGGCTGTTCGTGGACGGCTCCGTAATTGAGTTGTTTGCCGGGGCGACGGCTGTCATTACGGATCGGGTCTATAACGCGCCAGCCTCGCCATTGCATATTGACCTGGAAGGCACGGCGGACAGACTCGAGGTATGGCAGATGAAACCCATTTCGCGCGACCGGCTGACAAGCTGATGCCGTAGGCGCCTCCGCGAGACTACGACGACTAGTTCTACTTCTTGCTCCCTAAATAAGGCCGAGGGATGGGTCGCGCTTTGGTTTCGTATGTCCATTGCGCGCTGACGATCCACCAGCGCTGGCCGTCATTGATCAGGCTGATGCTGTTGATGCCGCGGACATAGCTCTTGCGGCCGTTCTCGGTGTCGGTGGACTCGTAAGTGCTCCAGGCATGGGCGATGCTGCCGTACTGTTCGGTGCGGCGCGCAATCTCCTTTTCGAAATGCCCGCGCTCCGGATGCTGGGTGGATTGCAGCATCTTTGTGACTTGTTCGATGGTTCCCGCCTTCATTGCCGGCCGCCCGTCCTGGCCGTCCATCTTGATGAGCTGAGCGCCGGTCCGAAACAGTGATTGGAAGCGCTGCAGGTCCGCCGCCTTGCCGGGAGCGTGCGAAATCGCGGCGTAAGAGGCGGTGATGACCGCGTCCACGGATCCGACATCCTCAGCACGCGCAGGCGGCAACTGTTGCGCGGGACTGAGTGCCGCGAACAAGGGGATGAACGCCAGCCAAAAACATTTGCCGCGAAATAGAAGCACGATAGTTTCCCTCGTCACGACAGAGTAGGCGGTCGGTAAGGATGAACACAACACTGACACTATGTTGTGAACCAGGTTGCGCAACCGCGCGATTTTACTTGCTACCGGCGCGCCTTGAGCTACGTCCAAAGAGGGAGCGCGATCGGTAGAGAGAAATATCGTGAAGGGAACTTTCACGGCGGTCGCGTCGTAACTGGATTTCAGTACCGGAACGAGCAGGAGAAGTCGCAAAAGTCAAAAGGGGCTAAACGAGGATTGTTCTCACCCGCGGTTTGGCGGCCCAGGTGAGGAGAATCGGGAAAAGGGCGCGTCCTTGCGGCCGGTCCTTGTGCGTTTAACCCCGCCACATTGTAGGCCATCGGCGGAAAGAAAACATCTCCGCCGGGCCGGCAGGGCCGCACAACGTCCCATACGGGAGGAAAGAAGGGGCACTATGAGTTACTCCAAGATCACCGGCGGCCTGGTTCTGGCGTTGGCGGTGCTAGTTTCGACGGCGGCGTTCGCCGGCAGCAAACCGGGGTCACTTTATCTGGTCAGCGCGGCACAAGTGAACGGCAAGCAGCTTCCCGCGGGCAACTACCAGCTGAAATGGGAGGGCAGCGGGCCGGCTGTGGAAGTGCAATTCCTCAAGGGCAAGAAGGTAGTTGCCACAACTCCAGCCAAGGTTGAGCAGACGCCGAGCAAGTCTGCCCAAGGCTCAGCGGTTATCGAAACCTCTGGTGGCGGGCGCAGCCTGGTGGAAGCCCGGTTTGCCGGCAAGAACTACAAGCTGGTGTTCCCCGGAGCGGAAGCACAGGCTCAGAACACGCAAAACGGCGGCAGTTCGGCCCAGACCAATCCCTAACCCTTACGGCAGGACGAAAACGGAAAAGGCCTCCCGCGGGGGCCTTTTTTGCTTATACAAGAGCAACGGGGGAGCAGGAACGCTCCCCCGTGCCATTTGTCGCGTAAGTGACCAAGCTACTGAACTGTCAGGTTGGTCGAGTTGCTGGTTCCTCCGGAGTTGGCGCCGATCACGGTTGTGCCAACGCCAGCGGTGGTTGCTAAGCCTGGCGTGCTGGGAGCATTGGCGATTGTGGCCACGGACGACACCGATGAGCTCCAGTGGACGTTCATCGTTATGTCTTGGGTGGTGCTGTCGCTAAACGTTCCCGTGGCGGTGAACTGCTGTGGGCTGCCCTTGGACACAGTCGAATTGGCCGGCGTTATGGCGACAGAGACAAGCGTGCCATTGCTGACCGTAAGCGTGGTGGTCCCCTTCAATCCGGAGGCGCTGGCGGTAATGGTCGAGCTACCGGTGCGCTTACCGAAAGCCGTTCCAGAGGTGCGCATGGAAGCGACCTTTGGACTTGAGGACTTCCACGATACTCCCGCGAGATTGCCGCCCGTGCTGCCATCGCTGAAGGTTCCGACAGCGGTGAACTTCACGAAAGTGCGAGCTTCGATACGCGGGTTGCTGGGGACAATGCTGATGCCGGTCAGGGTGACGGTTGTCACGGTCAGGTTGGTTGTACCGGTCACCGACCCGAGAACTGCGCCGACTGTGGTGCTCCCGGCGGCTACGCTGCTGACTAGGCCCTGATTGTTAATGCTGGCAGCGGCAGGATTGGAGGAACCCCACAATACTGATGCGGTGACATCCTGCGTGCTTCCATCACTGAAACTGCCGGTGGCGGTGAACTGCTTGGTGGTGCTGGCCGGCATGTTGGAATTGGCCGGTGTGACGTTTACGGAGACGACGGTAGCTCCGGTAACGGTAAGCGCAGCCGTCCCGTTCACGGAGCCCGAGGTAGCGGTAATAGTGGCGGTCCCCGTGCCGACCGTTGTGGCTAATCCGGCGGAGTTGATGGTGGCGACCGCAGAAGAAGAAGAGGACCACGCGACCGATGGCAACAACTGTGTGCTGCCGTCATCAAAGCTGCCAACCGCGCTAAATTGCTGATTGGTACCTACCGCGATGGAGACCGGCGCTGGGCTGACCGATAGGGAAACCAAGTGGGCGGCCACCACGGTGAGCAGAGTGGTATCCGTGAGCGAGCCCACATGCGCGGTGATAGTAGCGGCTCCTGCGCTCAATGTTGCGGCCAATCCGGAACTGTTGATAGAAGCAACTCCCGGCGCAGACGAACTCCAGCTCACACCACTGACCAGATCCTGCGTGGAGCCGTCGCTGTAAATCGCTGTGGCCGTGTATTGCTGGCTGATGCCGATGCCCAGAGTCAGCCCGTCGGGCGTAACCACGATGGAGCTGATGGTGGGCGCTGTGACGGTGAGAGAGGTGGAGCCCTTAATGGTGCCCAGGCTGGCCGAAATCGTGGTCGAACCTGCAGCTCCCCCCACAGCCAAACCGGCAGCATTCACAGTAGCGGTCGTTGTCGAGGAAGAGCTCCAGTTCACCAACGCAGTTAGATCGCGGGTGCTGCCATCTTTATAAGTGCCGGTAGCCGTAAACTGCAGGCTCGTATTCACGGGCAAGGAAGAAGCGGCAGGTGAGACAGCGATAGATGCAAGATTGACGGCGGCGCTGGTCACCTGCAGCGTCGCGAGTGCCTGTACTTTTCCCGAAGTGGCAGTCACGATGACTGTGCCGCCGCCAACGGCCGTGACTTTGCCCGCGCCTGCCATGCTGGCAATTGCGGAATCCGAGGTATTCCACTTCGCCGACGCAGTCAGGTCCTTGCTGCTGCCGTCGCTATAGGTGCCCGTGGCTGTGAATTGCTGTGTGACGCCGGGCGCAACGCTGACCGCGCCGGGAGTCACCTGCAGCGCGCTCAACGACGGGGTAGTGGTCGGAGGTGCTGGGGGAGGCGTTGTGCTGCTAGGCTGGCTGCTGCCGCCACCGCCACAGGCGGACAACACCAAGGTCAAGGACAGGATGATCAGAACAGATGTGAACTTTTTCATGGTACTTTCCCCCACATTGAAGTAGGAGCATCTTACCGGGGAATTTCCCATTTGCAGCCTTAGCGCCATTACGTCAGTCACACGATATGTGACCAATATGACTGACAAAATATACTTTAACCGACCTATTTCACGTCCGGAACCATATGTCATAGCAATGACACGGCTTACCGCAGGCATGCGATTCGGGAAGGAACCACGAAAACGTCCTGCCGATTGTTGCTGATAGCCGACCCAAGGGGCGTCAACATATACCAGGAACGATATTCTGGCGGAGAGAAACTGAGATCTGAAAGGCCGGAGAGAACCCGCGAGTCTATACAGGCTGGGAAAGGATTGTGCTGGCGGCCGAAGACAGAGAGCGAACGGCCGCCAGCTAATACTTAGGAATCAGCTCAATACTTGGGCACGTTCGGATCCACCTTGTCCGACCAGGCCAGGATGCCGCCGGCCAGGTTCTTGACCTTGCGGAAGCCGGCTTGTTGCAGGAAGGTGACGGCCTTGGCGCTGCGCACGCCGGAGCGGCAGTGGGCCACGATCTCGCGACTGGAGTCCAGTTCATGCGCGCGCTTGGGTAGCTCGCCCAGCGGAATCAGGTAGCCCTGCAGATTACAGATCTGGTATTCGTGGGGCTCGCGTACGTCGAGAATGAAGATGTCGTCGCCCGCGTCCAGCCTCGCCTTGAGCTCTTCAGGTTGAATTTCAGGAACGTTGGATGCCACCGGCTTCTCCTCGCCGCGAATGCCGCAGAATTCGTTGTAGTCAATCAGCTTAGTCACAGTGGGGTGGGTACCGCAAGCGGGGCAGTCGGGATTCTTGCGCAGCTTAAGCTCGCGGAAGCGCATGCCCAGCGCGTCCACTAGCAACAGACGGCCGATGAGCGGTTCCCCCTTGCCGAGGATGAGCTTGATGGCCTCGGTGGCCTGCATTATGCCTACCAGTCCTGGCAGAATGCCCAGCACGCCGCCTTCGGCGCAGCTCGGCACCAAGCCGGGCGGTGGCGGCTCGGGATACAAACAGCGATAGCAAGGCCCGTCCTTGGTGGCGAAAACGCTCACCTGGCCCTCAAAGCGGAAGATCGAGCCGTAAACGTTGGGCTTACCGGTGAGCACGCACGCGTCGTTCACCAGATAGCGGGTGGGGAAGTTGTCGGTGCCATCCACGATCATGTCGAAATCGCGAAAAAGTTCGAGCGCGTTCTCGCTGGTCAGGCGGGTTTCGAAAAGCCGTAACTGGACGAAGGGATTGATGGCCTTCACCGTTTCCGCCGCAGAGTCCAATTTTTTGCGGCCCACGTCGGCGGTAGTGTGGATGACCTGGCGCTGCAGGTTGGTGTAGTCCACCACATCAAAATCCACCACGCCCAGCGTGCCCACGCCGGCGGCAGCCAGGTAGAGGGCCAGGGGCGAGCCTAGGCCTCCGGCGCCGATGCAGAGCACCTTGGCAGCCTTCAGCTTGAGCTGCCCCTCCATGCCCACTTCGGGCATGATCAGGTGGCGCGAGTAGCGCAGGACTTCATCGTTGCTGAGGTTCGTAGCTTGAACTCCGGGCTGCGTAATAGTTGCCATACTAATTGGCCTTCCTGTACCGAATGATTTTTTCTGGAACGAGGCGTCAGGAGTACGACTAGGCGTTCATTCGACAGCAACAACAATAGGCGCGGGCGCCGCCAGCTATGGAGGGCACGATAGAGAGGCTGTCGTTTTCTTTCACCGGTGTGCTTTCCTTGTGCAGATAGCGAATGTCTTCGTCATTCAGGTAAACGTTGACAAAAGCCCGCAATTTGCCCTCATCAGTATACAGATGACGGCGTAAATCCGGGTACGTGGCAGTCAGGGCGGAAAGCGCCTGGCCCACGTTGTCGGCCTGCACGTCAATGCTCGCTTTTTTGCCCGCATACTGTCGTAGCGGAGTGGGTATGTGAATTTTCATGCTGGTTACAGGTCTCCTCCTGTCGTACGAAGTGCCTTTCTAACAGATGTTTAAGCCGGGGTCTTGGTTTCAGCGATTTGCGCCACGGCCTGCAGGGGCTCATCCTGAAAGCGTTTTTCGGCCTCCTCGCCGCCCAGCAGCAAGAATGAATTCGTCTCCCGCGCCTGGCCCTTTTCCACGCGCGTAATGACGTAGGAGCAGCCCAGCCAATGCGCTTCCGCCAAGTCGGTAGACGACCAGCGCGCCGGGTGGTCAGGGTGGGAATGGTAAAAGCCCACAATGTCCAGGCCCCGCTCCCGCGCCTGGCGCTGGATAGTGATGAGCTCGCGAGGATCGATATTGTAGCGATTCTGGGGCGAATCGGTGCGCGTATTTCCCGCGCGGGCAATGGAGGTGACCAGGCGCTGGTCCTCATCCTCTACCCGCCCCAGCAGCACGCCGCAACATTCGTGAGGATAAGTTTCCTCGCCATGACGGCGCAGCTGGTCGTAGCAGGTTTGGTCAATTCTCAACATGCAAAGCCTATTTCACCACGGAGACACGGAGACACAGAGAGATCTAGCTAAATTGAGTATCAGTCTTCCTCCCAAAAGCGCTCGCTTAAGTACTTGTCGCCGGAATCGGGGAACACGGTCACGATCACGCCCGGCTGCTTGCGCTCCACCAGCCCGCGCGCCAGTTGTAGACAGCCCACCACCGCGGCTCCCGACGAGATGCCCACCAGCAGCCCTTCTTCACGGGCCAGGCGCCGAACCATGGCGTGGGCGGCTTCGGTGGAAATAGCCAGATCGTCGTCAGCCAGAGCCGGATCGTAGATTTTCGGGACGATCGCGGTGGCCATGTGCTTGGCGCCCTCGATACCGTGAAAGGAGGAATCCGGCTGCAGGGAAATACACTGAATCCGCGGATTGAGTTCCTTCAGGCGGCGGGCCGTGCCCATGAAGGTGCCGCTGGTGCCCAGCATGGCGACAAAATGCGTGATTCGGCCCTCGGTCTGGCGCCATATCTCCATGGCTGTGCCGTGATAGTGGGCACGCCAGTTGGCATCGTTGGAGTACTGGTCAGCATAAAAATAGCGATTGGGCTCGGCGGCATGCAGCTCACGCGCCTGACGAATGGAACCATCGGAGCCCTCGCCCGGATCGGTGTAAACGACGTTCGCTCCGAAGGCGTGCAGAATGTGCTTGCGCTCGGGCGAAACATTGGACGGCATGCATAACGTGACCGGGAATCCCTCGGCCGCGCCCAGCATGGCGTAGGCGATGCCGGTGTTGCCGCTGGTGGAATCGAGCAGCACCTTGCCGGGCGCGAACTGGCCAGTGCGCCGCCCCTCATTCACGATAGCGGCCGCAGCGCGGTCTTTCACCGAGCCTCCGGGATTCACCCACTCCGCTTTGCCCAGCAACTCGATGCCCGGCAGATCCCGGCCAATGCGCTCCAGGCGCAGCAAGGGCGTGTTGCCGATGCGCTGCAAAAGGCTCTCGCCCAGCGGGGAGTTGGCCCGGGAGAGGCCCCGTTCTGCGCCTTCGGCGTTCACGCCATGTGTCTCATTCGTGACAAGTTGTGCCATTGTGTGGTTCAGGCCATGACCGTCGTAATGTAGTGATTAGATGAATTCCGGCATCTAAAGGAGCCAGTAGTTTATAAAGGTGGCTTGCGGGCAGGCAACACCGGCTGGCGGAACGGCTTGGAATCGCCGCCGAAATGCCCGTAACCGAGGCCAAGCCCAGGGCAGAAGGTGGAGTCAGGACAAAAGGCAAACAATGGCCAAGAAGGAAGAGGGACGAACCTACGATGAAGCGGTCAACTGGCTGCGCGAGCACCAGTTCGATGTGCTGGAGGCTCCCGGGACCAAAACCAGCCGGGTGTTTCTGAAGAAGTACAATTGCTCGGCTGCCATCGAAAAGACGCCGGAAAGCGAGGTCAAGGTATTTGCTTACCCCGGTTACCTGATTGGCGGCGAAATCGCCAAGCTGGTGAACAAGGGCTACCAGCAGGTGCTAAAGACCACGAAAACCGAGATTGCAGCCACTGCGGACCACCTCAAGGCGCTGCACCAATTCACGGAAGAGCTCAAGGAAGCCGTGGGCAAGCCCAGCTTGTACAACGAGTCTCTGGGAACCGTTAGCGACGCCTACATGTACGACCGGGTGGAAGGGCGAGACAAGCCTGACGCTTCGCGTCCCAAGCGACCCTGGGACGAGCCGGTAGCCGCGGGCAAACCCGGCAAACGCGCGTAGAGCACACGTTCGCCACGGAGGCACGGAGAAAAGCGATTCGTAGAGAAATCGCTTGGCTAAGTGTCACGCCTTCACGCCGTTTTCCTCGCTAACCCTAAATTTACGGGGAATCGTCACGCTGAGGG
>Ga0075426_10001161_pt1 | contig 18531 bp, 13 predicted proteins | sample SoiMethybrSBSTD5_FD_75304 | JGI IMG/M metagenome (GOLD analysis project Ga0075426, IMG submission 75304) | Bulk soil microbial communities from a Populus tree surrounding site in Tennessee, USA - Soil MetaG P. TD hybrid SBSTD5 | ecosystem: Environmental > Terrestrial > Soil > Tree plantation...
GCGGGCAGACTTTCATGCTTAACCCGAAGGAAGATTGATTCTCGAGGTAACTCTCGCAAAACGAAACCTATCTGAGGTGACATGCTTTGTCAAGATTGTGCACTTTCCGCTTCAATCAACTGATGCAGCTCGCTCGGCTTCAAGTCGAATCGTCCGCAGAACCTCGCGACGAATCAATCCGCTGAACGGCGCGATCACACCCCAGTACATCCGGAATCGTCTCTTGCTTGTTTTGTCCAGGCAAAGGACCCTCGTTTCGGTCGCAAGCCTCGTGCGGCCTTCACCTGCTTCGACAAGCGAAAAGTTCCAGGCTGCTTTTGCAAATCCTGGCTCGCTGAAGGCTTTGAACTCATGCGCGCGTATCGCGCACGTTCTGCCGGAGAGTCGCCAGAACTGACCGACCAGGCCGAGCGCGATCTCGCTTGGCCGAGCTTCGCCTAACAAGACGAAGCCGCCGCTCCTCAACAACGATTCGAGGTTGAGATTCACATCTCGTTTTTCGTCGCTCTTGAACAAGGACGGAAAGGCGCGCATTAGCAGAAGCGCTCGAACAATAAGCGAGCGTCCCAGGTCGACGTTCCACAGCGCATCATAAACTGATTCGATCTCAGCTCTGATTCTTGTCTCGTGATACTCGCTGACATCGTAGACGGGCATGAACTCGTCGATAAGCAGATGCGCATTCGCTGGAAGAATGATCCGATGTTTGATCAAAACGGCGAGTCCGGAAAGATGATGGACGGCCTCCTGCCTCGCTGAAACCCGTCGAGGCGAAGAAGCAACATTCCGATTCCTGCTGCGCCCTGCATATAGCCGGTCTGTGCTATAAGCAAGTCGGGCTTGATGCGATGCTCCGCCTGTATCCAACGAATCCCGCTACTCTCACGCGTGCCCTTCGCCAGCAACTGTGTTGTTACTCGCTTCGAAAAATCTATGTAAGTGTGATCGTGCGTGATCCGATACAAGCTCAAAAAGAATTCCGCTACACCTGCGGATCCGCAACACTGACTGACATTGTTCCAGAAACCAGGCGTCTGCTTCTCAGGAATCCCGCTAGCCATTATTCCGCGCGCTGACTTCTTGACCCAAGCCATCCATTGGCTGTCACCGGTGACCTGATAAAGCCGATAAAACAATCTCGCAGTGCCGACCGGTCCGTGACACCATCCAAGATAGTAGAGATCCTTGCCGTCGGGTTCGTTATGGAAAATCAAGCACGCATCGCCATCCGTCTTTGCGACGGCCTGAAGATATTTTGCGCCTGAGAGCGCGGCTTCGAGAAACTCGCGCCTCTTTGTCTCCTGATAAAGCGTCGCCAAGAAATATGAGATACCGGCCGTGCCGTGTGAAAAGTTCGGCATCAATCGCGCGAAGCTCGGACTCATCCTCCACTTCATTCCACCTTGTTCGGATAGGCCCAGTTCAATCAGGCGACGACCGTCCGCCACTGCAAGATCACGAAGCGTCGGCTCATTGAGCTCTCGCGCGGCATACAGCAAGTACAGGCCAATACCTGCGCCTCCCGCGATAATATCAGTCGTGTCGTTCCATTCGATTCCCTTGCCTGCTTTCCGAGCTCGCTCGCCCAGCAACTGAACGCAACGTCGCGCGCCTTGTCTGTATTTGTGGTCACTCGTGGCTTTGAAGGTTTCTGTCAGTGCGAAGCCGATTCCCGCGATACCTTCATACAAACCCGATTCCTTTTCGGTGACAAGCGTCGCTAACAAGTGATCTGCCCCGGCGCGAGCGTCGTTCAAGAAAGATCGATCGCCGGTTGACTGGTAGGCCTCAAGAAAGAAGAGAATCACTCCAGGGGTTCCCGCATAGAGCGTGTCGTTGACCGACTTCACGTCGAGCGGGTCTGCGGGCCAGACCTTGCCCTGATCGAGTTGAATAGCAGAAGACCTTATCCAGGTCGCAGCTTCGAGCGCAGACGTGAGGTAGGATATGTCGGCAGCGTGAATCGTTTGGATTGGAACTGCCAGCAGTGCCAGCGTTGCTATGATCTTCGAAGTGACTCGACCTGTGCAAAGCTCGAAGGAGTGTGCACGGAGACGCGTCCTTCGAATTTCAGGTTTATTTCTCAGAAAAAGCAAACGGCAGAGGCTGCTCAAGATTTTTGAATCGCTAACGTTTCCAGCCCGTGCTCTGGCTCGAGCGCCTCTGCCATTGATTGAACGCCTAAGACGAGCCGCTTTGCTGATTTTTTTCTGAGCCAAGATTATTTTGCTCTAACGACCTTCTGATCTGATGTTGGCCGAACCCAACCAGGCCGTGTACCAAAGGTTAGCGAGCATTTGCGATCCGGCAGCCAATCGCTCTTGTACAAACTTCTTTGATTCAGGATTTCGATTGTTTCCTTCCCACCGCGCGGTCTTTTCCAATTTGTACAGTTCGGGTACGTGATTATATGAATCAATCAGGTATTTGATGATGTCCGCAAACGGATCTTGCAGCTTCGTCGCCGTCTTGACGAGACCTGTAAAGTCTTCAGCCCTGACCTGTGCCTTCACGTACTCTCCCTCGAAGCGCCAATGAAGCGGCTCGCGAGTAAAGAGCTCAGGATTTGAGCTCGTCGTCCAGCCGTTGTAATGGATCGATGTGTGGAGCGGTTGCGAGCCATCCGCGACGTAGTGACCGAGCACGCCCGCATAGTAAACAATGTTCTGCTCGATCTGCGCCCGTTCCGCTTCATGCTGCGGTTCGCGCCATAGTCGAAAGAGCACTTGCACCTTCTGAAAGCCTTCAAGGATCGAATAAGGAAGAAAGCCGATGTCCTTGGGCTCCTTGCCGTGCGCGCGCAACCAGTCTGCATACAAGTAGCGATCGTTTGGAAGCGCTTCGAAGTTCTCGGGTTTGTCCATATCGATGAAGTGATCCGGACCGTTGACCTCGCTAAGCGCTTTGAACAACTCTTTGCTATCTCGCCAGCGATCTGGTTCTGGCCCTAAGAATGAAAGACGAGTGCCAGAGTTGCGAAAGAAGGCAGGCATGTCTTCGGGCAGATGGTCGGCTGCCACTCGATTGATGTAGCGGTGGCCCTCTTCGCCCCACGCGGAAGCAGGAGGCGCGAGTACTCCTGCAAGACACACCACTAGAATAAGCGAGACTACAAAGAGCGTTACACGATGCATTGAGTTCCTCGTCGAATTGAGTTTAAGGAAGGTAAACAATATGTACGGTGAAGAGTAAAGCTTCAAGGCCAACTCCAAGCAGGGTCGGATTTCATGCCCTAAGGGCACGACCATCTCACGATTCGTAAGTCCGAGTATGGATGCTCATTGCAGGGCAACTCCTGCCACGGATCTCGACGGGACCTCATCACCGCATCGGGCTACTAATCTCAGGTGCTAACCGCAAAACCGTCTGCGAAGCCGGAGCAAAGGGTACGAATGACATATTCACAAGACTGCCCTCAATCTCATCATCTACACATCGTTCTCACCTCTCATTAGGCTCGCGCGCAGCCCAGGTTTGAACTAAGCACTTCGCAAAGAGTCAAGACGGGGGCTCGTTTGCCAATTATCACTTGTCTTACAAGGGCGGAGGTTGATGCTTACTTACAACCCGCGCAATGCGCGGGCAGCCTGTCGAGCCCTCGGCGCATCGCCGACGATCTCAAAGAGAGCCTTCGCTCTTTCCAAATATGTGCGGGCCTGAGTTTGCTCTCCTAGACTTTGATAAAGGTAACCTAGATTGCTGTACGAAAAGGCAGCCCCATGTTGATCTCCGACCCGTTCCTGAAAGTTGAGCGCCTTGCGGTGACACTCGAGCGCACGCGCCACATCACCTTTCCGCTCATATACGATAGCCAAGATAGCATAACTGCTTGCTGTGGTTGGCTCGTCACCGATCCGTTCCGAGATTTCCAAAGCCTTCTGAATCATGCGGGTCGCGGATTCGAAGTCGCCTTGTTCCCTCTCGAGGACAGCCAAGTTGGCGTACGCAATAGCTGCGCCTTGTTGATCATTGTTCCGCAATAAAATCTGCAGATCCTTCTGATACATTTCAGCCGCACGTTCGTAGCGCCCCTGCGCAGCGAAAACGCCTCCTAGATTCCCCATTGTCTTGCCCGCACTAACTTCGTCCCCCGCTTTGACGAATAGTTGTCGCGCGTTCTCATACGCATCGATCGCTAGTTCGAACTCACCCTCGCTCCTGTAGGCAAGGCCCAGATTTCCATACTCGATTGCTGCTCTTGGTCCATCTGCATTTTCCAAGAAGATCCTCAGGCTTTTCTTGTAGTACTCGATCGATTCAGGGTAACGGCCCAACCTTCGGTGATTGGAGCCAATCGCATCGTAGCTCACACCCGTCAAATACCGATCACCCAAGCGCTCGGCTAAACCCAGTGCCCTCTGAGAAAGAGCCATGGCTTGAGAGAAGTCGCCGCGGTTTCGACAAAGCTCCCCTAGTTGGAAAATCGCCTTGCATTGGCCTCTCAAATCGTTAGCCTGTTCGCCTTTTTCCAACGCGGCCAGAAGGAGCCGCTCCGCCTCCTCCCACTGGCCCGTCATCCTGAAACGCTCGCCGTACCGGCCGCATTCTTCGGCGGACAGTTTCTCAATGTCGATTGTCTCCATCACAGCAGGAATCTGCCCATTTTGCTGTGCTCCAATTGCCCGGAAGACGAGTTCAAGCAGCATTTCGTCCGGCGCATCCTGGAGCTGCGGATGGCGCCGCATCAATTCGGCGATCACCGGTTTTAATTCAGCAGGGATGGCCATTTGGCGCTCCTCTCTTTTAACCATAAGGTAGCAGTTCTACTCCCTATACTCAGTTGCATTCTTGAGTTCAGGAAATCGATCCAGAAGGTATTTCATGCTCCGCTCTAGCCCCCTTTCCAGAAGGGCGTACTCAACGATTCCTGTCGACCCAGACTCCACAATCTGGTATTCCACGCGGTAGCTGCCGTGGACATCAAAGGGCGTCCGCGCAGAGTCAGTCCTATCTTTCAGGATCACGACTGGTCTGTTTTGGCCCATCATCAAGCCCAATTCCCAAAGCACGTTCGGATTGTTTCCGGTGATGTCGGCGATACCGAAGTGTGCAGAGCGGATCTGACTCTCGATGTCATCCACGACGCGAGGATCATTCATCTCCAGAGAAGTTGTCTTCAGCCGGATGCCCCAGTTCCTACGAAGAATACTTACGACCTCGTCTCTCAAATGGTGATACTTCTCCTGAAAAGGATAGGCAAAGAAGCAGGAGCGTTCTTTGTCTAGCGTCACCGATCCGACTCGGCGTTTAAGCTCGTTCAGTTCAATTTCCATCCTTGCTCTTTCAGACTGTTCGACAGCCAGAGCCTTCGAATTTGCGATCATTGTGGAGAAGGCTGAGTTGTTTCCGGTAAAAATAATCTCGGCGTTTTCCGGCGAAACGTAGTGATGGGCGAACATCACAGCATTATTGGAAATGCAGGTGAGAGCGAGGTAAAAAGTCTCATTACGCGGCATATCGCGCAATTGCCGCATGAGGGAATTCTTTGTGTTCAAGTGCAGGATAGTATCGTCTCCCGCCGCGATCCCGCTCTTCGTTTTGGCCATCTTTCGGAACATCTCCTTGATCTGACCGCCGCCCAGGCCCATCTTGGCACCGAGAGCGTCGATTTCCGCCAGAGCCTTGTCGTCCTGTGTAAGAGGTTTAGCGATCAGGACGGCGGGAACAGTCTCTGGTTCAAACTCGACGGCCTTGGCAGTCTTGCGGACTGTTCGGTCGAAATCATGCTCGAGCGCTTGCCATTTCTCGTCCACGGTTTCGAGCGCTTTGAAGATCACGCCCGCACCGGCGGCAAGACGTTCGATCTTCACATTTTTCCGTTCAGCATATCGCTCCAGAAACTCCTCCTCCACACCCCAACTCGCGTCGATCACGGGGAGGCCCTTGTGGGAGAAGAGTAGCTTGTGCTGAGTGGCCGTACCGCGCTCGGCGAAATAATAGATGACGTTGCCCGACTTCGACAAGTATTCCGCCATCGTGATCATGCCCCTGTCGGTATTCACGCGTGCCAGGGCACACACGGCGTCAAAGAAATCGTCGTCCTCCAAGGCGCGAGCCTTGATCGTGTTATTGTAGGCGCCGACGATGATCTTGAGCTTGTCCGGCGCTTCGTTCTGTAGGTAATGCAAATAACTAAGTACGATCTCCCCTAGGAACGCTTTGATCCGCTGGTAGTTGTCGTCGACGACGAGTTCGCCGCGGCTGAGTGTAGGCGTGAGGTCTGAGGAATTGATGAGGCCTTTGACGAAGCGTGCCCAGCGAGGAAGGATATCTTTCTCATTGGCCCTGATGAACATCCGAGAGACATAGACATCGACCTCCCCGAAGTCGCGAGTCAGCTCAAACGGGATCAATGGAATGAAGAGGATGCCTGCCACATTGGGCAGTCCTGGTCCTATCGCACTCTCCTCCAGCATTTGCCGCGTGTCGAAGGGGATGACGCCGAGCGGGAAGAGGTCATAGCGCTGCTCGATGTATTCCTCGTAGTCGAAGTTCTCGTTGTCAGCCTGCTGCTCCCAGGGCGGAGTGCCGGTATTAACCGTAGCGCCGTTGAGCAGAATTGGGATGGAGAGGAAGTCAGCGTATTTCTTGATAGCCTGCCTCAGGCGCTTTTCGTCCAGGAGATCGAGTTTGCTGTCGAGCACGTGCAGCACAACGCGGGTGCCGATATCCTCCTTTTCCGCGGGTTCGACAGTGTAATTGATATCGCCCTCGCAAGTCCACTTTAGGCCCTGGCTTCCTGGCTGGTACGAGCGGGTGAAGAACTCAACCTTACGGGCGATGGCAAAGGCGGACAGGAGCCCGATCCCGAACTGGCCGATTAGAAGGGCGGCTTCGTCCCGCTGCCTGCCGCGCAGGTCTTCCTTCTGGATGCGAGTGAAGCTCTCACCGATGGTTGCGAGGTTTTTGTGCAGCTCGTCTTGCGTCATACCGATGCCACAGTCGCTTATGGTGACTGTTCCCTTTGCCTTGTCGAAGTTGATGCGGATTTCGGGTTGCTTGAAGTCTCCCTGCTTAGTGAGACGAATGATGGAACTGTCGTGGGCGTTTTGAATCATCTCGCGCACGGCGACTTCCGCATCGGCGTAGATGTTTTCCCCCAACATCCGAAGCAGTCCAGGAAGGTTAATTTGGATTTGGTGCTGACTCATGTTTAATCCTTTCTTGCAATGTTGTGTGAACTCTTATAGCCAGGCTGGATAACGGACTGTTTCAGTTCTCACTACTCTCCGGTTTAGACAAAGTTGCGTTGTGTCCGGCAGTTTGGCGAGTGCTTTCGAGTGCATCTCTCGAACTCAGCACAGTATAAACAAAGACGAAGGAGCCGAAGTGTGATTTATACACCACCCACTCCGGGAAAGCCGGATTATAGTGCAATCCGCCGGATTTGCAAGGCGGGCGAAAGATGTTTAAAACACCGGATACGTACGAACCGCAGACCGGCAAGAGAAAGCGAAAACCTGCGACTGAAGACGACGACCGAAGCCGCCCTTCGCTTTGGAGGGCCAAACGTTAAACTGCGGCCCGCCGCCTGCTCGTCTACCCAGGTTTTGAAAAGCGCGGCTAAACTAGAGTAGCCGCTACGCGGTGCCTAATCGCAAAAAGCTGACGCGCGCCTGTTCGCTGGTTCAATCTTCGTCGTGCTCGACGCCATTGTAGTGAAGAACAATCGCTTCATCATCGACCTGCGTCTCCAGATGCACATCCCTGCCCCAAAGTTTATAAACGTATTCAAGTGTCTTTCGAGCGTATTTCATATCGAGCTCGACGTTCTCGTAGCGATGCATCAAGTACAACTCGCGATTGCCGTCGTAGTCTCCGTCGACGACTTCGATATACGGAAAGCCGAAGTTGGTCATGTTCGCCACAAGCTGATCGCGGACGCGCTCCCACTTCTTCTCGGTGACCGTCCAGTCTTCCTCGTCAACGAGTTGATAAACGAACAGGTCGAGCTCCTCGCAAAGCCCTTCGGTCAGATAGTTGCGCAGAAATGAAATATCATTATCAAGCTCGCGCACTTCGAAAATCTTGTCGCGCCCCTCATTCCCGCGCCTGCCAAATTTCTCGCGATCTTCATCTGTCGGATTGTTCCAACGCTTCTCGATATCCTCAAAAATTTTATAACCGAGATAGTACGGATTGAGCTGGCCTTTGTGCGGCGAGACCACTCCCGCGTGCAGCTCCGCGAATTCGAGGTGCTCGCTGGTCGGCAGCTCCATCTCTCGCATGATTCGAGAGTGCCAGATGCTTGCCCAACCCTCGTTCATGATCTTCGTCTGAAGCTGAGGAATGAAATACTCCATTTCTTCGTGCAACATCGCCATTACATCCCGTTGCCAGGGCTCGAGCGACGGCGAGTTTTTCATAATAAAATAAACCAGGTCCTTCTCGGGCAACTCGATACCCTGCTTGCGCTTGCGATCGTCGCCTTCATCGCCGAAATCCTTGTTCAAATCTTCGCGTTCTTCCGTCGAAAGGAGATCGTCGTAGCGTCCTTCGGGTCGCCTCCGTTTCTTTTCGGCTTCTTTGTCACGATCCTCGTGCGCTCTCTTGATGAAGAAATTCGGATCGACGTGCTCTTCTATGGAGAGCACCGCATCAAGAAATTCTTCAACCACTTTTCGACCGTACTTGAATTCGTACTCGCCCATTCGCCGCGCATGAAGAGCAGCCTCGTCCACCATTCTCCGGTTGGTCTTGGAAAAGTAAAAGTTGTTCTTGAAGAAATCGATGTGACCAAGAACGTGAGCGATGACTAACTTATTTTGAGTCGGCGAATTCGTTTCGAGAAGGAAAGCATACGAGGGATTTGAGTTGATGACGACTTCGTAAATCTTAGACAGACCGAAGTCGTACATCATCTTCATTCGATGATAGGCCTTGCCGAACGTCCAGTGCGAATACCGGCCCGGCAAGGCATACGAACCGACTTCGTACATCACCGATGCAGGAACGATCTCGAAGCGGACCGGAAACGGATCGAGCCCGAACTTCTTGGTGGCAATGTCCCAGATTTGGTCCACTGCCTTTTCGAGTTCTTGTACTTCCTTGTCAACCATGGTCTATCGACTTGTAAGGGCGTCCCTCCGTGGGCGCCCCTCCTCGCGGATTGATGACCTGGAAACAAACGAGGGGCGCCCACGGAGGGACGCCCTTACAGCTACGCTGTCTCGCCGCGCTTTCCGAAAAACTCCTTAAGAGCCGGATAGACATCTTCCTTATCATCAATACGCACGCCGACAAATCGGTCCTGACTGCTCAACCTGTCTTTGAAAATCGACAGGAGCGCGCCCGACGAGCGCCGGTAGCTCGATGCGCCTTCCTCGCCGATTTCCCCGTAGCCGAATAAATTGCAAGTCGAAATCAAATCGTCGGCCAGCTTGACCGCTTCATCGTTGTCGGAATAGTAGTTGTCGCCATCCGAAAAGTGGAATGGATAAATGTTCCAGTCTCGCGAGGGAAAGCGCTCGTCAATGATGTCCAGCGCCAGACGATACGCGGAAGAAACGACGGTGCCGCCCGATTCGCCCTGCGTAAAGAACTGCTCTTCCGTGACCTCTTTCGCTTCCGTGTGATGGCTGATGAAGACAATCTTCACGTTGTCGTATTTTGTCTTCAAGAAGCGCACCATCCAAAAATAAAATGAGCGCGCAATGTACTTTTTGAACTCGCCCATCGAGCCGCTCACATCCATCATCGCGATGACCACCGCGTTCGATTCGAAGGTCATCTGTTCTTCCCAGGTTTTGTATCGAAGATCTTCCTTCTTGAACGGGCCAATCTGAGCGTGCCCGGTCTCGCGCGCCTGGCGTTTGATGTTTTCCATTATGCTGCGGCGCTTGTCTAGATTGGACAGAATTCCGGCGCGGCGAATCTCGGTGAACTTTGTAGTCTTTGAAGGAACGGCGTGTTTGGCCTTCTCTTCGAGATAGGGCAGATGAAGATCTTCGAAAATCAGTTTCGCGATTTCATCGATGTCGACTTCGGCTTCGTAGTACTCCTGACCCGGTTGATCGCTCGCGCCCTGTCCGCCGCCCGGTCCCTGGCCGGGGATTCCTTCGTGGCCGATTACATCGCCAACGCTTGTGTCACCATCACCGGTACCAACGTGTTTTTTCTTGCGGTAGTCGAATCGGAACTTGTATTCGTCGAGCGACCGAATTGGAACTTTGACTACGCGCTTGCCGTCCGAGAGGATGATCGATTCGTTGGAGACGATCGAGCCAAGGTTCTTCTTGATCGCGTCACGCACTCTCTCTTTGTGACGATCCTGATCGATCTGACCTTTGCGTTGAAGCGACCAGTCGTTTCGTTGGACGGACATAAGAGCCTCAGGTTCAGTTGGTAATAAATTTTTCGCCCGCACCTGCCGGGAGCAGAGCGGGCGTAAGCAGCAAATCCAAATTCGTCCGCGCTCACCGCGAAAGCAGGGTTCCGACGTACGTCAGCAGCTCGTTGGCGCATACCGTGCAGTACCCGTTCTGCGTCACGAGTCGGTCTATCACTTCGTTTATCCGGCGAAGTTGATCCGCGTCGGGCGTCTTCGCGGAAGTCGTGATCTTAACCACGTCTTTCAGATCAGAAAATATCTTTTTCTCGATGGCCTCTTTCAACCGTTCGTGCGACTTGTATTCGAAAGGCTTGCCCTTTCGTGCGTGACTCGAAATCCGAATCAGAATCTCCTGCCTGAAGGTATTTTTTCCGTTTTCACTGATGCCGATTTGTTCTTCGATTGAACGCATCAGCTTTTCATCGGGCTCGATTTCTTCCTCGGTGATCGCGTCCTTCAACTTCTCCTTGTTGCAATAAGCTTCGACGTTGTCGAGGTAGTTGTCGCAAAGACTCTTCGCCATCTCCTCGAACGAATAGACGAACGCGCGCTGAACTTCGTTCTTTGCGATGTCGTCGTATTCGCGCCGCGCGACCGAAACCAGATTCAAGTAGCGATCGCGCTGCTCTGAGGAAATGCCCGAATGCTGCTCGAAGCCGTCTTTGATCGCTCGCAGAGCGTCGATCGGGTTGATGCAGGTAATGTTATCGCGCACCAACGCGCCCGAAAGCCGATTGATGATGTAGCGCGGGCTGATGCCATCCATGCCTTCACGAACGGTGTCCTCCTGAAGCTCGCGAACATCCTTCGACTTGAATCCCTCGACGTCCTCGCCGTCGTACAGCTTCATCTTCTTCACGATATCTATGTTCGCTTTCTTCGGCTCTTCAAGCCTCGTCATAACGGCGAACATCGCTGCGATTTTCAGCGAGTTGGGAGCGATGTGAATGTTGCGCAAAGCATCGGACTGTTTGAGCAGCTTATCGTAGATGCGTTCTTCCTGCGAGACCTTCAGGTTATACGGAACGCGAATCATAATGATTCGGTCCTGAAGCGCCTCACTCTTTCGATTTGAGACGAAAGCCGCGTATTCGTTTTCGTTCGTATGTGAGAGGATTGCCTCGTCCGCATAGATCAAAGCGAAGCGACCGGTCTTGATGTTCTGCTCCTGGCTCAATGTGAGCAAGCTGTACAAAAACTTTTCGTCGACCTTCAACATTTCGACGAATTCCATCAATCCGCGATTGGCGATGTTCAACTCGCCGTCGAACCTGTAGGCTCGCGGATCAGATTCGACTCCGACTTCACCGATTGTTGAGAGATCAATCGAGCCGGTCAGCTCGGTGATGTCCTGAGACTTCGGATCAGACGGCGCAAAAGTGCCGATACCGATTCGGTCTTTCTCTGAAAACACGATGCGATGCACAAGTACGTCTTCGTGGCGTCCGTGATAGACGTGGTCCAGGTTGTAACGGCACTGCGGGCACAACTCGCCTTCGATATAGATGCCGTAGTGTCTTTCGATCTCCGGACGAAGCTCCGGAGGAATCAGGTGCAGCGGCTCTTCATGCATCGGGCAATCCTTGATGGCGTAGACAGCGCCGTCGCCGGTGCGCGACCACCTTTCGAGACCTCGCTTGAGCATGGTGACGATGGTCGACTTACCGCCGCCGACCGGTCCCATAAGCAAAAGTATTCGCTTGCGGACTTCGAGTCGCTGCCCGGCCGATTTGAAATACTCGACGATTTTCGAGATCGGCCTTTCGATGCCAAAAAGTTCTTCGCTAAAAAAGTTGTATTTTACAATTTCGTCCCGCGATCCTTCGTTGATCTTTTCTACGCCCGCGGCAAGGATCATGTCGCAGATTCGCGCGTGCGACAGTTTTGAGATGTTTGAGTTCTGAGTCACCAACTCGAAATAGTCACGAAATGATCCTTCCCAAGCCAGCCGCTCGCGGTCGCGACGGTGAGTCTCGAGGAGGTCGCTCAGGTTCATTTTGTTCTCTCCCATGTCTACCTCCGGATCGATTCAAAATGCCGACTGGTAAGGCGCTGCCTTATGTTCCAATCGCTGTTCTCCGAAGCCATTCCTGCGGGGGCCAACCTCGAACGGCTTCTGCGGCTTAGTCAATGCGAGAGTTAGGACGACACTCAGTCTGCACGCTTGTGAGCGCACTGCCGGGAATTGAAACCCGACCGCGCGTGCCTGAACTGGATGCACGCACAACCTCGATAAATCAAAGCGAAGCATCTGTCAAAACAAGCTTGAACTCACGATCAGTCTCAGCGTCTAAGCTTCTGGCGGCATTATAGCACAAGGTGCAAGTGAGCTATCTCGCCTCCATTTTTCGCCCCATCACCTGAGACGGTCTTTCGTTCAAACAACCTCACCAGCCAGAACGACGCGCGGCTTCACTAATTTAAGCCGAGAATCATAATCGCCTACGGCCGCAAGCCAGCCCGCTGCATCGCATAACCTGATTGGCGCGTCGCAATCATTGATCGACGCCGCTTCGTGTTCTTGCAGCGAGATCGATCGTCCGTTCGATATCATCGCGACTCGCTCATCCTCAAGGTTCAGCGCCCGCAAATGCGCAAGCATTGCGGAAGGGCTAATCAGCTTGTGAGCCAGCTCGTCTCGGGACATCGCTTCCACTTCGCTCAGCTTCTGTGCGTCGTCGATTCGAAAATGACCGACCGCCGTTCGTCGAAGCTCTACAAGGTGCGCGCCGATGCCAAGCCTTTCGCCAACGTCGTGAGCGAGCGTTCGGATGTAAGTACCCGATCCGCACCGCACCGACATTGAAAACTCCGCTGCGCCGTCTTCTGTAATGTTCAATGCCGGCTCCATATCGTTGATAACCTCGATCGAATGAATCGTTACGCTGACCGGTTCTCGCTCGACTTCGCGTCCGGCTCGCGCGGCTCGATACAGCCTCTCACCGTCCACCTTCTTTGCGGAGAACATCGGCGGTATCTGAAGCTGAGTGCCGGTGTATTCATCCAGGACTTGTTGAAGGTCTTCGAGGCTCAACTCGTTTGATGTCCGAAGCGGAGTGATCTGTTTCCCTGTCCGATCTTGAGTGTCGGTCGCGTAACCAAGTCTGACTTTGGCCACGTATTCTTTGTCGAGGCCGACTAGAAACTGAACGAGCCTCGTTGCTCGGCCCATGCAAACGACCAATACGCCGGTCGCGAAAGGATCGAGCGTCCCGGCATGCCCAACCCGCCGCGTTCGCGCGATGTGACGCACGCGAGCGACGACATCATGTGAAGTGCTGCCTTCAGGTTTATCGATGATCAGGGCGCCGAGCATGGAAGAAGGATAGACTTCACCTTGGCACTTGTCATATCGGCGTTGACTGAAGAGGTATGCTAAATGAGTGGCCGCCTGCCGGGGATGCCTACTGACACCACAAGCATACAGCTTTTCCCTGCAGCGTGAGGAGAAAGGAATTCAGTGACGTCATCATCGAAGAAGGTCAAACCTGTCGCGCCGCGCTTTATTGTATAGGAACCGAGGTACATCTTGCCGCCGATAATTCCCGCCTCCAATTGCGCAGCGCGATACCCGCGATTGCCAAAGCTTTCGAGCACCGCATTCAGATCCGACATGAAAAAGAACGTCACACTAGCGTCGCCGCCAAGATCTTGCCCGAGCGTCAGGTACGCAGCCTTTTCGCTGAACTCTCCCGGCTTGAGTAGCTCAAGACATCGTTCACTGGCGCGATAGAAGTAAGCGCCCGGCGGTAAGCCTTCGACTCGATTTACTATCGCATAGATGTCATTCAACCAGTGACGATGGCCCTCTAAGAAGTCAGCGGTGAAGCCTCGTGTCGCGCGATCGATTATGATAGACAGGTCAGCGAACGGCATTGGCTTGCGCGCGAATCGTCGAGTCGAACCCCGTCGCTGAATCACGTCTTCGATGGAATCCATCGGCAAATCCTGGTCGGCTTTCAAAACGAGTGGCATTGTTTCGCCTTCGATCGGAGCGATGACTGAACTGACGACCACGCCTCGCCACTCTCGCACTTCGTCGGCATCCGCAAGTGACGACGCTTCGTGCATAGCGCGAATTGAAGAATAGTCGACAGGTGATTCAGAGATCGGGACCACGTCGAAGTTGATTTCCGGCAGCTCTTCAATCGGCTTGCAATCGGGGAAAGACTCATTCGAATGTCCGAGCGCCAACAAGCTCAGTGCCAGCTCCTGCTGACCGTCGATTCCTATCAGCTTGTTCAGATCAACTTCGACAAATCCCATCACGACCTCGGCCGGCAACTCGTGCGCCGTGGCCATCGCGAGCGCGTTCGCCAGAATCATTCCGTTGTCCCAGAAATGATATCGATAAGCGCGATCGCGATACTTCCATGTGCTGCGCCAACTTATAGAAGTAAACACAAGCGTGACCGGAGCGCTGCCGACGCGCTGCTGGGCGCCGCTCGCTCGCGACAACACACCTCGAAGGTCTCCCTCGCGCAGATGCCTCAAAGCGAAGTCGCCGGGATTGAAGTGATAGACCCCTGCGTTGAGCCCATCCAAGTCACCGCAAACGACGTAAACTTCCGTCGGGTACAACGCTCCTGCGCAAGCCGCAGCTCGAAAGTAAAGTTCACCACCCGGATACGTTTTGTGTTTAGTTACTCCGGCTGAGTAATACAAGATACTTGCAAGTCTGGCCAAGTCAGGTTTCTTCTCAACGGAGAACTCGACGCCGGTTGAGGCAATGGCCTCAAGCGCCGGAGCGCATGTCTGAACCAGCGAACGTGGCAAGGGTATCGGTTCGATATCAGGGTAGATCTTGAATGGAGTTGGTTGGTTGGTCCAATCGAGATAGTGGCGGTCAGCTCGAATGCTCTGATACGAATGCTTCGTCAGATTGTGGTATAGCCACGCAGCATCGGTATCGCGATTGTGCTTCATTGCTGCCTGAGCTTTTCGTCAAGACCGGTAAGCGAGCCCTTAACTTTCCTGTACAACGCTTCAATCTGGGCTCGTCTCACCGAAGCTGTTGGCAGGCCCGGATCGTAGCTCGCAATGTAAAGATCAAGCGCGCGTTTATCGTCGCCCGCTTCCTGAGTCACAATCGCAAGATGCCAGAGCGCAGTCTTCCGATCGAGACTCGCGGGATATGAATCAACCGCTTTGATCAGGTTATCGAGCGCGCCTCGAGTATTGCCCTTCTTAAACAACGCCCAGCCGAGTGCGTCATAAGCGCGCCCAAGAAACATCGCGCGGCGTCCTTCGCGATCGAGCGTCGGCGCATCTCGCATCGAGCCTGCGGGCTCGGTTGCGGTTGCCGCGAGCGCAATCGCGCGACGAGCGAGTTGTTCCGCCGCGTCGAGCGCGAGATCCGATTCAGTCAGCTTGCGAGAGCACCAAACCATTCGAAATGCCTGCCGCCCATCATCAAGCGTACTGAAGATCGTGATCGCTCGAAGAAGCTCAGACATCCCGGGCAAGCTTGAATCGCGACCGGCTGATAGCTCAGCCGTGGGCGCAACAGCGCTGGCCACGCGGCGCGGACGACTGGTTCCAGCTTGTTCATCGTTGTCTTGAGCAGCATTCGCGTCCGGAGGTCGGTTGCGTTTGCGAGCAGCAGTTTGGGCAGGCTTCTTCGCCGCGAGCACTACTTTCGAATAGTGATCGATTCTTGCAATCGATTCCGCTAAGCGATATTGGAACGGCGTCGTCGGATCGAAGTTCAAAAACAGCGCCGCCTGTCTCTCTTTCTCTAACAACAAATCAAGCTTCGTTGACCTCGCCTTCACCGCGCCTCCAAGCAACGTTTGAAACTCGCCGTCGTCGTTGATCGAGAACGACTTGCGCATGACTTCCGTTGCTTGATCGTAGCCGTCCAAAGCCATCAGAGCCTTCGCCAGCGAGAAGGTGAGTGTCGCAAAGCTGGCTTGTGCTTGAGCGCCGATCAGTGTCGCAAGAGCGTCGCCGAACTTTCCTTCAAGCGCGTCAGTTTCTGCTTTAGCGATGAAGCCCCACGCATAACGAGGCTCGATGCGAGCGGCCTGCTCAATCAGCGGGCGGGCAAGCGACGGCTTCTTGCGCATCACATAGAACAAACAAAGCTGCGTTAGGAATCGATAGTCCGTCGGCGCAAGCTCCTCAGCGCGTTTGATCTCAGGAGCGGCTTCTTCGTCGCGTCCGAGCGCCAGGTAAGCGATCGCCAAACCGCCGTGCGCTTCAGCATCATCGGATTTGATCGCGATCTGCTTGCGGTAAAAAGAAACCGCTTTTTCATAGTCACCGGTCGCTCGACTAAGATTGCCGAGGTTGAGGTTCGCATATTCATCGGTCGAGTCGAGCGCGAGCGCTCGTTGAAACTCTGAAGCCGCATCGTCCAGTCGAAGACTAATCAGATAAGCCGTCCCGAGACTGTTGTGTGCGCGGTGTTCCTGAGGCGCAAGCTCCACCGCTCGCTCAAGCACGCGCACAGCCTCAAACGGCGCTTCGATTTGAACGTAGAAGAAACCGATCTCGACAAGCCGATTTGGCTCGGATGCGAAGCGCGACTCGAAGGACTTCATCAAATCTGCCGACTCGACTCGGTAGCCGAATGCGTTCATCGCCATCGGCATAGGAAAGATGTACTGCCCGAAGATCAGATCATTAATCAAGCCAGGCGCGGCGCGAAAAGCCAGCTTAAAAGCACTCATCGCAGCCTGAGCATTTGCTTCCCTCAGAGATTGCTCGCCTTTGAGCGCGTACTCACGCATCAACGCCTCGCGCGCTTCACCGTCGAATTCCGAAGCGCGATTGGCGGCAATAAACTTTTCCAGCAAGTCGATTCGCTCTTGTTGTGTCGAAGCGTTTTTTGCCCGATCGAGTGACGCGCGCGGCGAAAGGACCTGTGACGAATCGTTCGTCGGCGGCGTCGTCTTCCTGGCATCGGCCTTCTTTTGCGCCGGCCGTTGAGAAGGATGTGCTGAAGCTGCACAGAGCGATAACGTGACGATGACCAGACACGCTGCCCAGCGATGAAGATACTTCTTGAGTTCTGTGAGTTGCTGCACGATCACCTTGCTTCAGCTCTCGTTTCCTGAACCGTTGCGGCCAATGCTTCAACCAATACACGGCCGGTTCGATTCGAGGGCGGTTCAATACCAAGCAAGGCCGCAAGAGTGGGAGCGATGTCAGAAGGAGAGCAATCCGCGTTGTACCGGCCCGGCCGCACGCCTCCGCCAAACAAGATCACTGGAACGTGCGTGTCGTAGTTGTAAGCGGAACCGTGGGTGGTTGGGAGATCTCCTTCAACAAAGAAGCACAGCGGTTTCGTCACCAACCATACATCGCCGGAGCGTGAGCGAAAGAATCCGTTTGAAACTCTTCTCGCGATTGATCCCGGCGGCATTCGGCCTTCGACGATTTGCGTTCGAGTGAAATAATTCACCACGCCGGGGGACGCAAGCGCTGCCTCTCCTGCGATTCGTTCGGCTTCCGCCGGGTTGACTTTCTTGTCGGCGATTAGTTTTTGATCGAGGTAGAGCTGATCGTTGACGAAACTCGCTACCCACTTGCCTTCCCCGAAACGGGCTCCCAGAGCCTTATTCACGGCATCGATCACTTCGTGACCCGGCAGCCGCGCGGCGTCAAAGCCCTTCAACTTTGCATATTCCGGAATCGGCGCAACGCCGTGGTCGCCGGTGACTGCTATGATCGTATTGGCTAGTCCAACTTTTTTGTCTATGTAATTCAACAGATCGCTGATCACTCGATCCAATCGAATATATGTGTCTTCAAGTTCCTGACTATCGGGACCGTAAAGATGGCCGATCAGATCGGGAGAGGAAAAACTTATCGAAAGCAGATCCGGAAACCCGTCCGCGCCGAGTGATTCGCCCTCGACCGCCGCCTTCGCGAACTCTTCCAGATACTCCGACGCAAATGGACTGTACTCGAAGGTCGTATAAAACTTCAGCCCCGGTTTCTCATCACCGCCCGTTACCGAGTAAGGAAAATGGGAACCCAGCGACGAGTGCTGCATCGGAAGATTCTCAGCCTGAGCGCGCTTGTAAGCATCGGGCTGAAGCACGCGATCCCACTTCGCGCCAAAGTATTTATCCGGGCGATCAGTCGTGTCGAACTTCCTGACCCAGGCGGGCAATTCTTTGAAGTAGTAATCGCTGGAGACGAACTCGCCGTTCGACTCGTTGAACCAAAACGCGCCGTTGGGCCGCTGGCCT
>Ga0075426_10001162_pt1 | contig 18511 bp, 15 predicted proteins | sample SoiMethybrSBSTD5_FD_75304 | JGI IMG/M metagenome (GOLD analysis project Ga0075426, IMG submission 75304) | Bulk soil microbial communities from a Populus tree surrounding site in Tennessee, USA - Soil MetaG P. TD hybrid SBSTD5 | ecosystem: Environmental > Terrestrial > Soil > Tree plantation...
TACGGCTTCGCCGGCGACGTCGGCACGACGCCGCCGATGGACCATCGCATCGACGAAACGGGAATTTCAACTCCGGAATGCATGGAGGAAAGTCGCGAGGCGCGGCCCTGCAGGAATTGAGGGGCGGCGCGGTGAGGAGATTCGGGGCGCGAGAGCGCCCCGATATTTTTTCCCGGGTACAATGCCTGCCAAGGGAGGCGGGCGGGATTTAGATGGCGGAGCAGGTCAGCGAACTCTCGGTGCTGTTCGCCGACGTGAGCGGCAGCACCAAGCTCTATGAGACCGCGGGCGACGCCGTCGCGCACGGCGCCATCGACAAATGCGTCAGCATCATGCGCGACAAGACCCTGAACGCCAAGGGCCGCGTCATCAAGACCATCGGCGACGAGGTGATGTCGGCCTTCGCGACCGCGGACCAGGCGGCCGACGCGGCGATCGAGATGCAGAGCGCGATCTCGGAGCTGCCGCCGGTCGGCAACACGCAGATCGGCATCCGCATCGGCTTCAATCACGGCCCGGTGGTCGAGCGCGACGGCGACGTGTTCGGCGACGCGGTCAATCTCGCCGCGCGGCTCGCCGGCGTGGCGACCAAGGGACAAATCATCACCGCGCGGGACACCGTGATGCTGATGTCGCCGATGCTGAAGGCGGCGACGCGCGCCATCACGACGATCCAGGTGAAGGGCAAGGCGCAGGAGATTCAGGTCTACGAGCTGATCTGGCAGCAAAGCGAGGACATGACCACGCTCGCTTCGCAGAAGTCGCTCTACAAGCCGAAGAACGCGAAGCTGCGGCTGCTGGTGCAGGGCAGCGAGGTGCTGCTCTCCACCGAGCGCCCGGCGGTCGCGCTCGGGCGAGACGCCTCTGCCGATCTCGTGATCAAGGAGCGCATGGCCTCGCGCGCGCACGGCAAGATCGAGCGGCGCCTCGACAAGTTCATCCTCACCGACCACAGCGCGAACGGCACCTTCGTCACGATCGAGGGCGACAAGGAGATCGTGCTGCGGCGCGAGGAGTTCACCTTGCGCGGCCACGGCTGGATCGCCTTCGGCCAGACGCGCGCCACCGCGACCGACGTCGTCGAGTTCTTCTGCGAATGACGCGCGTGCGCGCGGCGTCGCGGCTGTTTGCGGCCGCGGCGCTCGCGCTTGGCGCGCAGGCCTGTTGGGCTCAAGCGGCCGATTCTGCAACGCAGCAAAGGCCTGAGGTGGCTCCGAAAAAGCTGCAGGTGACGCCCAAGCCACGCCCCAAGGCCGTCCCCAAGCGCAAGGCCAAACCGGCGCCCAAGCCCAGAGCGCCGGCGTAGCGGCTGCCATTCGGGCCAGCCGGAACAGTTGCTTACAACTTTTGTAGTTTCCGCTCGGCATGACACGGCGTGCAGCAAGGTCCGCTCGCTGAGCGAGCCGGTGGCGCGTTCGGGCGCCGCTATTCAGAGCGCTCTCGCTATGAAAATTCGGGTCTCGCGCGCGCGCGATGCGGAGTGCGAGCGTGATTAAAAAACGTGCGGCCGAGTGCAAATTCACCTTCGATCGGCGGTCATACTCCCTGACGTATGCCTTGTGGGGCGTCGACGCCCCAAAGATAATTAGGCAATACACAACAAGGGGATGCACCAAGGTCTTGAGCCATGTCCGCGCCGGCTCCTGAACTGAAAACGCTAGGCCGATACAACATCGAGCGCACCATCGGCAAGGGCGCGATGGGCGTCGTCTACGAGGGCGTCGATCCGCGCCTGGGACGCCGCGTGGCGATCAAGACCATCCTCAAGAGCCACCTCGACGAGGACACGGCCAAGGACTACTCGATGCGCTTCGTGCGCGAGGCGCAGGCAGTCGCGCGGCTCAACCATCCCAACATCGTGCAGGTCTACGACTTCGGCGAGGAAGGCGACATCGCTTACCTCGTCATGGAGTTCATCCGGGGCAAGGAGCTCAAGACCTTCTTCGACGCGAACGAGCGCTTCGACCTGAAGGAGGCGGTGCGCATCATGTGCGAGCTGTGCGACGCGCTCGACTTCGCGCACAACGCCGGCATCATCCACCGCGACATCAAGCCTGCCAACGTGATGCTGGATGCGCAGGCGCGCACCAAGCTCACCGACTTCGGCGTCGCGCGCGTGCAGGACTCGGACAAGACTTCGGTGGAGCGCACGCAGGCGGGCACCATGGTGGGAACGCCGGCGTACATGTCGCCGGAGCAGATCACCGGCAGCCAGATCGACAAGCGCACCGACGTCTTCTCTGCGGGCATCATCCTCTACCAGTTCCTCACCGGTGAGAAGCCGTTCACCGGCTCGGGCGCCTGGACCATCGCGAAGAAGATCATCCAGGAGGAGCCGCCGCTGCCCTCGTCGCTGAACAATGCCGTCACGCAGCTGCTCGACACGGTGGTGAACCGCGCGCTCGCCAAGAATCCGGACCAGCGCTTCCAGTCGGCGCGTGACCTCTCGGTCGCGCTGAAGCGCGCGCTCGAGGGCAAGTCTGCCGAGGAGGATTCTGACCGGACCGTCGCCGGCGCGCTGAGCGGCGAGTTCGCCGCGCTCAAGCCCGGACCGGCCGTCGCCAAAGCGCCGGCGCAGGATTCCTCGCGCACCTCGGGCGGCGGCACGCAGGCGAGCGGCAGCCAGGAGGTCGAGCTCGAGTTCTGGCGTGCGATCAAGGACGGCAACGATCCCGACGATTTCGAGCTCTACGTGCAGCAGTTCCCGACCGGCATCTACGCGGCGCTCGCCAAGCGCAAGATCGCAAAGCTGCGCGGCGTGCCGCTCGAGGAATCGTCGGCCAAGGCGAAAGAGCAGGAGAAAAGGGAGCTCGAGGAAGCGGCGCGGCGCGAGGCCGAGGCCAAGGCCAAGCTCGAGGCGGAGAAGGCCCGCCTCGAAGCCGAGATGGCGCGCAAGGAAGCGGAGTACAAGAAGCGCGAGGCCGAAGCCGAGGCGCAGCGCCAGGCGGCGGAGAGAGCGCAGCAGGAAGCGGCCGAGCAAGCGCGCAAAGAAGCCGAGATGGCGAAACAGGAGGCGGCGGCCGAGCTCGCGCGGCGCGAAGCCGAGTTCAAGAAGCGCGAGGCCGAAGCCCAAGCGAAAGCCAAGGCCGAGACCGAAGCCCGCGCCAGGACGGAGGCGGAGGCGCGCGCGAAGCGCGAGGCCGAGGAGAAAGCGCGCCGCGAGGAGTTCGCGCGCCGCGAAGCCGAGCTCAAGAAGCGCGTCGCGGCGGCGGAAGCCGCCCCCGGAGGCAAGAAGCAGCAGATCAAGGTCGCACTGCTCGTGGCCTTGGTGGCGCTCGCTATCGGCGTCGTTGCGCTTTACTTCGTCGGCGGCGGCGACGAGCGTACCAAGCAGCAGCTCGCCGCGATGCAGAAGCAGCTCGAAGACGCGAAGAAAAAAGCCGAAGAGCTCGCGCAGGCGAAGCAGAACGAAGAGCAGGCGCGCATCGCGCTCGAGAAGGCGCGCGCCGCGGAGGCCGAGGCGAAGAAGTCAGGCGACCTCGCGCGGCAGAAAGAGGCGGCCGCCGAGCTCGCGCGCCGCGACGCGGAGCTGAGGAAGCAGGCCGAAGCGGCGAAAGTGGCCGAGAAAGAGAAGCTCGTCGCGGAGGACAAGGCCCGCCAGGCGAGGGCGAAGGCCGATGTCAACAGGGGCGACGACACCAGGCTGGCGAAGGCCGAAGAGGCGAACAAGCAGGCCGAGACCAAGGCCAGGGCGGAGCGCGATCGCGTCGTGGCGCTCGAGGCCGAGCGGCAGAAACTGCTCGCCGAAGCCGAGAAGGCGAAGCGCGAAGCGGCGGAAGCGAAGGCCTCAGAGCAGGCCGAGCGCGAGCGCCTGGCGGCCCTCGAGCGGGACCGGCAGCGTCAGCAGCAGCAGGCGCCGAGCGGCACGACGCCGGGCGGCGCGAGCTCCCTCCGGGCCGCGCAAGGGCTCGAAGGCGAGGGCAAGGGCAAGGAAGCGGTCAAGGCCTACATCAGCGCCGCGCGCGGCGGCAGCTGCGATGCCGCCAGGCGGCTCGGCGACATCTACGACAAGGGCCTGATCGGCGTGTCGCGCGACTACGCCGAGGCGCTGAAGTGGTACAACTTTGCGCGCACGCTCGGCACCTGCGACGTGCCGGCGCCCAAGAACCGGTTGTAGGCAGTTTGGTCAGACGCCGCTTCGCGCGCCTGGGCGTGCGCGGCGCGCGGAACGGGGAGGGAAGATGAGCGAGCGCGCTGACGAGGCCGAGCCTGCGGCGCTAGGCGGGCTCAACGCACTTATCGAAGCGGCGAATCCCATCCTGGCCGCGGTGCCGCAGATTCGCCACGCGCTGCGTCATCCCGATCCGAGCGGCTTGCGCGCGCGGCTGCGCGCGCAGGTGGAGGGTTTCGAGCGCAGCGCGCTCGCCGCCGGCATCGCGCAGCACCATGCAGACACCGCGCGCTTTGCGTTGTGCGCGCTGCTCGACGACTCGGCGGCGGCGACGCCATGGGGCCGCGCATGGCCGAGCCTGCTGGCGGAGCTGCACGCTGAGAAGCTCGGCGGTGAGCCGTTCTTCACCCTGCTCGACGAGCTGCTGCGCCGGCCCAAGCGGCACGCTGAGCTGCTCGAATTCTTTTACGTCTGTCTCGCGCTTGGCTACGAAGGCCGCTACCGCAACGGCGAGGGCGGGCGCCAGGCGCTCACGCAGATTCGCGCGCGCCTCTACGACGTGATCACGCAGCGCCAAGGCAAGAAACCGGGCGAGCTCTCGGCGCGCTGGCGCGGTGCGGCGATCGGCCAGCGCCGCGTGCGCGGGGCGCTTGCGCTGTGGGGCGCGACCCGCTGGACCTATCACCGGCTGCTCGCGGCGCTGCTCGGTGGCGTGCCGCGCGACCAGGACGTTGACCTGCTGCGCAAGCGCTTCGAGGACGCGCTCGGCGCGCTGCGCAAAGCGCGCTTCCTTCCGTGGTACCTGTTCATCGGCGCGCCAGGTTCCGGCAAGACGACCGCGTTGCTCAACGCGGGCCTGCGCTTTCCGCTCGGCGACCCGCGCACGGGCGAGCAGGGGTTGCCGGACGCCGCCGGTACGCGCGACTGCGACTGGTGGTTCACCGACCAGGCGGTGCTGGTCGATACCGCAGGCCGCTACACGACCCAGGAGAGCGGCGACCAGGCGGACGCCGCCGCGTGGCTTGGCTTTCTCGACCTGCTGAAACGCTTCCGACCCCGCGAGCCGCTGAACGGCGTCATCATCACCCTCAGCATGGCCGAGCTCGTCGACGGGGACGAGCGCGAGCTTGCGCGCTACGCCGGCCACGTTCGCGATCGCGTGCGCGAGCTCTACGCGCGGCTCGGCGTGCGACTGCCGATCTATCTGATGGTGACCAAGACCGACCTGCTCGCGGGCTTCAACGAGTACTTTTCCGAGTTCGACGCCCAGCAGCGCGCTCAGGCGTGGGGCACGACGTTCGACCCGACCGAGCAGGCGCGCGGCATCGCCGAGCGCTTCAGGGAGGAGTTCGCGCGGCTCGAGCGACGCCTCTATGCGCTTCTCCCCGAGCGGCTGCAGGCGGCACGCGAGCTGCAGAAGCGGGCCACCATCTATCGCTTCCCGCAACAATTCCGCATCACCGGACCGCTGATTGGCAGGTTCCTGGGGGCTGCCTTCGGGGGCGAATGGGCCGGCGAGCCGCCTTTCGTGCGCGGGGTGTACTTCTCCAGCGGCACGCAGGAAGGCAGTCCCATCGACCGCGTGCTCGGCGCGCTTGCCCGTGATTTCAACCTCGAGCGCAAGGTCCAGCTGTCGGCGGGGGGCATGGGCAAGAGCTACTTTCTCAAGCGGCTGCTGAATGAGGTTGTCTTCAGCGAATCCGGGCTCGCCGAACGGGACCGCTCGCTCGGGCGACTCGGCTGGGACGCCGCCTAGCCATGCCGCTGACCATCAAGATCTTCACCAAGCACGCGGGGCGGCCGACGCTCTTCCAGACGCGCGACTTCGACGCCTTGCCGGTCACCATCGGGCGCGATGCGACCTGCAGCGTGGTGCTGGAGGATCCGCTGAAGCACATCTCCCGCGTGCACGTCGAGCTCGAGGAAGAAGACGGCATCTACTGGATGTCTATCGTCTCCAAGGTGAACCCGGTGCTCGTGAAGGGCCGCCGCTATGGCAACGGCACGCGCCTTACGCTCGAGTCCGGCGACAGCTTCGAGATGGGCGAGTTCGAGGTGCAGGTGCTCTTCCCCGAGAAAGCGCCTCCCGCGCCCGTGCCGGGGGACAATAAATCGCTCATCAGCATGTTCGCCGAAGAGAGCGACGCCGGCGAGGCAGCCACGGTTCCGCCGCCCGAGCCTGGCATCCTCGAAGAGCCGACCTATGTCGGCGCCGAGGCGACGTACACGGGCCCCGCGGCGAAGCGACCCGAGCCTGCACCCGAGTCGATGAACGCCGCATTGCGCGCGTTCCTCGAAGGCGCGGGCATGCCGCACAAGGAACTCTCCTCGGCCGAGTCCGAGCGTCTGCTGCGCGACTGCGGCACGCTGCTGCGCGCGAGCGTCGAGGGATTGATGATGCTCCTCATCGCGCGGGCGGAGATGCACAAGGAGTTCGAGGCGGAAGAGCGCACCATGGTTGGCGCGCGCGACAATAATCCATTGAAGCTGATGGCCGATCCGCACGAGGCGATGCAGTTTCTGCTCGATCCCGCCGAGCGCACCGACGGCTTTCTCGATCCGGTGCGCTCGATCGGCGACGCTTGCGAGGACCTGCGCGCGCACGAGCTCGCGCTGATGGCGGGCATGCGCGCCGCGGTCCTGGCGGCGCTGCGGCGCCTGGATCCGCAGCTGCTCGAGAAGGCGTTCGAGAAATCGGCGGGCGGCTTCGGCCTGGGCAGCCGCAAGGCGAAGTTCTGGGAGGCTTTCGTTGCGCACCAGCGCGAGCTCGCCCAGGAGGCGCAGGAAGACTTCAACAAGGTGTTCGGGCGCGACTTCATGTCGGCCTACCACGCTCAGCTGCGCCGGCTGAAAACCGGGCGCTAGGACGCTTGTCAGCGGCCCGGTACTGTATGAAAATACAGTATGGGCGCCCTCGAGCAGATCCTGCAGCGGCATCCGGTCTGGCGCGGGGGCGCGCTCGCCCCGGGCGCTCAGGCGCTCCCCAGCGGCTTTGCCGCGCTCGACGCCGCGCTCCCCGGCGGCGGCTGGCCATGCCAGGGGCTGGCGGAGGTCCTGGCCGACGAGAGCGGCGTCGGCGAGCTGGCACTCGTGCTGCCGGCATTCGCCCGCCTGACGAGCGCCGGTAAGCGCGCCATCTGGATTGCGCCGCCGCACGTCCCTTATGCACCCGCCCTGGCTGCCGGCGGCGTTGACCTGGCGAATCTTCTGCTGGTGCAGCCCGCGGGCCGGCGCGATGCCCTGTGGGCCACCGAGCAGGCGCTGCGCGCGGGTAGCTGCCACGCGTTCGCCGCCTGGCTGCCGAAAGCACGCTACACCGAGCTGCAGCGCCTCGCGGTAGCCGCGCAGACGAGCCGCGCAGTCGCGTTTATTTTTCGCCCGCTCGCCGCTCGCGCGGAATCATCCCCCGCCTGTCTGCGCCTTGCGCTCGAGCCGGCGGGGGCGGCGCTTGCCGTGCAAATCTTCAAGCGCCGCGGCGCGCCGCTCGCCGCGCCGCTCAGGCTCCCGCTCGAAAGACCGTTCCATGTTCTGGGTCGCGCTGCACTTCCCCGGCCTGCCGGCGACGATGCTCGCCCCGCTCGCCGCCTGGGCCTGCCAGTTCACGCCTAAGGTCGCGCTCGAGCCGCCGGACGCTTTGCTGCTGGAAGCCGAAGGCAGCCTGCGCTACTTCGGCAGCCCCGATGCGTTACGCGCCGCGCTCGAGCGCGGCTGCGCCGAGCTCGGGTTCTGCGCTTCGCTTGCCACCGCGCCGAGCGCGCGTGCGGCGCTGTGGCGCGCGCGGGGTAGTGGTCTTCCGCTGGAGGAATTACCTCTCGAGGTATTGCGCATCGACCGCGCGTTTTTCACCGCCATCGGCATCACCACGCTCGGCGAGCTGCTCGCGCTGCCGCGCGACGGCCTCGGCGAGCGTTGCGGACGCGAGCTCCTCGAAGAGCTCGACCAGGCGCTCGGGCGATTACCCGAGGCGCGCGAGTTCTTCGTGCCGCCGGAGCGCTTCAGCGCCGCACTCGAGCTGCCGGCGGAGGTGGGCCAGGCCGAGGCTTTGCTGTTCGCCGCGCGCCGGCTGCTCGCGCAGCTCTCAGGCCTGCTCGCCGCGCGCCACGCCGGGCTGCGCGCATTCACGCTGACGCTGGTGCATCGCGACCGCTCGCGCAGCGCCGTGCAGGTGCAGCTCGCATCGCCCGCGCGCGACCTCGAACGATTGTCGGTCCTGCTGCGCGAGAAGCTCGCCCTCCTTACCCTGGCGCAGCCGGTAGAGGCCATCGCGCTCGACGCTGGCGATTTCACCGCGCTCGGCGCGAGCAGCCGCGGGCTTTTCGGCGACCGCGCCGCCGAGGCCGAGCAGTGGGCCGAGCTCGTCGAGCGGTTGCAGGCGCGCCTTGGCCGCGATGCGGTCTACGGGATCACCGTGTTCCCGGATCACCGCCCGGAACAGGCATGGCGCCGCGTCGAGCCGGGCGACTGGGACGCGCACGATTTCGTGCAGCCGGGTCCCCGTCCGGCATGGCTGCTCACGCAGCCCAAGCGGGTTGCAGAAACCGAGCTTGCGCTCATCGCCGGCCCGGAGCGCATCGCCTGCGGCTGGTGGGACGGCGACGAGACGCGGCGCGACTACTTCGTCGCCGAGCTCGGCCGCTCGGTGGCCTGGGTTTATCGCGAGGAAGGCGCCTGGTACGTGCATGGCTTTTTTGCCTGATTACGCCGAGCTGCACGCGCTTTCCAACTTCAGCTTCCTGCGCGGCGCCTCGCACCCCGAAGAGCTGGTGCTGCGCTCGCACGCGCTCGGCTACCGGGCGCTCGCGCTCACCGACGAATGCTCGCTCGCCGGCGCCGTGCGCGCGCATTTCGCCGCCAGGGAATGCGGGCTGGCGCTCATCCATGGGAGCGAGATCAGCGTTGAGCAGCGCAAATTGGTTTTGCTCGCGACCGATCGGCGCTCCTATGGCGCCCTCTCGGCGCTGATCACCACCGGGCGGCGGCGCAGCAAGAAGGGTACTTATTCGCTCACGCTCGCCGACGTGGAGGCGCTTGCGCCGAGCGGCGCGCTCGCGCTGTGGGTGCCTGACGACGATGCCGGCACGGCGCCCTGGCTCGCCGAGCGCTTTCCCGGCCGGGCGTGGATCGCGGCGGAGCTGCACTGCGGGCCGAACGACCGCGCGAAGCTCAACCGCCTGCGCGAGCTCGGCCGCCAATACGGCTTGCCGCTCGTCGCGGCGGGCGGTGTGCACATGCACCTGCGCTCGCGCAAGCGCCTGCACGATGTGCTCACCGCCATCCGGCTCGGCAAACCGCTCGCGCAATGCGGCCAGGCGCTGCATCCCAACGCCGAGAGAAGCCTGCGCCTGCGCCTGCGCCTCGCGCAGCTTTACCCGCCGGACCTGCTCGCCGAAAGCGTGGCGCTCGCCGCGCGTTGCCATTTCTCGCTGGATGAGCTGCGCTATGAGTATCCCGCCGAGCTCGTGCCGCCGGAACATACGCCGCAGAGCTGGCTCGCGAAGCTCACCGCCGACGGGCTCGCGTGGCGCTTTCCCGGCGGCGTGCCGGCGAAGGTGCGCGAGATGGCGCAGCACGAGCTCGTGCTGATCGCCGAGCTTGGTTACGAGCCGTTTTTCCTGACGGTGGAAGACCTGGTGCGCTACGCGCGCTCGCGCGGCATCCTGTGCCAGGGACGCGGCTCGGCGGCGAACTCGGTGGTGTGCTACGCGCTCGGCATCACCGAGGTGGATCCCGCGCGCATGAACATGCTGTTCGAGCGCTTCGTCTCCCGCGAGAGGAACGAGCCGCCCGACATCGATGTCGACTTCGAGCACCAGCGGCGCGAGGAGGTGATCCAGTACGTCTTCCAGAAATACGGCCGCGCGCGCGCCGCGATCGCGGCGACCGTGATCTGCTATCGGCCGAAAAGCGCCGTGCGCGAGGTCGGCAAAGCACTGGGCATCTGCGCCGATGAGGTCGACCGGACCGCGAAGCGCTTCGCGTTCTGGGACCAGCCGCTCCCGGCGGCCAGCACCTGGATGCAGTTCGCGCAAATGCTGAGAGGCTTCCCTCGCCACCTGTCGCAGCACCCCGGCGGCTTCGTCATCTCGCGGGGCCCGCTCGCCGAGCTGGTGCCGATCGAGAACGCGGCGATGCCGGAGCGCACCGTGATCCAGTGGGACAAGGACGATCTCGAGGCGCTCGGCCTGCTGAAGGTCGATGTGCTCGGCCTCGGCATGCTCTCGGTGATCCGGCGCTCGCTCGATTTCATCGGCCGCAAGATGCACGCAGTACCCGCCGAGGATCCGGTGGTGTACGCCATGATCCAGAAAGCGGACACCATCGGCGTGTTCCAGATCGAGTCGCGCGCGCAGATGAGCATGCTGCCGCGGCTCAAGCCCCGAAACTACTACGACCTCGTCATCGAGGTCGCGATCGTGCGCCCGGGGCCGATCCAGGGCGGCATGGTGCACCCGTACCTGCGCCGCCGTCGCGGCGAAGAGCCGATCACCTATCCGAGCGAGGCGGTGAAGCAGGTACTGGAGCGCACGCTCGGCGTGCCGATCTTCCAGGAGCAGGTGATGCAGCTCGCCATGGTCGCCGCCGGATTCACGCCGGGCGAGGCCGACCGCTTGCGCCGCTCCATGGCGGCGTGGAAGAAGCGCGGCGGCCTGGAGCACTTCGAGGGCAAGCTGAAGGAGGGCATGCTGCGCCACGGCTACAGCGCCGAATTCGCCGACGGGCTCTACCGGCAGATACTCGGCTTCGGTGAATATGGATTCCCCGAGTCGCATGCCGCGAGCTTTGCGCTGCTCGTCTATATCTCCTCGTGGCTGAAATGCCACCATCCGGCCGCTTTCTGCGCGGCATTGCTCAACAGCCAGCCGATGGGGTTCTATGCGCCCGCGCAGCTCGTGCAGGACGCGCGCCGCCACGGCGTCGAGATCCGGCCGCCGGACGTCAATGCGAGCGAATGGGACTGCACGCTCGAAGGTCCGGCAGTGCGCCTGGGCTTGCGCATGGCGGGCGGGCTGGCGGAAGCCGCCGGCCGGCGCATTGCCAGCGCCAAGCCGTATCTGTCGGTGCATGAGCTCGGGCTCAACCGCAAGGACCTGCGCGCGCTTGCGGCCGCGGGCGCGCTGCAATCGCTCGCCGGCCATCGGCGGCGCGCGCACTGGGCCGCCGCCGGCGCCGCGCGGCGCGCGCCTCTCGATGTGCCGGCGCCGGAAAGCCTGCCTGAGCTGCCGGCGCCCGGCGAAGGGGCGGAGATCGTCGCCGACTATGCAAGCCTCGGCCTCACGCTCGGCCGGCATCCGCTCGCGCTGCTGCGCCGACGATTGCGCCGCCTGCGGCTCAGCGACTCGGCGGCGCTGCGCGAGCTGCCGCACGGCGCTCAGGCGTCAGTCGCGGGGCTGGTCACCTGCCGGCAGCGCCCCGATACGGCGAGCGGCGTGGTGTTTGTCACGCTGGAAGACGAATCGGGCAACGTGAACGTCGTGGTGTGGAACCACCTGGTGGAGCGACAGCGCCGCGAGCTCCTCGGCTCGCGCTTGCTCGGCGTCCATGGCCGCATCGAGCGCGACGGCGAAGTCGTGCATTTGGTCGCACACCGGCTCGTCGATCACAGCGCGCTGCTCGGTCCCCTGGCAACGGCCTCGCGCGATTTCCATTAAGCTGTCCGCAGATGAACGCGATCGAAGTGGGCATCCTGGAGCTGATCGCCACGCGCCGCGAGCGGCGCGCGGCACGCGATCTGCCCGCGCTCGCCGAGCTCTTCCGGCGCCTCGCCGCCTGCGCGGCGCTCGAGGCGGACGACACCGAGGAGCGCATCTGGGGCGTGTGGATGCATCATCCCCACCGCGCGGCCGCCGCGGTGCTGGATGCCGCCACGCGCGACATCGCCGCCCGGCGCTATGACATCGCCGAGACGCGGCTCACGGCGCTGCTGCGCGCCGCTCCTCTGTATGCTGAAGCGTGGCACAAGCGGGCGACGCTGTACTACCTGCTGGACCGCGACGCCGAGTGTCTGCACGACCTCCGGCGCACGCTCGAGCTCGAGCCGCGGCATTTCGCCGCGATGCTGCACTTCGCCGAGATCCTGCTCGGCGAGGGCGCGGCCGCCGAAGCGCGCTATGCGTTCGCCGCGGCGCTGACGCTCAATCCGCACCTGCCGCGAGCGCGCGACGCGCTCGCTGACAAAGCCTGACCGGCCACGCGGGGTCCCCCCCTATAATCCCGGCGCATGGACGTGCCCAGCTACAAAGTTACCGTCGCCCGCGACCTCGAGGACCTGATTCCGGTCTTCATGAGCAACCGCAAGAAGGAGCTCGACACGCTGCGCGTGGCGCTTGCCGCGGCCGACTTCGAGCAGCTGCGACAGCTCGGCCACCGCATGAAGGGCGTCGGCAACTCCTACGGCTTCGCCCACGTCTCCACGCTGGGCAAGCAGATCGAGGACGGGGCGCGCAGCGGCGACCGCGCCGGGCTCGAGGCGCGCATCCGCGAATATGCCGATTACCTCGCCAAGGTAGAGATCGCGTACGAATGAGTCGATGCGCGTACTGATCATCGACGACGACCCGGACCTGAGGAGCCTCCTCGGGCATTACGTCAAGCAGCGCTGGCAGGACGCTGCGGTAGACGAGTGGGATCCGCTGACGCGCGACATCCCCGGCGCGGACTTTCCGCTCGGCTCCTACCAGGCGCTGATCCTCGATTACATGCTCGGCCGCGGCGACGGCCTCGAGTGGCTCGCCAAGCTCAAGCAGCGCTCCGATTGCCCCAAGGTGCTGTTCCTCACCGGCGCGGGCAACGAGTCGATCGCGGTGCGCGCGATGAAGGCGGGAGCTGACGACTATCAGCGCAAGCAGGAGCTGACGCGCGAACGCCTGCTTACTTCGCTGCACGAGCTGACGGCCGCCGAAAGCGAAAAGACCGTGTCGCGCGAGCTGGCCGCGCGCATGGAGGCGCATTCGCTCGGCGCCAAGATCCGCATCCCGGGCATCAAGGTGCTGCGGCTGATCGGCGAAGGCGGCATGGCGCGGGTTTACCTCGCGGCGCGCGACGGCGACGACGAGCCGCTGGTGGTCAAGATCCTGCGGCGCGAAGTGCTGAGGAACAAGACCGCGCTGCAGCGCTTCATGGAGGAGTACGCGCTGGTCGAGCGCATCCAGAGCCGCCATGTCGCCCGCATCTACAACCACGGCCAGTCCGAGGAGCATGCCTACCTCGTCATGGAGTTCTTCGAGGGTGGCGACCTCATGAAGCGCCTCGCGGGGACGGCGCTCGAGCCGGGCGAGGCGCTGCGCGTGTTCCGCGAGCTGATGTTCGCGCTCGGCGACATCCATGAGAAAGGCATCCTGCACCGCGATCTCAAGCCGCAGAACCTGATGTTCCGTGAGGACGGTACGCTCGCCATCCTCGACTTCGGCATCGCCAAGCACATCGACGCGATCGACCGCACCAAGGAAGGCGAGGTCCTCGGCACGCCGCGCTACATGAGCCCCGAGCAGGTGCAGGGGCGCGCGCTCGACCTGCGCACCGATATCTACAGCGCGGGGGTGCTGCTCTACCAGATGCTTACGGGAAAGCACCTCTTCGAGGGTGAAACCGCGGTGGAAGTCGCGCTGCACCACCTGAATACCCCGCCGCCGGCGCTGCCCGAGCACCTGGACGCGTATCAGCGCCTGCTCGACAAGCTGCTCGAGAAGGACCGCGAGGCGCGCTTCAGGAACGCCGACGAGGTGATCGGCTTCCTCGCGCGCAAGGTCGAGCAGGCCTCAAAGCCCGCCGACCGCACGCAGAAGCTGCACTAGGAGCGGGCCGTCCGAGACGCCTCCTAGGGCAGCTTCGCCCAGATTGAGCGCAGCTGGTCGGGGAGGTCCTTGGGGGAGAAGGGCTTCGAGATGGTGCCGGCCGCGCCGAGCGCCACCAGCTCGTCCATGTCCCGTTGCGTGGCCTTCGCGGTGATGAACACCACCGGCAGCGCCGACGTCTCGGGCAGCTGCTTCATCTTGCGAAACAGCGTCGGCCCGTCCATGCCGGGCATCATCCAGTCGAGCATCACGAGATCCGGGCCGAACGCCTTCATGGCGTCGATGGCGCGCAACGGGTCGGTGACGATCTCGACCGTCATCTTGCCCACGCGCTCGAGCGACATGCGCACGATGCGCTGGATGTCCTCGTCGTCCTCGACGTAGCAGATTTTATTGAGCGGCCGTTCAGGCATGGCGCGGCAGCTCGAACCAGAAGGTGGTGCCGCCGCCCGGGCGGTCCTGGAAGCCGATGCGGCCCTGCATCATCTCGACCAGGCGCTTGCAGATCGCCAGCCCGAGGCCGGTGCCGCCCTTCTGCCGCGAGGTGGTGGAATCGGCCTGGTTGAAGCGCCCGAAGACGCGCGCCCTGAACGCCTCGGGGATGCCGGGGCCGCGGTCGTGCACTCCCACGCGCAGGCACTCGGCGAGCTCCTCGGTGGTGATCTCGACCACCTCGCCTTCGGGCGAGAACTTGGCGGCGTTGGAGAGCAGGTTGGTCATCACCTGGAGCAGCCGCTTGCGGTCGGCGCTGACCTCGCGCGCCAGCAGCTCGCCGCGCGCCTCGAAGCGCACCTTGAAGCGGTCGCCGAAGCCCTTGTTGAGGACCATCGCCTCGCGCACCAGCTCGTCCACGCGGATCACTTGCGGGTTCAGGGTCAGCTTGCCCGACTCGATTTTCTCGATGTCGAGGATATCGTTGATCAGGTCGAGCAGGCGCTGGCCGTTTCGCTCCGCGACCTCGGTGAGCTCGGCGACGTCCTTGGGCACCTCGCCGAGCACGCCGGCGTTGATCAGCTGCAGCGAGCCGATGATCGAGGTGAGCGGCGTGCGCAGCTCGTGCGACAGCGTCGAGGTGAACTCCTTCTTCAGGCGCTCGGCCTCGAGCTGCGCGGTGATGTCGCGGCCCTGGGCGATCACCGAGATGAGCTGGCCCTCGCGGTTGACGAGCGGCGTGACGGTCCATTCGCACACCACGGTGAGCCCGTCGCGACGCGGATTGCGCACCTTCAGGCCGGCGAGCGGCGCGCGCGTCGCCACCAGCTTGCCCCACTCGCCCTCGAACTCCGGCTGGTATTTCGGCAACACCAGCCGCGTCACCGGCTGGCCGATGAGCTCCGGCGCCGCATAGCCGAACAGGAGCTCCCCGGCTTGGTTCATCTCCTGGATGATGCCCTTCGCATCGAGCTCCAGCACCGCGATCGGCGAGCGCTCGAAGAACAGCGCGAGCTTGCGGCCGCTCGCCTCGATCTGGCGCCGCGCCTCCTCGAGCTCGACCAGCTGGCGCTGGTAAGCGTGGCGCAGCCGGTAGCCGGACAGAAACACGCCGTTCAGCCGGAAGGCGATCGCGACGCTCGCGCCATAGAAAAGCGGGATGAGCAGCGCGATCTCGGCGAACAGGCGATTGCCGAAGGTCGCCAGCACGTAGGTGAACGGCAGCGCGATTGCCGCCGCGTAGGCCGCGAAGATCGGCCACGAGGCGGCGTACATCGGGATGCCGCCGGAGAGCGCGCCGGCGAGGAGGAACGCGAGGAACACCTGGCGCTCGTCGGCGTGCGAAGGGAAGAACACCGCGGCGGCAAAGCCCCACACCGCGCCCGCGGCGAAGGCGCCGATGCCGAGCCAGCGCAACCACTGTGCGCTGTTCTCGCGCCGGCGTGCATCGTTGCGATACCCGAGATAGAGCAGTCCGTGCAGGACGACCACCAGGCCGAGCAGCCCGCCCCAGAAGTAGACCAGCTCGATGAGCCGCCCCTCGTGCAGCTCGATCGCCGCGATCACGCCGATCACGACGGTGGCCGTCAGGCCGAGCGGCAGTTGGCTATAAAGCTGCTCGACCCGATCGGCGCGCACCAGCGCCGGGTCGGCGCGGTCGCGAATGTCGGCGCTGACGGCGGCCGCCGTGCCGCGCGCGGCAGCTTCGCCGGCGCGTTCGGCGCTCTCGATACCGTTGGCTAGACTGCTCATCAGCGCAGGCGTGAAATTCCTGCGCGCAATTCTAAAGGCTTATCAGAACGTCTTACCGTTACGGATTACACCGACTGCGATGCCTTCGATGGCGAGCGCTTCGCGTCGCAGATCGACCTCGATCGGCGCGAACTCCGGATTCTCCGCCTCGAGCGTCACCGCATGGCCGCGGCGCCGCAGCCGCTTCACCGTCACCTCGTCGCCCAGGCGCGCAACGACGATCTGGCCGCTGCGCGCCTCCTGCGTGCGATGCACCGCCAGCAGGTCGCCCTCCAGGATGCCGGCATCGCGCATCGACAGCCCGCGTACGCGCAGAAGATAGTCTGCGCGCGGCGTGAAGAGATTCGGATCGATCTGGTAGTGGCCCTGCAAGTTTTCTTCCGCAAGGATCGGCGCCCCTGCAGCCACGCGCCCCACCACCGGCAACTCGAGCAACCGCGCGGCGCGGCCGCCGGTTCGCGCATCGCGCACGCGCAGGCCGCGCGAGGCGCCCGAGGAGATCTCGATCGCGCCTTTCTTCTCCAGCGCGCGCAGGTGCTGCTCGGCGGCGTTCACCGAGCGAAAGCCCATCTTCTGCGCGATCTCCGCGCGCGTCGGCGGATAGCCGGACACCTCGGTCAGCTCGCGCACCAGGCGCAGGATCTCGGCTTGGCGCTCGGTCAGTGGCTCCATGACTGGGATTATATACAGTATTACAAAAGCTCGTGCTGAGCCGGGCCTGCGGGAACCTCGTCGATGAGCGAGGCATCGTCGTTTTCGGGCTGGTTGACGCGCAGGCCGACCCGATGCGCTGCCATCCGCGCCGCGTCGTACGGCTTTATGAAACGCATCAGCGGGTCCAGGTCGCGGCTCCCCGGATCGAGCCATGCGCCGTAGTCCGGCGGCCGGATGATCACCGGCATGCGGTCATGGATCGGCCGCATCAGCTCATTGGCTTCGGTCGTGATGAGCGACACGCTGCGCAGTCCCTTCCAGTATGCGGTGATGCCGGCGAGCGCAAACAGCTCGGCGTCGCGCGGCATGAGGTACCAGGGCAGCTTGCCGCGCCCGAGCGTCTGCCACTCGTAGAAGCCGCTCGCCGGCACCAGGCAGCGCCATTGGCGGAACGCGTCGCGAAACGCCGGCCGCTCGGCGAGCGACTCGCCGCGCGCGTTGGCGAGCCTGTTGCCGATCGAGGGGTCCTTCGCCCAATGCGGTACCAGACCCCAGCGGTGGTGCCGCGCCACGCGCTGGCCGTCGCGGGCGACGCGCACCACGAGGATTTCGCTCCCGGGGCAAACGTTGTAGCTCGGCCTGAACTCCGGCGCAGTGTCGAGCGCAAACTGCAGCGCGACGACGTCGGGATGGGCGTGGATCGAGTAACGGCCGCACATGATGCGGAGGTTACAATGGGCTCCGGATGATCATCCAGTCGCTGCTGGACACCGACCTGTACAAGTTCACCATGATGCAGGTCGTGCTGCATCACTTCCCCGGCGCGCAGGTCGAGTACAAGTTCAAGTGCCGCACCGAGGGGGTCGACTTCCGTCCCTATATCGACGAGATTCGCGACGAGGTGACGGCGCTCGCCGAGCTGCGCTTTCGCGACGACGAGCTCGGCTACCTGCGCGGCCTGCGCTTCATGAAGTCGGACTTCGTCGACTTCCTCGGCCTGTTCCACTTCAACGAGAAGTACGTGCGCATCGGCCAGGGCGAGCGCCCCGGCGAGATGGACATCACGATCCGCGGCCCGTGGCTGCATACGATCATGTATGAGATCCCGGTGCTTGCGGTCGTGTCGGAAGTCTATTTCCGGCGCAGCCAGCCGCGGCCTGACCTGGAAGAAGGCCGGCGGCGGCTCGGAGCGAAGATCGAGCTGGTTCGCACGGTGGAGCGCGAGCTCGACTTCCGCATCTCGGACTTCGGCACGCGGCGGCGCTTCTCGTGCGCCTGGCATGGTGAGGTGCTGCAGACGCTCAGGCGCGAGGTGCCCGAATACTTCGCCGGCACCTCCAACGTCTGGTTCGCGATGCGGAACAACGTGACGCCGCTCGGCACGATGGCGCACGAGTACATGCAGGCCTGCCAGGCGCTCGGGCCGCGGCTGCGCGACTCGCAGACCTTCGCCTTCGACAAGTGGGCGCAGGAGTACCGCGGCGACCTCGGCATCGCGGTCGCCGACACCTACGGTACCGATGCTTTCCTGCGCGACTTCGACATGTACTTCTGCAAGCTGTTCGACGGCGCGCGCCACGACTCGGGCGACCCGTTCGAGTGGGGCGAGAAGCTGATCGCCCACTACCGCAGGAACCGCGTCGACCCGCGCACCAAGCAGCTCATCTTCTCCGACCAGCTGTCGTTCCCGCTCGCCATCGCCATCGCGCGGCGCTTCCATGGCCGCGCCATCACGGCGTTCGGCATCGGCACCAACCTCACCAACGACCTC
>Ga0075426_10001163_pt1 | contig 18506 bp, 19 predicted proteins | sample SoiMethybrSBSTD5_FD_75304 | JGI IMG/M metagenome (GOLD analysis project Ga0075426, IMG submission 75304) | Bulk soil microbial communities from a Populus tree surrounding site in Tennessee, USA - Soil MetaG P. TD hybrid SBSTD5 | ecosystem: Environmental > Terrestrial > Soil > Tree plantation...
ACGCGCGGCTCGCCGTCGCGAGGGCGCGTTTCCCACTCACACCACTTTATTTGGCGCAGGCGAAGCGCTCTGTCGGCGCGCGGCGCGGCACTTCCGGGCGAAAGGTCCGATTCGGGCGTGGGAGGGCGCCGACAGTCGGATGTCGGCCGCGGACGACAGGCGATTGCGCGGCGCGCCGACGGTGCCGCGGCGCGCGCGGGACTACGATCCAGACAGGCCGCCATGCCTGGGCGGCAAGGAGGCACACGCATGACAACGACGATCCTTCGCGCGGCGCTCGCCGCGGCCGCCGCAGCGCTCGCGCTTTCCGCGTGCCATCGCGAGGCGGGCAGCGAGACCGTGGGCCAGCGGCTCGACACCGCGCTCGACCGCACGCAGCAGAAGCTGAACGAGGCCGGCGAGAAAGCCGAGCAGAAACTCTCCGAGGCCGGCAAGAAGGCCGAGCAGCAGCTCGACCAGGCCGGAACCAAGATCGCGGCCGCGACCGACAGCACCGTCGCGAGCGTGAAGGAGAGCGTGACGCCGAAATTCTCCGGCGACGGCGCGGCGGGGAGCGCGAAGCCGATGTCGGATACGGCGATCACCGCCTCGATCAAAGCCGATTACCTCAAGGACCCGGACCTGAGCGTCCTCAAGATCGACGTCGACACGAAGAACGGCGTGGTGACGCTGAACGGGCTCGCCGCCGACGAGCAGGCGCGCGGCCGCGCGGAGAAGATCGCCGGCGCCATCAAGGGCGTGAAGGAAGTCCGCAACTTCCTGGTGATCAAGCGGGCCTGAAACCGCCGGTTTGGTGACGGCGGGTAACAAACAGTAACCCCTGGCGCCCTCCGGGCGTGGAGTATTCTCGCGATATCCACGCACGGAGCGGCGTTCCATGCATGCTGGTGCAGCGATGTTGCGCGACGATGCGCCCGCGGCGGCGCGGCGGCCGCGCATCCTGCTCGTCGAGGACAACGCGCGCCTCGCCGCTTCGATCCGCGATTACCTGAAGCAACAGGGCTACGACGTCCTCGTCGAGGCCGACGGGCGCGCGGCCTCGAACCGCTTCGACCGGCACGAGCCCGATCTCGTCGTGCTGGATCTCATGCTGCCCGGCAAGGACGGGTTGAGCGTCTGCCGGGAGCTGCGGGGGCGCGACGACGTGCCGATCCTCATCCTCACCGCGCGCGGCGACGCCGTCGACCAGGTGCTGGGCCTGGGCCTCGGCGCCGACGATTACGTCGTGAAGCCGGTCGAGCCGCGGGTGCTGCTCGCGCGCATCGAGGCGCTGCTCAGGCGCGTGCGCGGCTCGCACGCGGGCGCCGCGGAGCGCAGGCTCGAGGTCGGGCGTCTGGCGATCGACCGCGGGCGGCGCGCCGTCTCCATCGACGGCCGCGCGCTCGAGCTCACCACCGGCGACTTCGACATCCTGTGGCTGCTCGCCTCGCAGGCCGGGCGCGTGGTGACGCGCGACGACATCCTGCGCGTGGTGCGCGGCATCGACTACGACGGCCTCGACCGCTCGATCGACGCGCGCATCTGCCGGCTGCGCCGCAAGCTCGCGGAAGCGGGCGGCGCGGAGTCGATGATCAAGACGGTGCGCCTGCGAGGCTATCTCTTCGCCCCCGAGGGCTAGAGCGCGCGGCATGCTGCGGCTCTTCCTGCGGCTCTACGTCTTCCTCATGCTGCCGGCGACGGCGGCGTTCGTGTTCTTCATGTACGTCACCGACCAGATCATGGCGCAGATGCACGCCGAGGAGCAGCGCGCGCGCGCCGGCGTCGCCTTCGACCGCGCCGAGCGCGTCATCGCCGATCGCCGCGTGCCCGACTGGGAAGGGCGGCTGAAGGAGATCGAGGCGACCTTCCGCGTCGAGCACACGATCGTTCCGTACGAGACCGCGCTCTCCGATCCCTTCATGTCCTCCGAGGAGAAGGAGCGGCTGCGCGCCGGAGGCATCGCCTTTCGCGACCGGCCTGGGGGCGGCCAGGTGTACGTGCGCCGCATCCGCGATTCGGACCGGGCGCTGCGCATCGAATGGGTCGGCGCATACGAATACCTGATGGTGTACTACACGATCATCGTGGCGCTCATGACGCTCGCCATGTGCGCGATCCTTTTCCGCTGGTTGCATCCGCTGTGGCGCGACCTGCAGTTGGTCTCCGCCGCGACCGCCCGCATCGGCGAGGGCGACTTCGCGGTGCGCGCGGACGTCGACCGCTCGTCGCTGCTCGCGCCCATCGCCGAGGCGTTCAACCGGATGTCGGCTCGCGTGCAGGGGTTGCTGCGCTCGCATCGCGAGCTCGAGCAGGGTGTCGCGCACGAGCTGCGCACGCCGCTCGCGCAGCTCAAGTTCGACCTCGAGCTCGCGCGCACCGCCGCCAGTCCCGCCGACCGCGACGCGCGCTTCGAGTCGATGGCGCGCGACGTCGTCGACCTCGAGGAGCTGGTGGCCGAGCTGCTGGTGCTCTCGAGCCTGCGCGACGCGCCGCCGCCGTACGCGCCGAGCGAGGTTCCGGCGGCGCCGCTCGTCGACGAGGTGCTGCGGCGCGCGCGCGACGAGATGCGCGCGGCCGGCCGCAGCATCGCGATCGAGGCGCCCGCGGCGGTGCCGACGAGCGTGCGCTGCGACGCGAAGTACCTCGCGCGCGCTCTCGCCAACGTGCTGCGCAACGCCGTGCGCTACGCGCGCTCGCGCGTCGCGCTCTCCATCGAGCGCTCCGGCGGGCGCACCGTCATCAACGTCGACGACGACGGCCCCGGCGTGCCGCCCGCCGAGCGCCAGCGCCTCTTCGAGCCGTTCACGCGCGTCGAGGGCAGCCGCGGGCGCGACAGCGGCGGCGTGGGACTGGGGCTCGCGATCGTGAAGAGCGTCGCCGAATGGCACGGCGGCCAGGCGCTCATCACCGACTCTCCCCTCGGCGGCGCGCGCGTCACCATCACCTGGTGACTTTTCTCCTCGCCTTGCGGCTTTTCTGCGGCGCAGGCGCGCCGCGCTTCTGACCCGAGCGCGTCGCGAGGCGCCGGCGCGATTTGAGCCAGCGTTCGAATTCGTCGGCCGGGACGGGCGGGCAGATGAGATAACCCTGGCAGGCGGTGCAGCCCTCGCGCGCGAGGAACTCGAGCTGCGAGCGCTTCTCGACGCCTTCGGCGATCACCTCCAGCCCGAGGCCGCGCGCGAGCCCGATCACGGCTGAAGCGATCGCCGCGCCGCCCGCCGACTCGCGCCGCGCGCGCTCCCGGGCCTCGCCGATGTCGGCGATGAAGCCCTTGTCGATCTTCAATGCGTCGACCGGCAGGTGGCGCAAGTGCGACAGGCTCGAGAAGCCGGTGCCGAAGTCGTCGATCGCCACGCGCACGCCCAGGCCGCGCAGCGACGCGAGCACCTGGCTCACGCCCTCGACGTCGCGCACCATGCTGGTCTCGGTGATCTCGAACTGCAGCCACCGCGCCGAGCACCCGGTCTCGTGCAGCACGCGCTTGAGGTCGGCGAGCATGGAGCTGTCGCGCAGCTGCCCCGCCGAGAGGTTCACGCAGATCGTGATGTCGCCCAGCCCCGCGTCGCGCCACGCGCGCGCCCGCCGGCACGCGCTATCGAGCACCCAGTGCCCGATCGCCTGGCCGAGCCCCGATTCCTCGGCGAGCGGAATGAAGCCGTGCGGAAGCATGAGCCCGCGCTGCGGGTCCTGCCAGCGCAGCAGCGCCTCGGCCTTGTGCACCTCGCCCGTGTCGATCGCGATGATGGGCTGGAAGTGCAGCACGAGCTCGTTGCCCTTCAGCGCGCGGCGCAGCGCCGCCTCGACGAGCAGCCTCTGGCTGCGCCGCTCGGCGAGCTCGGTGGAGAAGAGCCGGAAGCTGTTCCTGCCCATCTCCTTCGCGTGGTACATCGCCGCGTCCGCGTTCTTGAGGAGCGTATCGCCGTCGGTGCCGTCGTCGGGATAGAGGGCGAGCCCGAGGCTGCCGCTCACGTGGATCTCGTGGCCCTCGACCTGGAAGGGACGCCGCACCTCGTCGAGGATCTTGCGCGCGACGTGCTGCGGCGAGCCCTCGTCGGGCAGGTCCTCGAGCACGATCACGAACTCGTCGCCGGAAATGCGCGCGAGGACGTCGCTCTGCCTGAGCGCCCCGCGGATGCGGCGCGAGAGCTCCTGCAGCAGCGCGTCGCCCACGCGGTGGCCGAGCGTGTCGTTCACGTCCTTGAAGTGGTCGAGGTCGAGGAACATCACCGCGACCCGGCCGAAAGAGCGGCGCGCGCGAGCGAGCGCCGCGGCGAGCCGGTCGTTGAGGAGCACCGTGTTCGGTAATCCCGTGAGGCCGTCGTGCGTGGCCATGTACTGCAGGCGCTCCTCGGCCTGGATGCGCGAGGAGACGTCCTGCGCGAGCGACAGGATCGAGATGACGCGCCCGCTCTCGTCGTGGAGCGCCGAGCTGTGCCACTCGACCCAGATCACGGAGCCGTCCTTGCGGTAGTTGCGATGCAGGAGCGTCGCGTGGCGCTCGCGCCCGTCGGTGAGGCCCTGCATGGTGCGCACCGCGGCGGGCGCGTCGTCCTCGTAGATGTGGCGCCAGCCGTTGAAGGTGCGCCCGAGCGCTTCGGCCGCGTTCCAGCCGAAGATCGTGTCGGCCTGGCCCGACCAGCGCACGATGCGCAGCTGCGTATCCCACTCGATCACCGCGAGCGGCGTGTTGTCGAAGTGCGCCGAAAGGATCGAGTGCGCGCGCCTGAGCTCCTGCTCGACCATCTTCTGCTCGTGGATGTCGCTCGTGGTCGCGTAGTAGCCGAGGTACTTTCCGTCCGAGATGCGCGGCGTGAGTCGCACGTTGAGCCAGCGGCGCCGCCCGTCGGCGAAGCGCACGAGCCGCTCGACCGCGAGGGACTCCCCCGTCTTCAGCCGCTCGAGCACGGGCACGAGCATCGCCCAGCGCTCCTCGCCCAGCACCGCGCGCACCGAGCGTCCCACGATCTGCTCGAGCGGGAGCCCCACGTAGTCGAGAAAGGCGTTGTTCACGTAGCGATAGAGGCCCTCGGCGTCCACGTAGCACATGGGGCTCGGCAGCGAGTCGATCACCTGCCTCAGCTGCCGCTCCTTGTCCTCGATGAGCGCCTGCGCGGTCTTGAGCTCCGTCACGTCGTGGCCGACCACGCACATGCCGACCACCGTGCCGGCGGAATCGACGTGCGGCACCGCCTTCACGTGGTACCAGTGCTGCTCGCCGTTGGGGAAGGTCGCGAGCCGCTCGTAGGTCACGACCTCGCCATGGTCGAGCACTTTCTGCGTGCGGTCGGCGATCCACGCGGCGGTCTCCTCGCCGAGCACGTCGGCCGTCGTCCTGCCGACGATCGTCTCGGGCGTGGCGCCGCGCTGCTCGGCGAAATGCCGGTTGGCGAACAGGAAGCGGCGGTCGCGATCGAGGTACGCCACGGAATCGGGGATGTTCTCCGTATAGAGGCGAAGCTCGGCTTCCTTCGCCTCGAGGGACTTGCGCAGGCGATGGTCCTGCTCGATGTCGAGCAGCACGATGAGCACGCCGAGCACGTTGCCGTCGCGGTCCTTGTCGGGAATCATCGTGCCGCGGATGCGCCGCGACTCGCGCCCCGGCCACAGCGCCTCGCGCTCGTAGGTCACGACCTCGCCCGCGAGCGCCCGCTCGATGAGGCGGGATACCGCGGCCATGACTTCGGGCGGCGCCACCGCCGCCATCGGCTGACCGATCATGCCGTCGGGCGTGCGGCCGGACCATTCGCAGCTCGGACGGTTGGCGAAGCGGATCACGTGGCCGCGGTCGACGTAGGTGATCGGGAATCCGACCGAATCGATGAAGAGCGAAAGCTGGCGCTCGCGCTCGGCGATGGTCGCCTCCGCGTCCTTGATCTGCTGCACGTCGACCAGCACCACCAGCACGCCGGCCACCGCGTCCGCCTCGCCCCGCAGCGGCAGGTAGTGGGCGCGCACCCATTGGCCCGCCCGCGCTCCCTCGAGGTTGATGCGATCGAGGATCCCCGCCTTGCCCTGGAGCGCCCGCTCCAGGTAGCCGCGCCGCTCGTCGGTGGGCGCGCGCGAGAAGGCCTCGTCGGGCGAGCGGCCGATGAAATCGGCGGCGCTGCGTGCGAAGTGGGCCTCGTAGGCGGCGTTCACGTACAGGTAGCGCAGGTCGCGCCCCAGGACGCATGCCGGAAGCTGCAGCGCTTCGAGGCCGGGCACGAGCGCGGCCACGCGCGCCGCGATTGCGGCGGGCCCGGCGCCCTTCGGCACGGTTTCGGAGCGGTCCATGACGGTCACGGTAAACTTCGTAGCTCCGTCCCGCAACCACGCTCGCCATGAACCTGCACCGCCTGCTCGAGGCCCGCGAGGCCGAAGGCCGTCCCGTGCGCGCCGTCCTCGTCGGCGCAGGCAAGTTCGGATCGATGTATCTCGCGCAGGCGCGGCGCACGCCGGGCTTGCGCATGCTCGCCGTGGCCGACCTCGCCCCCGACCGCGCGCGCGCGTCCCTCGCCCGCGTCGGCTGGGAGAGCGCGCGCTACGGCGCCGCCTCGCTCGACGAGGCCGCGCGCGACGCGAGCACCTTCGTGACCGACCACGCCGAAGCCGCCATCTCCCATCCCGCGACCGACGTCGTCATCGACGCCACCGGCAATCCCGCGGTCGGCATCGCGAACGTGCTCGCCTGCTGCCGCCATCGCAAGTCGATCGTGATGGTGAACGTCGAGGCCGACGCGCTCGCAGGTCCCCTGCTCGCGCGCCGCGCGCGCGAAGCGGGCATCGTCTATTCGCTCGCATACGGCGACCAGCCCGCGCTCATCTGCGAGCTCGTCGACTGGGCACGCGCCGCGGGCTTCGAGGTCGTCGCCGCGGGCAAGGGCACGAAATACCTTCCGGCCTACCACGCCTCGACGCCGAAGACGGTGTGGGGCCACTACGGCTTCTCCGACGAGATGGTCGCGCGCGGCGACTTCAACGCGCAGATGTTCAATTCCTTCCTCGACGGCACCAAGAGCGGCATCGAGATGGCGGCGGTGGCGAACGCCACGGGCCTCACGCCCGATCCCGACGGGCTCGCATTTCCGCCTTGCGGCGTCGACGACCTCGCGCGCGTGCTGAGGCCCCGTTCGGCGGGCGGCGCGCTCCACCACGCGGGCCAGGTCGAGGTGGTGTCGAGCCTCGAGCGCGACGGGCGGCCCGTCTTCCGCGACCTGCGCTGGGGCGTGTACGTGACCTTCGCCGCGGGCCACGAGTACGTGCGCCGCTGCTTCGGCGAGTACGGCATCGTCACCGATTCGTCGGGCGAGTACGCGGCGATGTACAAGCCGAGCCATCTCATCGGTCTCGAGCTGGGAATCAGCGTCGCGAGCGTGGCGCTGCGCCGCGAGCCGACGGGAGCGGCCACCGGATGGCGCGCCGACTGCGTGGCCACCGCGAAGCGCGCGCTCAAGGCCGGAGAAGTCCTCGACGGCGAGGGCGGATACACCGTGTGGGGCAAGCTCATGACGGCGGCCGCCTCAGCCTCGGTCGGCGCGCTGCCGATCGGGCTCGCGCACGGCGTGAAGCTGAAGCGCGACATCCCCGCGGGACGCACGGTCACGTGGAACGACGTCGAGCACGACGCGACGGCGCAGGCGGTGCGCATCCGCCGCGAGATGGAGGAAGCGTTCGCGCCGCGCGCCTCTGCGGTGGCCGCGACGTGAAATCGCGCTTGATGGCCGCGGCGCTCCTCGTCGCGGCGACGCACGCTGCCGCGGACATCGTGGTGACGAAAGCATGGGTGCGCGGAACGGTGCCGGGGCAGCAGACGACCGGTGCGTTCCTCACGCTGCGATCGACGGAACCGGCGAAGCTGGTGGGCGTGTCGTCGCCGGTGGCGAAGATCGCCGAGCTGCACACCTCCGAGCAGTCGGGCGGCGTCATGCGCATGCACGCGGTCGATGCGATCGCGCTGCCCGCGGGCAGGACGGTCGAGCTCAGGCCCGGCGGCTTCCACGTGATGCTCATCGACCTGCGCCGTCCCGTGCGCGCGGGCGATCGCGTGCCGCTCGTGCTCGAGGTCCAGGACGCGAAGCGGCGCGTGCGTCGCCTCACCGTTGAGGCCGAGGTGAGGCCGCTCGGCCGATGAAGCCCGCGACGCGCTTCGCGCAGCGCGGCCGCCGCGCGCGCTCGCAGCCGCGCACGGTGAACCTGCCGGTCACGCGCGCCTCCACTGTCACCTTCGCTTCCATCGCGGAGATGGCGGAAGCGCAACGCCGCTTCGAGGCCGACGAGCCCCATCCCACCTACGGCATCGTCAACATGCCTCTCAGGGTCGCGTTCGAGGAGCTGATGGTCGACCTCGAGGGCGGCCATCGCGCGGTCACTTTGCCCTCGGGGCTCGCCGCCGTCGCCGTCGCGCTCCTCGCCTGCGTGAAAGCGGGCGACCACGTGCTCGTGGCCGACAGCGTGTACACGCCGACGCGGCGCTTCTGCCAGCGCACGCTCGCGCGCCTCGGCGTCGAGACCACGTTCTACGATCCGCTCATCGGCGCCGCCATCGAGACGCTGTTTCGCGCGAACACGCGCGTCGTCTATCTCGAGAGCCCCGGCTCGCTCACGTTCGAGGTGCAGGATTTTCCGGCGATCGCACGCGCGGCGCGCGGGCGCGGCATCGCGGTGATCCACGACAACACCTGGGCGACGGGCCTTTTCTTCCGCTCCTTCGATCACGGCGCCGACCTCGTCATCCAGGCGGCGACCAAGTATCCGGGCGGCCACTCCGACGTGCTGGTCGGCGCGGTGGTCGCGAACGAGGAATGGTGGCCGCGGCTGCGCGAGGCCTCGCGCGACCTCGGCCAGACGGCGAGTCCCGACGATCTCTTCCTCGTGATCCGCGGCATGCGCACGCTCGCCGCGCGCATGCGCGAGCACGAGGCGGCCGCGCTCGCGATCGCGCGGCGGCTGCAGGCGCACCCGCGCGTGAAGCGGGTGCTGCATCCGGCGCTTCCGGGCGATCCGGGCCATGCGCTCTGGAAGCGCGATTTCCTCGGCTCCGCGGGACTCTTCGCCTTCGAGCTCGAGCCCACGGACGATCGCGCGATCGCGGCCTTCGTCGATCATCTGGAGCTCTTCGCGCTCGGTTACAGCTGGGGCGGCTACGACAGCCTCATCGTGCCCGCGAACCTGCGCGGCGCGCGTAGCGTGCGTCCGTGGCAAGGCGGGCCGCTCGTGCGCCTGCAGATCGGGCTCGAGGATCCGGACGATCTCTACGCGGACCTCGAGCGCGGCCTCGAGCGCCTGGGAGCGGCGTGATCGATACCGAGGCCGTGGCACCCATCGCGCAGTCCATCGCGCGATCGACCGGCCGTGCGTACGCGATCGCGCGCGCGGAAAGCGTGGGCGGCGGCTGCATCCATACGGCGCTCGCGCTCGAAGGCGCGCGCGACGGGCCGCGCTATTTCGCGAAGATGAACGACGCCGAGCACGCCGCGATGTTCGAGGCCGAGGCCGACGGGCTCGAGGCGCTGCGCAAGGCCGGCTGCGTGCGCACCCCGGAGGTGATCGCGCGGGGCAACGACGAGGATCGCGCGTGGATCGTCCTCGAGTGGCTCGACCTAGGCCCCCTCGACGCACGCGCCGCCGCGCGCCTGGGCGCCGCGCTCGCCGCCCAGCATCGCGCGCCGCAGGAACATTTCGGGTGGGCGCGCGACAACTTCATCGGCTCGAGCCCGCAGGCGAACGGGCGCAGCGATGACTGGCTCGACTTCTGGCGGACGATGCGCCTGCACGCTCAGCTCAGGCTCGCCGCGAAGAAGCGCCTCCCAACGCGCATGCTCGATCGCGGCGAACGCCTCGCTGCCGACTGCGGCGCCTTTTTCCGCGGCTACGAGGCCGCTAGATCGCTGCTGCACGGCGATCTCTGGGGCGGCAACGCCGCGGCGCTCGGCGACGCGACGCCCGTCGTTTTCGATCCGGCGGTCTACGTCGGTGATCGCGAGGCCGATGTGGCGATGACCGAGCTCTTCGGCGGCTTTCCGCGCGACTTCGCTTCGGCATACCGCGACGCCTGGCCCCTTCACGACGGCTACCGCGTCCGGCGCGACCTTTACAATCTCTACCACGTGCTCAACCACGCCAATCTTTTCGCCGGCGGCTACGTCGACCAGGCGGCGCGCTCGATCGAGCGCCTTCTCTCGGAGATCGCCTAGCCATGGCCGGACGCGTCGGATTCCGCGCGCTCAGCGCCGACGACATGCAGCAGCTCTTCCTGTGGCTTTTGCGCCCGCACGTGGCGAAGTGGTACGCACCTGCCCCGTCGTCCTTCGCGGAGGTCGTCGCGAAATACCGTCCGCGCACCGAGCCGGGCAACGTGGTGCGCGCCTACGTGATCGAGCTCGAGGGCGCGGGCGTGGGCTACATCCAGACCTATGCCGTGCGCGACTTTCCCGATTACGCCGCGGCGCTCGCGTGCGGCGAGGGCGTGGCGGCCGTCGACGTCTTCATCGGCGAGGAGCCGCTCATGCACCGCGGCTTCGGCCCGCTCGCGGTCGAGCGCTTCGTCGAGGACGTGGTCTTCGCCGACGCGGACGTGAGCGCGTGCGTGGCGAGTCCGGCCGAAGGCAACGTGGCCTCGATCCGCGCCTTCGAGAAGGCGGGCTTCGTGCAGTGGAAAACGATCAGGCTCGAGGGCGCCGAGCCGGAGTGTGTGCTGCGGCGGGATCGGGCCGCGGGTATTCCAGCAGCTTAGCGGCTTCGCGCTCGAAGGCGTCGCGCTTGGCGAGAAGCCGCGCCTGGCGCGAGGTGATGAGCTCGTAGTGCGGCAGGTCCGTGAGGCGGTCGTGCGTCTTCCAGCACGACTTCTCGCAGGTGACCCATTCGTCGACGGGGATGCGCCTCAGGTCGAAGGGCCGCGAATAGCTGCGCAGCGTCTTGTGGCCGCGCTTGTTCGAGTACTCGTGGAAGTAGGAGAGCGTGAGCTCGCGCAGCGTCCGGTAGATCGGGTCGCGGTAGCGCAGCGGCGCGCCGTTGGTCTTGGACAGGGCGCCCCAGGCGCCGCCGCGGCGGAACAGCGCGATCACGTGCGGGTAGTCGCTCTCGTGACAATCGAGGTGCATCACGAGCGGCGGCTCGCCATGCACCCAGAGGGCGCACGCCGCGAGCATCGCTCCTTCGATGCAGTGGGCGCGGCGCTGGCGGATGACGTCGCGCACCGAGAGCACCGTCTCGCCGTCGAGCTCGTGGTTGATGGGGGTGGCGTTGAGGAACGCCTGGACCTTCTGCGGCGTGTCGAGACGTGCGAGCGTGAGGTATTCGCGCGGGGTGAGGCCGAGGTCCTCGCGGCGGGCGAAACGCCGGCGCGACGCCCAGCCGCCGTGGCCGTTCGCCTGCCCGTTGCCGTTCGCCTTCCCGTTCCCCGCGCCCATCGTCTCCCCGCGCCTCGTCGCCTCGCCGCATTTTTACCACGGCGCGGACGGCCGGCGTACAGGAATTTTTCGGGAAAGCCGCAGCGCTTGACGCTTGACGGCGGGATTTCAGCCGGCCCGGGCAGTCGCGTCGAACGAGGCGACGATCGCGCCCGCGTCGGGCGCGGCGTAGCCCGGCAGCGCCGCGACCATCGCGCGAAAGGGCGCGCTCTTCAGCAGGCGCAGAAGCGTCGTGATCGCGGGCGCGTCGATGTCTTCGGCGCGGCAGGCGAGGAAATAGCGCTCGCTTAAGACGCGCACGAAGCCGAGGCGGTACTGCTCGGCCGCGGCGCGCACGCCGAGTCCGGCGTCGGCCTGGTTGCCGGCGATGAGCGCGGCCACCGCGGCGTGCGTGGTCTCCTCGCGGTCGTAGCCGTGGAGCTTCGCGCGGTCGATCCCGGCGCGCGTGAGGAGGAATTCGAGCAGGGCGCGCGTGCCCGAGCCGCGCTGGCGGTTCACCATGCGCACGCCGCCGCGGGTGAGGTCGCCGACCGTCGCGATGCCCTTCGGGTTGCCGGCGCGCACGATGAACCCCTGCTCGCGCCGCGCGAATGCGATCAGGCGATGCGATTCCAGCGGCAGGCATTCGGCATAGCGCCGCGCCATCAGCTCGCCCAGCGCGCCCTCGGCAACGTGGAACCCCGCGAGGTCGCACTCGCCGCGGCGCAGCGCCGCGAGCGCGTCGAAGCTGCCCTTGTACTGCAGCTCGATCGGCTGCGCGTCGCCGGCGATCTCGCGCAGCCCCGCCACGGCGTAGTCGTGGCTCGCGTGCACGACGAGCGCGGGCACCGCGTCCGAGAGCGACGCGTCGAGCGAGCGCGTGAAGTCGGCGGCGAGGTTCTCGAGCTCCGGCTCGAGCCGCGCCTGCGCGCGCCGCGCCGCCCACAGCAGGTGTTTGCCGAGCGGCGTGAGCCGCGTGCCGCGTCCCTGCTCCTTGGCGACCAGCGGCGCGCCGAAGAAGCGCTCCCAGTCCGCGATGAGGTTCCAGGCGTGCCGGTACGACATGTCCGCGCTCTCCGCCGCGTGCGTGAGCTTCGAGGTCGCGTCGATGCGCTCCAGGATCGTCACGAGCTGGAAGTCGAAGTCGCGCTCGCCGCTCGCGGAGCGGAAGCGCCAGACCGGGCGGATGTCGAGGCGGATCACGGCGCCATTATCGCGCGCCGCGCGCCCTCACGCTCCGGGCTTCGCGTTCGGAAAGAAGAGCTGCTGGCCGTCGATCCTGTAGGCGGCGATCGCGGCCTGGCCCGCGGGCGAGGTGAGCCAGTCGATGAACCTCTGGCCCATCTCCTTCTTCACGTGCGGGTGCTTGGCCGGATTCACCAGCATCACGCCGTACTGGTTGAAGAGCTTCGTGTCGCCCTCCACGAGGATCACGAGGTCGCCGCGATTCTTGAACGAGAGCCACGTGCCGCGATCGGCGAGCGCGTAGGCGTTCATTCCCGCCGCGGTATTGAGCGTCGGGCCCATGCCGGAACCGGTCTCGCGATACCAGCCGGGCTTCGGAGCCTGCGTCCACGGCTCAATGCCGGCCTGCTTCCAGTAGCGCTTCTCGGCGGCATCGGTGCCGCTCTTGTCGCCGCGCGAGGCGAAGGGCGAGCGCGCCGCGGCGATCTTCTTCAGCGCCGCGACCACGTCCCTGCCCCTGGCGCCCGCGGGGTCGCTCTTCGGGCCGACGATGACGAAATCGTTGTACATCACCTCGTAGCGCTTCACGCCGTAGCCCTCGGCGAGGAATTTCTCCTCGGCGACCTTGTCGTGCACGAATTCCACGTCGGCATCGCCGCGGCGTCCCATGTCGAGCGCCTGGCCGGTGCCGACGGCGACCACGCGGATATCGAAGCCGAGCGCTTTCTTCGCCTCGGGCAGCAGGTGCTTGAACAATCCCGACTGTTCCGTGGATGTGGTCGAGGCGACGGTGATGAAGTCCTGCGCCATCGCGACGCAAGCGGAGGCGGCGCACAGGCAGGCGACGAACGTCTTCTTCAAGGCAATTCTCCTTCGAGGTAGCTCTGCGCTTCGAGCGAGCGCGGGGTTGCGAAAAACTCGCGGGCGGGCGTCCTCTCGGTGAGGCGGCCCAGGTGCAGGAAAACGATCTCGGAGGCGACGCGGCGCGCGAATCCGAGATGGTGCGTCGTGAGCACGATGGCGGTGCCGGCGGCGCGAATCTCGCCGATGACGCGCTCGACCTCGGCCGCCGCGGCCGGATCGAGGCTCGCGGTGGGCTCGTCCATGAAGAGGACGCGCGGCGACAGCGCCCATGCACGCGCGAGCGCGAGCCGCTGCTGCTCGCCGCCCGAGAGCACGCGCGCGGCGCGGCCGGCGAAATCGCCGAGGCCCACGCGCGCGAGCGCCTCGCGGGCGCGCCTCTCCCGTGGCGCGCCGGAGACGCCGTTCACGGCGAGCGCGTAGCGCACGTTGTCGAGCGCGGAGCGCCGCAGCAGCACCGGGCGCTGGAACACCATCGCCTGGTCGCGCGGCCGCCGCGTCGATCCGCCCCACCTCACCGAGCCGCCCGTGGGCGCGATGAGACCGTGCAGCGTTCGCAGCAGCACGCTCTTGCCCGCGCCGTTGGCGCCGAGGATCGCCACCGGCGCGGAGCCCTCGAGCACAATGTCGACGCGGTCGATGGCGGTGACGGCGCCGAAGCGCACGGTGATCGAGCGTGCCTCGAGCGGCAGCGACGATGCCTCAGCCATGGCGTCGAACGCTCCATTCGCGGATCGCGTACGCGGCGCTGTTCAGCGCGAACACGATCGCGAGCAGGACGAGGCCCAGCGCGAGCGCGAGCGGCAGGTCGCCCTTGCTCGTCTCGAGCGCGATCGCGGTCGTCATGACGCGCGTCACGCCGTCGATGTTGCCGCCGACGATCATCACGGCGCCGACTTCGGAGGCGGCGCGGCCGAATCCGGCGAGGACGACCGTGAGCAGCGAATAGCGCAGGTCCCAGATGAGCGTCGGCACCGCGCGCGCCGGCGAGACGCCCAGCGACATCAGCTGCTCGCGGTACTCGGCCCACGCGTCCTCGACGAACTGCCGCGCCAGCGCCGCGACGATCGGGATCACGAGGATGGTTTGCGCGACGACGATCGCCTTCGGCGTGAAGAGGATGCCCCATGCGCCGAGCGGCCCCGCGCGCGAGAGCAGCAGGTAGACGACGAGCCCCACGACGACCGACGGCAATCCGAAGAGCGCGTTGAGGCCGACGATGACGGCGCGCCGGCCCGCGAACTCGCGCACGGCGACGAGCGCGCCGAGCGGAAGGCCCAGCGCGCACGCGAGGAGGGCGGATGCGAGGCTCACTTCCAGGGACAGGAGCACGATGCCCCGGAGCTCCGCATCGCCGCCCGTGATGAGGCGCAACGCGAGCGCGAAGCTCGCGGCGATGTCCGGCATGCGCCGATTGTGGCAGCGCGCGCGGCGCGTTCACATATGAAGCGAGTTGCCTATTCGGCGGCTCTCATGCGAATCCGACGCTGCGCCGGTCGATGGCGATCGCCTTGATGAGCGCGTGCACGGGCGTGCCCGGAGCGAGCGCGAGGCGCTCGGCCGACTGGCGCGTGATGCGGGCGACGAGCGGCGTCGGGCCCACGCGCAGGTGCACGTCCACGATGGCGCCGAACTCGCCGCCGACCGACTCGACCGTCGCCGCGAGCACGTTCTGGAAGCTCGCGTTGCGCGGCGGCTCGAGCGCGATCGCCACGTCGCGGGCGCGAATGCGAACGCGCACGGGCTCGCCCGGGAGCGCGTCGACGTTCGGCACCACCAGCTCGCCGCCCGCGAACGCGAGCACCGTGAGCCCGTAGCGCTCGTCGTGGCGCGCGACCCGCGCCTCGATCACGCCGCCCGCTTCGAACCGCCCCATGTGAGGCTTCAGGTCGTCGCGCGCCATGAGCTCGGCGACGCTGCCCGCGGCGAGCGTCCGGCCGTCGCTCACCAGCACGAGGCGGTCGGCGAGCCGCGTCACCTCCTCGATCGCATGGCTCACGTAGACGATCGGCAGGCGGAGCTCGTCGCGCAGGAGCTCCACGTACTGGAGGATCTCGGCCTTGCGCGGCGTGTCGAGGGAAGCGAGCGGCTCGTCCATGAGCAGGATCTTCGGGCTCGCGATGAGCGCCCGCCCGATCGCCACGCGCTGGCGCTCGCCGCCCGAGAGCGTCGCCGGCCGGCGCTCGAGCAGCTCCGCGAGGCCGAGGAGGTCGATCACGCGCGCACGATCGACGAAGCGCTCGGCCGCGGGCGTTCGCCGTTCGCCGTACGCGAGGTTCGCGCGTACCGAGAGATGCGGAAAGAGCAGGGCGTCCTGGAAGACGTAACCGACGCGCCGCTCTTCCGGCGCGAGATCGATGGAGCGGTCGCGATCGAAGAGGACGCGGCCGTCGACGACGATACGGCCCGACTGCGGCGTGACGAGGCCCGCGATCGCCTCGACGAGCGTCGTCTTGCCGGAGCCCGAGCGGCCGAAGAGCGCGACGATCGGGGCGTCGGCGGCGAAACGCGCCTCGAGCCGGAAGGCGCCGCGCCGCGCTGTGACGTCGACCTCAAGCATCGGCGTGGCGAGCCCGGACGTGGCGTCGCACCAGCCATTCGGAGACGACGAGCGCGCCGAGCGAGAGCAGCACCGAGAGCAACGAGAGCCGCAGCGCCTGCGCATCCCCGCCCGGCACCTGGATCGCGCCGTAGATCGCGAGCGGCAGCGTCTCGGTCTCGCCGGGGATGCTGGAGACGAACGTGATCGTCGCGCCGAATTCCCCGAGCGCGCGGGCGAAGCCGAGGAGCGCCCCGGTGACGATGCCGGGCCAGGCGAGCGGCAGCGTGAGCGTGAAGAATGCGCCCCACGGTCCCGCGCCGAGGGTGCGGGCGGCCGCTTCGAGGCGCGGATCGACGGCGTCGATCGCGAGCCGCACGGCGCGCACCACGAGCGGAAACCCCATCACCGCCGCCGCGAGCGCCGCGCCCGTCCAGCGGAACGCGAACACGATGCCGATCTTCTCGAGCGCGGGCCCGAGGCCGCTGTGCCCGAGCGCGAGCAGCAGCATGTAGCCCACGACCACCGGCGGAACGACGAGCGGCAGGTGCACGAGCGCGTCGAAGAGCGTCTTGCCGGGAAAATCGCGTCGCGCGAGGAGCCAGGCGGCGCCGATCGCGAGCGGCAGGCTCGCGGCCACGCTCGCCGCCGCGACCTTGAGGCTCAGCAGGACGATGCCGATCTCTTCGGCCGGAAGCACGTCAGGCCGGGGGACGAAAGCCGTGGCGTGCCCAGATCGCGCGCGCTTCGGGAGACAAGAGGAAGCGATGCAACGCGCGCGCCGCCGGTGACGCGGGCGCGACGAGCACGGCGGGATAGATGATGGGCGGATGCGTGTCGCGCGGAAACGCGTCGACCACGCGCACGCCGCGCTCGGCGATCGCATCGGTGCGATAGACGATGCCGAGCGGCGCGTCGCCGCGCGCGACGAACGCGAGCGCCGCGCGAACGTTGTCGGCGCGCGCGATTCGCGCCTCGACCGATTTCCACACGCCGAGACGCTCGAGCGCGGCGCGCGCGTACTTCCCCGCCGGCACCGCGGTCGGATCGGCGAGCGCGAGCCGGCCGGCGCCCAGCGCCTGCGCGAGCGGGAATCCCGGCGCGACGCGAAGGGCGACGGCGCTCGCCGCGGGCGCGACCAGCACGAGGTCGTTCGCGAGCAGGTTCACCCGCGATTGCCCGACGACGCGTCCGCGCGGCTCGAGGTAATCGACCCAATCGACGTCGGCGGAGATGAAGAGATTGGCGGGCGCGCCCGCCTCGATCTGCCGCGCGAGCGCCGAGCTCGCCGCGTACGCGATGCGCACGCGCTCGCCGCTTCGCGCCTCGAAAGCGCGCGCCACCTCGTCGAGCGGCTCTTTGAGGCTCGCCGCGGCGAACACCGTGATCGTGTCGGCGCACGCGGGCGCGGCGAGCGAGAGTGCGATCGTGGCGGCGGCGAAGCCGAGCGCACGCCTAGCTGCCGCGATAGGTGCCATAGGCGAATGGGCCGAGGAGGAGCGGCACGTGGTAATGCTCGCCGGTCGCGCGGACCTCGAAGACGACTTCGACCGTGGGGAAGAACGTCTCGACGCCGCGCGCCTTGAAGTACTCGGCCGTCCGGTACACCAGCTTGTACGTGCCTCGCTCGAGCGCTCTGCCGCGAGGGTAGAGGCGGTCCGCGCGTCCATCCGCGTTGGTGCGCGACTGGCCCACCTCTTCCCACACGTTCCCGGATCGGCGCTGCAGGGCAATCGCCACGCCGGCGGCGGGCTTGCCGAGGCTGGTGTCGAGCACGTGGGTGGTGATGGGATCCTTCTGCGGCAACGGATCCGCGGCGAGCGCTTCGATCGAGAAAGCCGCGAGCGCGCAGGCGACGGCCAGCCGGGCGCGAGTCATCCTGGCGGCCGGGAGGGCGTCAGCGCCTGGCGCCGGCGATGAGCTTCTGCAACTCGCCCGACTGGTACATCTCGCGCATGATGTCGCAGCCGCCGACGAATTCCCCGTTCACGTAGAGCTGCGGAATCGTCGGCCAGTTCGCGTACTGCTTGATGCCCTCGCGGATCTCCGGATCCTGCAGCACATCCACCGTGAAGACCTCGCCCGCGCCGCTCATCTTCAGCAGCTGCGTGGCCGTGGCCGAGAAGCCGCACATCGGCTGCTGCGGCGATCCCTTCATGTACAGCACGACGGAATGTCCCGTCACCTGCTCGCGAATGCGTTCCTGGGTGCTCATGATTGCCTCCTGATTCAAGCGATTTTACCCCCGGCGACGCGTGCGATGCCCGCGAGGTCGTCGAGCGAGACGATGTCGCGCAAGCCCGCGGCCCCGAGGAGCGCACGCGCCGCGGCCGCCTGGTCGTAGCCGTGCTCGAAGAGCAGCCACCCGCCGCGATCGAGGTGATCGGGAGCGCCGGCGACGATGGCGCGGATCGAATCGAGGCCGTCGCGGCTGCCGTCGGTGAGCGCCTGCTGCGGCTCGAAGCGCAGGTCGCCGCGCGCGAGGTGCGGATCGGCCGCGGCGACGTACGGCGGATTGGCGACGATCAGGTCGAAGCGGCGTCCGGCGAGCGGCGCGTACCACGAGCCGAGGACGA
>Ga0075426_10001164_pt1 | contig 18497 bp, 14 predicted proteins | sample SoiMethybrSBSTD5_FD_75304 | JGI IMG/M metagenome (GOLD analysis project Ga0075426, IMG submission 75304) | Bulk soil microbial communities from a Populus tree surrounding site in Tennessee, USA - Soil MetaG P. TD hybrid SBSTD5 | ecosystem: Environmental > Terrestrial > Soil > Tree plantation...
CCGGTAATCCCGGACGCCGGACCGTTGGCCGCGGTGAAACCCCAATGTAACGTCAGCGAATTGTAAATGTACGTCGCGTACTGCGTCCACGGTGGCTGGTCCAGGCCGAGGGTGTGGATGCCTCGGTAGTAGGCGGGGTTGTCGCACAACACGCCCGTCATGTTGAGCTGCGAGCACGGCACGGTCGGCTTGTAGCCGTTCTTCGAGGCGCCGAGGGAGGAGATGAGGCGGTAGTCGAGCGGTAGGGCCGACGTGACGAGGAAGGTGATCGTCATCACGCCGATGATGACGGGGAGCATCAGGAGGACACGCCGAATAATGTAGACCCACATCTTCATCGGTGGAGTCCCCCGTACCACCGGTCGAACACCGGCGGTTGTCGGGTCGATTCGGATGCCCCTATATAGAGATTTAAGGGCGGATTTCGCGTCCTGCGCGATTCGGCGTCGTCAACGACGCGTCAGAGGAGGGGCAACGCTCCGGTGATGGCGTCGAGCTCGCCGCCCCGGGCGGGGCCGAGGCCCAGGACCGTCTTGGTACCCGGCGGCACTTCGGTGAGACCGGCATCCTCGACGAGCACCGTGGGGATTCCCCGGGCTCGAGCCTCGCGCGCGAGCCGGTCGAGTTCGTCCAACGTCGGCGCGACCACGGCGATCTTCTTCTGACCCTGCGCGAGCCACGCGTCGAGCTCGTCGCGATGCCGTCGCTGCGCCTCCTGGAAGAGCATGACCGCGGCGTGCGCCACCTGCACGGCGACCTTCCCTTCCGTGAGTCGAAGCTCGCCGCGCACGACGAGCACGATCTTGTACCCCGAGGCGTCGCGGGGTGGTCTATTGGGCAAGCTCGGCCCCCCGCGCCTCGCCCAAGCGCCGCGCATCGGCCTGGACCCGATCGAGCTCGCTCTGGATCTTCGCGGCCGCCGGCCCCTCGGGGGTCACGCGGAGCGCGTGCTTGAGCCGGCGCTCTTCGCGGGCCAGGATCTCGAGCGACCGAACCACGTCCCACCCGCCCTCCTCGCCGGAGGAGGGCTCGGGAACCGGAGCGAGGGGTGGGTCCTTGCGGTAGGCCCCGCGGGCCCAGCCGACGGCGACGCCGACGAGCGTGATGCCGACCAGCAGCGCCTCGAGCAGCGGGCTCGACCACGTCGCGGAGAAGCCGACGGGCAGGTTGAGCAGTCCGAACCCGAGGAGGACCGTGAAGGCGATGCTGAGCACGAGGGACAGCGTGCCCAGCTCGACCGACCGGAGGAGACGATCCGGCCCGCGGAGCCGCCATTCGGGGAACAGCGCCTTGGCGGTCGCCCAACCCGGCAGGAAGAAGAGCAAGAGGATCCCGGCGACGGCTCCCGGTAGCGCGAGGTCGGTCATACCGCCGTTACAGATTCGGGTCGCCGCCGCCGAGCTTGCGCTCGAGCTGCCGACGGAGCTTCCGGTTCGATGCGATCCCGTGAGCCGCCTTGCGCGTCGCGTCGTAGTAGCGGAGGAGCCCCCGGACCTCCTGCGGCTTCTGGCCGCTGCCGCGGGCGATCCGGTGGATCCGGTCGCTCTTGACGAGGCGCGGGTCGTCCAGCTCGCCGGCGTTCATCGAATCGAGGATCGCTCGGAACCGCCGCAACCGCGCCTGGGTCTCCTTCATCTGCGCGTCGTCGAGCTTTGCCCCGCCGAGCCCGGGGAAGAGGGACATCAGTTTCGAGAACGGACCCATCTGGCCCAGGGACTCGAGCTGGGCGCGCATGTCCCGCAGGCTGAACCGGCCGGACATCAGGTGCTCGGCGGCCTTCTCCGCGTCCTCCTTCCCGCTGAGCTCCTCGAACCGCTCGAGCAGGGTCTGGATGTCCCCCATCCCAAGGAGTCGCGAGACGAACCGCGTCGGGTCGAACCGCTCGAGCTCGTCGAGGTGCTCGCCCGTACCGATGAAGACGATCGGGGCGCCGCTCACCGCGACCGCCGACAGCGCGCCGCCCCCTTTCGCGGACCCGTCGAGCTTCGTCAGGATGACCCCCGTGAGCCCGACCGCATCGTGGAACGCGGCCGCGCTGCGGCCCGCCGATTGGCCCATCGCGGCGTCGAGGACGAGCAGCGTCTCGTCCGGTTGGAGCGCCTCGCGGACGCGCGAGAGCTCCGCGATGAGGTCCGGGTCGATGCCCGAGCGACCGGCGGTATCGACGATCACCGCGAGGTGGGGAGGGAACTTCGCGAGCGCTTCGCGCACGATCGTCTCGGCGCGCTTCTCCCCCCGGTTCGCGTAGAATTCGCAGCCGACTTTGCCGGCGAGCTGCTCGAGCTGGTCGACCGCGGCCGGGCGGTGGACGTCGGCCGCGACGAGCCCGACCCGCACGCCCTTCTTCTGGAAGTAGCGCGCGAGCTTCGCCGCCGTGGTCGTCTTGCCCTGGCCGAACAGCCCCGCGAGGAGGACCTTCCGCGGGCGGAGCTCGAACGGCCGGTCCTTCCCAAGGATCCCGCGGATCTCCTCGTAGATGATCCGAACCAGGAAGTCGCGGAGGCTCGCCCCGGCGGGCGGCTTCTCCTCCGTCGCGCGCCGTCGGACCCGCTGGGTCAGGTCGAGCGCCAGCTGGACGTTGACGTCCGCCTGAAGCAGCGCGCGCTGGATGTCGCGCGCGACCTCGGCGAGCAACGCCTCGTCGACCGCCGAGCCCCGGGCGATCTTCTGGAGAACGCCGCGCAGGGACTTGCCGAGCGTATCGAGGACCATGGGCGGCTCCGCTCCTCGACCGGTAGGCAGGGAGCACAACTCATTATCTTTGGGGACCGAGCACGGGGCCGCGCGAACGCGCGCGACCATGCGAGGGGACCGCACGGCCACGTAACGTTCTTATCGCGTCCGGGAACTCTGAAGGTGAAGGGTCCATGGTTGCCGACGCAGGGACCGCTCCGAAGCCGGCGCCGCCCAAGTTGAACCCGGTTCGGGTCGAGATCCACGAGGAGACGGTCGAGGAGCGGACCGACGACTTCCGGGAGGTCCTCCACGCCTACTCGAAGGAAGATGCGATCCTCGAAGCGAAGCGGTGCATCCAGTGCCGCCGGCCCTGGTGCGTCGAAGCGTGCCCGATCAGCCAGGACGCCCGCGAGTACATCCGGCTGATCGCCGCGGACGATTTCGACGGCGCGGCCCGCGTCACGATCCAGGAGAATCCGCTCGCCACGTGCCTGTGCAAGGTCTGCTACCACTACTGCGAGGACTCGTGCGTCGTCAAGAAGAAGGGCGTGCCGATCGCCATCCGCCACCTCAAGCGGGCGGCGCTCGACTACGGCACGAAGGAGCTCGTCTACGTGCCCTCGAAGCCCAAGGGCCAGCGCGTCGCGGTCGTCGGCGGCGGGCCCGCGGGCCTGATGGCCGCGTGGGAGCTCGGGATCCGCGGCTACGGCGTCACGGTCTTCGAGCAGGAGAAGCTGCTCGGCGGCCTGATGCAGACGATCCCCGCGTACCGGATGACCGACGCCGACGTCCAGACCGATAAGGCGCGGTTCCGGGACCTCGATGTGACGTTCCTCCTCGACAACAAGGTGGGGATCGAGTTCCCCCCGGAGAAGCTCCTCGAGGACGGCTACCAGGCGGTGTTCATCTCGATCGGCACGTCGATGCACCGGGTGCTCAATGTGCCGGGCGAGGGTCTCCCCGGTGTCCTCCCGGCCCTCGAACTCCTCAAGCGGGTCAATCGCGGCGAGAAGGTCCCGCTCGGCAAGCAGATCGTCGTGATCGGCGGAGGCGACGTCGCGATGGACGCCGTGCGGACCGCGCTGCGCCTCTCGGAGGGGGGCGAGGTGACCCTCGTCTACCGCCGCGGTCGCCAGGAGATGCCGGCCGACCCGGAGGAGATCCACGGGGCCGAGCAGGAGGGCATCCGTTTCCTCTTCCAGAAGGCGCCCCTCGAGATCGTCGGCAACGGCTCGGTCGCCGGTCTCGTCGTCCAGTCGATCGAGCTCGGACCGGCCGACGCCGGCGGTCGACGGTCACCGGTCCCGGTCGTAGGTTCCGAGACCACGCTCCCGTGCGATACGGTCATCGTCGCCGTAGGGCAGAAGGCCGACCTGCGCGGGTTCGATGGAACGCTCGACCTCAAGATCACGTCCCAGGGCTGGCCCGAGGGCAAGGCGAGCGGGTTCGCGACCTCCGTCCCCGGCGTTTTCGCGGCGGGGGGTCGGTCGGTCGTCTACGCGATGGGTGCGGCCACCCAGGCCGCCGACGCGATCGACGCGTACCTCGCCAAGCTCCGGGACGAGCCCCCCAGTCTGCGCCCGGACCCTTTCGGCGGTGGAGGGACCTTCCACCTCCCCGCGGGCTACACCGCGCCGATCCGCATCTAACTCGTCCCACGCGGCGTCACCCCGACGCGACCGTTCGGTACGTGCCGCGCCGCAACCCTTTTCTCGGCCGCTCCCCCATCGAACGACCGCGCTTCCGGTGCTGATGATCCCGCGTGGCCGACCGAACATCGTCGCGTTCGCGATCGCCGTCGCGCTCCTCGCGCTCCCGGTGTTCCCGGTCGCCGCACCCCCTCCCCCATCGCGCGGGGCCGCTCTTCTGACGGTATCGAACGTCGTTCCATCGTACGTCCCGGGCGTCCTCGGACTCCCCTTCGCGGCCCGCGCGGGCTTCGACCCCACGCATCTCGCCTCGGTCGCGACCCCCGCGCTCTCGCAGGACGCTTCGATCCTCGTGACGGTGACCCTGCAACCTCGCGACCCGAGCTTCTTCGCCCCCAAGCCGTTCGGGTCCCCCCCCTTGACCGCAGCGCAGGTTCGGGACCGGTACGCTCCGTTGCCGGCCGACTACGACGCGCTGGTCTCGTACTTCACCGGCCATGGCCTCACGTTGGTCCACGAGTGGCCGGACGGATTGGCGATCTCGGTGACCGGCCCGGCGTCGGCCGTCGGGGCGGCGTTCGGGACCCCGCTCTGGGACGGAACGGCGGGCGGCCGCTCCGTCCGGGTCGCCGCCTCGCCCCCGACCCTCCCCGCCGCGCTCGAGCAGCACGTGGCCTCGGTCGCCGGCCTCGACGATGGGTTCTCTACGTTCACGACGCCGCTCCGTGCGGCCCCGTTGGCGAGCCCGGCCGCCGGTCGAACGACCGGGCTCATCACTCCGTCGGCGCTTCACAAGGTCTACGACCTGAACGGGCTGTACAACTACTCGGGCACGCCCCACTGGGCCACGGGCACCCACATCTCGCTCGTCCTCTGGGGGGAGGGGTACGCCCCGAGCGACCTCCAGACGTTCTTCTCGAGCTACTATCCCGCCGGGTTTCCTGCGATCACGCTGAAGTACCTCGCCGTGGACGGGGCGCCCGCCCCGTCGGAGGGGGCGGTCAACGACCCGAGCAACGTCACCTCGGAGATGACCCTCGACCTGGAATGGGCCGGCGCCGCCGCGCCCGGGGCGACCCTTACCGCCGTCTACGCGCCGGACGGGCCCGCGAGCAACAACTACTCTCCCACCGACGCGACGCTCGAAGATGCGCTCCACCACGCGATCCAGTTCACGAACGCCTCCGTCGTGTCGATGTCGTTCGGGACGCCGGACGGCTCCGACGCGTCGTTCCAGACGGCGATGGACATCTACATGAGCGCCGCCCAGAACCAGGGCATCACCGTGATTGCCGCGTCCGGCGACACGGGGGGCGACCTCAAGGTCGGCTGCCACGGAGGACCCTCGCCGGAGTACCCGGCCGCGTCGTCGTTCGCGATCGCCGCCGGCGGCACCGCCCCGCTCCTCGCCCTCGACGCGCTCGGTCAGGTCACGGGGCTCGACAGCGAACCCGCGTGGAATCGCTCGGGGGGCGGGTTCTCCGTCGACTACCCGGCGCCTTCCTGGCAGAAGGTCGGGAGCGCCGCGGCGCCGATCAACGCCCAGGGGCATCGGGGCATCCCGGACGTCGCGGGCCCCGCCTCGGACAATCTGTTCTACTACCACGGGCAGGAGACCGCCGGCGCCGGTACGAGCTTCTCCGCGCCCCTGTGGGCCGGCATCTTCGCGGAGATGGACGCCATTCGCGGGACCCCGATCGGGTTCGTCACCCCGCGGATCTACTCGGTCGGAGCGGTCGAGGAGGGACGAACCTCGGGGTTCGGCCTCGTCGACATCACCGCGGGCTCGAACTGCGTCGGCCCGGCCGCCGCCGGATGGGACACGGCGACCGGCTGGGGCTCTCCCCGAGGGCTCGCTCTGTACCAGGAACTCGCCGGCTCGTTCGTCAACGTCACTCTGACGGTGTCCACGGACCACGTCACCCCGGGGTCCTCGTTCGACGCCACGGTCCTCGTGACCAACGCCACCAGCCACGCACCGATCGGTGCCGCCTCGGTGACGTACGAGCTCGTCGCGCTCAACTACGTGGGCCCGTGCGGGGGCTCGCTCGACGTCGTCACGACGACCACCCTATCGGACGGAACGGCGTCGTCGTCGCTGAGCCTCCCCGGCTGCTTCCTCGGGAGCCAGGTCCAGCTTACCGCGACGGTCAGCGGAGGCTCCTACTTCGGGAGCAGCGCGACCACGCTCACCGTGAACCTGTTGGGGATCGCTGGGTTCCTCGCCATCATTCAGGAGTTCCCGTACAACGTCATCGCGTTCGCCGGTATCATCGCCGCCGCCGTGCTGATCGGATGGAGGATCGGCCGGTGGCGGGACCGCCGAGCACGCGGTCGCCGACCCTCGATCGGACCTTCGCCCACCGGCCCGGCGCCGCGTCCCGGCCCGGCCGGCGGCGTCGGCCCGGGCGGCCCCACCGTGCGGTCGGCGGCCGTCGCCGTCGCGCCGGCCGTGCGCCGACCGATGCCTGCGTCGGCCTCGTCGGCACGTTCTTCGACGGCGGGGCCGGTTTCGAGCCCCTCCGTGGCCTCCCCATCGGGCGCGCCGGTCGGCGTCGTACCGAGCGAGCCGGTCGGACCCGACCCTGAGGCCGAGGACGGGCCGACCGAGATCCCGATCGTGCCCGACCACGTGTCGGACGCCCCCTCGCTCGGGCCGGCGCCGCTCCCGTCGACGTTCGACGACACCCCCGCGGGATCGGAGGATGCCTTCGGCGCTATTCCCTCGCACGCTCGGGACGATGTTTGGAGCTCCCGCGCCGCTCGCGAGCGCGCGTGCGGCTCGTGCGGCGCCATCGTGCCGCCGGGCGCCACGCGCTGCCCCAGCTGCGGGTCGAGCGTCGCCTGACCCGGCCCTAACGGACCACGGCAGCCTCTTGAGTCGGTCGCTGTTGTCCACCCTACCTTGGTAGCCGCTCGACCCCGGGAGCCGTCCGTGGCCGACGTGACGCGCGGCTACGTCGACGAGCACCCGAGCATCCGCGAGGCGCTCCGGGACGACCTCGTGAACTTCACGGCCCTCGCGCGCAAGGTCCAGTTGGAACGGGACGCCAGGAACGAGGAAGCGATCACGATCGCCTGCCGACGGTATCAGCGCGAGCTCGCCCGGCCGACGCCGCAGCTGGCCGCGATCCGGGCGGTGCTCGCGGGGAGCCGCCTGCAGGTCCACTCGAGCGTCGCGCTGTTCCGCATTCGCGACGACTCCGACGCGATCGCCGCCCTACTTGCGTTCGCTCGCCGAACGCTCCCCGCTCCGGAGGGGCGCCGGGTGTTCGAGGTGTTCCAGGGGACGCGGGCCACGACGATCCTCTGCGAGGAGAGCTTCCTCGCCACGCTAGTCCCGCAGGTCCCCGCCCGTCTTCGGGTCGCCGTGGAGCGCGGGCTCGCGGTGATCGCGTTCCGCAGCTCGCCGGACGTCGCGGAGACGCCGGGCATCCTCAGCTACATGGCCGACGTGCTCTACCGCCGGGGCATCAACTGCCTCGAGACGGTGAGCGTGCATCGCGACTCGATCTTCCTCTTCCGCGACCGCGACGTGATCCGCGCGTACCAGGCGCTGTCGGAGCTCGTCCCGAGCGCGCGCGGGAGCGCGGACGACCCCGACGGCGCGGCGTAGTCGCGCAGGGGACGCGCGAGGCGTCCAACCGTCACGGCAGGGACACCACACCTAAGAGCGAGAAACGCTCCTCGTGGTCACTACCCACCAGATGTCGACCGCGGCGGTGTACGGCGCGGGCGGCTACCTTGGGGGAGAACTCCTCCGCGTCCTCTCCGCGCACCCCGACATCGAGGTGACCCAGGCGATCTCGCGGACCCACGCGAACGAACGGGTCGGCGACCGCGCCCCGAACCTCGACCGGTTCGCGGACCTGGCCTTCTCACCGGCCGATGCGGCCGTCGACGCCGACGTGGCGTTCCTGGCCCGGCCGTCGGGGGAGGCGATGCAGCGCGTACCCGACCTGCTCGAGCGCGGCGTCCGCGTCGTCGACCTCAGCGCCGACTACCGGTTGCGCGATCCCTCGCTCTACGCCCGCGTCTACGGCCGCCCGCACGCGGACCCGTCGCACCTCGACGAGGCGGTCTACGGACTTCCCGAGCTGTTCCGCGACGACGTCCGACGCGCCCGGCTCGTTGCGAACCCGGGTTGCTACCCGACCGCGACCCTGCTCGCCCTCGCACCGCTGGTCAAGTCCCACGAGATCGCCGGACCGGTCGTCGTCGACGCGAAGAGCGGCACCTCCGGCGTCGGGGCCGAGCCGACCTCCACGAGCCACCACCCCGAGGTCGCCGGTACCGTCCTTCCCTACGGGACGCCCGAGCACCGGCACGTCCCGGAGATGACGGAGATCCTCCGCCGGCTGGACGGCGGCGCACCCCCGCGCCTCGTCTTCGTGCCCCACCTCGTACCTCTCGTCCGAGGGATCCTCTGCTCGATCTATCCGTCGACGGGACCGACCGGTGACGCGGACCGCTGGTCGGAGCTGTATCGCCGCGCGTACGGAGCGAGCCCGTTCGTCCGCGTCGGCCCGACCCCGAGGCTGCCGTGGGCGAGCGGCACGAACCGATGCTACCTCTCCCTGCAGCGCTCCGGATCGGATCCGGTGATCTTCAGCGCGCTCGACAACCTCGGGAAGGGCGGCGCCTCCCAGGCCGTGCAGAACGCGAACCTCATGCTCGGGCTCGACGAGACGGCGGGGCTGCGCACCGCGGGGTTCGCCGTATGACGCACGCCCAACGGGCTGCGGCGGGGGTCACGTTCCCGAACGGGTTCCGCGCCGGCGGCGTCAGTACCGGGATCAAGCGGAGCGGGCGGCCCGACCTCGGGATCGTGCTCTCGGACCTCCCAGCGAACGCCGCGGGGGTGTTCACGACGAACGTGGTCCGCGCGGCGCCGGTCGAGATCGGCGAACGCCGGTTGCGCTCCGACGCCTCGTCCCTCCTCGGCGTCCTCACCGTCTCGGGCGTGGCGAACGCCATGACCGGTCCGGAGGGCGTCTCGGACAACGAGGAGGTCCTCACAGAGACCGAGCGTGCGTTCGACCTCCCACGGGGGTCGCTCTTGCCCGCGTGCACCGGGGTGATCGGACCCCGCTTGCCTGTCGACCGGATCCTCGCGGCCCTACCCTCGCTCCGCGCTGGGGTCGGCGCCGGCCGGGAGCACGCGGACCGCGCGGCGCTCGCCATGCTGACGACGGACACGCGGCCGAAGGAGGCCGCGGTCCGACTTCGCCTGCGCAGCGGCGAGCGCGTGCGGATCGGCGGTATGGCGAAGGGGAGCGGGATGATCGCCCCCCAGCTCGGTCCTCTCCACGCGACCACCCTCGGCGTTCTGACGACCGACGCCCACGTCGACGCGCCGGACCTCGCCGCCGTTCTCGAGCACGAGGTCGACTCGACGTTCAACATGGTCTCCGTCGACGGCGACACGAGCACGAACGACACGGTCTACCTCCTCGCGAACGGCGCCGCGGGCGGCCCAAACGCCGCCGACGACCCGGCGTTCCGCGACGGCGTGCACGCGGTCCTCGAGTCGCTCGCGCGCCAGGTCGCTCGCGACGGCGAAGGGGCGACCAAGCTCCTCACCGTGCGGGTGCACGGCGCCCACACGCTGACCGACGCCCGACGGGCGGCGCGCGCCGTCGTCTCGTCGACCCTCGTCAAGGCGGCGCTCTTCGGGGCGGACCCGAACGTCGGCCGGATCGCGTGCGCGGTCGGCTACTCGGGCGCGAAGCTCGACCCGACCCGGCTCGACGTGTCGATCCCGCGGCCCCACCGGTCGATCCCGCTCATTGTCGACGGACGTCCCGCCGACGGCCTCGATAACGGCGGAGGTCGGCGCTTGCGGGACCTCCTGCGGCAGCTCGACGAGGTGCCGCTCGACGTCGACCTCAACGCCGGGAGAGCCACCGCGACGGCGTGGGGGTGCGACCTCTCCTACGCGTACGTCCAGATCAACGCGGCCTACCACTCATGATCGGCCCGCAGGTACCTCAGGTCGTCAAGCTCGGCGGGCGGGAGATCCTACCGGGGCCCACCCTCGCCGACGTCGCGGCGCGGCTCGCGCAGTCGATCCGCGGGGGCCGCCCGACGATCATCGTCCACGGCGGCGGCGAAGAGGTCAGCGACCGCGCGGCCCAGCTCGGTCTCCCGACGGAGCGGCGCGCGGGCCTTCGGGTCACGTCGGAGGCGATGCTGGAGGTCGTCACCGAGGTCCTCGCCGGCCGGGTCAACGTCCGGCTGGTCCGCGCCCTCGAGGCGGCCGGCGCCCCCTCGATCGGGCTCACCGGCGTATCCGATCGCCTCCTCGCGGCCACCCCGACCGGCGACCCGCCGGGGAGCCTCGGCCGCGTCGGGACGCCGACGGCCGTCAACACGCGGCTGCTGCGCGGACTGCTCGAGCGGGGCTTTACCCCCGTCGTCGCCCCACTCGGGGTCGATCCCGAAGGGAACGTCCTCAACCTCAACGCGGACGCGGCCGCGGGCGCGATCGCGGGCGCGCTCTCGGCCGATCTGGTGCTCGTCACGGACGTCCCGTCGGTCCAGGACCGGGCGGGGGCCCGGCTGTCGCTCCTCTCCATCTCAGGGGCGACGGACCTGATCGCCTCGGGGGTCGCTCGCGATGGCATGGGGCCGAAGCTCACCGCCGCGTGCGATGCCCTCGGGGGTGGAGCCCGGTCCGCCTGGATCGGCGACGCGCGCGGGATCGGCCCCCGCGGGCCGCCCCGCGTCGCAGGAACCCGCATCACCGTCGCGGCCCGAGCGCGGGCCCCATCGGGCCCCGCCGAGACGCGCCTGTCAGGGATCGGAACATGAAGCAGAAGGTGCCGCGCGTGGCCCACGTCGTCTTGGCGTACTCCGGCGGTCTCGACACGTCCGTCGCCATCCCGTGGCTGCGGGAGCACTATGGCGCCGACGTGACGGCGCTCAGCGTCGACGTCGGGCAGGTCGGCGAGCTGGCCGGGGCGCTCGACCGCGCCCGCGCGAACGGGGCCCGCGACGCGCGCCTCGTGGACGCGAAGTCGACGTTCGTGACCGAGTTCCTCTGGCCCGCGCTGCGCGCGAACGCCCTCTACCAGGGGGTCTACCCTCTCTCGACGGCGCTGGCGCGCCCGCTCATCGCGCGGACCTTGGCGGAGGTCGCCGTCGCTGAGGGCGCCGGGGCGGTCGCCCACGGCTGCACGGGGAAGGGGAACGACCAGGTCCGGTTCGACGTCGCGATCCACACGCTGGCCCCGTCGCTCCGGGTGATCGCACCGGTCCGAGAGTGGAACATGAACCGGGACGACGAGATCCGCTACGCGCAGGAGCACGGCCTGCAGGTACGAGCGACGACGGCCTCGCCGTACTCCGTCGACGAGAACCTGTGGGGCCGCTCGATCGAGGGCGGTCGCCTGGAAGATCCGAGGGTCCCGGCTCCCGAGGAGGTCTTCGACTGGACCGGCCACCCGGGCGATTGGCCGCAGGATCCCGAGCTCGTCCGCGTGACGTTCGAGGCCGGAGTCCCGACGGCCGTCGACGACGTCGCGCTCGAGCCGGTCGCGCTCGTCCGCGAGATGAACCGCCGGGCCGGGCGCCACGGGGTCGGTCGGATCGACCACGTCGAGGACCGCGTCGTCGGGATCAAGTCCCGCGAGACGTACGAGTGCCCGGGCGCGATCGCGCTCCTCGAGGCCCATCGCGCGCTCGAGTCGCTCGTCCTGCCGCGGGACCTGCTCGCGTTCAAGGGCGGGGTCGACCGCCGCTTCGCGGACCTGGTCTACGAGGGGCTCTGGTTCTCTCCGCTGCGCGAGGCGCTCGACGCGTTCGTAGCGTCCACGCAGGAGGTCGTGACGGGCGAGGTGACCCTGCGGCTGCACCAGGGCAGCGCGCGCGCCGTCGGTCGGGCGTCCGACTACGCTCTGCTCACCCACGAGCTCGCGACGTACTCGAGCGGCAGCCGCTTCCCGCAGGAGCTGGCGGTCGGGTTCATCCACCTCTACGGTCTTCCGAACCAATTGGCCCACGCGCGCCGCGCGGCGGCGCGATCGGCCCGGTCGGGGAGCGAGGGTGCTGCGCGAGAGGTTCTCCGGGCCGCTTGACGCGGCCGCCGCGGCGCTCTCCGATTCGACGTCGGACGACGCGGCCCTGCTCGATCACGACCTCTGGGCCTCCCTCGCCCACGCCCGGATGCTCGGGGCGACGGGGATCGTCCCCCGGTCCGCTGCGCGGCGCATCGAAGCCGGCCTGCGGGCCCTCGCGCGCGACCCGAGGGCCCTGCGCGCCCGGCTCGACCCGGCGCTCGAGGATGTCCACCTGAACGTCGAGGTGGCGCTCACCCGCCGGATCGGTCCCGACGGCGAACGCCTCCACACCGCGCGGAGCCGGAACGACCAGGTCGCGACGGATCTGTCGCTCTACCTTCGCGACGGCCTCCTCGCGCTCGGCTCGGGTCTCACCGCCTTGGCCCGCACGTTGGTCGCGAAGGCGCGGGGGCCTGACGGTCGACAGGTCGTCGACGGCTGGACCCACCTCCAGCCGGCGCAGCGCGTCTACTGGGCCCAGCTGCTCGTGACCCACGCGCGACGGTTCGCCCGCGACGCCGAGCGGTGCGCGGCGACCCGGTCCCGGATCGACGAGTCCCCCCTCGGGAGCGGCGCGCTCGCCGGCAGCTCGCTGCCGATCGACCGCGCGCTCACGGCCCGGCTGCTCGGGTTCCGCCGACCGTCGCGGTCGTCGATCGACGGGGTCTCCGACCGCGACGACGCCCTCGAAGGTCTCTTCGACCTCGCCCTCGTCCACCTCCACCTCTCCCAGCTCGCCGAGGAGATCGTCATCGGGTCGATGCCCGCGGTCGGCCGGGTGCATCTCTCGGACGATTTCGTCACCACGAGCTCGCTGATGCCCCACAAGCGGAACCCGGACCTGGCGGAGCTCGCCCGCGCGGAGGCCGGGCCGGCGATCGCGAGGCTAGTGGGTCTCCTCGTCGTCCTCAAGGGACTCCCGGCCGGGTATCAGCGCGACCTCCAGGCCGGCAAGCCCGCGATCTTCGACGGGGTGGATCGCGGCCTGCTGCACCTGCGGGTCGCTCGCGGCATGATCGAGGGGGCGCGCTTCCTCGCTCCGCCGGTGTCGCCCGCCTCGAGCACCTCCTCGGTCGAGGTCGCCGACGCCCTCGTCCTCGCCGGGGTTCGGTTCCGCACCGCGCACCGTCGCGTTGGGGTGTGGACGGTTCGATTGGCATCGGCCGGTCGAGGTCTCGCGAGCGTGAGTCGGTCCGAGCTCCTGGCCGAGTTCCCCGAACTTCGGCAGAGCCCGTTCCGGATCCCGAGCGCGCGCGAGGAACCCGAGCGGCGGCGATCGCACGGGGGGAGCTCGTGGCGCGAGGTCGAGCGCTCGGCGATCGAACTGACCCGCCGCCTCGCCACCCTCGAGCGCGAGACCCGCCGCGAGCGCGAGCGGCTTCGGGGACTGCGCGAAGCGATCGGCGCGCGGGAACCCGCGTGGCTGACGGCGACGTTCGCTACGTCGCGACCGGCTGGGCGTCCGGCGGCGCGGGGCGCGTCAGGGCGACGCCGAGGTTGACGGGTCGGCCGGTGAGCGCACCCTGCAGGAGGATCGAGCGCTCGCGGGCGCTGAGCCCGGGGTGCTGGCCGTAGAGGTGGATCTCGAGGCTCGCCCGGGTCGCGTACTCACGGTCGCACACCGGGCAGAGGAAGACCTGGGAGTCACCGGTGAATCGGGCGCACGCGCAGAGGAGCACATGGCACGGCATCGGGGTCGAACGGTCACGGGGACGGCTGAAGTGCCGGCGCAACCGTCCTTCGGGTGGGGCCAACAGGTAGTGGCTGGCCCTCAGGTGATCGCACGAACGACAGGGGAGGAGGCGGAGGTGGCGGCGCTGGGTGACCACGGTCTCCTTTCGCCCCTCCGTTCTGGGTCCGTCGAGCGACCCGAGGACGCGCGCGCGACCGCGGCGCCCTCGAGAGGGCCCGGACCCCTCGTCGCCCACCGTGGCGTCGCCGGCATATATCCCCGGTGTCTCGGGCGCGACACCGTGTTTCTCACCGCTTCCTCCGTCGCTGGGACGGTTCCCGCGTCGCGTCGCGACCGCCGGTCGGCGTTCGGCCGGCCGTGTGCGGCGGAAACGTTGAAGCGATTCGGGCCGATGGCGGGCGACCGGGGCGGAGGAAGCGCGTGACCGAGTCGGGCAGTCCGCCGCCCACCGCCGCCGAGGTGACGCGCCGGTACATCGAGGACCACCCGGCGATCCGTGACTGCCTGGGCTACCACATCGTCAACTTCACCTCCCTCGCCCGGAAGATCCGCAGCGAGACGGGCCTCGCCAACCAGGAGGCGGTCGAGGTCGCGTGCCGGCGCTACCAGCGCCAGATGCGGAGCGACCAGCCGCTCGAGCGGCGGGTCCTCGACGTCGTGCGAGCGAGCCGGCTCGAGGTGCGGACGCGCGTCGCGATCGTCACCGCGCGCAACGACTGGGACATGCTCGGCCAGGTCCTCGAGGCCGGACGCAGCTTCCTCGCGGACCGACGGCACCTGCTCCAGCTGCTCCAAGGGCCGGGCGCCCTCACGATCCTCTGCGAGGAGGACCTCGTCGAACCCGTCCTCGCGGCGATCGGCAAGCGCGGCACCCTCGGGGTCCACACGCAGCTCTGCGCGCTCACGGTGCGGAGCCCCGAGGCGATCGTCGAGACCCCCGGTGTCCTCGCGTTCCTCGCCGGCGCCCTCTTCCGGTCGGGGATCAACAGTCTCGAACTGATGAGCGTCTTCACCGATTCGACGTTCGTCGTCCGGGAGCGCGACGTGCTCCACGCGTTCCGCGTGCTGTCGGGCCTCGTCCACCCGCCCGCCGGTACCGACGAGCTCGCGTCGTAGCCGGGGGAACGACCGGCGCGATTTCGCGCCGGAACGGCCCCTGAGGTATATATGGGCCCATGGTTAGGCTAACTCCTCAGGCGGGCGGAAGCCCACCTGCACCATGGTGGAATCGATGGGGAGTATGTGGGCGTCGCGCCGTTCGCGCTGGGCGCGGAACGGGCGCGGCCTTTCGTCGGTAACGTCTGCGATCGCGATCGTCGTCGTCCTGGCTCTGGTCGGGATCGGGACCTACGGTCTCCTCGGCGGGTTCTCCTCCGGGAACGCTCCGGTCACGTGCTGGCCCCCGACGGCGTTCGCCTGCGGGCAGTTCATCAACCTGCACGACGTCGCGATCCTCCTGCCGTTCCGCTCGGTGCAACAGGGAGCGCAAGTCCCCTTCACCGTCTCCCTTCCCCCGTCGGAATCGGCCACGAAGTACGTCCTGAATTTTGGCGACGGCAATTCGAGCACGTCCGCAAGCCCGACCCTGAGCCACACCTTCGCGAGCCCGGGCGTCTACCTGATCGAGGGCCAGGCGACCGTTAACGGCGCGGTGCACGACAACCTTCTCGCGCTGACGCTGATCACGGTGACGCCGTCCTTCACGGCGGCCTCGGTCGGCAACCTCCCCGGCCTTCAAGGGACCCTCCTCTCCAACACGACGTCGGCGCCGGGCGCCCGCACGGTCACCGCGGTCCTCCAGCCGTTCGAGAGCATCACGGTCAATGGGACCTACACCTCCGCCCCGACGAACCCGGGCTTCCTGCCGAACCCGCCGACGTTCCAGGTCTCGGGTGGCAACATCAGCAACGAGGTCCTGACGTCGTCGTCCGGTCAGGCCCAGGTGACGTTCGGGAACCCCGGTACCTACACCGTCTCGTTCATCGGCAGCGCGTCGAGCGGGAACCTCACGCTCTTCCAGAACTTCACCTGGACCGCGTTCGTCGCGCCGACCGGCGTCCACGCGGGCGTCTCGGGGAGCCTCGTCGTGAACACGCCGCACCCCGGCCTCATCAACACCTACGAGCTCGCCCCGGGCGGCGGGTTCTCCGAGGACCCGGCGATCGACTACGAGACGGTCGGGTTCGAGCCGATCCTCAACGTCTACCAGACGCTCATCAACTACAACGGGAGCATCACCGGCCCGACGTACTCCTCCTTCGTGCCCCAGCTCGCGACGTGCGTCCCCGGGAGCCCCCAGTGCGAGCGGATCTATGGGGCCGGCGTGACCCTCCAGGACGGCTGGAACTACACGTTCGTGATCCAGGCGAACACGAGCTTCTACGACCCCCAGACCCACGCCCACTGGGGCGTCTGGCCGACCGACGTCGTCTTCTCGATGGCGCGGACCCTCGGTTTCTCGACGCTACCGTCGATCTCGGCGAACAACGGCTGGATCATCGCCCAGTCGCTCCTCAACGGCGGGAACGCGACGTGGGACTCGATCCACGGCGGCTACAACAACACGCCGCAGAACATCATGTCCTCGATGCTGATCAACGACTCGAACTTCTGCCCGGCCGCGGCGCTCACGGACCCGTCGACCTCGCACGGCTGCGTGACGTTCGTCGCCCACGGCGCGCACCACGAGTGGCCGTACTTCCTCGAGCTCATCGCCGACCCGCTCGGCGGGAGCATCGTGCCGTGCGGCTGGTTCTCGGCCTCGGCGCAGGGCGCCGGCATCCCGTACTGGACCCAGGGGAACTCCTCGGGCGCGGGCGACCGGCCGTGCCCCGCGATGGGCTCGCCGGGATGGGGGCAGGCGGTCGGCACCGTCCCCGCGACCGGCTGGGACCAGTGGGAGCAGCTGGGGTCGGGCGCCTTCGGAACCTACCAGGGCCACGTCCAGTACAACATGCTCGGCAGCGGCCCCTACTACATGCAGGAGTACTCCGTCGCGATCGGCTACGCGCTCCAGGCGAACCCCAACTACGGCCAGAACCCGTACTGCACGTGGAGCGGCTGCATGCCCGCCGCGGGCAACTACGCGCCCTCGGTGACGGTCCTATGGGAGACCTCGGCGACGCCCGGCGAGCAGGCGTACGCGGCGGGGATCGCCGATTTCGCCTCGATCCCGCAGCCCGACCTGCAGCTCCTGATCCAGCTGATCAACGAGGGGAAGGTGAACGCGATCAGCGCGCCCTCGCTGACCATCGGGTTCTTCCCGTTCGACATGAACTTCAACATCGCCGGCGCCCAGAAGTTCACGACGAACCCGATCTCGGTCCCGACGGACTGGTTCAGCTACATGGGGATGCGCCAGTTCTTCGCGCGCGCGTACCCGTACACGACCGTTCAGAACACGATCCACACGTACGACGGGATCCAGCTGAGCTTCGACTACGGTGGCGCGATCCCGCAGTTCATGGCCGACTACTACCCGAGGGACATCCCGTGGCCGAGCACGGACCCGTGCACGGCGACGGACAACCCGGTGTGCCCGTCGTACTGGTGGGACCAGATGCACCAGTCCTCGAGCATCTACTACGACCCTCAGGTGCTTCCCTGCTCGTCGGCCGACCCGTGCGCGCTCCCGATGTTCGGGACCACCGCGAGCGCGGCGAACGACCAGGTGATGGCGCTCTGGTCGAGCCAGGTCTCCCAGCTCACGGGCGGCGCGGTCAAGGTCACGCCGATCGATATCAACTTCGTCGACCTGATCGTGAACTCTGAGTTCAGCGGGCCCGGGCAGAACCCGATGCCGATCTACCGCCTGGGCTGGGCCCCCGACTACCCGGACCCGACGGACTACGTGGCGCCCCTCTACGCCGCGAACGGCACGTACGGCTACGGCGACTCGCTGATGCAGTCGCTCCTCGTGCACCCGTACACGGACGCGTGCCCCTCGCACGACGTGCGCGACTACAACTACTTCGCCAACACGACGTTCGGCAACGTCTGCCAGGGCGTGGCGTACAAGGCGATGCTCCACGCGATCGACCTCGCGGCCGTGGCGCCGGCGGGCCCGTACCGCGTGATGCTCTACAACCTCGCGGAGAAGATCGCCTACCAGCTGGCCCTCTACGTCTACACCGGGCAGGGGAACATCGTCGCTAGCGGCGCCGCGTGGATCGACACGACGTCGATCAACACGAACGTGACGATCGGCGGCGGCGGCGACACGCCGTTCTTCTGGCTGACGGGCAACGGGGTCCAGTACCAGGGCTCGACGTAGCGAACCGGTTCCAACCGCGGGGCGGCGCCGCGACGGCGACGCCGCCCGCTCGACCGCCGAAACGACTTAATCGGCGTCCCCTCTCGGACGGCCCGTGGCGGACGATTCGGAGGAGTCGCCCGACCCGGCCCAGATCCTCGAGCTGT
>Ga0075426_10001165_pt1 | contig 18494 bp, 19 predicted proteins | sample SoiMethybrSBSTD5_FD_75304 | JGI IMG/M metagenome (GOLD analysis project Ga0075426, IMG submission 75304) | Bulk soil microbial communities from a Populus tree surrounding site in Tennessee, USA - Soil MetaG P. TD hybrid SBSTD5 | ecosystem: Environmental > Terrestrial > Soil > Tree plantation...
GAGGATGGCGCCACGAGGCTGTACGCGAAGCTGCCCAACGAGGTCATTGACCGCAGCGTCCTCGAGAAGACCGACCGCCTGCTGCTCGTCCCCGCTGATTTCGAATGGGCTGACATCGGCAGCTGGGCCGAGCTCGGCGACCGGGTGCGCGCCGATGCGCGAGGCAACTCGGTCGAGGGGGAGTCGGTGCTGATCGACACGCGCGACAGCATGGTGTTCGGGTCACGCCGCCTGGTCGCCGCGATCGGTCTCGAGGACATGATCATCGTCGACACCGAGGACGCAATCCTGGTCTGTCCACGCTCTCGCGCGCAGGACGTCAAGCTCGTAGTCGAGGCGCTCAGGCGTTCGGGCAAAACCCGCTACCTTTAATTGATCTTGGCCCTTCCTGAGATCAAATTCGGCACCGACGGGTGGCGCGGGATCACCGGCGACGACTTCACCTACGCGAGCGTGCGCCGCGTCGCCAAGGGTGTGGCGGACTACATGAAGAGCCGTTCGAGCGACCCGCTCGCGGTGGTCGGCTACGACTGCAGGTTCGCCTCCGAGGAGTTCGCGCGCACGGTTGCGGACGTCTTCGCGGCCAACGGGCTGAAGAGCCTCTTGTTTGATCGCCCGTCACCGACGCAGGTTGCGTCCTGGACCGTGATCGACCGCAAGGCGACCGGAGCTGTGGCGATCACGGCAAGCCACAACCCGTATCTGTTCAACGGGGTCAAGTACAAGCCGGAGACCGGCAGCTCAGCGCCGACCGAGGTCATCAAAGAGCTCGAGCAGCGGATCAATGCGCTCGGCGAGGTCGAGCGGCCGGACCGTGAGAAGGTCGAGTCGCTGGTCACGGTCTACGACCCGCGCGAAGCGTATTACCGCCAGGTCGGCAAGATCGTCGATCTCGATGAGATCCGCAACGCCGGGCTGAGGGTCGTGCACGAGACGATGCACGGCTCGGGGTACGGATACGTCAAGGAGCTCATCGGCGGCGGCAAGACAACGGTCACCGAGCTGCACGCCGACCGCAACCCTTTCTTCGGCGGCCATCCGCCGGAGCCGATTCCGCCCAACATCGACGAGGCGATCGCTGTGATGAAGAAGGGCGGTCACGACCTCTGCATCCTCACCGACGGCGATGCCGACCGCGTCGGCATCATCGACGAGACCGGCCGCTTCATCAACCAGCTGCAGGTCTTCGCATTGCTGGTGCTGCACGTCTTCGACGTGATGAAGATGACCGGGCCAATTGTCAAGACCGTGAACATGACCGCGATGGTCGAGCAGCTCGCCAAGCAGTTCCACACGGAGATCTACGAGGTCCCGGTGGGCTTCAAGTGGGTCGCGCCAAAGATGATGGAGACCAACGCCGTTATCGGCGGGGAGGAATCCGGCGGCTTCGGGCTGCGCGGCCACATTCCGGAGCGCGACGGCATCCTGGTCGGGCTCCTTTTCGCTGACATGATCGTGCGCCGCGGCAAGCCGCTGTCGCAGATCCTGAAGGACCTCGAGGAGCGCGTGGGGCCGCACGCGTACGCGCGCCACGACATCCACCTGAACCGCGACACCTACGACCGGGATCGCAAGCGCATCACCGAGCAGCTCGCATCGCACCAGCCGAAAGAGATCGCGGGCGTGAAGGTCACGCGGGTGCGTGACGACGATGGGTTCAAGTTCTACCTGGAAGACGGCAGCTGGGTCCTGTTCAGGACCAGCGGCACCGAGGCGCTCATCCGCATCTATTCGGAGGCTCGCGACGCGGACGCCGTCGAGAAGCGGCTGCAGGCGATCGAGGACATCGTCGGGCTGAAGAAAGAGGTCCATGCCTGAGCTCCCGGCGGTAAAACGCGCTGAGGAGTCGATCGTCGAGAAGCCCTGGGGCTACGAGGTCCGCTGGGCGATCACGGAGCGCTATCTGGGCAAGATCCTGCATGTGCGCAAGGGCGAGGCCCTTTCCCTGCAGTATCACGAGCGCAAGGATGAGTTCCTCCTCATCACGCGCGGCGCGATCGACGCCGAGCTCGGCGGGGAGGATGGCGAGCTCAAGACGGTGCGCCTGAGCGAGGGCGACACGATCCATCTCGAACCCGGAACCAGGCATCGCTTCACCGCGGTCGAAGACGCGGATATTTACGAAGTCTCCACACCCGAGATCGACGACGTGGTGCGCTTAGAAGATCGCTACGGCCGGGTCTCCGGCTAAACTCCCGAGGCTGTGAAGACCCCGCCAGGTCAGCGAGAGACGCCCGCGCCCGTCGCGATCGTGGTGCAGGGCGAGCGCGACCGCCGCTTCCTCGTTTTCGCGGGCATCGTGCTGGTCGCGATCGCGCTCGGCTTCAAGTCCGAGCTCCTGGCTCAGAACCAGGTCTGGATGCTCGGCCTCGGGTTGATCGTCGTCGCCGCCCCGGCGATCCTTGCCTACCTGCGCAGCGCGGAAGAGCCGCCGGCCGTCGAGCACTACATCCCGGTCGCGCTCGGCGCGATCACGCTGGCCGGGCTCGCGATCCTCGTCCCCGAGCAATGGAAGTTCCTGATCCTGACCGCCATCTTTGGAGTCGGGTTCGTGGTCGCAGGCCGCCTCGACTACCTGCGCCTGCGCAACTCGGAGAAGCGCGGGCACCTGGTCGTGCAGGAGGCCATCCTCATCTGCGTCCTCGCGGGCGCGTACCTGGTCGTGGTCACGCTGCCTTTCAACCCGATCCTGCGGCTGCTCTGGATCCTCACGATCACGTTCCTCGCGTCGTATCGCAGCTTCCGGATCAACGGCTCGTCCATCGCGCCGAGCCGCGCCTTCATCTTCGCGGTGTTCGTCGCGCAGGTCGTGACCTTCCTGGCCTGGGCGGTCGTCACGCTGGAGAGCTTCCTCATCCTCAACGAGGGCACCTTCGCGGTGATCCTGCTCTTCGCCTGGTACATCAACCGCGGCCTCGTCCGCCACACGGTGGAGGACAGCTTCTCGCGGCACGTGGTGCTCGAATACGTCGCCTTCGCCGCGGTGCTGATCTACCTGTTCGTTAGCAGCTACCAGCCCGGTCGGTAGGGAGCGGTGTCCGCTCCCGGGAATCGAAGCGCGCGCGCGTCGGCTTACATGCCGAGGTAGGCCTTCTGCACCTCGGGTGAGCTCAAGAGCTCCTGGCCCGTGCCCGACTGCACGATGACGCCGGTCTCGAGCACGTAGCCACGGTGCGCGACCTCCAGGGCCTTGTTCGCGTTCTGCTCGACGAGCAGCACGGGCGTCCCGCGAGCGTTGATCTCGCGGACGATGCTGAAGATCGTCTCGACCAGGATCGGCGCCAGGCCCAGCGATGGCTCATCCAGCATCAGCACCTTCGGATCGGCCATCAGCGCGCGGCCCATCGCGCACATCTGCTGCTCGCCCCCGGACAGGGTGCCGGAGATCTGGCGGGCCCTTTCCTTGAGCCGCGGGAAGAGCTCAAACACCCGGTCCATGTCGCGCTTGATCGCTGCGCTGTCATTGCGCGTATACGCGCCCATGCGCAGGTTGTCCAAGACCGTCATGCGTGGAAATAGCCGCCGGCCCTCGGGCGACTGGCATATGCCGAGGTCGACGATCTTCTGTGGCTCGGTCCGCGTGATGTCGCGTCCGTTGAACGTGATCGATCCCCGCGACGGGTGCATGAGTCCCGAGATCGTCCGGAGCGTGGTCGTCTTGCCTGCTCCGTTGGAGCCGATGAGCGCGACCACCTCGCCCTGATCGACGGTGAGCGACGCCCCGCGGACCGCCTGCACGCGGCCGTAGAAGACGTCGATTCCGCTTACTTCGAGGAGCGCCATCCTGCTAGGCGCTCTTGCCCAGGTAGGCCTCGATCACGCGCTGGTTGTTGCGCACCTCGTTCGGCGTGCCCTCGGCGATCTTCTCGCCATGGTCGAGCACCGCGATGCGCTGCGACGCTTCCATCACCACGCGCATGTCGTGCTCGATCAGGAACACGGTGATGCCCTTGTCGATGATCTTCTGTACCAGGGCCATCAGCTCGACCTTCTCCTGCGGCGTGAAGCCGGCGGCCGGCTCGTCAAGAAGCAGGAGGTGTGGCTCGGTCGCCAGCGCCCGTGCGATTTCGAGGCGTCGCTGCTGTCCATAGGCGAGGTTGCGGGCGAAATCGTCTGCTCGCTTCTCGATGCCGACGAACTGAAGTTGCGCCATCGCCCGCTCGGCCACCTCCCGCTCCTCGTGGTGGAAGAGTGGCGTGTGGAACAGCGAATCCCAGAGCTGCGCTCGCATGCGCACGTGGCAGCCCACCTTCACGTTGTCGAGCGCGGTCATGTACTCGAAAAGCCGGATGTTTTGAAAGGTGCGGGCGATGCCCAGCTGGGCGGTCTTGTGCGGCTTGGTGCCCGCAATGTCATGGCCCTCAAATACGACAGCGCCGGCCGTCGGGGCGAACATCCCCGTGATGCAGTTGAACAGCGTGGTCTTACCGGCCCCGTTGGGCCCGATCAGGGCGAACACCTCGCCCTTGGGCACATCAAAGCTGACCTGGTCGACGGCGGTGAGGCCGCCGAAGCGCTTGATGACGCCCTGGAGGGACAGGATCGTCCCGGCATCGGCGCTGCTCATACCGGCGCCGCCGCCGACGTCACCGGCTCGTCGTGGACGCCACGCTTCAACTCCTGTGCGCGGAGCCGGCTGGGGAGCAGGCCCTGCGGGCGCAGAAGCATGGTGCCGACCAGGATCAGTCCGAACATGATGAACTGCAGCCGGTGGACGAACTCGGCGAGACCAGGCCAGTTGGGCGTCACGTTGTTGAGACTGCCAAGCCCGATCGCCTGCACCCAACCGGACACGGCCTGCGGCGCCGCCGGTAGGAAGTAGTAGAGGACGGCGTAGAGCACGATCGCCCCGATGATCGCGCCGGGGATGTTGCCCATGCCTCCGAGCACGACCATGGAAAGGATGGTGATCGAGACGATGAACGTGAACTGGTCGGGGCTGACCAGCGACAGCTTGGCGCCATAGAAGGCTCCCGCGAAGCCGCTCACCGAAGCACCGATGGCGAAGGCGAGAAGCTTGATGGTCACGGTGTTCACGCCCATGGCCGCCGCAGCGGTTTCGTCCTCGCGCACCGCCATCCATGCTCGGCCCAGACGAGAGCGTTGGAGATTGTTGACCGCGAGGACGCTGAGGATGATCAGCAACACGATCAGGACGTACCACGCTGTGTAGTTGAACGACACGAATCGAAAGTTCTGCTCGATCGCAAGGTCCGTGCCTGCCCACGGCCCGGTGATCCAGGCGGGCAGCGTCGGCACGTCCAGGGCGCTGATCCCGTTGACGCTCGACGTCCAGGCGTTGAGGTGCGGATTCTTGAAGAACCGCGGCACGATCTCGCCGAAGCCGAGGGTCACGATCGCGAGGTAGTCGCCGCGCAGCCTGAGGGTCGGCGCGCCCAGGAGCGCACCCGCGGCGGCGGCAATGAACAATCCCACGAAGAGGGCGATCCAGAACGGCACGTGCAGCGCCGTGTGGAGCGGAGAGCCGATCAGCTGCTGCGACGCAAGCATTCCGTATGTGTAAGAACCGATCGCGAAGAAAGCCGCATATCCGAGGTCGAGCAACCCGGCGAACCCGACCACGACGTTTAGACCGATCGCCATCAGGACGAACACGCCGCCATCCGCCGCAAGGCTGACTAAGAAGTCATTGGAGTCTCCGCCCAGAAAGAACATGAGCTCGGGAAAGATCAACGCCCCGACCAGCAGCACGGCGTACGCGATGGCGTTCGGATTCCGCGAGTTCTCGCGGACGACGTCCATTAGCCGGCTCATTTTTCAGGTACCCGCATACCGAGCAATCCGGTGGGGCGGAACACGAGGGTCGCGATGAGGATGCCGAAGATGATGATCTCGGTCCATGACGAGTCGAAGTACCCGTTGTTGAAAGCGCCGATGATCCCGATGAGGAGGCCGCCAAGGGCCGCGCCTGGGATGTTGCCGATGCCGCCGAACACCGCGGCTGTGAACGCGATCAGGCCCGAAATAAATCCCAGGTCGAACGTCACGTTGTTGATGTAGAGGCCGTAGATGATGCCGCCTGTCGCGGCGAGCACAGCGCCGATGAAGAACGTCGCCGCGATGGTGCGGTTGATGTCGATGCCCATCAGCTGAGCGGCATCCCTGTCCTGCGCCGTCGCGCGCATCGCCTTACCGAGCTTGCTCAGGTTGATGAACATCGTGAGAGCCACGACCATGATCACCGCGACCACAATCACGATCACGTCCTTTGTGCTGAGCTGGATCGGACCGAAGTTGATCGCTACGTCGGGCAGGAGGTCGGGATAGTGCAGGTTGAACGGGCCGCGCCAGATGTACATGGCGCCCTCGAGGATCGCCGACATTCCGATCGCGGTGATCAGCGGCGCGAGACGAGGCGCGTGCCGCAGCGGCCGGTAGGCGATGCGCTCGATGGCGACGTTGATGCCCCCGCAGATGAGCATCGTCGCGAGCGCGATCAGGATCATGGGGAACAGCCATCCGATTCCCGCCTTGCCTTCGGTGACGCCGAACATCGGCATGAGTGCGAGGCTTACGAACGCGCCAAGCGTGAACACGTCGCCGTGCGCGAAGTTGATCAGCTCGATGATGCCGTACACCATCGTGTAGCCGAGCGCGATGAGGGCATAGATCGCGCCGTCGGCGACCCCGATGACGAGGATCTGAAAGAAGTAGGTGGCGCCATGGGCGAAGACCTGGCCCAGGGTCAGCGCGACGGCCACTGCGACGATGAGCAGCCCGAGCAGCGAGGAGAACTGGGTGTTGCCCCACGACCGCAGGATTACGGGTACCCGGGCCAGGGCTGCGCTCACGTGTCTCCCTTCAAAGTGCCGCTAATGATATTGAGGGGGCGACGCCGCCCCCTCAATATCTTTTACGAAACGATTAGAGGTACTAAGCGCCCTGCGAGAACTGGGCCTTGAAGGTCCACGTGCCGCCCTTCAGCTGCTGCAGCTGCAGGGTGGGGTGGGTCGGGTCACCGTTCTGGTCGAACGTGATCGTGCCGGTGAGGCCCTGGAAGTTGCTGGTCTTCGCGACCTGGTCCAGAACCTGCTGGCGGGTCGGCATGTTGCCGTTGTTGGCGTCGATCGCGCGCCCGATGGCGTCGATCAGGATCGCCGCGCAGTCGTAACCGGCGAAGGTGTAGGCGCCGATGTCGGACGCCTGGGTGTACTTGGCCTTGTAGGCCGAGACGATCGAAGCGGCGCTCGGGTTCTGGGTCGCGTCCGCGACACCCTGGGTCGCGAACATGTGGTCATTGGCGTTCGACCCCGAGTCCTTGACGCACTGCCCGTCCCCGATGCCGTCGGGTCCGAGGTAGAAGATGCTGCTCGCCTGGGCCGCAGTCATCTCACCGCGGGCGATGCAGCCCTTGGTGGCGGAGGTTGCGCCCGAGTAGATCGCCTGCGCGCCCTTGCTGACTGCCGAGGCGATGAAGTCGTGGAAGTCTGACTTCGACTTGGGGTCGAAGCTCTTGCGGTCGACAACAGTGCCGCCCTTGGAGGTGAACTCCTTGGCGAAGTTGTCGGCCACGCCCTTGCCGAAGGTCTCCTCGTCGTCCCAGACCGCAGCCTTGGTGATGCCAAGGCCGTCCGGGGCCGCCTTCAGGGCGAAGTCCGCCATGGCGGGACCCTGGAAGGTGTCTGCTGCCGCGACACGGAAGTAGTTGTTCTTACCGGTCGGGCGCAGGCTGGCCGGCGTGAAGCCGTTCGCCGACTGGCAGTAGTCGAACGTCTGGGTCAGGCACTCGTTGGTGTTCGACGGGCTGATCATGGCCAGCGGGGCCTGGTTGGCCACCGGGATCTCAGCCTTCGCAACGCCTGAGTTGAATGGTCCGACCATGCCCAGGATCTTGGAGTTGGCGAGCATCTGCTGGACGTTCTGCACGCCCTTCTGAGCATCGTGCGCGCCGTTGACCGCGTCGTCGAACGGGACGAACTTCAGCGTGAAGCCCTTGATCGAGCCGCCAGCGTGGTCCACCGCGAACTGGGCACCCTGCTGGGTCGGCAGACCGCTGGAGGCGTCAGCGCCGGAGACCGGGAGATCGCTGGCGATGTCGATTTCGCCCTTCGAGCCGCTTCCGCCGCCCGAGGACGTGCTGCCGCACGCAAAAGCGACAAACGTCGCCACTATGAGGACTGAGAGTCCTCTCGCTCGAACCATATGGTTCCCCCTTGTGTTTCTTGGAGGCCGAGTTTTGCCCTTAACGCCTCCTCACTCGCCGCCCTCTTCCCAACCCTCAAGGTCGGGGCGAGAGTGCGCCGGCGACGAATGCGGCCACACTGGGGGTGGCCGAACTGCTACTCCGAGTGGAACTATCAACTCGGGGGGCGCCCCAAGTCAAGTGATCCGAGAAGAGGCCTCAGCTGGGGAGGGCGCCGCTGTAGTCGATCTGGCCGGCCGGCTTCCAGGGCGCTGCGGCGTCAGGGCCCGGCGATTCGAAAACCGACACCACCCGTCTGGTGGTGTCCCCCTTCGGATCGAAGCCCAGCTCCCCGGTCACGCCCGGGAAGTTCTGAAGGGCGGACAGCTGCGAGATCACGTTGCCACGAGGGGGAAGCCCTCCCGCCGAGGCCTTGATCGCCCGCTCGATCGCGATGTAGAGGACCGCCGCGGCGTCGTACGCGAGCATGGTGAAGAGGCCGAAGTCGGCCGGTTTGGGGTAGGCCGCCTTGAAGGCGGCGATCGCCGGCCTGGCCCCGACCAGGTCTGCCGCGTTCGGCACCGGGACTGTGGCGTAGATGCCCGCGGCGTTGGTCCCGGCGTCCTGGAGGCAGGCCGGGTCCTGGGCGATGCCGTCCCCGCCGAGCAGGGGCGCGGCTTCGCCGGGGTCGAAGACCGCGGCCATCTCGGCGCGGAGAGCGCAGCCGTGGTTCGAAGCGATGCCGCCGAAATACACCGCCTGCGCCCCATCCGCCTTCATCTTCTTGAGGAAGGCCGCCATGTCCGGGGCCGGTGAGGCGCCGAGGTCCAACCGCCCGACAATGCTTCCGCCCGCAGCCCGAAATCGGGTTGCAAAGCCGGCAGCGAGCGCCTCGCCGTAGCCCTCGCCGTCGGCAACGGTTGCGATGCGCAGGAGGTGAAGGTCCCTGTAGGCAAAGTCGGCGGCGGCCGGACCCTGCAGGTCGTCGGTCGTCGCGAGCCGGAAGTAGTTGTTGACCCCGCTGGGACGTAGGTCGCTCGCCCTCGTGACCCCCGCTTGCTCACATGTGATGGGCGCGCGCGAGGTGCTCAGCGCGGCGGGAAGGTAGTCGTCACGGGTGAGGCATGGGCTGCTCGTCGCGGGGCTGACCATGGCGAGGGACGCCTGGTTGGCGACCGGGATCTCGGCGCGAGCCACGCTCGAGTCGAGCGGGCCGATGACCCCGACCACAAGAGGGTCCGATGCGAGGGCCTGGACGTTTCCGGCGCCGGTCACCGGCTCCACCACACCGGCTGTTGCGTCGTCCTTGACGACCAGCTCGACGTTGAAGCCCGCGAGCGTCGGGTGCTGCCGCACGTAGAAGCGCACGCCTTCGAGCGCAGGCACACCGACGGCGGCCTCGGCGCCGCTGAGGGGCAGGTCCACCCCGATCTTGAAGGTTCCGGTGGGACCGCCTCCGCCCGGGAGCGAACAGGCGCCGGCGACCGCGGCTGCGACGACGATGGCCATTGTCCGAAGCACCAGGGCATTCTGACCACTGGACTTCGGGTTCGACCTATACTCGTTCTCCTTCACCGAGCACTGTGCGCAGCCACGCGCCATGCTCTCCCAACCACCAGAGGAGCGACCGTTTGAAGACCGAATCCGCCGAGCACCTCAAGCCTCGATCTCAGTACGCGGAGGACGCGGTGCAGCTGGCCATCGCCGGCAAGTGGGAGGAGGCGGTCAAGCTCAACAAGTTCATCGTCGACAACTTCGGCGCCGACGAGGAGTCACAGAACCGCCTCGGCAAGGCCCTCTCGGAGCTGGGAAAGCTCAAGGAGGCCAAGGCCTCGTACGAGGCGGCCCTGAAGCTCAACCCGATGAACTCGATCGCCAAGCGCAACGCCGCCCGCATCAATGCCCTGCTGCACCAGAAGGAAGGGCTGAAGGTCGGCGGCACAAGGGTCGACCTCAACCTCTTTGTCGAGGAGATGGGCAAGACCGTCATCACCATCGTCGAGAGCCCACCGCCGGACATCTGCTCGAAGGTCGCCGCGGGTGACGTCGCAGAGCTCAAGGCGGAGGGCGATGGCATCTCGGCCGAGACGTCGCGCGGCGTGCGCCTGGGGCTGCTCGAGGCCAAGCTGGCGCGGCGCCTGATCAAGTTCATGCGCGGAGGCAACCGCTATCAGGCGGGGGTTACGTCGTGTGAGGGCTCGACGGTCAAGCTCATCGTCCGCGAGACCTACCAGGACCCGCGGTTTGCGGGCAAGCCGAGCTTCCCGATGAAGCGCAAGCGAGAGGTCGAGTTCCGCCCATACACGAAGGAGAGCCTCCTCGCTCGTGAGGTCGAGGTCTTCACTGAAGACGAGGATGAGACCGCCGTCGTCGAGGGCCAGCCCGAGAGCGACGACATGGAAGAGGGCATGCACGCGGTCGAGGACGAGGCCGAAACGGTCGACTTCTCCGAGGACGCCGACTCCGACGGCGATGACGACGAGGAAGACGAATGAGCGCGGAAGACGAATGAGCGCTGACATGCGCGACGTGGCCGGCGCCCGGAGGTCTCTTCACCGACAGCGGTAATTCGTCCGGGCCGACCGCCGCACCCACGCAGCTGGGCGGCGTACCCGGGTTCCGCGACCTGCTTCCCGAAGAGGCGGAGGTCGTGCGCGCGGCGCAGGAGTCGCTGCTTGCGGAGATGCGTCGCTGGGGTTACCGGCACGTCATCACGCCAATGGTCGAGAACACCGAGGTGCTCGAGCTCGGGCTTGGCGCCGAACAGCGGCGACGCCTTTTCAAGTTCTCAGACACGGGTGGCGAGGTCGTCGCGCTCGTGGGCGAGCGGACTGTGCCGGTCGCGCGGCTCGTTGCCGGCAAGCTGCGCTCGGTGCCGCTGCCGCTGCGCCTGTGCTACGCGGGGCCGGTGCTGTCCGCCGACGCCCGTCGATTCCACCAGCGGCGCGAGACCTACCAGGTAGGTGCGGAGCTCGTGGGCGCGCGCGGGGCCACCGCGGATGCGGAGGTCATCGCCCTGGCGGCACGATGCCTCGAGGCCGCGGGCCTGCACCAGTACCAGGTCGACGTCGGGCACGCCGAGTTTTTCCAGGGGATCATGGACGCGGTCAAGCTGCCGGATTCGGTGAAGGCCGGCGTGCGCACCGCGCTCGCCGCGCGGGACTTCGTCGCCCTCGAGCAGCTGCTGGTGCAGACGAGCCTGCGCTCCGCCGAGCATGACCTGCTCCTGCGGTTCCCCGCGCTGCGCGGCGGCATGGAGATTCTCGACGCGGCCGCCGGCCTGGTTCGCAACCGGCGCTCGGAGTGGGCCCTCACCGAGCTGCGCCGCGTGCACGAGCTGCTCGAAGTGCATGGGCTCGGCCATGTCGTGCGGCTCGACCTTGGCGCCATCCGCGACTTCGACTACTACACGGGGATCATCTTCGAGGGCTACGGACCTGAGGTCGGGCGGCCGGTCGCACAGGGCGGCCGGTATGACGGATTGCTCGCGAGGTTCGGCCGGCCGGCGGCCGCGACGGGTTTCGTCGTCCAGCTCGACCTTGTCTGGGAGATGCTCAAGAGCGGTCCAAGGCCGCCGTCCCTGCCGCGGCTCGACGCCGCGATCGCGTGGACTGAGTCAGGCTTCGAGACCGCTCTCCAGCTCGGCTCAACGCTCCGGCTCTTCGGCATGCGGGCGGTTGTGGACACGCAGTCGCGCGACCAGGCGGATGGTTTGGCGTGGTCCCGGGCCATTGGGGCGGTGAACCTGCTGCACTGCACGGGAAAGTCCGAGGTGATGTGGACGGCGCAGCGCAAGCGGCCGCGCCGGCTCTCGCCGGATGACGTCGCCGCGCAGCTGGCGGGCGGGCGATGAAGCTCTCGATCGCGATCCCCACCGGCGCCCTGCTGCCGGGAGCGTTGAAGCTCCTTTCGACCGCCGGTCTCATGCGTCTGAGCGCGCCGGAGCTGGGCCGCAAGCTGATGGTCGAGCGTTCCGGCGTGCGCGTCATTCTCGTGAGGCCGCTCGACGTGCCGGCGTATGTCGACCACGGCGCCGCCGACCTTGGCATCGTCGGCAAGGACGTGCTGTGGGAGAGCGACGGCGGGCACTACGAGCTCGTCGACCTGCGCTTCGGCGCGTGCCGCCTGGTGCTCGCGGTGCCGGACGCATCGAGGCTCAACGGTCCCGAGACCTGGCCGCCGCTGATGCGCATCGCGACCAAGTACCCCCGCACCACGAGCCGCTGGTTCGACGCGCGCGGCCAGGCCGTGGAGGTGGTGCGGCTGCACGGCTCGGTCGAGCTCGCCCCGCAGGTCGGACTGGTCGACGGCATAGTCGACCTCACGGCGTCCGGCCGGACGCTGCAGGAGAACCGGCTGCGCGTCGCGGGCGTGCTGGGCGACTCCACCGCCCGGCTGGTGGCCAACCAGGCCAGCCTCAAGACGCGGACAGAAGCGGTGCAGGCCCTGGTCGGGCGGCTGCGCGAGGCGGTCACCAGTGCCGGTTAAGCGGTTCGACGTCGGCTCGTGGCTTGACTCGCCGCTGTCCAGGCGCCGCCTCGACCTGTCGCAGTTCGCCGAGCAGCGGGCCGCGGTGCAGGAGATCTGCTCGCGCGTGGCGGCTGAAGGCGACTCGGCGCTACGCGAGCTGGGCAAGAAATTCGATGGGTGGGCGCCCGCAACCGGCGAGGACTTCGAGATATCGCGAGCGGAGCTGGCATCAGCTGCGCGCCGGCTGCCCGCGGCCGATCGGGCCGCGCTCGAGTTCGCCGCTGAACGGATCCGCGAGTTCCATGCCGGCCAGCTGGCTCAGCCACCGGTCGGGCTCCCCGGCCTCAGGCTGCTGACGCGCCCCGTCAGGCGCGCAGGCGTCTACGTGCCAGGCGGGCGTGCGGCGTATCCGTCGACCGTGCTGATGACGGTGATCCCCGCCCGCGTCGCGGGCGTGGAGGAGGTTGTCGTCGCCACACCGCCGCGGACCGACGGAACGGTGCCCGCGCCCATCCTCGCCGCGGCGCAGATCGCCGGAGCGGATCGGGTCTATCGCATCGGCGGCGCGCAGGCGATCGCCGCTCTCGCTTACGGCACCGCCTCGATAGCGCGCGTGGACGTCGTTGCGGGTCCCGGCAACATCTATGTGACGCTCGCCAAGCGCGAGGTCTTCGGCTCGGTCGGCCTCGACGGGATCGCCGGACCGACGGAAGTGATGATCGTGGCCGACGCCGGTGCTCGCGCCGACTTCATCGCCGCCGACCTCGCCGCGCAGCTCGAGCACGACCCGCTTGCGTGGGGAGTGCTGGTCACCGATTCGTCGCAGCTCGCCGACCGCGTGGAGGAGGAGCTGGCGTCGCTGGTGAGCGGCCTGGAGCGCGCCGAGATCATCCGCGCGGCCAACTGCTGCATCGTCGTCGCCGACGACATGACGCAGGCGATGAACATTGCCAACGATTTCGCGCCCGAGCATCTGCTGGTGGTCGCGGACGATGCGGCCCGGCTCGCGACGCAGGTCGACAACGCCGGCGCCGTATTCGTCGGCCCGTATGCGACCGTGCCGCTCGGTGACTACTCCGCCGGGCCGAACCACACGCTGCCGACCTCCGGCGCCGCGCGCTTTGGATCGCCGCTCGGCGTGCACAGCTTCCTGAAGCGCACGAGCGTGTTGAGCCTCAATCGCGGCGACCTCGAGATGCTGCGCGAGGCCACGGTGCGGCTCGCCGCGATGGAAGGCTTGACCGCGCACGCGCACGCTGTGGAGGTGAGGCTTGAGTAGTAGCAGCGGTCGCAGCGGCGGCGTGCGCCGGCGAAGCAAAGAAACGCGGCTGACCGCGAAGGTCAAGCTGGACGGAACTGGCAAGGTGCGGATCGCGACCGGGCTGCCGTTCCTCGACCACATGGTCGAACAGGCCGCGCGATACGCGTCGATCGATCTGACGTTGGCCGGATCGGGCGACATCCATGTCGACGCTCATCACCTCGTGGAGGATGCCGGCATCGTGCTCGGCCAGTCGCTGTCCGCCGCGCTCGGCGACCGCGCGGGCATCGCACGCTTCGGCTCCGCGTATGCGCCGCTGGACGAGGCGCTCGCGCGCGTCGTGCTGGACCTGGGCAAGCGGCCGTTCCTCTCCTATAACGTCCCGCTGCGCGGGCGGATCGGCACGCTCGAGTCCGAGGTCATCGAGGAGTTCTGGAAGGCGCTGTCCATTCATCTCGGCGCGACGATGCATGTCGACCTGATCCGCGGCCGGAATCGCCATCACATCGCCGAAGCGACGTTCAAAGCGCTGGGCCTTGCGCTGCGCGAGGCTATCGCCACGCGCGGTGGTGGGGTGCCCTCGTCCAAGGGCCTGCTCGGATGATCGCCATCGTCGATTACGGGGTGGGCAACCTGCGCTCGGTCGAGCGCGCGCTCATGCACGTCGGCGCGAAGCCGATCATCACATCTGATCACGACGTTCTCGAACAAGCCGAGGGCATCGTGCTGCCGGGAGTAGGCGCCTTCGCCGCCGCGCAGCGCAAGCTGCAGCAGGACGGCCTGGGCAACCGCCTGATCGAGCTCGCGCTGCGGGGCAAGCCCCTGCTCGGCGTCTGCCTCGGCTATCAGCTGCTGTTCGAGGAGTCGACCGAGGGCGGCCGCCACCAGGGCCTCAGCCTCCTGCCGGGCCGCGTCGTGCCGGTGTCGGGCAGCGCGAAAGTGCCGGTCATCGGCTGGGCGCAGGTGCGGCAGACCGCGCGCTCGGCCCTGTGGCAGGGCATCGCCGACTCTTCCTATTTCTATTTCGTGCACTCGTATGCCCCTGAGGCGGGCGACTTCGCGATCGGGGCCACCGACCATTCGCCGGCCGCCGCCGGCGCCGGGCGCAACGTGTTCGGCACGCAGTTCCACCCCGAGAAGAGCGGCGCCGACGGGCTGCGGATCTATGCGAACTTCGCCGGGCTGTGCCGTGACTGACCACGTCCTGGCGAACCGGGCGATGTGGGACGAGCATTCGGGCGAATGGGTCGAGCCCGGTCGTGAGGACTGGGCGTCGAACGATCCTGTTTGGGGGATCTGGCGTGTGCCCGAATCTCAGCTTCATGTCTTGCCTGACGTCGCTGGCCTCGGTGTGCTCGAGCTCGGATGTGGAACCGGCTACGTATCCTCGTGGCTGGCTCGCCGCGGAGCGCGACCGATTGGAATCGACAACTCGCGCGCGCAGCTCGCGACCGCACGGCGCTTTCAACATGAGTTCGGCCTCGACTTCCCGTTGCTGCACGTCAACGGGGAGCGCCTTCCATTCGCTTCGTCGTCGTTCGACTTCGCGATCAGTGAGTACGGCGTGTGCCTGTGGTGTGACCCATACGCCTGGATCCCTGAGGCGGCACGGGTGTTGCGGCCAGGGGGGCGCCTGACCTTTCTCACCAACAGCGTCTTTCTGATGCTGACGATGCCCGAGCTGGAAGTCGACGGCCCGGCACGCGAATGCTTTTTGAGGGACTACTTCGGCCTCCACCGTTCGGAGTGGCCAGATTCACCGGGGATCGAATTTCATCTGGGCTATGGCGACTGGATCCGGCTCTTCCGGGCCAACGGATTCGAGGTGGAGGACCTCATCGAGGTGCGGCCCCCCGAGGGCTCCACGACGCGCCACCCGCTGGCCACGCTCGAGTGGTCGCGGCGCTGGCCGTGCGAAGAGGTCTGGAAGGTGCGGAAGAAGTGACCGCCCGGCGCATCATCCCGTGCCTGGACGTCGATGGTGGTCGCGTGGTCAAGGGCGTCCGGTTCCAGCAGCTGCGGGACGCGGGAGATCCGGTCGAGCTGGCGTCCCTCTATGACCGCGAGGGTGCCGACGAGCTCGTCTTCCTGGACATCACCGCGACCTCCGGCGAGCGCCGGATTCTGCTGGATGCGGTGGCGCGCACAGCGGACCAGGTCTTCATTCCGCTGACCGTCGGCGGCGGCGTGCGCACGGAGGCCGACGTCGCCGATCTGCTCACGCACGGCGCGGACAAGGTCTCGGTGAACAGCGCCGCACTTGCGGAACCGGCGCTGATCACCCGCTGCGCCGAGATCTTCGGCTCGCAGTGCATGGTGCTTGCGATCGACGCCCGCCGCTCAGGCCCGGGCTGGGAGGTGTTCAGCCACGGCGGTCGCCGCGGCACCGGCCGCGACGCGGTCGAGTGGGCGCGCGAGGGCGTCCGCCTGGGCGCGGGGGAGATCCTGCTCACCTCGATGGACCGCGATGGCACGCATGACGGCTACGACCTGGAGCTGGTCGCCGCCGTGAGCGAAGCCGTTCGGGTCCCGGTCATCGCCTCGGGCGGCGCGGGGAACGCCTCGGACATTTTCGACGCGTTCGCGAGTGGGGCGGAGGCGGCCCTGGCGGCTTCGATCTTTCACTTCGGCGAGGTCTCGATCGGAGCAGTCAAGGACGAGCTGGCCGCGCGCGGCGTGGAGGTGAGGCGGTGACACCGGACTTTTCGAAAGGCCTCGTTCCGGCAGTTGTGCAGAACGCCGACACCGGCCTGGTGCTGATGGTCGCCTACATGGACGAGGAGTCCTGGACCAAGACGCAGCAGACCGGGCGGGCGTGGTTCCACTCGCGAACGAGGGGGCTGTGGGAGAAGGGCGCGACCTCCGGCAACGTCATGGACGTCGTCGAGGCGAAGCTGGACTGCGACCAGGACGCGATCCTGCTGCGGGTCAAGCCCGCCGGGCCGGCGTGCCACACGGGCGCTGAATCCTGCTTCTACCAGCCTGATTAGTTATACATCCCAGCGTATAGTTATGCATCCATGACCAAGCCGGTTAAGGCCGCCGTGGCGGGCGCCAACGGTTACGCGGGGATGACGCTCGTGCACTTGCTCGCGCGGCACCCACACGTCGAGCTTGTCCAGCTGACGTCACGGTCGTTTGCCGGCCAGCCCTACTCGGCCGTTTTTCCATTCCTCGAGCGCGAAGAAACCTTCGCCGAACAGCCGAACGTCGACGGCGTCGACGTCGTCTTCAGCTGCCTGCCACACAACGTTGGTGCGTCGAAGGCGACGGCATGGCTCGAGGCCGGCGCGAGGGTCATCGACATGTCCGCGGACTTCCGGCTGAAAGACGTCGCGGCCTATCCCCGCTGGTACAAGCAGGAACACCCCGCGCCCGAGCTGCTGGGTCGAGCCGTGCTCGGCCTGCCGGAGCTGCACGCCGGTGAGATGCCGCAGGCGGATCTGATTGCCGTGCCGGGCTGCTACTCGACCGCGTCGATCCTCGCCCTCGCGCCCGCCGTGTCGGCAGGGCTGGTCGGGTCGGACATCGTCGTGGACGCGAAGTCCGGGGTCAGCGGCGCCGGTCGCTCGCCCAGCGTCGGCGTGCACTTCAGCGAGGTGAACGAGTCCGTGGGCGCCTATTCGATCGGCGGCCACCGCCACCTTCCCGAAGTTCTGCAGGAGCTGGGCGCTCTCAACGGCGAAGCGCCTCGAATCACCTTCGTTCCGCACCTCATCCCGATGACCCGCGGGATCCTCGCGACGTGTTACTTCGACCTGAGAGGTTCGCTCGCGGAGCTGCAGGACGCGTACGACGAGTTCTACAGGAGCCAGCCGTTCACAAAGGTCATCCCGCAGACGCCGGCGACCAAGCTGGCGAGCCACACGAACCGCTGCCTCGTCAACGTCGCCGCCCAGGGCGGGAAGGCGGTGGTCACGGCCGCCCTCGACAACCTGATGAAGGGTGCGTCGGGTCAGGGCGTCGAGTGCTTCAACATCGCCTTCGGATTCGAGCGCACGACCGCGCTCGAGGGTGCGCAGCAGTGGCCGTGACCTTCGCGCGCGGATTCCGAGCGGGCACGGCGGCGTGCGGCATCAAGGCGTTCACGGCCGGGGCAACGGCGATCCCGAGCGCGCAGCGCAGCGACCTGTGCGTCATCCAGTCCGAGCGGCAGTGCGACACCGGCGGAGTCTTCACCACGAACAAGGTGAAGTCAGCCTCGGTGGTCATCGACAATCTCCACCTCCAGCACAACCGCGTGCAGGCGCTGGTCATCAACTCCGGCAACGCGAATGCGTGCACAGGCGCGCAGGGGTTCAAGGACGCGCTGCTCATGGCCAAGCTGACGGCCGACCAGCTCGACCTCGACCCCGACCAGGTCCTGGTCTGCTCCACCGGCGTGATCGGCCGCTACATGCCGATGAACGCGGTGAAGGTGGGGATCGCCGCCGCGTGCTCCGACCTCGACTCCGAGCACGGCGACGACGCGGCTCGCGCGATCATGACCACCGACTCCGTTCCGAAGACCGCCTCGCTCGAGATCACGATCGGCGGCGCCCAGGTTCGGGTGGGCGGAATGTGCAAGGGGTCGGGCATGATCCACCCGAACATGGCGACCATGCTGGCCTACATCACGAC
>Ga0075426_10001166_pt1 | contig 18464 bp, 18 predicted proteins | sample SoiMethybrSBSTD5_FD_75304 | JGI IMG/M metagenome (GOLD analysis project Ga0075426, IMG submission 75304) | Bulk soil microbial communities from a Populus tree surrounding site in Tennessee, USA - Soil MetaG P. TD hybrid SBSTD5 | ecosystem: Environmental > Terrestrial > Soil > Tree plantation...
GCCTCCCGCTACTACCGCCCAGGCGCGCGGATGCAATTTCTGATGATATCCCCGGCCGCGACCGAATCAGCGTGAGTAGTCAGAATTGGGCATGGGGGTGGAACAGCCGCCGTCAGCGATCTATGTCCGTTGGCTGCGACCGACCTTACAGCCGCCCAGCCATCGTCCAGCTGGTCGGGAAGGAGGAAAGTCGTCCCCGTTGGCACCGAGTAGATCTTCTCGTAGGTCGGCGAAGTGGTCCGGCGAAACAGAACTTCATACGACGTCGCGGCTGGGATCGGGTTCCAGCTCAATCTCCACTTCGCGCCGCCGGATTCACGATCGCGCACGGCCAGCGCCACTGGTGGCGCTGGAGCGTTGGCCAATGAGCCAATGACCGACGCATTGTTTCGCGCGACGTTGGCGACGTAGCCGAAGTTCACGTGGGCGAAATCATCAGTCGGCAGGTGCTGGCGCTTGTAGTTCTCCAGCCGTTCCGTAAAACGCAGTCCGGGGTCGCCGAGACTAACGTATGGGCTGTGATCGCCCCCGCGTGAAATGCGATCGAGCCGGAACACCGGCAGAATCCTGAACCGCGGATTGTAGATCGTGCCGGTCGCCCATGCGTACCTTGCGAGCTCTCTACTCGGCCCGTTGTCCGGCTCTGCCCCGAATATCCGGACGCTCGTCGAGTCGACGCTGCCATCCTCGGCGACGACGTTTCCAACTATGTCGTCAGTGAAAGCGGACACCACCTTGTATCCGGCCGCATGTAGGCGCTGCGCGAGATGGGTGGATCCGTAGAGGCCTTCCTCCTCGCCCGAGTAAGCGACGAAAATGATCGACGACTGCAGTCCGTGAGGGAAATGCCTGGAGAAAACGCGCGCCAGCTCCACGATTGCCGAGGTGCCTGAGCCATCGTCGTCCGCACCCGGCGCGTCCTGAGTGGCTTCGAATCTTGCGAGTGGTCCGACATCGGTGCGCGCGCAGCCGCAGGAGTCGTAGTGGCCACCCATCACGACGACGCGCGAAGTGTCAGCGCCCGGCAGCCACGCGATGACGTTGACGATGTTCACCATCGGTCTGTCTGGGTGGCCGCGCATCTCCATCAGGGCCGGATCATACTCGACGCGCAGGCAGCCGCCGCACGCCTGGCTGTAGCCTTTCAGTTTTGCGAACAGATAACGCCGCGCAGCTCCAATGCCGCGAGTGCTGCTGACCGTATCGCTCATCGCGTGCCGAGTCCCGAACGACACCAGCGCGGAGTCGGTCGCGCGAATCTGGGCCGCTGAAATGTCGGCGATGGTCGCTGCGAGTGCGGCATCCCGTTTCAACCCGATGGTCACATCGCCGGCCGCCAGCGTGACTGGCTGCTGTGAGAGCAGCAGCGTGGGGAACGAAGCGCAGACGAGAAGTGCGAGTTTACGCAGCGAGTTGGCGGTCATTTAAGTTTATCCTGATGAGGACGGGGTCGACTGCGCAGAATAGAGGCCGGAATTGAGCAACACAAGCGCATCCTGGCAGTTCGTCCGCTGGCGCGATCTCGACGTCGATGACCTCTACGCAGTCGTCAGGCTGCGCGAAGCAGTCTTCATCATCGAGCAGAACTGCCCCTATCCTGACTCCGACGGGCGCGATCCGCTCGCCTGGCACCTGCTCGGCTGGCGCGACGGACCGGACGGCAAAACGCTCGCGGCGTACGCCCGGATCTTCGAGCCGGGTATTCGTTATCACGAAGCGTCGATCGGCAGGATCGTGACAGCGCCCAATGTGCGTGGAACCGGACTCGGCAAGGAGTTGATGGTAGAAGCCTTGCGTAGAACAGAGCAGCTGGTGCCCGGTCAGCCGATCAAAATCGCGGCGCAGCGCCGACTGGAAAAGTTTTATCGCGGCTTCGGATTTTCTTCAATCTCGGAGCCGTATGAGGAGGATGGGATCATCCACATCGACATGATGCGGCACGCGCGCGGCGAAATGGCGGTGGGTGGCGGATGACGCTGATTACGAGAACCCGCTACTACGATGGGGAGACCTTTTCGAACTTCCTCGCGCGGCCGACGGTCAATCACGAGCTGTGGCTTGCGCTCGCGCAGCGAGTCGTGATCCCGATTGAATATTCGGCGCGTGTCGAGGCGCTGCATGGACACTGGCATCTGCTCGTGCTGAGCGAAGACTGGTGCGGCGATGCGGTGAACATCGTGCCGATCGTCGCGAAGCTCGCCGACTCGATCAGCAACATGGACATGCGCATTCTCGCGCGCGACCAGAACCTCGACATTATGGACGCGCATCTGACGAACGGCAAATCAAGATCGATTCCCATCGTCATCCTGCTCAACGACAAGTTTCAGGAATGCGGCTGGTGGGGACCGCGGCCGCGCTCGCTACAGCAGTGGGTCGTTGAAAGCGGAATGCAACTGCCAAAAGATGTCCGCTACAAGGAGATCAGAACATTCTATGCGCGCGACCGCGGCGTGACGACGATTCGCGAGCTCGTGGAAATGCTGGAAGAGTGCTGCGCGAAAGGCCCTACTCTTTCTGCGGCGACAGCCCCGCTGACGCGCTGATCTCCGGCGCGGTATCGCCCACGGCGCTGACTGGAAGAGAAGGGAGGCGCAGCGTAAAAGTCGACCCGCTGCCCTCGACACTCGTGGCGGTGAGCTCTCCGCCCATTGCGTTGGCCAGACGCCGACTTATCGGCAGGCCCAACCCGGTTCCGCCGACGGGCATGCCGCGCGCACGGATCTGAACGAAAGGCTCGAAGATCGCATCGAGCTTATTGGGCGGGATTCCGATTCCGGTGTCACGCACATGGATCTGAACGTGATCTCTGCAAGCACCGCACTCGAGACTGATTGCTCCGCCTGCCGGTGTGAACTTGATCGCGTTCGCCAATAGATTGAGCAGGATCTGTTCTAGCTTGGCCGCGTCCGCGTTCGCGGTCAGCGACTTGTCTTCGCAGCTGTAGGAGTAGACCAGATTCTTGCTTTCCAGCTGCGGGCTGATGAAGCCTTCCATGTTGCAAAGAATGTCGTCGACTCTGACCGCCGACATCTGCGCATCCAGTCCATGACCACTTTCGAGGCGCGCGAAATCAAGAATGGTGTTGATGAGGCCGAGTAGGTGTTGCTGACTTTGCTGAATGCGCTTCAGATCCTGGCGTTGCGCGTCGTTCAGTGGCCCGTGAATCTCTCTCTCGAGCAGCTCGGTATAGCCGAAGATCGCCTGTAGCGGAGTCCGGAACTCGTGACTCAGGAGCGCGAGAAAATCCGATTTGACGCGGTTGGCGATTTCTGCCTCCTCCCGCGATTTGCGCTCGCTGTAAATCAGCTGATCTTTTTTGAGGTTCGCTGCGGCCAGCTGAGTGGTGCGTGATGCCACGCGCAGCTCGAGGTTCCGGTTCAACTCGCGGAGCGCGTCTTCGATCCCCTTCTGCTTGCTGATGTCGCGAAGAATCCAGCGGTAGCCGACTTTGCTTTCCTCGCGCGAGGACGAGCGACTCAGAGAGATCGCGACCGGAATGCGTTGCCCGCTGGGCGCATTGATCCAGAGCTCCCAGTCATCGACGCGCTCGGAATCACAGAGACGATCGAGCTGTTTTCTGTAGTCACGGCGCGAGCCTTCGCCAAAAAAACCGTGAACGGGTTTGCCCGTCAGGGATTTGGGCTCGACACCGAACAGTCGTTCGGCGGCGATGTTCGCGTCGCGGATATTGCCCTGGGCATCGGTGACGAGGTACGCGTCGGGCGCGAAATCGAACAGCTCCCGATAACGGAGCCTTTCGCGATCGATCAGCTGCCGGCTGCCGATAAGCTGCTCATTTTGGGCGCGCAATTCTTCGTCAGCGTCGCGCACGCGACGCGGAAAGTCGCGTAGGTCGGAACTCGTCGACCGGCCTGGGTCCATCATCGCGGAGGAAACCTCAGTTGAAGCCCTTCGAAACACTCGATACGCAACTACAGGGCCCGGATAACAAAAGAGGCGCGGAGATCTCTCCGCGCCTCTTTTCTTTTTCCTTTCGCCGTTCCCGGCCTGGTCAGCGATTGGCGTCGGTTGACGCGTTTTGTCGGTTGCGTCCGCCGCGCGAGGCTTCACCGCCCTTTCGACCGGCGATTCTTGCTTCCTCGCTTGTGAACTCGTGAGCAGTTCCTTTCTGGTGAGCTGCGCGTCCGCCCTTGGCGGCGATCGCGCGCTGCGCCTGCGGATCCATTGCCGCGAATCCACGTGGAGTTTTCCGACTCACACTACCGGTGCTGCGCAAATCTGCTCCGCTATCGTTCCTGCTGCCGATATTCGTCCCGGCGCTGCCCGAGAGCGCGCCGTTGCTCCCAACGCCACCAGAGGCGCTGCGTCCGCTTCGCTCGTCCATTCTGTCCCCTTGGTTGTCAGCCTGGTCTACCATTATCCATCTCCTGCCGCAAATTCGAGTGTGAATGTTGTCGTGGTTACTTCGCGATCCATCACGTGAGTGACGGATTTTTTGTGGAGCTTACCACGTCGTCGGGAATAAGGTGCGCAAGCGTCAGGCCGCAATTTCTAGACGAACGCGAGTGCCCCGCAAGTCCATGTCACAATGTGGATTACTCGCTCGTTCCCATGTTTGTGTCAGGCTGCGGGTCCAACGCGGCAACTTGTTTGCATGCAGATTAAGTTCTCGTCGCGATCGGGTCGGTCGCTGCGAGTAGAAACCCATCCTCGAGGTTGCTTTGCATAACGTCGAAGCCGAAACGCTGTCGAAGATCGAAGTGCTCGCCGATCTCGAGCCAGTGGTGGCGCAACTCATGACTTCGCACGAGCAGAAGCGCGTGCTCTGGTTTCCATCGGAGCTGCTCGATCCGCCGCCGGGCGAGGATCCCGATCACCACCTTCGCTCGCTGCGGGAGCGGGCGCGCGGAATCAGTGATCCGGCCCGGGTCGCTCTCGCGCTCAACCTCCTCACCGAAGAAGGGCTGCCACACTTTCATCGCCTTCTAGCCGTCTACCTTGGCACCGACAGCATTTGGGCGAAGTGGAACAACCTGTGGACCGCGGAGGAGGACCGGCACGGCGCCATTCTGCACGACTACACTCGTGACGCGCGAATCTTCGACCCGACGGTGATCGAGAAGATGCAGTTCGATTATCTGCGAGCCGGCTTCGAGCCCGAGTGGGATCGTGATCCGTATCGGGTGTTCGTCTACACCTCTTTGCAGGAACGCGCGACGCAGGTCTCCCATGCGAATACCGGGAAATTCGCGTCCGAATACGAGCCCACCATCGGGACAGTATTGCAGAACGTGGCAAAGGAGGAGGCGCGCCACTACACGTTCTATCGCTCGGTGTTCAAGGCAGTGATCGAGCGCGATCCCAACGAAGCTCTGTTCGCCGCCGCGAAGCTAATGCCGGCGATCGACATGCCCGGCGTCAACATGCCGCACTTCCGCGAGCTGGCCGACGTGGTGAGACGCGCCGGAATCTACGGCCCGCGCGACTATCTCAGGATCGTGCAGGAGCTGATCAAGTTCTGGTCGATCGAAACTCTGACCGGGCTGAACGAGATCGGTCGCAAGGCGCAGGACAAGATCATGGGGATTCCAGAGCGTCTCGATCGCATCGCGGACGCGATGGAGCAGAGATCGCGTCCCAAGAGTTTCGCGTTCGACGTGATCTTCAATCGCGCATTCGCGATGGAATAGGAATCAGGTCGCGCCCGCCAGTCCGAGTTCGGCAGCGCGCGATTGCATTGAGGCGATGACGAAGGAGATGTGCTCATCGAGGTCGACACCGAGCTCGCTGGCGCCGTTGACGACGTCATCACGATTGACTCCGCGCGCGAACGCCTTGTCCTTCATCTTCTTCCGCACCGACCGCGCGTCTACCTCGTGGACGCTCTTGCTCGGCCTCACCAGCGCCGTCGCGGTGATCAGACCGGTCAGCTCGTCTACGGCGAAAAGGGTTTTCGCCATCTGAGTAGTACGCGGAGTGTTGCAATAGTGCGCGTGGCCGAGTATCGCCTCGAGCACATCTTCCGGATAGCCGCGTCCGCGCAGAATGCGGACACCCTCGGCGGGATGTTCCTCGGTCGCAGAGTGAGCGTTGTTGGGGAACCGTTCGTAGTCGAAGTCGTGAATGAGGCCGGTGACGCCCCAGCGCTCTTCGTCCTCGCCGAACTTTCGAGCGTAGGCGCGCATCGCGCCTTCGACCGCCAACATGTGCTTCCGCAGCGAATCGCTCTGGGTGTACTCGTGCATCAGCGCCAGCGTCTCGTCACGCGAGGGCAGTGCGGTCATCAGCGTGCCTTCTTGCCTGGAGGGTTGGGAGTTGGCGTCGATCCGACGCGTCCAAAATCTATGAACCCGCGCTCGGGATTTGTCGAGAGCAGCTCGACGTCGATCTCGTCGCCGACGTCCACTCCGGCATCGCCCCGCACCAACATTCCTTCGACCGGCGGATCCACCACCCGTACGAAGGTCCCGCTCGGCTTCTTGCCGGTGACGATCGCCTTGAACCGCTCACCGATCCGGTTGCTGAACAGCATCGCGGCCGCGATCTTCCGCACCTCGCGTTCGACTTTGCGTCCCGCGTCTTCCTTCAGCGTGCAGTTGCGTGCGATTCCCGTCAGCTCGTCGTCGGTGTAAGGCGCGGGAGCACTCGCGAGCACCGCTTTTATCACGCGTTGCGTGACGAGATCAGCAAAGCGACGATTTGGCGCCGTCGAGTGAGTGTAGTCCTGCACCGCCAACCCGAAGTGCCCCGGCTCTTCCACTCCGGGCTGGTCGAGGATGTATTCGCCGGGGCCGAGCAGTTTTACGATCGCCAGCGAGAGATCGGGGAAGCGATCGGGATCGGCTTGACGGCGCGCCACCATGAAGTCGTGCAGCGCGACGGGATCTGGCTGAGCCGGTAAGGTCTTTCCGAACTCTTTGGCGAGATCGACGATGCGATCCCAGCGTTCGGGACTTCTCACGATCCGTCGAATGCACGAGACTTTCTGCGCCTCGAGAAAACGCGCCACGGCGCCATTCGCCGCGATCATGAAATCCTCGATGATGTCGGTGGCGGTGTTCTTTTCGGTTTTCTCGATCGCCGTGACTTTGCCGTCCTGGGAGACGGCGCGCGCTTCCACGGTCTCTATCTCGAGGGCGCCGTTATTTATCCGTGTCTGACGTAACGCACTGGCAATTGTCGCCTGCAGTCTAAGCTGCGCTTCGAGGCCGTTGATCGCCGTGACCGGCGTCGGGATGGCCGTTCCGTGATCGAGCCAGTCACCAACGGAGTTGTACGCGAGCTGCGCGCGATTTCGCACCTGCGCGCGATAGATATCGGCACCGCTGACGGTGCCGCCTGGATCGACTCGCATGTCGATAACGACGGATTTGCGATCGACGTCCGCAAAGAGGGAAGTAGCGCCCGCGGAAAGCTCGGTCGGAATCATCGGAAAAATCACAGCGCCTGTGTAGACGGTAGTTGTCTGCGCCTCGGCGTGCGCGTCGATGGCGGAGCCTTTCGGCACTTCCGCGTCGACATCCGCGATCGCGATCATCAGCCGCCAGCTGCCCGTCGGCGCTTCTTCAGCGTACTCGATCTGGTCGAGATCGCGCGTGTCGTCGTTATCAATCGACGACCAGAGCAGGTTGCGAAGATCCTTGCGCGGTGCGCCGGTGTCGGGGTGCTTTCCGATTTCCCCCAGCTCAGCGTTCATCTCCGCCGTGTAATCAGGTTGAAAGCCGGCGTCGATCATTGCCTGACGCGCAACGGTGCGGAGATCCTGGGTCAGCATTTCGGCAGCGATCTGAAAAGCAAGTGAGCGATGTCGATGGTGAGCTGCAGCGCCAACAGCGCGCCGAGCATGATCGTGAGGTCGACCCACGGACGCCGCCGCGCGGGCAGAGTGCGCGCGTACGCGATTGCTCCGATCGCAATCACGATGCCTTCGGCAAAAAAATCCGCGATTGGATGCGAGTACAACTGAAGCCCGATCATCGGACCGCCTGGCCACGTCGGTTTGATGCCGGTGATCCAGTCGAGCATCATGTGGGAAATGATCACCGCGGCGATGATCGCACCGCCAGCTCGATCCCGCGTGATCACCGTGTAGGCGACGAAGCCGATCAGAGCGAAGATCAGAACGGCGGGAATCGAGTGAGACAGCATCTGGCGCGAATCGTAGCCGCCGACGATGCAGAGTCCGCTGTCGATCCAATCCGGCGCATAGGTAGCAACCAGGAGCACGAGCAGGCCTATGCTCAGGCGCAGCCGCTTGGCGGCCAGCGCTACGCCAACGTGTCCGATGTACATCTAGCGACGCAGTTTGCGGTCGATGAAGAGAGGAATCAGCGTCGCGACGACGAGGGCGCCGACCAGCCGAAAAGCGTAGAAGAAGCGATCGGCGGCGAAGGATGCGAATGTCATTAACTTTGCGGTAAACTAACCTGAGGCCGCGGCGGACGCGTCCAACTCCACAGCGAAGACAAGAATGCACGTCACGAAACTCGAGTGCTCGTCCTGCCATCGCGAATATGAGGCGCGGAAACCGCACAACGTCTGCACGGAGTGCGGGAAACCCCTCCTGGTGCGGTACGATCTCAAGCGCATCGCGAAGTTTCTCACCAGGCAAACCCTGTACGCCCGCCGATCGGACATGTGGCGCTATCGCGAAGTGCTGCCGGTGCGCCGCGAAGACAACATCGTTTCACTGGGGGAGGGCTGGACGCCGCTTCTCCATGTGAAAAACCTGGGTGCCGCGCTTGGGCTATCCGAGCTTTACGTCAAGGACGAGTCGCTCAACCCGACCCAGAGCTTCAAGGCACGCGGAATGGCCGCGGCGGTGTCGATGGCGAAGGAGCTCGGACTAAAAAAACTCGCCGCACCATCAGCCGGAAATGCAGCGGGTGCCCTCGCCGCCTACTGTGCCCGAGCCGGGATGGAGGCGCACATCTTCATGCCCCGCGACACACCGAGAGCCAACATCATCGAATGTGAAGTGACTGGCGCTCACGTTACTCTCATCGACGGACTGATCACCGACTGCGGCGCCGAAGTCGCGCGACGGAAGGAAGCGGAAGGATGGTTCGATGTCTCGACACTGAAGGAGCCGTACCGGGTCGAGGGGAAAAAGACACTGGGGTACGAGCTCGCGGAGCAGTCATCGTGGACGTTGCCAGACGTAATCGTCTATCCGACCGGTGGTGGCACTGGTCTCGTCGGAATGTGGAAGGCATTCGACGAGATGCAGCAGCTGGGTTGGATCGACAGCAGGCGACCGCGTATGATCTCGGTGCAGGCCGCTGGATGCGCGCCGATCGTGCGCGCGTTCGAGAAAGGTGAGAACGCAGCCGCAGAAGTCGAGAACGCGCAAACCCTCGCATCAGGCCTGCGTGTCCCGAAAGCGATCGGCGATTTCCTGATTCTCGACGCGATTCGCCAGTCGGACGGGATGGCGATTTCAGTTACCGACGAAGAGCTACTCGCCGGCGCGCGTGAGCTCGCGCGCAGAGAGGGAATCTTCGCCTCACCGGAAGGAGGCGCGTGCGTGCCGGCGCTGCGCAAGCTGCTCGAGCGCGGAAAAGTGAGCCCGCACGAGCGGGTAGTGTTGTTCAACACAGGCTCCGGAATCAAATACCTCGATCTCTTCGACTCCGCGACAAAAGCGCAAACGCCGCGGAGTCAAAAAAAGAGCGCGCTCGGCCCCGCGCTCCGGAGCTAACTCAAGGTCTTGCTTCGGGCGCGTTCGGTCGCGGCGCCTGCGTCTGCTGGCTCCTTCTGGCCAGCGCCGCCATCACGATTGGAATGAGCGCCTGAAGCACACGCGCCGCTTTGTCCTTGTCGATACCGGTTGCAGCGGCAACTTCATTCTGGATCTCATCCTGATGCGAGCCGATGATTTTGCCGAGCAATCCTCCCATTCCACCGGCCTGGTCACCGAACACGCCCGACAGCCCGCCGAGTAGCGCTGAGGCTTCACCGAAGTTGGTCGCGTTCGGTTGCGCGCCAGTCGTATTTGGCGCCTGCGATGTATGCTGATTCACCGCGCCGACTATCATCGGCAGTGCAGTGTCGACCGCTCGCTGAGCGACGCTGGGATCTACGCCCGCCCGTTGCGCAATTTGCTGGATTGCGCCGCCACTAAGTTCCTGTTGTACCATATCGAGAATGCTGCTCACTTTTAATCTCCGGTTGCGGACGAGTTAAAGTCGGGCAATTGATATACCGGTAACACGAGATAAAGCCGTGGGATCGTTGATCACTCTCGCACAATCGTTGGGCCTGGCTTATCTGTCAGGCATCAGTCTTTACGCGACAGTAGCCTTGCTCGGGTTTGCGCAACGCACAGGTTGGATCCATCCGATCGCCGGGCCGCTCGGCGATTTGGCAAATCCAATCGTGATTGTGCTGGCGACGGTGCTGGCGTTGATCGAGTTCCTGGCCACGCTGATTCCGGGCGTCGCATCATTGTGGGAATCCGCGCACACCTTCATCCGTCCGCCGGCAGCAGCGGTATTGGCGGTGGCAACAGCGTGGCATGGCGATCCGTCGCTGATTCTGGCGGCCGGACTTTTAGGTGGCGGACTGGGTCTGGCGACTCACGTGACGAAGCTCGGTCTGCGCGTAGCAGTGGACACTTCGCCGGAGCCCGTCAGCAATGGCGTGCTCAACATCGCCGAGCTGAGCGTTCTGGCGAGCCTTTCGTATCTGGTGTGGCATCACCCGATTCTGGCGCTGATCATCGCGCTGACTCTGTTGGTGCTGACTGCACTCCTGGTGCGAGCAGTGTGGCGCGCGCTCAAGAGTGTGGTTAGCGGTAAGTGGTGGTCGGTTAGCGCTAACCGCTAACCGAACCTACCGCACTCCCACGAGCTTGTGGGTCTGGATGCTAAGCCTCCACTGCGGATGACGCAGGCAATACTCGATGGCGCGCTCGGTGTTGGCCGCGATGTCGGGACCGTCCATCGGTTGCAGGAAGAAATGCTGAAAGTCGAGCCCGGCGAACTTTTCGGGCGGAGCATCTTCCTGCGGGTAGACCAGCTTTAGCTCGTTACCGGAAGTCTGAACGAATGGCGCGCCAGCTTTCGGAGACACACAAATCCAGTCTAGCGACGATGGGGCTGGGCGGGTGCCGTTGGTCTCTACAGCCACCTCGAATCCACGCTGATGCAGCTCGTCGATCACCGGTTCATTGAGCTGAAGCAACGGTTCGCCGCCCGTGCAGACCACGAACTTGCGCGTGGAATTCTCATAACCATGAGTGCCGCCAGCCCAGCATCGGTCGATTGCGTCAGCAAGCTCCTTTGCGCTGGTGAACCTGCCGCCGTCCGGTCCAACGCCGACGAAATCGGTGTCGCAGAACTGGCAGACTGCCCTCGATCGGTCTTCCTCGCGGCCCGTCCACAGGTTGCAGCCAGAGAAGCGACAGAATACGGCAGCCCGACCGGACTGCGCGCCCTCGCCCTGCAGGGTGTAGAAGATTTCCTTGACCGTATAGGTCATCGCGCGGCCCCGGCGCCGCGAGCGGTCGCGTAGGGAATCGGATCATCGAGGCCCGCTTCACTGAATCCCTTCAGACGAAGCTGGCATGCATCGCAGCGTCCGCAGGCTTCACCGCGACCGCCCGGATCGTAGCAGCTGGTCGTCAGCGAATAGTCAACGCCCAGTGATGTCCCGAGCAGGATAATCGCCGCCTTGCTCAGCGAGATTAGCGGTGCGCGGATATCGAGTCGGGTGCGCCCTTCGACGCCGGCGCGGGTGGCCAGGTTCGCCATTTTCTCGAACGCCTCGATGTACTCCGGCCGGCAGTCGGGATAGCCGCTGTAGTCCAGCGCGTTCACACCGATGAACACCGTCGATGCCTCGATCACTTCGGCGAGCGCGAGCGCATACGACAGGAAGATCGTATTGCGCGCCGGAACGTAGGTGACCGGTATCTCGCTCGCTACAGTGTGCGACTCGAGGTCTCGATCCTTCGGTACCGGAATGTCGGCAGTAAGGGCCGACCCGCCGAAGGCACGCAAATCGATGTCAACGATATGGTGATTCCGTACGCCGGCGTTGCGCGCAATTCGTCTCGCCGACTCGATCTCGCGCGCGTGTCGCTGTCCGTAGCGGAAACTGAGCGCGTGCACGTCGAAGCCCTCGCTCTGGGCGATGGCGAGGACGGTCGTAGAGTCCAGGCCACCGCTCAATAGAACGACGGCAGGTGCGCCAGTCGGTTTGTTTGTTGAATCATTCACGGAAGTCACTCCGTGAAAGTTATATCACCGCGGGCTCCGAACGGATTACGCGACCTTTGTGACGGGCGGCTGCGGGTGTGGTGGCGTGAAGCGTGGGTGCGGCGTCGGCGCATCCGCTTCCGGCGTTTCCGTCGCCGCCGCTGAAGCTGGCGTTTGCATCTCCGTCGTACCAACGACACCGTCGGTCTTGAGCTCACCTACCAGGTCGCGTAGAGCGTGGCTGCCGTGGAACAGCTGCGTCGACGCCATGCTCATTTGCTCGCAGGCCGCGCTCTGCTCTTCGGTCGATGCGCTGACTTCCATCGCCGCCGTCGCGTGGCTCTCAGCTGTGCGCGCCACGAGACCGAGGTTAGCAGCAGCCGAATCGACTGCGCGCGCATTTTCCGTCGCAGCAGTCGTCACCATTGCCGCGGCAGCACGGGTGCGCTCGGCGGCGGCCAGAATCGTCGACAGAGCGCTATCGAGATCATGGCTCAGGCGCTCGATCTCGCCGACGTGCAGCACGCCTTGCTCCATCGCCTTCGAGGTAGCTAGCACGCGCGTGGTGACACTATCGGTCATCTTGACCACATCGTCGGCAGCGGCCTGGGTCTGATCGGCAAGCTTTCTCACTTCGCCTGCCACGACCGCGAAGCCGCGTCCCGCTTCACCGGCGCGCGCCGCTTCGATCGCGGCGTTGAGCGACAGCAGGTTGGTTTGTTCGGCGATGCGGCCGACCGAGATGACGAACTTGTTGATCTCACTGGCGCTGGTGTTCAACTCGCGCACCTGACCCGCTGCCTGCTCGACGATCGATCGAACGTCGAACAGAATTTTCAAAGCGCGGTCGATCTCGATCCGCTTGGCTTCGGCTTCCGCTTCGATCGCACTGGCAAGGCCGTGCACTTCCTGCGCGCCGCCAACAAGGTTGTCGCCGCGGGTACGAATGCCGTCCAGGGCTTCATTCACCTGCCGCAACTGCGCGACCTGCGACTCGGCGCCGTGCGAGACTTCTTCGACTGCATCGGCGACTTCGCCAGCGGACGCCGAGATCTGTTTCGACGCTGACGCCAGGTCGGCGGCAGACTGCGCGACTTCATCGGAAGTGCGCGCGGCACCCGCCGCGATGCGTGACAAGGCGATTGTCGCGTGATTCATGGCGTCGGCGAGGGTGCGAAACTCACCGGGCATATCGCTCTCGGTCCGCTGCAACAAATCGCCGTGGCTCAATTGAACTGCGTGCTTCACCAAGAGGCGCAACGGACGCGCGACGGCGCGCCCGGTGCGAATGACGATCATGATCGCCAGCAACGTCGCGACGCTGATCACGATCACCAGCAGCCTCGAGCGCGCCGTCGCCTGCGAACGTAGATCCGCGGACATCGCCGCGAGCTGCTGTGCGCGGGAATGCTCCAGCCCGGTGAGCTGCTCCAGCAGTCCCGGCACCATCTTGCGCGCCCTCTGAGCCTCGGCGTGCGCCTCGTCGAGCCGGCCAAGGTCGGTCAACCTGTGAGATAAGGCAAAGGCCGCTTCAACACGAGCCAGAGTGGTATCGATCGCGACAGTCCGGATGATTTGCTCCGCCATCGCATCCCGGCGTGAGCCGAAGTCGCGGTGCAGGCGATGCGCTTCCCAGCCGAGGCGGCGGAACTCGGCGTCTGATTTCGCGTCCTGATCGCTCAGGTAGGTGTTCGCAGCCTGAATTTCCTGAGTGACGACGTTGGAGAAATCAGAGGCTTGCTTGGCATCCTGTTGCGCGTCGGACAGAGTCTGCGAAACCTGGTCCGCCATGCGATTCATCGAAACCCAGCCCACCGCACCAGCGCCGAGCAGGAGCACAATCAAAAGGGAAAAGCCGACAGCGAGAACCTGTCGGATCGTCTGGAACTTGAACGGAAGTCTCACTTGCCCTCCGCGACGGTCAGCGATCCGTCGTGAACGCGGAAAACCTTGAACCGCATGCCAACTGGATCGCCGTTGTCCTCGAAGTAGGCCGGGCCGGTCAGACCCTGATACGCGGTCTCACGATTCAGGGAGCGGAGATAATCACGAATGCCGCGGCGGTCGGGACCTTTTTCTTTCAGCGCCTGTGCGATCAGCATCGTCGCGTCGTAAGCGAGCGCGGCGTGCGCATCGGGAGCGATCTTGAATTTCTTCTCGAAGGACGAAACGAAGGTCTTTGCGGCCGGCGATGGATCTTCCGGCGTGAAAGACATTCCCATGTAGGTCCCTTCGGCGGTCGACGTGTCGGCGAGGATTCCCTGCCAGCCGTCGCCACCAACGAAGATCGGGCTGAACCCCTGACGCTTTGCTTCCTGCAGGATCTTCACGCCTGACGCGACACGCCCAGCGACGAATACGATCCGCGGCTTGCGTGTCTTGAGGTACGACACATACGGCTCCGCGGTCGTGATGTCGGCGTCGATCGGATCGAGGCTCAGAATGTCGCCGTGAAAGGAGCGCCGGAATGAGTCAGCGAGCCCGCGACCGTAAGTGTTGTTTTCGTAAAGGACGGAGACGCTTGCTGGAGCACGCTGGCCGAACTTCGACGCGAAGTTGGCGAGGGCGATGCCGTTCAGCGAATCGCTCGAGATGATGCGGAAAACCCAGCTGGAAATGCCGGTGAGATCGGGAGAGGTGGCACTTGTCGCTACTGCCGCCAGTTCGCCGTCATATACCGGCGCCGCCGAGAGCATTCCGGAGGAGTTGACGTGTCCGATGACCGCGGAAACGGCGTGGTTTGCCACAAACTCCTGGGCGATCTTGGCCGCTGTCGCACCATCGCCATCGTCATCGCGGGTGATCAGACGAATGGTGTGACCATTGATGCCGCCTGCCTTATTGATCTCGTCGACGGCCAGTTGAACACCCTGCAGGTTCTGCAGCCCGTAACCCTGCTTCCAGGGCCCGGCGGCACCGACCACATATGGATCCTTGTTGACGGCGCAGCCTGCGAGCACTAACAGTGCGACTGACCAAGCGGCTTTGGACAACACCTTCTCCTCCCACAGCGTCTGGGCTAATTGGTTCTTCTATAGAGTGAACTGAAAAGGCAGCCCAAACGGCGAAGCTCTTTCGTTCCTCGAAAGACGAGGCCAAAGCTCAGGCGGTCACTGATTTTCCGCATTAATGCCCGGCTAAGTGGCACCCAACCTGCCCCTCTATGGCCGGCTACGTTGATCCATCGATCGCAGAGACTGAGGGGCTAGCTGAATGAAAGTGTTGGTGACAGGAGGAACCGGAGTGATCGGCCAGTCGGCCGTGACTGAGCTTCTTCGATGCGGACACACAATCCGCGTCCTGAGTCGGAGCGCACAGGAAGTCACCAGCCAGTGGCCAGAGGGCGTAGAGGCATGGCAGGCCGCCCTGACCGATCAAAGCGAGCTGCGGGGATGCGCCGAGGGCTGCGACCTGGTGCTCCACGTCGCCGGGATCATTGAGGAATCACCTCCCGACAGCACCTACGAGCTGATAAACGTCGAAGGAACCCGCTCCATCGTGCGTGAGGCCGAGCGGTGCAAGGTGGGCCGCTTTATCTACATGTCGTCGCTCGGCGCTGACACGGGAATGTCGCCTTACCACCGCTCGAAACGGCGCGCCGAGGAGGTCGTTCGCGGTTTTGCCGGCGGTTGGATCATTCTGAGGCCCGGCAACGTCTATGGTCCCGGTGACGACGTCATCTCGCTGCTGCTGACGATGGTGCGCACGATGCCCGCGGTGCCCGTCGTTGGCGGCGGCGACCACCAGTTCCAGCCGATCTGGGTCGAGGATCTGGCAAAGGCGATCGGCGAGTCCGTGCGACGAACCGATTTGCACGGGCAGGTACTCGAGCTCGCTGGTGAGGAGCGAACGTCGCTCAACGATGTTCTGACGCGAGTGAGTGAGATCACCGGCCGTCAGCCGGCGCGACTGCCGATCCCAACCTTCCTCGCCAATGTCGGCGTCAGCATGGCCAGTATGCTCGGCGTGAAACTGCCGCTCACGGAAAGCCAGGTCACGATGCTCACCGAAGGAAATTGGATCAAAACACCCGGCACCAATGCGCTGACTGGTGTCTTCAGGATCAAGCCGACACCGCTCGATAGCGGGCTGCGCAAGCTCGCCGACTCTCTGCCCGAACAAATGCCGGACAAAGGCGTTGGCGCGTTCAAGAGAAAGCGCTATTGGATCGATATCGCCGGAAGCCAGCTGACCGCGGACGAATTGTTTGCCCGATTCCGGATGCGATTCGCCGAGTTGATGCCAGTAACGATGGACGTTCGCGCCGAGCCCGACACGCCGCTTGTTCTGGAGAAGACCAGCACCATCACGATGAAGCTGCCGGTGCGGGGCAACGTGCAAGTCCGCGTCGAGGAGCTGACTGCGAGGGAAGCCGTGCTGATTACTGTCGCGGGTCACCCGCTCGCCGGTGCCGTGCGTTTTCTGGCGGAGCAAGTCGGGGATCTGTTGCGTTTCCAGGTGCAGTTGTACGACCGGCCCGCGAATCTGGCCGACTGGGTCCTTATGCGCGCGCTCGGCGAGTCGGTTCAAGCCAGCTCGTGGGAGATCATGTTGCAGAAATTGCTGGCGGAAAGCGGAGGAAGCGCCGATAAGCCGGTCCAGCACGATGAAGAGACGCTCGACGGTGATAAAACAGAGCGTGTCGAGGCATGGCTGCGTGATTTGATCCTGGCGCGCAAACGCGAACAGAACTCCGCAGCGACCGCGACGACAACGAAAAAATCCGCGAAGCACGAGCGCGCCGAATCCACGCTCGGTGAAGACGCGATGATCTAGGCAGTCACGATGAAAGCAAAATTATTTCAGCGAAGTAGTGTCGTTAGTGTGATGGTCCTGTCGCTTGCCTGCGCCGGTCACTCGAGTAACAGCGATGTGGCGTTTGTGCAGGATCCGCGGTGTGCGGCGGTGGATGATTCGATCTCCAAGTACGTATCGGAGGACGCGCTGCCCACCGCCCAACTGGTTGGTGATGACGCGCTGCCTCGTCCGGCGGGAGTACGTCCCGGCGATAGCGTAGCTGTCGATTTCGTCGTGTTCCCGAACGGCGTTGCCGATACGAGCTCGGTGGAGGTCCTGGGGTCGAGCGACGCCCGGTTCGTGCGCGATGCGGTGAGGTTTGCGGCTCGGCACCGTTTTTCCCCGGCCCAGGTGTCCGGCTGCAACGTTATCAGTCGTTACAGCGTGGTAATGCGCTCGGGCGGTCAGCCGTAACCCTCAGGGAAAACTCTGGCTGGGGTCGCGCGTCTTTAGACAGACTATGCGACTCAAACTCATTCTTCCGATCGCGACCATCGCGCTCATCGCAGCGCGTGCGTCCGCGCAAGACCTGCACGTCGAGGTAGTAGAGGCCGGCACGGGCAAGCCAGTCATCGGCGCCAACGTTTCACTCTTCGATTCCGCCGGCACGATTCCGATATTCGGCGGTTTCAGCGATCAAAACGGTCGCATCGATCTGCGCGCGCCGGCGCGCGGACAATATCGCGTAAAGGCCGACAAGGTCGGCTATGAGAGCTGGCTGTCCGTGCAGCTCGCAGTCGTCGATCGCACCGTGTACGTGAGAGCTGGAATGGCGCCAGCGCGCAATCCAGCGACCACCCTGGTACGCAACGACAATTCGTGTCAGCAGATGCTCGGTCCCGGAACCGCAATTGGAGATCTCTGGGCCGAGATCAAGAAGGCGCTGACCGCGAGTGCGCTCACCGAGGCGCAGGGACTGGTCCCGCTCGACGTCGACCTGTACGAGCGGACGCTCGATATGAATGGCGCGGTGGTCTCGGAGCGCGCGGAACAGCGCAATCGAATTGGCCGCCGCCCGGTGGTCGGAATTTCGTGGGACCAGATCGATACTACCAAACGCAACGCTGAGTCGGGCACCGATGTCTTCCGCGCACCTGATGCAGCGACGCTGGTGTCGGACGGGTTCGTGAGGTCGCACTGTTTCGCCGCGATTCGCGGTTACGGCGCGGAGACTGGGCTCACCGGCTTGGAATTCAAACCGGCCAGGGTTGGTGGTCTGCCGGAGCTGACCGGTGTTTTATGGCTCGAGCCGAAAACGAACACGCTGCGCGCACTGAATTTCGACTACGTGAATCTGCCGATTCCGCTGCGCGTCGCGCGCACCAACGGCCGGCTCGAGTTCGATCAGTTGCCGAGCGGTCAGTGGATTGTCCCGCGTTGGTATATCAGAATGCCTCGCCTGGGACACATTGCATCGAGCGATCCGCGGGCGTCTGCACGCGACACGCTGATCGGGTATCAGGAAGTTGGCGGTGTGGCGCGCGTCGCCGGTTCTCCCCGGCC
>Ga0075426_10001167_pt1 | contig 18460 bp, 14 predicted proteins | sample SoiMethybrSBSTD5_FD_75304 | JGI IMG/M metagenome (GOLD analysis project Ga0075426, IMG submission 75304) | Bulk soil microbial communities from a Populus tree surrounding site in Tennessee, USA - Soil MetaG P. TD hybrid SBSTD5 | ecosystem: Environmental > Terrestrial > Soil > Tree plantation...
TCGCGCGCATCTTCCGGCCGCTTCATCAGGTTCAGCGCCAGCCGCAGCACGTCCCGGTCGTACTTGCGCACCAATTCCTCAAAAGCGGTGCGACTGCCCGCCTGGGCCTCGGAAACCAGGGCCCTCTCGTCGAGGTTGGGCAATGAGGTCACCGTTGCGAGAGCGGCGCTGGAGCCGCCCGTCCGGCCTGAGCTATCAGCCAAAGCAAAGACCCATCTGGAAAGTGGCATATTCGCTTTCTATTCGCGTCGGCCGTTCCTGCCCATTGAACAGGAACACTTTACCGCAACTCCACCCCTGCGGCCACAAGCGGACCACCGCGACCTCACCCGTTTTGGACGCACCACGAACCTTGCGGTGAGCAGCCACCTTCTCTCTATACAACGAACTGGAAGGTGTTTTTGTTTCGGATTGTGGAAAAGCTATTACGGGTTGCTTTGGCTGTGCTCAGGGCTCGAGGGGAAAATCTGCCATTTCAGCAATGGCCAGCCGAACAGAAGCAGAAGACCTATAAGAATCGCCTGCCCATTTCCGCGGTAGAACGCGTTTCCCTGTTCCAGAAGCGCAAGCCCGGCGGGCAGCAACGAAGTGCCCATGATCACCAAAAAGACGCCGAGCAAGTTCATTCGCACGACCCAACGAACTCCGAAAACGACGACCGCCAGAAATATGCACCGGAAAATGTACTGTTGGACGAAGTCGCCCGCGTTTCCCCAGTCGCGAACCAGCGTCGCGGCGCCGATGAAGAACATGGGAATTCGCAGGGCCAGCGGTTTGACGTACGCGGCGATAAACCCGCCAATCGCTGCGAGCAGCGCGCTGTAAAAAAGTGCGTGAGAAATAGCAGCGCCAACGATCGCGGCCGCGGGCAATTTTGCACTCAGGTCAGGAGAAAACGCCGTCGACGCAAACCGGTGCGTCACCGGATAGTGCGCGCTGATCCAGCCGAGCGTGCTTTGTACGCCTGCAAGCGCCAGCACGCCACCAATTCCGATGAGAACCGCGTCTCGATAATAATTCCCTGGCATGGAGAGCCAACTCGGCAGGCGTTCTTCTCCGACTGCCTTGCGGCAATAAAACCAGGCCAGACCAAAAACCAGGATGAGGGCGCCCAACGAAAACGCTCCGCCGAGCAGGAAACTGATCGTAGTGATCAGGTACCACATCTTCAGCGGAACAGCCGTTTGATATTGTTGAAGAATCGCCGCGATGCGATCGCCAAACGCGATCGTAAGCGCAAATCCCGCGAGCGACCACACGGCCCATCCCGAAATCCGTTTCCAAGGAATCGAACGCGCGTCATCGCCGCGAAAATGCTTGATGTAGATGATGAACATCGCCGCGCCAAGCGCCACAAACGCGAGAATCGTTCCGACGAAATAAAGCGTCCGCGAAAGCCCCTGCTCCTCTTGTTTACGCGACCATTCTTCCGGAATTTTCACGTACGAACGGTAGTCGGTCACTTCGTCGCCCAGCACTTTCAACTCGATACGCGCAAAAGCATTGCCGCCCTCGCTCGATCCTCCCTCCAGCGATGTCGATTGTTGCCAGGTCAATGTGTGATCGATTCGTTTGGGGCGCTTCTCCGATTTCGGCTCCACCAGCGACCACCCGCTCAGGTCTACCTGCTTTTCTTCCTTCAAATATTTTTCCGCAAGCGCAACGGCCGCTTCTTTGGTTAACGATGCGCCGGCGGCGTTTTCCGCGATCGTGTGATGCACGGAATGCAGCGAGCCGTCCGGCCTCAGCACGACAAAATATTCTTCGGGGTCGCCGTCTTTGAAATAGCGTGTTCCCCAAAGTCCAATCGGAATCTGGCTCGCGTAGAGCTTGTTCACGCCCGCCACGCCGACGCGCTCGCGCAGGAATTCACTCGCAGCCGAATCGCTGTTGTCGAGGAACAGTGTTGTTTGCTTGTAAGACGACGAATCGACGCTGCGCTTGCGCAGCACGTCATCGCTCAGCGTTGCGGCCTGCCGTGCATTCACACTTAACTTTAAATAATCACCAATGCGTTCTTGCTTCAGCTTTACCGCAGCCAGTGCCCCGAAGATGATGCAGATTGCCAGCGCGCCCATCGCAGCGGAACTCAGCGGTTGATAGCGAGAAGTGACAAGCGCTTGTGGCTTGTCTTCCTCCACGGTTTCAAACGTCAGTGCCGGAACAGGCTCTGCCGCATTTTGCAAATCCTCAACCGGTTCGAATTCGCCGCGCTTCAAATAGGACGCCAGCGAAAAAAGCAATGGAGCCGCCGCCGCGAGCCCGACCACCACTCCTGACACTTTGAAATAAATGTTGTCCGAACGCACCAGAAACAGCCCGACCAGCGAGGCATCCACCGTGTAATGCCAGATCAATGTGGAAAGGATGCCGTAACGAAGCATCACAACGCCGGCCACTATGCCGATCAAACCGACTTCGACGCCGCGAATATACGCAGGCTCTTGCGGATAGTTGCTGTGCAGAAAGCCCCAAAGAAATGCCGGAACGATGATGGCGATCCACCGCGACCGTGTGATGCGCATGAAAAAGGGAATCGCGAACAGTCGAAACGTAAACTCTTCGTTCATCGACGCGAGCAATCCGATGGCGACGCCGGATATCCACGGGAACGCCGTATTCACTGCGTCCGAGTAATTAACCTCTTGCGGCGCCCACGCTCCAAAGTGCGTTGCGACCGTATAAAACACGACCACCAAGCCGATGTGTGCGGCGGCAAGCGAAATTCCGACAACCGCCGACGAGAAAAATTCTTTCGAACGAATGCCTCGCCGCGTCAGGAGCTTCGAAAATCGAAGGTTGTTAGGCTGAGATTGCCGGTAGAGCGGTTCGCCGGCCGGTAACACCAACGAAATCGTCAGAGCGGTGACGACCGCAATTCCCAGCGCGCGCAGCACCTGCATCAACAGGAACCCGGCGTATGCCTCCTTCGTGTCGTAGTTCGATCCCCACAATGGCCAATCATTCAGCCCTTGCAGAAAAAGGCTTGCTGCTGCGATCGATCCCAGCTTCAGGGCCAGCGCCCATTTTGTCTGGCCGCTTTTCGTAAAGAGAATCGCCAACCATACGGCGACGCCTAGAAGCCCGATGTACGGCACGGTGAACACCAGCGCGAGCGTGTTGTTTCCCGAACGCAAACGTTCGTAGCTGCGTTGCCAGGTTTCGGGTACCAGCAGGAATTCCAACGCGCCACTTGGCTTGTCGCCCGTGATATGGATTTTGTCGCGGTATGGCGCGTCCTTCACCTTCAGCGCCTTATTTTCCCAGGTGAAGTCCCAATCAAGCCTGTTTGGTTTTTTCTGAGAATTCGCTTCTTCCGGCAAGAACGTCCAGTCACTCGCCTGTTTGCCGAGTTTTGCGCTGAGGAAGTCTTGCGCAAGAGTTTGCGCCGCGCCGCGCTCCAGCGTTGTACCCGGCCGCCCTTCCGGCACAACGTGCTTGTAACCCACAATCTGCCCGTACGGGCTGACGCGGACTTCGTACTCTTCTTCTTGCAGCGGCTTGTAGAAGCGAACGTTCCAATACCACAAATTTATTTTTGACGAAGCGAGCTGATTCGCCTGCTGCAGGCCTAGTTCGCGTTCGAGATAAACCTTTTCGTTTTCGTCGACGCTGAATTCAATTGCGGAGCGGTATCCATCCAGACTTTCGCCAAGCCCGGCGGCAAACGCTTTAGCGCGCGTCAGCGCCTGCGGACGAGTTACCTTGAAATCGACGGAAGCTTCCGGAAAGGCCTGGAAAAAATAACGGTGCGCGAAGAAGACGCCAACGATTCCGGCGAGCACCCAAAGCAAAAGCGCGCGCTTTTCCGAACCCATCAATTTGGTGCTGGACACAGACTCCTCCCGGATGCAGACCTGCGGAGCCTGTACTGTAGTAATACGCGGGCCGGCGACGCAAGTTATCTCCAATCCGGCTCATCGTGTTCGGTAATGATATAAAAGACGCTTATGGCAACTGGTCTTCAATCTCCTGTCCAGATGATCAAGGGCGTTGGCCCGCAGCGTGCCGAGCTGCTCGCCAAGCGCGGTATCCACACTTTGGAAGATTTGCTCGGGTATTTGCCGTTTCGCTATGAAGACCGCATCAAGTTTTCGCAAATTAAAGAGGTTCGGCCCAACGCGGTTTACACCTTGCGCGTCACCGTGGCCAGCGGACAGGCCGTCCGCACCATGCGTGGCCGCGACGCAATCTATCACCTCCTTGTTCAGGACGAAACCGGTTCCTTGGCCTGTAAATTCTTTCACGGTGGCTACCTCGAAGGCCGCTTGAAGCCCGGCCAACAGCTAATTCTCCACGGCAAAGCCGAAGTGGATAAGCAGCGGCCCGCGCGGATCGAGATGGTCAACCCGCAGATGGAATTGATCAGCAGCGATGGGCTCGACTCAACGGAAGTCGGCCGCATAGTTCCGATTTACGAGGCGATCGGCACGTTTGGCTCGCGCGCGATTCGCCGCGCGATTTACGGCGCTTTACAACTTTTGGCCCCGCGTATGCCGGATGTCCTGCCCTCGGCACTCCGGACGAAGCTTCAATTCCCGACGCACCGCGAAGCCGTGATTCAAACGCACTTTCCTCCTGCCGAAGAATCGATTGACGCGCTGAATCAATTTCGCTCTCCCGCCCAGCGGCGGCTGATCTTTGAAGAACTGTTCTTGTATCAGCTAAGTCTCGCGCTGGATCGCCGTGCTACGCGCAAGGAAAATGCGATTGCCTTTCGTGTGCGAGAAGACAACGTTCGCGAGGCGTTGAAGCGCATTCTGCCGTTTAAACCAACTGCGGCGCAGAAACGCGTGCTGGCGGAAATTGCCGCGGATCTGGAAAAAAGCACACCCATGAATCGCTTGTTGCAGGGCGACGTTGGCAGCGGCAAGACAATTGTCGCGCTGCAGGCTTCCGTGATTGCCATCGAAAATGGATGCCAGGCCGCCTTGATGGCTCCAACCGAAATTCTGGCCGTGCAGCACTTTTTGTCCGCGCGGCGCATTCTGGAAAAAGCCGGCTACAAAGTCGAATTGCTGATTAGCGGAATGAAGTTTGCGGAAAAGTCCGCGGCGCTCGAAAGAATCGCGAGCGGCGAAGCGCAACTCGTGATCGGTACCCACGCGTTAATCGAGGACAACGTTGTTTTCAAGCGGCTGGGATTTGTAGCGATTGACGAGCAGCACCGTTTCGGCGTGTTGCAGCGCAAACGTCTGATGGACAAAGCCGCGTCGCACGGCCACGCGCCGCACGTCCTCGTCCTCACCGCCACGCCCATCCCACGGACGCTTTCGCTCACTCTCTACGGCGATCTCGATGTCTCTGTCATTGATGAATTGCCTCCCGGTCGCACGCCAATCGTGACGCACATGACCAGCGAACAGCACCTGCCGGGCGTCTGGGAATCGCTGCGAAGAGAAGTTGCGGCGGGGCATCAGGCATACATCGTCTATCCCGTCATCGAGGAATCGAAACTGGAACTGAAGGCGGCGATGGACGAGTTCGCGCGGCTTTCGAAACAAGTCTTTCCGAAATTGAAACTGGGACTCCTGCACGGAAGGCTTTCCAGCGAAGAAAAAGAATCGGTCATGCAGGGCTTTCGCAAAAATGAAATGCAGATTCTGGTTGCGACAACCGTTGTCGAAGTCGGAGTTGACGTTCCAAACGCAACCGTCATGGTCATTGAACACGCTGAACGATTCGGTTTGTCGCAATTGCATCAGTTGCGCGGCAGAATCGGCCGCGGTGCGGACAAGTCTCATTGCATTCTGGTCGCGCCGGTGCGTATGAATGACAATGCCCGCGCCCGGCTCGAAACGATGGTGCGCACTTCGAATGGATTTGAAATCGCGGAAACCGACTTGCTCTTACGGGGACCGGGAGAATTTTTCGGCACGCGCCAATCCGGCGATCTGGGATTTCACATCGCGAATCCATTGCGTGACCGCGAAATTCTCGAAATGGCGCGCAAAGAAGCCTTCACGCTCGCGGACAACGCCGCAAGCCACGCGGAGCTAAAACAAATTCTGCAAGCCCTTCCACCGCACTGGCAGCGCCGCTATCATCTGGCGCGTATCGCCTGAACCATGCGAATCATCGCTGGAACATTTCGCAGCCGCATTCTGAAGAGCCTGAAAGGTCAGACGCTTCGGCCAACGAGCGATTGGCTTCGTGAAACTCTCTTCAACGTTTTGGGCCCCGCCGTAGCCGGCTCCCATTTTCTCGACCTCTATGCAGGCACCGGAGCCGTCGGCATCGAAGCGCTCAGCCGTGGCGCGGTCGAATCCGTATTTGTGGAAAATCACGCGGCAACCGTAAAGCTCATCCGAGAGAATCTCGCGCTGCTCAAGATCGAATCCGGCGTGCAGGTCGTTTCTGCCGCTGCCTCACAAGCCCTCGCCAAACTTTCGAGTCGTGCCCGGCCGCCGTTCGATTTTATTTTTCTCGATCCACCGTATGCTGCCGAGCATGAATATGAACTCACGTTAGACTTCCTGGCGGCTTCGCCGCTGATCTCCGCCGGTTCGATTGTCATTGCTGAGCATCGAAAGCAGTTCGCGCTCGCCGAAACATTCGGCCCGCTGCAACGTTACCGCGTGTTGAAGCAAGGTGATGCTGCGCTGAGCTTCTACCGCCTGAATCCAGCCGAAAAATAATTCTTCGCGGTGCGGAAAACCTGCCGGGGACGTCCGTCATCTATATAGGCTTGCGGTGGTGAGCGATTCGCCCAGCCGCGATATAATCAAAGTTTCATGTCTACGGTCGAGGCCAGCAATGCGTTTGACCTCTTGGGACAGGGCGATGCCGCTCCCGCATCGGTGCATCTGCCCGGTGCGGTCGAACCACGCTTCGAAATCGGCTGGGGCGCATTTCGTCAGAGCTTTTCCAGCAGCTTGTCCGGCGCGTTCCAACGTTCCCTGGAATCGCGAAAATTTCTCACCGCTAGCTTTTTCAAAGACGCATGGGTCGAGAAGCGATTCCCGCGCCGCGCCGTTGTGGCTGCAGCACTATGGCATCTCGTTTTCATAGTGTTGCCGAAGCCGGATCTTTCCGGCCCGCAGCATTTCTCGCAATTCGATAACACGGTTCTCACCTGGTCGGGTCCGATCGACGATTTACCGCTGCTTGAGGTACGCGGACACAAACCAAAACCGGCGCCGCGCAACGATCCGGAAAAGCCGCCGCCGCAAGCTGGCGCCGATGCGTTTCATCCGCGTCAAAGAATTTTCACCGATCCTGCGCGTCCGAATCACCCGCGGCAAACGCTGATCAATCCTCAAGCGCCGCCCGAGGCGCCCAAGCTTTTGCCGGTGTTGCCGAACATTGTCGAAATTGCGCCGAGCGCAATGCCCGCGCGGCCGAAGATTGAAATTAGCGACAAAGTGTTGAAAAGTTTGCGGCCACACGAACGCCGCGCGAAATCGATCGACGTGAACGCGCCTGCACCTGACGTCCAGAATAACGAAGTGCGCCCCGCGGACTTGTCCATTGCCGCGACGCAAAACGTGCCTGCTCGTCCGAAGCTGGAAATTAATGCTGGCGCCGCGCCGCGCCTCGCGACGCGCAATCAAGCCGGCGAAACCGCGCCTGCGCCGGAGATGGCCGCCGCGCAGGCCGCCTCGAATGGCGCGCCATCAACCCTGATTGCGCTCTCCGCAACTCCAGGGCCGGCTGTGCCCGTCGCGCCGCCGGAAGGAAATTTGGCTGCGCGCATCGCGATTAGCCCCGAAGGAAAACAACACGGCACGCCCGGCGGCGCGGCGAACGCAACCGCCGGTTCGAACGGCGGCGCCGGCGGCGGATCGGGAAAAAGTGATATCGGCGTAAGCATCAGCGGCGGCAATCCGAAGCGTACGGTTTCGGGCCTCGGTGGTTCAAAACCCAAACTCGATCTTTCTGTGGCCAAGCCGAACTCGTCCGGTGTGAATCGTGATGCGCTATCGGATCCACCACCGGTTCGAACCGCGCCTCCGAATTTTGCCGACCTCGCGCCCGGCGCAAAACCCGAAGCAATTTTTGCCTCGAAGCGCGTTTACACGGTGCATGTAAACATGCCGAATTTGAGCAGCGCGACCGGAAGCTGGATTTTGAATTTTTCAGAACTGCAAAGCGATGGGCGGCGAACCGCGGATGAAGTCTCGTCGCCGCAACCTTTACGGAAAGTGGATCCGAAATATCCGCCGACGCTGATTGCGGAACACGTGGAAGGCGAAGTTGTTTTGTATGCGGTGATCCGCAAAGACGGATCGGTGGACAGCATTCAGTTAGTGAAGGGAATTGACGAACAGCTCGATGCGAATGCGATGCATGCGTTTGCGCAGTGGAAATTTCAGCCCGCCGAAAAACACGGCGAAACGATCGACCTGGAAGCGATTGTGCACATTCCGTTTCGCGCGCCTGCCCGGCAGTAGCGTTTAGTTACCTCAACAAACTATACGTCACACAGATCGACGGCTTCGCGCAGCGAAGTGAGCGGGTCGCGCGTCGGTACGAATTCGTGCGCGACGTATCCCGAATAATTTGTCGATGCGATGCCGCGCATAACGGCGTCCCAATGAACTTCCTGCGTATCGTCGAGTTCATGGCGGCCGGGAACTCCGCCGGTGTGAAAGTGGCCGAGCCACTTGATGTTGTCCTGAATCGTCCGGATCAAATCGCCTTCCATAATTTGCATGTGATAAATGTCGTAAAGAAGTTTCACGCGCGGCGAATTCACTTCTTGCACAACGCGCACACCCCAGGCAGTGTGGTCGCACATGTAATCGTGGTGATCGACCTTGCTGTTAAGAAGTTCGAGGCAAATGGTGACGCCGTTGTCTTCCGCGATTTTTTTCACTTTGTTCAGGCCGATGACGGTGTTCTTCGCGCCTTCGTCGTCGGGCATGCCCATGCGATTCCCGGAAAAGGTGATGACGTTCGGCACACGCATTTTTGCGGCGATGGGAATATTTTTGCGAAACGCTTCCTCGATTTTTGCGTGATTTTCCACGCGGTTCATGGCGTGCGGAATGTCGCCGCCGCCGGCGTAGCCCATGCTGCAGATTATTCCGTAGCGATGCGGCACTTCCCATTCCTCGACGCCAAGCAGGTCGACGGCCTTGAGCCCCATTTCCGCGCTGCGCTTGCACAGTTCATCGAGCTCAATTTTCTGGTAACACCAGCGCGAGACGGATTGCTTGATGCGTCCTTTGCGCGGCGTAACTTTCAGATCGTCGAGAGAAGTAGTGGTCATGGCAGATGCCAAAGACGGAACGGAAGCGGCGGCCGCTCCGGTGATGGCCGATTTGAGAATTGTACGGCGAGAAAGTGTAGTCATAGCAGCAGGAGTCTAGCAGGGAAGCAGCCGTCCGTCATCAGTTGACGAATGGCCAGAAGTGATTGGAGAGAAAACGCGGTCAGGCGCGAAGGTAAAGAAACGTGCCGTAGAGGATCATGCCGAGGCCGGCGAGAAAGAGAAGCGGCGTCAGGATTTGGTTTACAAAGGGCGGAACGGCAACGGGAAGAGTCATGCCGCTGTATCCGGCGGCGAAAAAATAAATGATGCCGGCGAGAAGCGCATAGAGGAAACCGCGCCGCATGTATTTGCGGCCCTCGAAGGATTGGACGGTGTTGACTCTGGCTTTGACGGCGTTCATGGCACTCGCGGCGGGAATAGTTTCGCGGCAATAGGGGCAGCGCGTTAGCGTTACGCCAACCGGTTTTCCACAAAATGGGCAACTACGCGTCGGAAACAAATTAGCCTCTTGGGGGTATAGGACCTGGACTGACCCTGGTTCGAGCGTACGGTCGGGTACGAGCAGCGTCAAGTGATACGGCGAGCACAGTTTCTAAAAAAGAAATTCCGCGCCAGTTATCTAGCGACGCGAACGGCTCGCAGAGCAGCCCTCGAAGCGTGCCGCTAACGGGAATCCATATACGCCTCCGCAAGTTTGACGAGAGTGAAGAGCGCGTGATTCAGCGGAGTGGGAACGCCGAGTTCGCGGCCTTTGCGCGCGACGAAACCGTTCAGCGAATCGATTTCCGTGCGTTTGCCGCGCATCATGTCTTGAGAAGTGGAACTCCGCGTGGCCGACATTTGTTCGGCAATTTTGTAAGCGCCGGCAAGAGCAGCCTTTGGATCTTCGAGTCCGGGCGGCTGAATACCGGCAGCTTTTGCGACGGCAAGGACTTCGTAGACGGTGCCTTCAAGGAGTTGTTTTGCATCGGGGCTGGCGATGATTTCGCCGTAAGTGACTTTGCCGAGAGCGGAGAGCGCGTTGAGCGCGCAGTTCCAGACGAGCTTGGTCCAGAGTTCGCCGGCGACGTTGTTCGAGAGGCGGCAGGGAACTTTCGCGCGTGTGAAAATGTCGGCGATGCTTCGCGTCGTGTCGTCTTCCGGGCCGATAACTAAATCGCCGCGGCCGACATGCTTCACCTTACCGGGCGCGGGAACCGAAGCAGCAACATACACCGCAGCGGCAAGCGCATTCAGTCCCGATGCCGCGCGAATTTGTTCAGCGTTATCCGCGCCATTCTGCATGCTGATCAGAATCGTGTGTTGCGCAAGAATCTTCGTGAGTTCCTTCGCGGTACTTGCCGTGTCCGTCGTTTTCACGCAGAACAAAACAATTTCCGCATCGCGCGCGGCGGAAAGTTCCGCCGACGCCGCAACGCGCACCATCTCCTTGAATTGCGTCGTGTCCAGCAACAAGCCGTCTTTTTGAACGGCTTCCACGAAAGCGGGCCGGCCGATGAAAATCACTGGAGCGCCGGCGCGGGCAAGCATGCCCCCGAAATAACCGCCGACGGCACCCGCCCCCACAACTGCAATCTTCGGCCAGCCTTGTTCCGTACTCATTCCGTCTGCATCTTCGGCATTTTCTTTCTTTCTTTCTTTCTTTCTTCCTCTCTTTGTTTCTCTCTTTTCTCTGTGCCCTCTGTGGCAATCCTTCTTCCTCTTCCTACGTCGTAATCACCGAAATCAGCCGATCGATATCCTGAATTGTATTGAAGAGGTAAGGTGAAACGCGAATTTTCCCTTCACGCAAGCTGACGTGGACGTTTTGTTCGCGGAGCCTATTGTAAAGCTCGGCGGTTTTTTCCGGTGTGCGCGCCACGAAGCAGCCGTACGGGCCGCGGAGCGCGCGATCGAGCGGGCTGGCCGCGACGCAGCGGTCGACGGGCAAGCGCTGCAAAAGAAAGTCGATGAGCTCGTGATTGTGCGCGAGAACGGTTTCCGGCGTGGCGCGCAGCACGAATTCCACCGAAGCATCGAGCGATTCGAGATTGAAATTGAAATGGCTGGCCCATTCCGGAGCGTCCCAGCGCCGCGCGCTTTCTTCCACCTTGGGATTGGAAAAATCGAGTTTCGAGAAATTGTCGGAGCCGGCAACGGCCATCCAGTAAAACGGCCCGGGGCGAACCGAAGCGAGCAGTTCGCGCTTGATCCAGAAAAAGCCGGTGCCGAACGCGCCGAGCAGCCACTTGTATCCGGCGCAGACGAGAAAATCTGCGCCAAGTTTGCGCACGTCCATCGGAACGGCGCCGCAGCTTTGGCTGACGTCGAGCAGAAGAAGCGCGCCTTGTTTGTGGCAGGCTTCGGCGAGGCGCGGGGCGTCGAGCATGGTGCCGTCATCGAAGCGCACGTGGCTGATGGAAACGAGGCGAGTGCGCGGCGTGAGCGCTGCGATCACATCGTCGGTAGTCAGGAGCTTTCCCTGCGGCGCCACGACGTTCACTTTGATTCCTTCGCGCTCTTCCATCGGCTTCCAAGTGGTGTACTGCAGCGGAAATTCTCCGCGCGAGGTGAGCACTTCGTCGCCGGATTTCCAATTGAGCGCGTAGGCCACGGCCATGGCGCCGGAGCTTGCGCCCGTGGTCAGGGCGATCTCTTCGGGCTGCGCGCCGATCAGCTTGGCGATGTTCGCGCGGCAGCGATTCGGCACTTCAAAGAAAATCGAGTCCGGCTTCTGGTACGGGAATTTCTTCGCGTCCATCGTGGCCTGGATCGCCTTGAGCGTCACTTTGGGAAGCGGCGCCTGGCTGGCCAGGTTTAGATACGTTGCGCCTTCACATTCAAACCATTCCTGGCGCCAATCGGTCGTTTGCGTGATTTGTGGTGCCGTTGTTGCGGTACTCATTGGTTTGTCCTTGGGGCCAATCCTGATTCGGGGAGGGCGGAGGCCCAAGCTATCCTTGGCGCGCAATCCGCTTCTGACAAGTGCCAATTTGGGAAGTGCGACGACTTGCGGGCGATGAAGTCTTGGTTCAGCCTGAAATGGAGAAACGACGTTCTCGATCCGATGGATGTTGGGGGGACGTGAGAACGAATCCTCACGCCCCCGTTCATCGTCTCGATGAGCCCACCGGGATATCCCTCGGCATTGTTGTATCCCTGCCCTTTTCGCAACGTCCGGTTGGCCCGTGATTCCGCTAGAACCCAAATCGGGCCAGACCCGAATCGCGCTTGCAATCGCTTGCTCTCAACAACTGGCAAGATTCTATTAAGAAGGTCATTTCTGGCTGAGTATCTCTAGCGCCTTGGCCATCGCCGGATCTTTTCCAGCGGCTACGTCGGCATCGGCAAAAACAGGCACTTCGAGATCGGGTGGAATGCCCACTAGGTCGAAGATCTTGCCGTGGACGGTGCGATAGATCTCGTTCGGCAGGCCGAATCGCCAGCCGTTGGGGAGCTGGCGATCGAGTTCGTCGGAAAAAACGCCCTGGGTGTTCTCGCCGATGCGAAAGATGTGCGGCGAACGGCCCATCAGCGCCTCGGTGAAGGTTTCGCCCGCGCTGATGGTCAGGGGCCCGATGAGTTCCACCACCGGGCCGCGAAAGCCGGGCTGCGTGGCGGGGTGAACCATGATGGGATCTTCGGGAGTCCATTTCTTGCGAGCGAGGGGATCGCGCGCGACCTTGCTATAGGCCAGGTAGTCCGCCGCGGCAAGCCGCGAAGCGATCTCCACACCGTACAGATCGTTACCGCCGAAATTGATGCGGACGTCGATCACAAGCGCCCTCAGCTTCGGATCGGAAAAGATCTGGTCGAGGGCGGTCTGCAACGCTGTCAATCCGTTCGCAAACCCGGGCTGCTTGGAATAGTCGGAGAAGGAGAGGATACGCAGATATCCCGTGCTCTCATTGACGTGGGCGTATTGCACCTGGTCGTTGCACCACTTGCGTAACGGCGTTTGGAGATACTCGCGATCAGTAATTGCCAGCAGAGTCGGCATGGTCTGGGACAAGCGCCGGCGCCCCAGCCCGCCCGGCACGTCTTTGACAACACGGTCCGTACCTGGCCGCCACGTACGGAAGTGGCGCTTGAGATCGGGAGCGTCGATATAGGTGTGCAGGTTGTGGAACGGCTCGATCATTCCCGCAAGAATGTCGAAAAGTTCCGTCGGCGTGGTCTTGTCGGTTATCTTGGCGCGATTGGCGGCAATGATGGCATCCCAGTCCGCCTTCTGCTGATCGAAGAGGATGTAGTTCTCGAACCATGTGCGGGTGAAGACCTCGAAATTGCCCTGCGGCGTGTTCGGCGTCGGATGATCGCAAATCGCCGGCAACTTCGCGATGCGGTCGATGCGGACGTCAGAGGCAGACCCGACATTGTGAAGGATCCTGCGATCGGCCGTGCCACCGCTGCGGATAAAGAACACGTCCCCGTCTGTGGTCGTGAATGTGGCCTCGCGGCCATCAATGCTGGTCTCCTCACGCTGGGCCGCATCCCCAGGCATGCAGGTCGTCGCGGTCACCTCGAAAGACTTTAGCCTTGTTCCCTGAACCTCGAACACCAGGCCGTATCCTTCGCTTCTCCACACCCCGTCCAGCGACTGTTTCTGGGCCGATGATCTCGCTAAGCCAGCGACCGCGAGGCAGGTGAGCGTCACCGCAATGATTCGTTTCATGCTGAGTATTGTACGGTACCATCGGCGATAGATCGGAACCAGCGCCTCTCCCCAAGGTGGACTCCAAGCCCAATCTGCAGGCTGCCGCCCTGGTGCTTCTCGTCCGCAACTACCCGGACACTGGACCGTTTGGACAAGGTCGCCAAGTCGCGAAATCGTGCGGCATAGCCATTCCGCCAGCATTTGGGCAGTCGTTCGAACATCCTTCTATCCCGCGGCAAACGCGCCATTATAGTTTCCTTTATAAATATTAACATAGTGGTATAATCGGTTTGTTGTACGGCGCGTCGCTCTCCCGCGCCGTTAGCCCTATGAACGCCCGCCTGGAAGCCCCTCACACTCCTCCGGGCTCATCTCGTCTGCAGCCGTTACTTTCCTACCAACAGTCCGCGCCTGTAAGTCCTTTTTTTTGCCACTCTTACAAAGAGTGCGCATCTTTCTGATTCCACGCCACTTACTCGCCCCTTGTTTTCATACTCTTACGCACTCTTCTGCAAAGAGCGACAGGTCAGGTTCTTTGTTTGCAATGTGTTGTGCACTAAAGATCGGCCACCACCGGGGCAAACGCCTTTTAGAAATGACTGCGGAGTTCGCGGAAGCCGGGGAGGATTACGAGTTTGCCGGAACCGGCGGTGACCGGTTCGTGCTCCATGTGCCAGGTGTGCTGATGCGGGATGTAGACAGCGTTGAGGCCGACACGAAGAGCGGGATTGATGTCGCTGCGTGGAGAATTGCCGATCATCCAGCCGTGGGCTTTGACGATTTTGTGTTTCGCGACGAGGCCGGTGTAGGTGACCGTATCTTTTTCGTGGACGATTTCGATGGCCTCGAAAAATCCTTGCAGGCCGGAGCGCTGGACTTTAGCGGATTGCTCGGCAGGCTCGCCTTTGGTGAAAAGAATCAGGCGATGACGTTCGGTGAGATAGGCGAGCGTTTCGGGAACGCCGTCGAGAATTTTTGGCGGCGTGCGTTCGAGGTCGACAACGCGATTATGAATTTGAGCGAGCGTTTCGCGCTTGGCCAAGTGTTCGGCAAGCTTGATGTAGGTTTCTTCGAGCGAACGGCCGAAGCTGCGAACGCCGTAGCCGTACTGGCGGATATTTTTGCGTTCGGTTTCGTTTAGGATGTGGCGAATGTAGGCGCGGGTGAAGCCGCAGGGCTCGACGAGAGTGATGAAATCCTCGATGAGGTTCTCGAAGAAAACATTGTTTTCCCAGAGCGTGTCGTCGGCGTCGATGAGGAGCGTGTTGCGTCGCATGGTCGTCTTTCAACACAAATCCGTTCAAATAGAAAGGCGAAGAGGAAATCAATTCCTCAGGGAATGAAGCCCCTGTTCTTAGCCTTGGAAGGGTCGGAGTTAAAGCTCCGACCCCGGAGGGCAAGATATATCGTGCCCCTACAAAATATCGTCCGTTACGACCGGGCTTTTAGTCTAACAGTTTCAATGCGTCGGCTGCGATGTCGGCGGCTGCGTTTGCGCGGCCCAATTTGCGAGCTGCGTCTTTCATGCGCGCAAAGCGGGCGGCGTCGTCCAATAAGCCGGCGATTTTCCACGCGGCGGCCGGCAAATTGTTGCAGCGAATCGCGGCGCCTTCTTCAAGCAAGTGATCGGCGTTGCGCTCCTCCTGTCCAGGGATGGGTTCAATGAGTGCCATGGGAAGCGCGCGGGCGAGCGCTTCGGAAGTGGTGAGGCCGCCTGCTTTGCCGACGAGCAAATCGGCGGCGGCCATGTACTGGTCCATTTCTTTAGTGAAGCCTACCGCAACAAGACGCGGTAAACCGCTTTGCAAATCGCCTGCAGAGGCGGCTACGGCGTCCAGCTTTTTCTTGACGTCTTCGGATTTGCCGGCGATGGCAACGATTTGCCACGGACGTTTCAGGGCGAGCAAATCTCGAACGAGCTGCTCCACCGGGCCGATGCCGTATCCGCCTGCGGCGATCAGAACAATTGTTGCGGCGGGATCGAGGCCCAAATGTTTTCGCGCGGCAGTTTTATCCAGAGGAACTGCGAAGAGAGGATCGACTGGGATTCCCGTAACGCGAATGATTTCGCGAGGGACGCCGATGCCGGCAAGATATTCTGCAGCTTCCGGTATGGCTACGTAGTAGCGATTTACGGTGCGGCAGAGCCACATGGCGTGGACATCGTAGTCGGTGACAACGATGGCGTTGCGAGTGCGCAATTTCCTTTTGGCGATAAGCCACGCGATGATTTCCGCAGGCAGGAAATGAGTGGCGATACAGAGGTCGGGCTGTACGCGCTTGAGCATGCGGATCATGGGTTGCGTGTTGAGGCGATCCACAATCAACCGCTGACGCATTTTCTCCCACGGACGATCGGTGCGTTCGTAGAGAACGCCCATGAGTTCCGGCGCGCGGCGCACCATACTGATGTAGGCCTTGTCGTAGACGCGCTGAAAAACGCGGCTGACGTGCTGGATAACGTCGACGTGTTCGACGGCGCAATCGCCGCGCGCGATGAAGGCTTTTTCGAGGGCTTGCGCGGCGCGGACGTGGCCGGCGCCGGAGGATGCAGAGAGCAGGAGGACGCGCGGTTTTTCGCTCATTGCGGAGGGAGGAACCGCGTGGAATTTCGATTAAGCATGCTTGCTCTTTGCAGCGGCGACTTTTTCCAGAATGCCGCGGGCCAGTTTTTGAATTTCGCCGAAGCGCGTCAGATAATCCTGAAATTCCTGATTGAGACGTTGCGCTTCCTCCGGCGGATGTTCCGTGCGCAAGATCATGTCGCGCAATTTGACGGGATGCGGCAACAGCGCGTCTTCCTGCAGCTCTTCGAGCGCCGTGGCAGGATTGTAGTGATACATAACTTCCCCCTGTGCGTTCACGATACTCCACGAGTGTACGCGTGAATTTGATGGGAGGAAACTGGCGGGGAAATTGCGCAGCGGTCACTTTGCCGATTTTGCGCAGCGGAATCCGACGAAGGGTTTTGCGGCGTCAGGCGGATGACTGTCGCGATATTCGACCCAGAGATTCAGCGGAGCGCCGCCCCAACTTCCGCCGCGTATGACTCTTCTTGTGGTCACGCTGAGGAAATCAAATCCTTTCGCGAAGAGATTCCCGCCTGCAATTGGATTCACGGCGGGCTTTGAGGAATACGGAGCCCACTCGTCAGCGGTGAATTGCCAGACGTTGCCGGCCATGTCGTAGAGGCCGAACGCGTTCGGCGGATAGCTCGCGACCGGTGTGGTGGTGCCGAAGCCGCTGGCCGAGTAATTCGCGTGCGATGCATCCGCCGCGGCATCGCCCCAGGGAAAAATGGGATTTCCGCCGCCCCTTGCGGCGCGCTCCCATTCCGCTTCGGTGGGCAGGCGCTTACCCTGCCATCGGCAATACGCGACTGCGTCGTACCACGTGACGTTTGTAACCGGATGATTTTCGAATCCTTTGGGTACGCGGTCGTCCACCCAGTGCGCGAGATTTTTGCGGTCGCCGTAGCGGGAGCGCGGATCGATTTCGGTCCACGGGGGACCGAGCCGGGCGAGCGTGTCTGAAGGTTCCTCGTTGGCGAATCGCCGGGTAAATTCGAAAAATTCAGAGTTGGTAACGAGCGTGCGATCCAGGAAGAATGGACTCAAGTTGACGGAGTGTTTCGGAACAGAGACGTCAAAGAGTTCGCCCTTGCTTATTCCGAATAGTTGTTCGTAGCGCGGAATTTCGGATGAATCGATTCCGATTGTAATTTTAGCGCCGGGAATGAGGATCATATTCGAAGCGTCGGCGGTGCGAGAGGCGAGATCGCCGGTAGAGCGAGGCTCAGCAATATCAGAGGGCAAATTTTGGGCAAATGTGATTGGAACAGCCGTGAACAGCAGGCACGAAGAAATGGCGAGCGCTGCGCGAATCATCGAACACACCTGCTGGAGCCGTCTTTCGACACTGCGATGTTGGACGTGATTTGCGGGCTGCGGTTAGGATCAGGCGGCGGCTTGGATGAATTCGTAACGGTCGATTTTTGCGGCGATGCCGATGCGACCGTTGTCGGTGGATTCGACGCGCACAACCTGGCCCTGGCAGCGTATGTTCACGCCACCGGATTGCGTGACCTGTTCGGGAAGCGTGATGACGAATTCAATGCTGCTACCGAGGTCAAATTTCGCTTCGGCTAGAAAATAGAGGCCGCGATAGCTGACGTCTCGCGTTTGCGCTTTGAGTTCAATGCCGCGGGATTCGTGAGGAAACACCCGGAGAGGAAGGGTCATTGTGAAGCGCCGAGCTTCGCGGCGTTCTGAACCGTCTCCCATTTGTCCTCTCTCGTTTGGCACAACAAGAACTGAAAAAACGCTAACACCCGCCAAATCAAACTGCAATCCGAAAAACCATGAATTACGTCCTAGTACGAGTTCTAGCAGTTTTGGTATCGGCTTTGGCTGCAGCGGTGTATAGTCCAGCATACCCGGCTCGTTCCTCACATGGCATCCATGCAGAATCGTCAGCATGCCCGGGTACGTCTGCGCCTTCCTGTAAGGCTACGGTGGGTTGCCCCACTGGGCCAACAATCTGAAGTATGTGAAACACGGAATGTTTCGAAGGGCGGGCTGCTGGTTGCGTGCAAAGAGCAACCGCCC
>Ga0075426_10001168_pt1 | contig 18459 bp, 23 predicted proteins | sample SoiMethybrSBSTD5_FD_75304 | JGI IMG/M metagenome (GOLD analysis project Ga0075426, IMG submission 75304) | Bulk soil microbial communities from a Populus tree surrounding site in Tennessee, USA - Soil MetaG P. TD hybrid SBSTD5 | ecosystem: Environmental > Terrestrial > Soil > Tree plantation...
TTGTTCATTGCCATGATCGCCTGCATGACTCTGCTTGTTTTTTTCGGCGTCGCGATTTTTTGCATAGGTTTCACCTGCCGGCTTGATCGATCTAAGAGACTGCCCGCCGCACCAGCGCTTCGAGCTTCTCCAAACTCTGCGTCCAGCCGGCTTCCATTCCTTGCAGATAAGCGGCGGCGTAATCGACCGCGGCAACGCCGCGGGTTTGCAACGTCAATTTCGTCTTGCCGCCCTCTTCGTCGAAGGTGACCGTGGTCAGTCCCTCGATGATGTGACGGCCGTCCTTGTCCACCGCGATGTTGGTGAAGACGAGGCGCGAAGGGGGAACGACCTCGCGGAAGACTCCTTTCATCGGATATTCGGCGCCGTTCGGCGCCCGCATGACGATGCGAAGCGCCCCGCCCGGTTTGGGATCTACTTCGCAGACCGGATTGGTGAAGCCCTTTGGGCCCCACCATTGCGCCAATAGGTTTGCATCCGTCCACGCCTTGAACACGCGCTCGCGCGGCGCGTCGAAGACGCGGATGATGACCAATTCGCGCTCCGCGAAGGGCGAAGCTTTAGCGCTTTCTTTGGCGGTCATCGACAATTTCCATTTTGGTTTGTTTGGAACAGACGGCGACGTCGAACGCCGCCGTCTTCGCATCGAGGTGAACGTTTTTCAGGTCGCCGCCTTTTCGCAGTTGACCATCCACGGCGTACCGAAGCGATCGACAACCATGCCGAACCGATGAGCCCAGAAAGTCTCCGCCATCGGCATCTGCACCGTTCCGCCTTCCGCCAATGTCTTGAAAATGCCTTCCGCTTCCGCCGGTTTTTCGAAGCCGAGATTGATGAAGAAACCTTTTGGCGCGTTATAGCGATCGGGCGGGGCATCGGAAGCCATCAACACCTTGTCGCCGACGCTCATGCGGGCATGCATGATTTTCTTGCGCATTTCCGGCGATACCTGGCTCTCCGCCGGCGAGCCCTCGGCGGTCATCATGGCGAGAATTTTTCCGCCCAGAACCTTCTCGTAGAATTTGAACGCGGCTTCGCATTGGCCATTGAAAAATAGATAGGTGTTCATCTGTTTCAGCTGCATTGCGCACTCTCCGTACGGGTGGTTGAAAAAAACGATTCCGTTGTGAATTTTGCTCACGCCTTCGCGAGATAAGCGGCGAGTTGATCCAACGTTCCGCCCCAGCCCTGCCGCATGTTGTCGTGGCTGGCGTCGAAGGTCTTCTGCTCCTCTGCCGTGGCGTTGTGCGGGGCCCAGCGGATCGTGAGCTTGGTCTTGCCGCCCGGCTCTTCCTCGAAGGTGAAGGTGGAGAGCATTTCGAGCGGCCAAGTCGGAGCCATCGGATGGCGCGAAATACCGCCGGCTTCATCGGAGAACGAATTGATGAAAACCATCCGCTCCGGCGCGGCGACCTCGCGGAAGACGAACTTGCCCCACATGGCAGAGCCGTCGGGCGCCTTCATGCCATAGTGATAGGTTCCGCCGGGACGCAGATCCATTTTCGAACTGATCACCGTGAACCCTTTCGGCCCCCACCAATGTTTCATGCGTTCGGGATCCGTGAATGCCTTCCACACGAGTTCGCGCGGCGCATCGAAGACGCGGGCGATGACGAAATCCCTTTCCGCGGCGTTCGAACTGCCTTTGACTGCGGTTTTTGCGGCCACGTTTGTCTCCTTCGTTTTTTGCAGGGCGTCGGTTTCGGCAACGTGTCGATGGCGCGCTAGGCGTCGACCAGGTTCTTGAACCCGCCATAGATCATGCGCTTGCCGTCGAAGGGCAACGCCTTCGGATCCATCATCTTGGCGAGCCGCGGATCCTTCATCACCTTCGCGTTGACGCGATCGCGATGCTCGCGCGACTTGAACACGATCCACGAAAAAACCACCGTCTCGCCCGGCTTGCGCTTGACGCTGCGCGGAAACGAGGTCCGCTTTCCCACCTTGACGTCATCGGCGACGAATTCGCGGAACTCGATCGCGCCGTGATCGCGCCAAACCTTGCCCGCCTTCTGCGCCATGCGGCGGTAGGCCGGCAGGCTCTTCTTCGGGACGGGCACGACAAATCCATCGACGTATTGCATGTGAACGCTCCTTCGGTTTTGTCTTCAATCATGCTTGGCCGCTTTACGGTCGTATACGTTCGCCGATTTTCTAGGCGCTCGTGTGACAGCAGGCGCCGGCCGGCGCCGCTTCGTATTCATCGCATGCTGCATGTCGGATCTTCTCTTGACTCAATTGCACCTTCAGGCGCGGCGCGGCAGCGGCGTCATCCAGCCGACGCCGGCCCCGCCCGGCTGCATCAGGATCGCAATGCGACCCACGTCCGGCACGTCGAAGATCGGCTTCATCAGCTTGGCGCCCGCCTTGATCGCCTTTGCGACACGGGCATCGACGTCGTCGACCGCGAGGTACGACATCCAGCTCTCCGGCACGCCGTCATAGCCGGGCGCATTGAGCGAGAAGATTCCCGCGACTGATTTTCCGTCCAACGTCGCGACCCAATAGGTGCCGCCGTCGGCCATCGGCATCGCCTGGAAGCTCCAGCCGATGGTGCTTTGGTAGAAGCGCTTGGCGCCCTCGACGTCGCGCGTCATCAACTCGTTCCAGCAAAAGGTGCCGTGCGACTGCAATTTTTTCGCAGCCTCCTGCGTCCGTTGCTTTGTTGCCGTTTGTGCCATGACTTCCTCCTCCTACGGTTACGCGAGATAGCGTTCGAGCTTGTCGAGCGTTCCGGTCCAGCCGCGCTTGTGCCCGTCGCGGGCGGCCTCATCAAAGAATTGCTCGTGCGTGAGCGTGAGCATCGCGCCCTCGCCCTCGCTCTTGATTAGAACCGTTACGAGCGATTCCCGTTCCGGCGTGGTGTGCCAAGCCCAGGTGAAGACGAGTTTTTCGTTCGGCACCACTTCACGATAGACGCCGCCGACCTCGTGATGCTCGCCGTCCTCGGTCTTGAAGCTGACGCGGAAGCGCCCGCCGACGCGCACGTCCATCTCCGCGCGCACCGAACCCGGCACCGTCTGCGATGGCCCGAACCAATGCGCTAATTTTTCCGGCTCGGTCCAGGCGCCGTAGACTTTTTCCGGCGGCGCATGGAGACGACGTTTGAGGGTGAGGCTTGGCTTGACCTCGGCGCGTGGGCTTGGGCTGGCGGGCATGAATCTTTCTCCACAAAGGCAGCAAGGCGATCGAGCTGTTCGGACCAGAAGCGCTGGTAGCGGGTGAGCCAGTTCATGGCGTTTTCCATCGGCGCCGCCTTGAGCCGGCAGCTCACGGTGCGCCCGGTCTTGCTTCGCGTGATCAGGCCGGCGTCCGACAATACGTCGAGATGCTTCATCACCGCCGGCAGCGACATCGAAAACGGCCGCGCCAACTCGCTGACCGAAAAGCTCTGCCGCTCGCTGAGACGCGCGACAAGCGCGCGCCGGGTCGAGTCGGAAAGCGCCGCAAAGGTGCGGTCGAGGGTCGCCTGTTGATACTTAACCATTTGGTTTAGTATTAAGCCATCGCTGCGAACCTGTCAAGGCGCCGATTTTTCGGCCGGCACAAATTGTTAACCGGCGGCGGCGATCCTCCGGCTCGCTGGAGTACGCGTCATGGATACCGGCTCTCTCGTCTCGGCTATTCTCGCCGCCCGCATTGGGCAGATGCAGCTTGCTGCTGCCGCCAAAATCGCAAAGATGCAGGCCGACAGCGGCAACGCGGTCGCAAAACTCGTCGCTGCCGCCGATCAAAATACGCAAACGATTTCGGCGGCGGCCGAAGGCCTCGGCCGCGCTGTCGACATAAGCGCCTGAACTATCGCGTGAGTGCCGCCTGTACGAGCGCGATGGCTTCCTCGCTCGACCATTCGGCGGGGCCGGCGAGGTAGCCGATCTCGCAGCCGGCGCGGTCGACCAGGATCGAGGTCGGCAATCCAACCGCACGGCCGACGCGCTTCAACTCCTGGAACACGTTCGTGCTCGGATCGTCGTAATAGGCAAGATTCTTGGTTCCGGCCTCGGCCAGGAAACGGCGCGCCTTCGCCGGATCGCCGGTGTCGATGTTGACCGCGACGACCACAAAGTCTTTCCCGTTCATCCGCCCCTGCAGCCGGTCGAGCGCCGGCACCTCCTTGCGGCACGGCACGCACCAGGTCGCCCACAAATTGAGGAGAACCTCGCGCCCGCGAAAGTCGGCAAGCCGGACGGGCTTTCCCGCGCCGTCCCGGAAGGAAAGATCGGGCACGCGGCGAGGGATTTCCGACAGCGTTAACGCCGCGATTTCCCCCTGTACGAGCGGCCGAAGTCGCCGCGCCGCCTCGACCGCGCCCTCGCAACCCGCGTCCGCCTGCACGGGCGTTCCATTGCGTTGCAGGCCGCCAATCCCGTATACCGCCGCGAGCCCGGCGCCCGCGCCGAGCAGCGCGGCGGCAAGAACGGGCCGCCACAGGCGCGGCTTCGGGACTTTGGATCGGGGCTTTTTCATCGCGTCGGTTCTCGGTCAAGGAACAAGGTCATGGCTAACCGGATGTGGGGCGGCCGCTTCGGCGAGAGGCCCGACGAAATCCTCGAGGAGATCAACGCCTCGATCGATTTCGATCGCGCGCTCTATGCCCAGGACATCGCCGGCTCCAAAGCCCACGTCTCGATGCTGGCGAAGCAAGGCATCATCGGCGCGGAAGATGCAGACAAGATCGCGCGCGGTCTAGACACGATTTTGTCAGAGATCGAGAGCGGAAAATTCAAGTTCACGCGCGCGCTTGAGGACATCCACACCCATGTCGAGGCCCGCCTCGCCGAATTGGTCGGGCAGGCCTCCGGCCGCCTGCACACCGCGCGCTCGCGCAACGACCAAGTCGCGACCGATACCAAGCTCTATGTCCGTGACGCCATCGACCGGCTCGACGCGGCACTCGCCGGCTTGCAGCGCGCGCTTGCCGAAAAGGCGCTTCTCCACGCCGCGACGGTGATGCCGGGTTTCACCCATTTGCAGACGGCGCAGCCGGTGACCTTCGGGCACCATCTGCTCGCCTATGTGGAGATGCTCGCGCGCGACCGCGGCCGGCTCGCCGACGCGCGCAAGCGGCTGAATGAATCGCCGCTCGGCGCGGCGGCGCTCGCCGGCACCTCGTTTCCGATCGACCGCGACCTGACCGCGAAAGCGCTCGGCTTCGACCGGCCGGCGGCCAACTCGCTCGACGCCGTTTCCGACCGCGATTTCGCCCTCGAGACATTGGCGGCCGCGGCGATCGCGGCCGTGCACCTGTCGCGCTTCGCGGAAGAGATCGTGATCTGGGCCTCGCCTTCGTTCGGGCTGGTGAAATTGTCCGATCGCTTCACCACCGGCTCCTCGATCATGCCGCAGAAGCGCAATCCCGATGCCGCCGAACTCGTGCGCGCCAAGCCCGGCCGCATCATCGGCGCGCTCGTGCAACTGCTCGTCGTGATGAAGGGCCTGCCGCTCGCCTATGCGAAAGACATGCAGGAAGACAAGGAAGGCGTCTTCGACGCGCTTTCGACGCTCGCGCTCATGATCGCGGTGACCGAGGGGCTGGTGCGCGACCTCGAGCCCGACGAAAAGCGAATGAAGGCCGCCGCCGGCGAAGGCTACTCGACGGCGACCGATCTCGCCGATTTTCTCGTGCAGAAGCTCGCCCTGCCGTTCCGCGAAGCGCACGAAATCACCGGCAAGATCGTCTCCCATGCCGCAGCGAATGAAAAACCTCTGCATCGCCTGTCGCTTGCCGACATGCAGGGTATCGACAAGCGCATCCCGCAAGACGCGCTTTCCGTGCTTTCGGTGGCGCGTTCGGTCGCGAGCCGAACCAGCTATGGCGGCACCGCGCCTAAAAACGTGCGCGCGGCCGCGCGTAAATGGCTGAAACGGCTGGGTCAGTAATACGAGGGCGGGCTTGCCTGCCCTCGCCATGCCACAAGTTTTCGTGATATTAGCCGCTTGATCGGGGATCAAAAGTGACGCGCTTTCAGGCCTTGTTCCGCCGTCTGCTTTCGACCGCCGCGCTCGCGGCGGCGCTTTTCGTTGCCGGCTGCGGCATCAAAGGCCCGCTCGAGCTACCGGAAGGCGCGAACACATCCGCCAATGAAGGCAAGGGACGTTTCGTATCCTCGCCGAAGGCAGCGCTGCCGGGCTACTACGAGACCTCGAAAAAAGAGAAGAAAGCACAAGGGCAGCTCGGCAATCCGGTGAAGCCCGACGAACCCTTCGTTCTCGATCCATTACTCAACTGAAAAATGCACCATTTCGCTTATCGTGACGGCGTTCTCTTTGCCGAGGGCGTCGATCTTCCCGCGCTCGCGGAACGCGTCGGCACGCCGTTTTATTGCTATTCGAGCGCCACCCTCGAGCGCCACTACAAGGTGTTCGCCGACGCCTTCGCCGACGTGCCTTCGCTCGTCTGCTACGCGCTGAAGGCGAATTCCAACCAGGCGGTGATCGCCACGCTCGCGCGCCTCGGCGCCGGCGCCGACATCGTTTCGGGCGGCGAATTGAAGCGCGCGCTGGCGGCCGGCGTGCCCGCCGGCAAGATCGTGTTCTCCGGCGTCGGCAAGACCAAGGAAGAAATCGCGGCAGGTCTCGCCGCGGGAATCTATTGCTTCAACGTCGAGAGCGAGCCGGAACTTCAGGCGCTGGCGGGTATCGCGAGCGAGATGAAGCGCACGGCGCCGGTTTCGGTGCGGGTCAACCCCGACGTCGACGCCAAGACCCACGCCAAGATTTCGACCGGCAAGGCCGAGAACAAGTTCGGCGTGCCGCTCGCACGCGCGCGCGAATTTTGCGCGAACGCCGCCGGAATGCCGGCCATCCGTCTCGTCGGCGTTGACATGCACATCGGCAGTCAGATCACGGAACTCGCGCCGTTCGAGCGCGCGGCCGCACTCCTCGTCGGGCTCGCGCGCGACTTGATGAAGGAGGGCCACCGGCTCGAGCATATCGATTTCGGCGGCGGCCTCGGGATTCCGTATCAATCGGACAATGAGCCGCCGCCGTTGCCCGCCGACTACGCCGCCATGGTCAAGCGCCATGCCAAGGGGCTCGGTCTTAGACTCGTCTTCGAGATCGGGCGCATGATCGCCGGCAATGCCGGCGTCTTGATCACGCGCGTCATCTACGTGAAGCACGGCTTGGAGAAAACCTTCATCGTCGTCGACGCCGCCATGAACGATCTGGTGCGGCCGACGCTGTACGAGGCCTATCACGAGATCCGCCCCGTTCGGGTGCCGCGCCCGGGCACGCAATGGATCGTCGCCGACGTGGTCGGACCGGTGTGCGAGTCGGGCGACTATCTCGCGCTCGACCGCAAGCTGCCCGCCGTCGCCGAGGGCGATCTGCTCGCGATCATGACCGCCGGCGCTTACGGCGCGGTGCATTCGGGGACCTACAATACCCGCGCGCTGGTGCCCGAGGTGTTGGTGCGGGAGGCCGAATCCGCCGTGGTCCGCCCGCGAATCGGCGCCGATGCCATCATCGCCCTCGATCGAATGCCACCTTGGTTGAAGGGTTAAGCGGCTGAAAAGCCCGAAGATTCGACCGCGACGGAACTTTTGCCCTTAGCGGGCCATGTTACACTGACACGCTGGTTCGCTGGAGGATCCGCATTTGAGCGCGGCGCCTGAATCGAACGAACGGCCCGACGTGCCGCGCAGCGCCGTGGAGGAAGCGCGGCGCCAGCTCACGCGGGCGCTTTCGTGGACGCGGCATGCGCTCCTGTGGGAGAAACTCTGGCCGCGCATCGCTTCCGCCTTCGCCGTCTTCGGCGTCTTTCTCGCCGTCTCCTGGCTCGGCGCGTGGATCGCCCTTCCGCCGCTGGCGCGTGTTGCCGGCGTCCTTCTCTTCGCCCTCCTCTTGATCGCAAGCCTGTCGCCGCTGGCCTGGCTGCGGCTGCCGCGGCGCGCCGAGGCGCTCGCCCGGCTCGATCTCACCAGCGGAATCGATCACCGCCCGGCAACAGCGCTCGCCGACCGGCTTGCGCCACCGGCGAACGATCCGGTCATGGAGGCGCTATGGCGCGCCCACCGCGCGCATGAGGCGGAACGGGCGAAAAACCTGCGCGCCGGATTGCCCCGCCCGCGCCTTGCCTGGCGCGATCCCTACGCAATCCGCGCGTTGGTGCTGCTCGCGGCGGTCGCTTCCTTTTTTCTCGCCGACGGCGAGCAAGTGCGCCGGATCGCGGCCGCCTTCGATTGGAGCGGCGCCATCTATCCGCGGCTCTACCGCGTCGACGCCTGGGTCACGCCGCCCGCCTACACCGGCCGCGCGCCGATCCTGTTGCCCGGCATTCGCCACGACGAACCGGCGCCGGGCGAAACCGCGGCGGTTCTCGTGCCGGCGGGCAGCGAGCTCGTCGTGCGGGCAACCGGATTGTCGAGCCTCGATCTCGCCCTTTCCGGCGGTCTCGCCGAACAGGCAAAAGATACGCCCGCGCGCACCGCGGAAGGCGGCGTCGAGCGGCGCTTTCTCGTCACCGACAGCGGCACATTGACCGTGCGCGGGCTGCCGGCGGGCAACGCGCTGTGGGGCTTCAAGGCGGTGCCCGACCATCCGCCGACCATCGCCCACATCAAGGACCCGCAGATCGTCGGTCAGGCCGGATTATCCCTCAACTATCGGGTCGAGGACGATTACGGCGTCATTTCCGCCGAAGCGCGCTTTGCCCGCACGCCGAGCACGGCCGCCGCCGGCGCGCGCGCGCCGCGTCCGCTTGTATCGCCGCCGGATTTTTCACTGCTGTTGCCGCAAGCGCGCACCCGCGCGGGAACCGGTCAGACCACCCGCGACCTGACCGAGCATCCCTGGGCGGGCGTCAGCGTGATATTGACGCTCGTCGCGCGCGACGAAGGCGGCAACGAAGGCATGAGCGAGGCGCGCGAGATCCGCCTGCCCGAACGGCCGTTCAGCAAGCTCCTTGCCCGCGCGCTGATCGAGCAGCGCCGCAACCTCGCGCTCGACGCCAACGCCCGCGAGAGTGTCGAGCAGGCGCTGCGCGCGCTGATGATCGCGCCCGAGCAATTCACGCCGGAAGCCGCGATCTATCTCGGCCTGCGCACGGCGCTGGCGCGGCTCAAGCTCGCGAAAAGCGACGACGATCTTCGCTCCGTCGTTGACTATCTGTGGGAAGTCGCCGTGCTCATCGAGGACGGCACCATGTCCGACGCCGAGCGCGAACTGCGCGCAGCGGAAGACGCGTTGCGCCAGGCGCTCGAGCGCGGCGCCAGCGACGATGAAATCCGCCGCCTGACCGACAAGATGCGCGAGGTGCTCGACCGCTTTATGCGCGCGCTCGCCGAACAGCTCCGCCGCGACGGCACGACCGACGATCGGCCGCTCGATCGCAACGCCCGCATCGTCCGGCCGCAGGATCTCAAGAACATGCTCGACCGCATCGAGAACCTTGCGCGCAACGGCTCGCGCGACGCCGCCCGGCGTCTGCTCGACGAGATGCAGGCGATGCTCGACGGCTTGAGCCGCGGCAAGCAGGCGCGCTCCGATCCCGCCGATCAGGGAATGGGCCAGCTCGACGAACTCGGCCGCATGATCCAGGAGCAGCAGCGCCTGCGCGATAAAACCTTCCGCCAGGGGCGCGAGGGCCGGGCCGAGCGGCGCAACCGTCCGCCGGACGCCGAGCCCAGCGATCGCGAGCGCCGCGCCTACAACGACCTCCAGCAAAATCAGGAGGGCTTGCGGCAGCGGCTCGAACAAATGCTCGAGCAATTGCGGCGTGACCGTCAGAACGGCGACGGCAGCGAAGAGGACGGTCCCGGTAAGGACGCCGGCGAGGCGCTGGGGCAGGCCGGCCAAGCCATGCGCGACGCCGAAGGCGCGCTGCAGGGCGGCGACGCCGAAGGCGCGGTCGAACAGCAAGGCCGCGCCTTGCAGAATCTGCGCAAGGGCGCGCAAAGCCTGGCCGAAGCGATGCAGGGCGGGATGGGCGACGGCATGGGCGAGCCGATGGGCGACGAGCCGAGTTCGGCGGAACGCACCGACCCGTTGGGCCGCCCGGTGCGCTCGCGCGAATACGGCGATGATTTCACCGTCAAGGTGCCGGGCGAGATCGACGTGCAGCGGGCGCGGCGCGTGCTCGAGGAATTGCGCCGCCGGCTCGGCGATCCGAACCGGCCGCGGCTCGAACTCGATTACCTGGAGCGGCTGTTGAAGGACTTTTTCTGACGCGCAGAGCATGATCCCCGAAAAGTGGGAACCGGTTTTCGGAAAGGATCATGCTCGAGTTTCAGGCATGATCCCCGAAAAGTGGGAACCGGTTTTCGGAAAGGATCATGCTCGAGTTTCAGGCATGATCCCCGAAAAATGAGAACCGGTTTAAGGATCGTGCTCGGGTTTAGTGACGCGCAAGCGTCTTTTTGACGATGTTGCGCATTTCCGAAATCGAGAATGGTTTTTGCACGACCTCGCGGACGAGCGCGTCGAGGCCGAGCGCCCGCTCGCGCTGGTCGGCATAACCCGTCATCAGCACGACCTTGAGATTGCGGTGGTCGCGCACGGCGGCGAGCGCGAGCGCGATCCCGTCCATTACCGGCATCTGGATGTCGGTGACGAGCAGATCGAAATGGCCGCCGACGGAAATCTGTTCGAGCGCCGCCGCGCCGTTCGGCGCCGTGGCGACTTCATGACCGTCTTGGGCGAGCGCGCGCGCGAGCAATTCTCGAATGGGCGCTTCGTCTTCCGCGATCATGATGCGTGCCAAGAGAATCTCCGTCGGCGACAGCCGCTAGCGGCTGTTGGTGAGGTCGCTGCGCGTGAGAAACCGAACGAGCACCTCGTGGCCTTCGGACGGCGGCGAGGCAAGCCGGCTGCGAAACGGAACTTTCTCGTCTTCCGACAAGGTCGAGCGCGGCAACAGGGCCGTCCAGGAATAGAGTTCCTGCCCACTGGCGCCGAGCACCGCGAGGCGGACGCGCGGCACTTCGACCGCGTGTTTCGCGACGTTTACGACTTCGCCTTCGATCACGAGCACGGCGATCCCGTCCTGGGTCTCGCTGCTGGTGCGGACTTCGCGGAATTCGAGACCGCGCAAATTCACCGGTAGGCCGGCGGCGGCGTAGACTCCCGCGAGATCGGGGATCGCGCGCACGACGCTCGCGCGCGCGGCGATCGCCGCGACGACGAGCGCGCCGGCCGCAGCAAGGATGGCGACGCCCAGGCCCTTACGGGAGGATTTGCGCGGTGCCGCCCGGGGCGGCAGCGCTCTGCGCGCCGGTTTGCGCTCGACTTCCGCGGCCTCCCCGGCCTGTTCGGGCGGTGCCGGCCTCATATCGGGAAAGATATCCGGCACGAGCGACGGCGCCGCTTCGCTTTCCGCGAGCGGCTCGCGCCAAAAGACGGGATCGTTGGCGGGGACGAGCGAGCTCGTCGAAGCGGCCTCGCTGGCCGGCGCCTCCGCCATCGCCGGCTCGCGTTCTATGCCCTCGGGCATGGCGAACCAGCTGGCGTGGCAGCGCGCGCAGCGTACCGTTCGCCCGGCCGGCCCCAGCACATCGGGCTTGACCCGGAACGATGTTTCGCAAGAGGGACAAGTAAGCAGCATAAGGACTATCCGCTCGGAAACCCGATTGTGAAGCGCGAGCGTTAATGATTCGGAAACCGTACCTCGATGCGGGTGCGTGGGAGCCAATGCCCGCTTCCCGGTCCGTCCACTTTCCGCCGGCTGGGCTGCCGCTCGCCTTCGCAAATGGCTAGATGAGGCTGACAGGCGATTCGCTGGAGACCCCTTTGGTCCGATTCGAAAATGTCGGGCTGCGCTACGGCACCGGGCCTGAGGTCCTGAAGGACCTCACTTTTTCCATCGCGCCGCATTCCTTTCAGTTTCTGACCGGCCCTTCCGGCGCCGGCAAGACGAGCCTGTTGCGGCTCCTGTTTCTCTCGCTCCGTCCGACGCGCGGCCTGATCACCCTGTTCCATTGCGACGCGACGCGCCTGCGGCGAAGCGAAGTCTCGGCGCTGCGGCGGCGCATCGGCATCGTGTTTCAGGACTTCCGCCTGCTCGATCATCTGACGACCTATGAAAATGTCGCGCTCCCCCTGCGCGTGGCGGAGCGGGACGAGGCGAGCTACCGCTCCGAAGTCGTCGAGCTTCTGCAATGGGTGGGGCTCGGCGAGCGCCTGCATGCCCTGCCGCCGGTGCTTTCGGGCGGCGAAAAACAACGCGCCGCGATCGCCCGCGCCTTGATCAGCCGTCCCGAATTGCTGCTCGCCGACGAGCCGACGGGCAATGTCGATCCGGCGCTGGCACGGCGGCTCTTACGCCTTCTGGTCGAACTCAAAAAATCGGGCACGTCGGTGCTAATCGCCACCCACGATGTCGCCCTGATGGACCAATACGATGCGCCGCGACTCGTGCTCGACGAGGGGCGACTTTATTCCGGCCACTCAGGGGACTCGCAAGCTTGAACGATCCACAACTCGCCGCCGAAGCCAGGTCGCCGCGCGATTACGGCGAGCCGATGGTGGCGCACGTCAATCCGATTCTGCCGGACGACACGGTGACCGGCCGTTCGCTGCTCGCGGTCGTCGCGATCATGAGCTTCCTCGCCGCCTTGACGGTCGGCGCCGTCGAGATCGTGCACGTCGCCGCGGCAGAGTGGCGCGCGGATGTGGCGCGTGAAGCGACCATTCAAGTGCGCCCGCTGCCGGGGCGCGATCTCGATGCGGACGTCCGCAAGGCGGCGGAAATCGCCAAGGCCGCGGCCGGCGTTGTCGATGCCCGCGCCTTCACCAAGGAGGAAACCGAGCGTCTGTTGGAGCCTTGGCTCGGCGCCGGCACCGACCTCGGCGCGCTGCCCGTTCCGCGCCTCGTGCAGCTGAAGGTCAAGACGGGTGCCGCGCCGGACTTCGGCCAGCTTCGCCGTGCGCTTGCGGAAGGCGTGCCGAACGCGACGCTCGACGATCATCGCGGCTTCGCCTCGCAGCTCGCCACGATCTCCAACGCGGTCACGCTGACGGGTCTTGCCATTCTCGCGCTCGTGCTTGCCGCCATCGTGCTCTCGGTCGCCTTCGCCACGCGCGGCGCCGTGGCCGCCAATCGAGCCGTCGTCGAGGTCCTGCATTTCGTCGGCGCCCGCGACTCCTTCGTGGCGCGCATCTTCGCGCGCCATTTTCTCGCGGTCGGATTGCAAGGCGGTTTAATCGGCGGCGCCGTGGCCGCGGCACTTTTTGGGCTCGCGCGCCTGCTTGCGAATGTGCTCGGCACGCTCCCGGGCGGCGGCAATGCGGCCTCCTTCCTCGGCCATTTTGCGCTGAATGCGCGGGGCTTTTTGTGGATTGCCTCCGTCGCCGCCGCTATGGCGTTCATCACCGCGCTCTCATCCCGCATCACCGTACACCGCACGCTCCGCGCCATCGATTGAGGCCGGGACAACCGCCGCTTATGAGGTCGCCTACCCGCCGCAATCCGCGATACCATCGGCCGGGGAAACGCCATGACGAGCCCGGGACACGATCGGGATTCGCCGCATGAATGAAGCCGGGTCCCGGCCCGCCAGCCAGGGGGGCTTGCGCATCGTCACTTCCTTCATGGGAATGGTGGCGCTCGCGATCATTGTCTTTTTCGGCGGCTTCGTCCTGTTCGTGAGCACGATTCCGCGCGAGGAGGAGGAGTTTCATCGCTCCGCCGACGGCATCGTCGCGCTGACCGGCGGCGCTTCGCGCATTACCGATGCGGTCGAATTACTGGCCGCCGGCCGCGGCCAGCGGCTCCTGATTTCGGGCGTCAACCCCTCGACGACGCCGGGCGAGTTGATCCGTCTCACCCCCGAACTCGAAAAACTGTTCGCCTGCTGCGTCGATCTCGGTCATCAGGCCCTGAACACCACCGGCAACGCGATGGAAATCGCGCAGTGGACGCGCGAGCATCAATTTCACTCGATCGTCGTCGTCACTTCCGCTTGGCACATGCCGCGCGCGCTGGTCGAGCTCGATCGCGAGCTTGGCGGCATCGAGCTCATTCCCCACGCGGTGGTGAGCGACCGCATGCGCGACGAGCCCTGGTGGTGGACGAACCCGCAGACCGTCCGCTTTCTCTTGGTCGAATACGTGAAATACCTCGCGACGCTCGCCCGCGTCCGCCTCGACACGTTCGAGCAAGGCGCGGGCCCGAAGAATGCCGCGCGCGACGCGCGGTCCTGAGCGCCGGCGGGCGCCGTGTTCTTCCGCGCGATCACATTCACGCTTCTGTTCTATCTCAACACGATCGCGCATGTGGTGTTAGCGCTGCCCGCGCTCGTTATGCCGGGCCGCCAGGCGCTGTGGGGCGCGGTTCGCTCCTGGATCGCGGTCAATCAATGGCTGTTGCGCGCTTGCTGCGGCATCACCCACGAGATTCGATTTCGCAGCCGCGTACCGTCCGGGCCGCTGCTTGTCGCCGCCAAGCATCAATCGACCTGGGAAATCTTCTCGCTGCTCTCGCTATTCGAAGACCCGGTCTTCATCCTCAAGCGCGAGGTGATGTGGCTGCCGTTCTTCAATCTCTATTGCCTAAAGGGCGGCATGATTCCGGTCGAACGCGGAGCGCGATCGCTCGCACTCGCCAACATGCTCAAACATGCGCGCGCGCGGATCGCACAGCGGCGGCAAATCATAATTTTTCCCGAGGGAACGCGGAAAGCGCCCGGCGCCGAGCCCAGTTACAAGTACGGCGTCGTCCAGCTTTATGCCGAACTTGACGTGCCCTGCCTGCCGGTCGCGCTCAATTCCGGCCTCTATTGGCCGCGGCGCTCCTTGCGGTTCCGGCCCGGCACGATCCGCGCCGAAGTGCTGGAGCCGATCCCACCCGGGCTTTCGGCGGAGGTTTTTCTTCAGCAGCTGAAAGATTCGATCGAGACGGCGACCAATCGCTTGTTGGCGGAAGGCGAGAGGGAACGCGCGGGATTCGGCGGCGTTTCAAAACCGGGGAGTTGACAAATCCATGCTTTGTTCTAGCTTTGTTCTCATGCACCCGATCATGATTCGCTCCAAAGCCGGCGACGCCGGCCCCTTCTCCGCCCCGAGCCATCCTGCGCTCGCGCGCCGCTTTCATTTCTGGCACGGCGCCTCCGGCCATCGTTACGCCTGCAGCGTCTTCGCGCCGGAAGGGATACCGGCATTCGATTGCTTCGTCGCCTTGTTCGTTCGGCGCGAGGAGGACAAGCGTAGTGTGATCGCGGTCGACGTCGCGCTCGATCCGCGCCCATTGCCGATAGGCTTCGACGAGGTGCATCTGCATCTCGCCGGCGACGACGAAGCGCTCGCTTCCGCCTATCGCGATCTATCGGCCCTCGCCGGTCCGCCGCGCGAAGTCGGCACCTTCAGCGACTTGCCGGTCTACGCCATCGGCAAGGGCCTCGAGCCGCGCGGGCGCGTGAAGCTGCGGCCGGTCGCGCTCTACAGGCGCGCCGCCAGCCACTCCAACGTGGCGTCGCGGATGCCGAGCGCCTCCAGCTCCTTTACCGTCGCCAGCACATAATCGCGGTTGACGCCCGAGCGTCCGTGACCCTGCCGCACGAGTTCGAGCTGTCGCTCGCGCGAGAGTGCGCCGGCATATTGTTCATGCGAGCGGTCGACGAGATAACATAGCGCCCCCACATCCGCTTTCGGCTCTTCGAGCAGAATGACCGGCCGCGTGGTCTCGCGATAGACCCTGGTGACCTGTTCGCGCTCGCGCAGATAAGCGATCGTCGCTTCCCGCCTTTTCGCCTCGACGCGAAACGCGATGCCGCGGCAGGAGCCGCCGTGATCGAGACCCAATACAAGCCCGGGCTTCTCCGGCGTGCCGCGATGAATATGGGAGAAGACGCAAAGTGCGCGGTGCGCGCCCAAGAGGCGCGCCGGCCGCCGCTCCAGATGATCGAAGCCCGGCCGCCACATCAGCGAGCCGTAACCGAACACCCATAGATCGGAAGCGGCGGACATCGCCATCGAGGCCTTCGTCAAGCGAGCGCTTTAATCGCTCGCATAGGGCCGCGGCAACCGCGTTTCCGGCTCGTGCGCCGAACGGCGGCGGCCGAAATCCGGCTCCGCCGTCTCCTGCCCGATTTCGATGATCGAGCGGCGAATCGCGCGCGTGCGCGTGAAGCGATCGAACAAAGTGCCGCCGTCGCCGGTGCGGATCGCGCGGGTGAGCGCGGCGAGGTCCTCGTTGAAGCGGCCGAGCATCTCCAAGACCGCCTCCTTGTTGTTGAGGAAGACGTCGCGCCACATGGTGGGGTCGGAGGCGGCGATGCGGGTGAAATCGCGAAAGCCGCCGGCCGAGAATTTGATCACCTCCGAGCGCGTTCCGGCCTCAAGATCGGCGGCGGTGCCGACGATATTGTAGGCGATCAGATGCGGCAGATGGCTCGTGATCGCCAGCACAAGGTCGTGGTGCGTGGCGTCCATGATCTCGACGTTGGCGCCGAGCCGCTGCCAGAACGTTTTCAGTTTCGCGACCGCTTTTTCGTTCGCGCCGGCGGGCGGCGTCAGGATGCACCAGCGGTTTTCGAAGAGTTCGGCGAAGCCCGCGTCCGGCCCGGAATATTCGGTGCCCGCCACCGGATGCGCCGGCACCAGATGCGCGTGCGCCGGAACATGCGGGGCCATGTCGCGCAGCACCGCGCCCTTGACGGAGCCGACGTCGGAAACGATGGTGCCGGGCGCAATCGCCGCGCCGATCTCGGCCGCGACCGCCCCGCAGGCGCCGACCGGAACGCAGACAATGATGCAATCGGCGCCCTGCGCCGCCTCGGTGTTGGTTTCGACCACCTGATCGGCGATGCCGAGTTCGCGCACGCGCCGGCGCGTCGCCGGCGAGCGCGCCGTCGCCACGATCGAGCGCGCCGTGCCGTGCGCCCGCGCCGCGCGCGCGATGGAGGAGCCGATCAGCCCCGCGCCGATCAGCGCCAGCCGCTCGAATATCGCGGGCGCCTTCTTAGGCACGGGCCGCCTCGCGGGCCATGAACTCGCCGAGTGCCGCAACGACGAGCCGGTTCGCCTCTTCGGTGCCGACGCTCATGCGCAGCGCGTTCGGCAGGTGATAGGCCCCGGTCTGCCGCAGCACGAGCCCGCGCTGCATCAGGAACGCATCGGCATCCTTCGCCGTTCTTCCGCGCTCCGGCGGGAAGTGGATGAGGACGAAATTCGCCGCGCTCGGCGTCACCTCCAACCCGAGCGCGCGGATGTTCTCCTCGAGCCAGGCGAGCCATCTCGTATTGTGCGCGACCGAGCGCTCGAGATGCGCGGGGTCGTTGAGCGAGGCGATGCCGGCCGCCATCGCCGGCGTGTTGACGTTGAACGGCCCGCGGATGCGGTTGACCGCGTCGACCACGGCAGCGGGCGCATACATCCAGCCGAGCCTAAGCGCCGCGAGACCGTAAATTTTGGAGAAGGTTCGCGTCATCACCGCGTTTTCGCTGGTCGCCACCAGCTCGATGCCCGACTCGTAGTCGTTGCGGCGGACGTATTCGGCATAGGCCGCGTCGATGACGAGGAGCACGCGGGCCGGCAATGCCGCGTGCAGCCGCCGCACTTCCGAGAACGGCACATACGTGCCGGTCGGGTTGTTCGGATTGGCAAGAAAGACGAGGCGCGTGCGCGCGCTCACCAGCTTCAGGATCGCATCGACATCGGCGGTGTAGTCTCGCTCCTCCGCCACGGCCGGCTTGCCGCCCGCGGCGAGTGTCGCGTTGCGATAGACGAGAAAGCCGTGCTTGGTGGAGATCGCCTCGTCGCCGGCGGCGAGATACGCCTGCGCCAGCAGATTCAACAGCTCGTCCGAACCCGTCCCGCACACGATGCGCGCAGGATCGAGCCCAAACGCCTTGCCGATTGCCTGCCGTAGCGCGGTCGAAGCGCCGTCGGGATAATGCGCGAGCAAATCGGCCGCCGCGCGATACGCCTCGACCGCCTTCGGGCTCGGGCCCAGCGGCGTTTCGTTCGACGACAGTTTGAAGACCTTCGCCGCGCCCGGCGCCTCGCTGCGGCCGGGCACGTAGGCGCTGATATCGAGAACGCCGCCGCGAGGGATCGGCCGTTTGGCGGTCGTCATGACGAGGCTCCGGACTCTTTCTGGCGGCCCGCGCGCTCAGCTGCGGACGAAACGGTATAGCGGGTCGCATGACCGCCGACGAGGGCAGTGCCGCGCACCGAGCCGCCCGCCGCCACCAGCGCGTCGGTGATTTCTTGCAGCTTCCGTCCCTGCGGCAGCGACAGCAAAAGCGCCGCACCGTCATAAGCGCCGTGCGGCACGGCGATCACCTCCGCGAGCGGCGAGATCGCGCGCGCCGCCGCCGCGCTCCAGCCGGCGACCGCGACGCTAAAGATCTCGACCTCGTGGATCGCGGCGTCCTCCGGCAGCGGCTTCGACACCACGAAAAGCGGCAGCGAGGCCGGATGATCGGGCCGCTCGACGAAAGGAAGCCGCGCGATGATCTTCGGCGCGGCGGCGGGCTCGAGCGCGCTCCACCAGGCGCCCGCACCCGCGAGCGCGGTGGCCGG
>Ga0075426_10001169_pt1 | contig 18457 bp, 13 predicted proteins | sample SoiMethybrSBSTD5_FD_75304 | JGI IMG/M metagenome (GOLD analysis project Ga0075426, IMG submission 75304) | Bulk soil microbial communities from a Populus tree surrounding site in Tennessee, USA - Soil MetaG P. TD hybrid SBSTD5 | ecosystem: Environmental > Terrestrial > Soil > Tree plantation...
CAGCGGAGGCGCATCGCCGGCGCGACGCTTTGCCTAACGGTGACGGCCATCGTCCTCGCCTCGGCGCGACGCCGCGTGCACCGCCCAACGTGACACCTCGATGATCTCGTCGAGCGGGATCGGCGCGGGGCCGCCGGAGCGGATGGCGCGGAGCCACGCCCGGAGCTCGTCCGCGTGTCCCTTGTCCTGCGTGCCGGCACCGACGCGCCAGGGGATCGCGCTTCCCCAATCCCGCAATCGGCGCCAGTTGTCGATGGACACCGTGCGCCCATCGAAGAAGCATTCGACCCGCTCCTTGGGGTAGGAGCGCGCACCAGACGCTATATAATGAATGGCGGAAACCGAACCTTCCCCGAAGCCCAGGGAGAGCGTGGCGATGTCGTTCACGGCGCGGCCGTCGCGCCCGTGTGCGGACGTCGTGTGCAGTGCGACGATGGGCCCGCCCGTGAGGGCACGCGCGAGGTCGATGAAGTGGCAGGCTTCGCCGACGACGCGGCCGCCGCCCTGCTCCTGGTCCTGGGTCCAATGGTCGCGCGGAATGGCGCCGGCGTTGACGGTGATCACGGTGGCGAGCGGGCCGCCGCGTCCGGCGAGCTTGCGTTGCAGCTCCACCGTGAGCGGTGCAAAGCGGCGGTTGAAGCCGACCATGAGCATGCGGTCCGACGCGCGCGCGGCATCGGCGACGCGGGCCACTTCCTCTTCGGTTAGGCCGAGCGGTTTTTCGACGAAGACGTGCTTGCCGGAGCGGAGCGCGCGGAGCGCGAGATCGGCGTGGGTGTCGTGTCGGGTGAGCACGAACACGGCGTCGATGTCGGGCGCGTCGAACACGGCATCGAGGTCGGTGGTGACGCGCTCGAATCCGAACTTCTGGGCGGCGATGGCAGCCGAGGTGCCGTTGCCGGAGGCGATCGTGTGGAGGCGGACGCCGTTCTCGCGGAGCGCGGGGAGCAGCGTGCGCACGGCGAAGTTCCCGGCGCCGATGACCGCCACCGACGTCGTGCCTAACGACTGGCCCGCTGAGGCCCGGGTGATGGTGCGCGGCGGCGGGGCCGACTCGCGGCGTTCCGGGTACGAGAGCACGACGCCGAGGCTTGGGCTGCCGCCGGCGACGACGTCGTAGGCATCGTGGACATCGTCGAAGGCGAAGCGGTGCGAGACGAGCGGCGACGGATCGAGGCGGCCATCGGCCATGAGCGCCAGGACGGCGTCGAAGTTGCGCTGCTCCGTCCAGCGAACGAATCCTAACGGATAGTCGACGCCCTGTTCTTCGTAGGTCGGGTCGTATCGCCCGGGGCCGTAGCTGCACGACACGGCGAAGGACAGCTCCTTCTTGTAGAAGTCGTCGCGGCGGAGCGCCAAGCCCGTGACGCCGACGAGCACGAGGCGGCCGCGCTGGCGAGCGAGTTGGGCGGCGTGGTGGATCGGCTCGTCGGAATCGGAGGCCAGCGTGAGCAGCACCGCGTCGGCGCCGGCGTCGTTGGTATGCGCGAGCACGCGGGCGACGGTGTCGCCTTCGGCGCCATCGATGGCGACGGCGCCCAACCGTTCGGCGAGCGCGAGGCGGCCGGCATCGCGGTCGATGCCTAACACTCGGCAGCCGTTGGCACGGAGCAGCTGCACCGTGAGCAGCCCGATGAGGCCGAGTCCGTAGACGACGACCGTCTCGCCTAACGTCGGTGCCGCGAGGCGGATGCCCTGCAGGCCGATGGCGGCGACCGGTGTGAAGGCGGCCTGCTCGAAGGTCACGCCTGGTGGGATTCGCGCGGCTAGCGTTCGCGCGACTCGGACATACTCGGCGTGCGCGCCGTTGGTCACGACGCGGTCGCCGGGCGAGAACCCGGACGCCGCGCCCGCATCGATGACGACGCCCGCGTTGCAATAGCCGAGTGGGATGGGCTGGTCGAGCTTCGCGCGGACGGCCGAGAGTGTGGTGGAGAGGCCGTCGGTGCGCACTTTGTCCAGCACCTGCTTGACTTTGTCGGGCTGGCGGCGTGCCTTCTCGAGCAGGCCCGCGCGCCCGAATTCGATCAGCATGCGCTCCGTTCCGGCGGAGATGACGCTCGCGCGCGATTCGACGACGATCGTGCGCGGCGACGCACCGGGAACCGGCGCGTCGAGCAGCGAGAGCGCGCCGCTCGCCAGCGAGTGCGTCAGTGCCTTCATTCGACGGTGGGCAGCGCGGAATCCATGGCTTCCAAGCCGACGGCTCGTTTAGGCGCGGGCGCGCGTGGGGTGCCGATGTCGCACGAGACGTGGAGGCCCAACACAGCGGGGCGTTTGACTTCGATCCAGGTGGCCGGCAGTCTGACGCCGTATGCCGGAGAATACCATCCCATTATCTCGGATTCGCGTGCAGTGTGCGTGGTCGAGTCGCCGTCCACGTGCATCACGCTCACGTCGGCGGACGGGTGGAGCAACCAACGGGCGGCGATGGTCGATGCGGACGAGGTGAGGATGAGGTCGTCGACGTGCACCCGCTCGCGCTCGACCCGAACCGTGCGCCGCACCAGGTCGGGGACCTCGGCGGCGAGCACCATGGTGTCACCTTCGCGGGCGGCGCGCAAGAGCTTTGCGTTAGGCCAGGTAAGCCAGAGGAAGCGGGGCCCAAGGAGGCCGGGCTCGCGCTCGTCCACGATGGGGCCGTTGTGGATGCGCGCCGCCGCGAGCGCGTTGCGCCATGGGAGCGGGCCCAAGTAGGCGAAGGTTCCCGCATCGACGACCGTGTCGCGGCCGGCGAGGCGGACGTCGACGTGCAGCGCATCGAGGTGGCCCGGGCGGGAGGTGTAGGAGCCCGCGCGGAGAAACACCGCCGTGCTGCCCGCGCGCGCCGATGCCCAACCGGAGGCGCCGGAGCGGACGCCATCGCCGATGGGCTCGCCTTGCCGCGCGTTGGGCAGGCCCAACCAGGCGAGCGCCTCGGCGTCGGGCGCGACGTTGGACGGAAGGGGGACGTCGAATGACGCACAGGCGGCGGTGACAACGGGGCGGTAGTCGCGGTAGGCGCGGAGCGTGATCGGGTGGACGAACGCGCCGTCGTTGTGGCCGTGGTTGGGGACGGACCCCGTTTCGGGGTCGATGACCGCGAGCAGCAGCTCCGTGGCCGCGCGCAGGCGCTCGGTGGCGTCGAGCGAGAAGTCGATACTCGAGGCGAGGAGCAGGCGGCGGGCGACGATGCACATGTCGAGCGCCAGGCGCAGATAGTTGAAGGAGTGCTGGATGTACCAGCCGTCTTCGGCGAACTGTTCGCGGATGAGGCGCTCGAGGAGGCGGCGGCCGCGGCTGGCCCAGGCGACGGCCGAGGGGTGCGTGCCGCGGAAGCGTGCGCCTAACGCGAGGAGGCCGACCGCTTCCGAGATGCCGTGGTTGTTGCGTTGGGACAGCGCGTGTCCGATGGCGTCGCTGACGCGTTCGCCGGTGGCGGCGAGGACCGAGGTGATGCGCGCCATGGCGTGTTCGTCGCTCGACGGTGCGCCCACCAGGTTCGCTTCGGCGTAGAGGAGGGCGATGGCGCGGATGGTGGATTCCTGTCCGCAGGCCCAGTGCACGCCGCGGAAGGGCGGGCTGCTTTCGATCCAATCGGCGAGGATGCGGTGGAAGGCGGCGGCGTAGCGGTCATCGCGGGTGATGATCCAGGCGCGGACGAGGTCGTAGGTCCAGCCGAAGCGTGCCGGTTCCCAGATATCTTTGACGTCGACGCCGGCATCCTCGCGCGGGAGGGCGCGCCACCACGGGAGGTCGGCTTCGACTTCGATTTCGTTAGGCGAGCGGTGCCAGGCCGCTGGGCCTGCGGGTATCGGGCGCCAGACCGTGCGGTAGGCCTGGTAGTCGCCGGCGAGGACGCGGTCGGCGCGGGCCAGGGCTTGGGCCGGGTTGGTGGCGTGGGTGAGGGCGGCGGCATCGACGGCGAACGGGTGGCGCATGGGCGCCGGGGCGAAGTCGATGACGCGGCGGGGTCTCGTGCGGAAGGCGCCTAACGCGCGTCGGGTTTCGTGCGTGGCGCGTTGGGCGAGTCCGCGGAGGCCGTAGGTGCGGGCGAGCGTGGCGGCGATCGTCGGCCAGTCGCGCGGGGGCGGCTTCACGGGCGATGCCTTCGGCGTGCGGCGTTCATGTCGCCACGACTTGCCTCAGCGCGGCATCGAGGCGTTGGGCGAGCACGGTCCGGCCGTGTTCGCGTCCGACCCAGTCGCGTCCCGCATCGCCCATGGTGCGCAGGGCGTCGGGCGCGCGTTGGGCGAGGCGGAGGATCGCATCGGCCAGTGCGCGCGGCGACGAGTCGGCCGCTTGTTCGCCGGCGCGGGAATCGCGAAGCAGGCCCGCCACTTCGCCGGGGACGTTGCAGACGACGGGCAGCCCGGCGGCGAGATAGTCGAAGAGCTTGTTCGGGCTCACGCCGAACGCGAACAGCGGCGCATCGCGGAGGACCATGAGTCCCGCGTGGGCCGAGGCGAGGAGGTTCGGCATGGCCGTCTTGGGGACGGGGTCGCGGAACTCTACGTTAGGCAACTGTTCGCGGGTCGCGCGCGTCTGGAGGCCGGCTTTGGCTGGTCCGTCGCCGACCAACACGATGCGGATGGCGTGGTCGCGGAGGAGCGCGGCGGCCTCGAGCACCGCATCGAGGCCGTTGGCCGGGCCGTGGGCGCCCGCGTACAGCAGTGTGAACGGAACGCGCGGGGCCGGCCACGGGTGCGGGTTCGGCGCGGGGTCGGCTCCGTTAGGCACGTAGATCATCTTGGCCCGGTCGACGCCGAGGCCGGCCAGATGGTCGCCGGTGCCGCGGGCGAGGACGATGATGCGGTGGGCGCGCGCGTACAGGTGATTGGCGAGGGCGCCCAGGGCGTGGTACGCCGGTCCGCGGCGGCCGCCTGCGGCGACGAGGCTCTCGGGCCACAGGTCGCGCACCTCGAGGACGAACGGGACGCCGAGGCGGCGGGCCATACGATATGCGGCGCGGGCGGCGAAGAGGTGCGGCGAGGAGCCGATGATGACGTCGGGCCGCGCTCCGTTAGGCGCAAGGCGGGCCAGCGAGCGCGAGAAGGAGAGCCAGTTGTGGGCGCGGCGCCAGTCGTTGCTCGTGTATGGTGCGGCGTAGAGCCAGAGGAAGTCGACATCATCGACGCGCTCGGCGATCGCGGAGCGGGCGTGGGGTGTCGGGCGTCGCGTGTACCCGCGGGAGTGGAGGTGGAAGTCGGATGCGGCGATGGTGACGTGCCAGCCGTGGGGGCGTAGGGCATGGGCGAGCTCGAAGTGGCGCGTGCCGCCGCCATCGCTCGGGGCGACGGCGAAGTGGTTGACCCAGAGGAGGCGGCGCAGCGCGGGCACGGGAGCGTGACCGACTGGACGCGCGTCAGTTGTGGACTCGGAGCGAACGACGGTCACGCGGTTGCATCCGAGCCGCGAGGGCTCGCGATGATTTCGTCGGTGGTGTCGACCGATGTGGTCGATTCATCGATCGCGCGAAGCGAGTAACCGCAGCCGCGAAGGAAGTCGCAGCAATCGCGATGGATCTGCGCACCATGCGTCGCGAGGAAAATCGAAGGACGGGCGCACTGCAGCATCCGCGCTGCGCCCCTGAGCACGCTCAGCTCCGCTCCCTCGACGTCGATCTTCATCAGCGTTGGGTCGGGGATCGTGCGCGCATCGCAGAGTTCGTCGAGTGAAACCTGTTCGACGACGAGACTCCCGTCCTCAGAGACTCTCCCCATCGCGCTGCTGGCGTGTCGCTTGAAGCGCACGGTTCCGTTCGTGTCGCCGACCGCCGCCTCGATCACCTGGACTCGGTCGATGTTGTTGATGCGAAGATGACGATGAATGAAGCGTGCATTCTGGCCGAGCGGTTCGAAGGCCACGACTATGCCTTCGGGCATCGCGCGAGAGGCGGCAAGGAGCGTGTAGAAGCCGACATTTGCTCCGATATCGAACACCACGTCGCCAATGCGGATCATTCGAGCGAACAAACGCTGTTTGGCGTACTCGTAGGAGCCGAGCCAGCAGCCATGGTTGCTCGACCCGGTTATCCACCAATGGCCACGCAACGGTCCTTGCAAGACGGGCATCGGGAGCGCGCCGGGAATGAGCGCGAGCGGCAGGCGCAGCAGCCGGCCGGCGACGGAGCGATTGGAAATGCTCGAGACGTTCACCTTGGCGTTGCGGCCGCGTTGTGCGAAGGCTGGCGACCCCTTCCGCGCTCGTTAGGCTGAAGTCGGCCCGCATTCGCGCCGTCTGAACGCCAGTAGCGCCAGCGGGTGGTGCCGCTCATCGTTCTCCTTCAGCGCGATGCGCTCCAACCCTACCGACCGAGCGAGCGAGCGCCACTCGTCCAACGCAAGGCGATTCTTGGAGAGCAGCAGGTAGTCGACGTACGAACGAACCCGCCGCGGCCAGATTCGCCGGAGCCAGCCCACGGGGCCGCACGCGAGCGCGCGCCATACCGCCTCGATGCGGCGCACGCGGTTTCGCGGGTCCGGCACCGTACACAGGAACACGCCATCCGTTCGCAACACGCGAGCGCACTCGGCGATGATCGAGGCGGGGTGCCCAACGTACTCGAGCAGGCTCGACGCGACCACGGCGTCGTAGGATCCCGTGCCATACGGGAGAGTCTGCCAGTCGGCATCGAGGAGTGTCCATTCGACGTTCGGCGCATCGGTGGACGCGCGCGCGACTTCCAGCATTGCAGGCGATGCCTCGGCGCCGACGGCGTGGTAGCCGGACGACGCCAAGTGACAGACGAGATTGCCGGTACCACAGCCGAGGTCGAGCACCACGGCGGGGCTCGGGGCGAGCGACTCGAGCGGGCCAGCGAATCGCGCAAGTCGTTTCTCGAATGGTGCACCCGCGGCGTACCGGGCCGACCAATTCGCGGCGTGTTCGTCGAACAGACGCCGCACCTGCTCCGTGTGGGCGGTCACGGGCGCGACCGCGCGAGTCGACGCGTTGTCCCTCCGATGGGTTCAGTCGGGGGCGGCTTGACGGTCGGCGTTCGGGGCCGCGCGCGCCACCTCCGTTAGGCGTCGGGGCATGTGACGCCATGCGCAGCCCTCGGAGCGCGCCGGGCCGACGGACGCTCATTCGACTGCGATACCTGAACATTTCATCGTTAGGACAAATGATAAAGACTGGTGAAGAAAGCTTCTCGATCGTGCGTGAGGGGCAAACTCATCAGTTGGGCGTGCGCGCGGCCTGGTACGCATCGAGGTGCTCGTTGGCGCGGGCGCGCCAGGTCCACGCTTGCGGCGCGGGCGCCATGCGTAGAGGCCCCGTGCCCTCGAGCGCTGATGCGATGCGGCGGCTGAGGTCGACAGTGTCGTGCGGCGCGAAGGCGGCGCCGGCGCCGGCGCGGCGCATGAGCTCGCGGTGGGCCGGGATGTCGCTGCAAATGAGCGGTGCGCCTAACGCAAGAGCCTCGGCGACGGGGAGACCGAACGCTTCGAGGCGGCTGCACGAGACGGCGAGGCGCGACCGCGCCACAATCTCGAGGAAGGCGTCACGGTCGACCTGGCCCGAGATCGTCGTCGACTCCGCGACGTCCAGCGATGCTGCGAGCGACCCGAGCGTCGCGCGACGCATGGCGGGCTCGACGCCGATGACGTGCAGACGCAGTCCGGCGCGGGCACGCGCGGGGATGCGCGCCCAGGCCCGGATGCCGACGCCTTCATCTTTTCGCGAGCCGATGCCGCCCATGATCACGACTTCGGGTTGATCACCGACCCAACGCAGGTCGTGGACGTCGACACCGTTCGGGATGAGCACGCTGCGCACGCGGACGCGACGTCGCACGTGAGACAGGACTTCGGTGGACACCGCAACACCCAACAGCGCGGCGGGCGCGGCGACGGCGCGCCAGGACGCGCGTGTCGTGCGGCCGACCCACCCGCGTACCCGCTCCCCTTTGGACACGCGCGGCCGGAAATGAAAGAGATCCTGAAAGAACAGGACGCTGCGCTCGTCGCGCGGCGGTGACGCGTTAGGCGAAAAAATGATATCCGCCTGCACCCGGTCGGCAATGCGCGGTAGCACCGTGCCGACGTGGCGCAGCCACGAAGCCGACTCGTGACGCACGGGCTCGACACCGCGCGGGACGCGCGCGGCTTCGAATCCGTCGGGAATCGCCGCGTACACGCGCGAGACGCGCGGGTTGTCGCACCACGCAGTCGCCAAGCCCTGAAAGACGTAAAGGCCCGACGGCGTACGGACGGATCGAGCGTCGAAGAGAATGCGCACGTGCCGGCCTATTTCTCAGCGACGATCAAGAAGTTTTGCGATAGAATCACTGAACGATCCAACGAGCCCGTCTCCGCGGCCAGATAGAGTCGCATCATCCCGCGCATGACCTTCCACATGACCCACCGCGCGGCGCTCTTGAGACCGTGCACGACCGGCGAATCCTCGTAGCACGAAATCGATCGAAAGCCGGACGACAGAAGCAATTGTCCGATCGATGTGCGCGTGAATGCCTGCTCGTGGGTCACATCTCCGTAGCGAATTCGGCCGAAGAAGGGCGACTCGGCGTTCACCGTGTGGGCGATCCACTTTCCGTTGGGCCGAAGCACGCGATGGATCTCGTCGGCGAGCATCAGCAGCTCATCGCGCCCGAAGTGCTCGATGACGTCGAAGGTCAGTACCATGTCGAGCGACGCATTCGGTGTCGCGTTCAGCGTCTCAGCGAGGTCGCCCTCGGATACGCCCGCGATGCCCAGCCGCTTGGCTTCGGCTACCTGCTCCGCCGACCGGTCGACGCCACGGCACTTGGTGTAGCCGGCCAGTTGTGCGAAATGCAGGACGGTGCCATGCCCGCAACCGAGGTCGAGAATCGCGGCGTCACGGTCACTCGGGAAGTGGCGGCGGATCATGGCCACGACGTACGGCTGTCGTGACGCTAGTCCGTCGAAGCCCGGCTGGACTAACGGAACAGTGCGGGCGTGAACATAGTGATCGTATATGCGATCACGGTACTCGTTGACCTGCGTCACATGTCCCTCGGCGTCTTCGCCTTGTCCCAAGCGACCGACCGCGTGACGTCCGATACTCGCGACACGAATCGCTCGAACGACAACATGTTGTGCGCGTAGGCGGATCCGTTGCGGGCACGCGAGAGCCATTGCGCTTCGTTCGACAGCAGGGCATCTGCAGCGCACGCGATATCACCAGCGGTGTGATCGACCAGCACTCCGCCGTCGCTCTCACGAATGATCGCTTCCGGTCCGCCGCATTTCGTCGAGACGACGGGTAACCCGGCGTGCAGCGCTTCCGCGACGACGAGCCCGTAGCCCTCCTGTCGCGAAGTCACGAGCAGGAGGTCATGCGCCAGATACGCTTCGGCGAGCGCAGGGGTGTCGACCTCTCCGGTGAGCGAGATCCCGCTGCCAGGACGGTCGGCCCCGCTGCGGTCCCGCCATTGGGGCGTGTGTCTGCCGACGATCGTGAGCGTCGCGTTAGGCATACGCTCTCGAAGTCGGCGAAACGAGTCGAGCAGCAAATCGGCGTTCTTGCGCGGATCGGTAATGCGCCCGACGAACAGGAGTCGCGGAGCCTCGGAGCTCGGCGGCGGCGAATTGGCCCGCGTTCGCTGGCCGAGTGTGTCAAGGAACGTCAGCGACGGGGGCGAGAGGAGCACTTCGACACGTTCCGCCGGAATACCGTGATCTGAAACGATCAACGAACGCGAGTACTCTCCCATCGCCAGAAGCCTGGCGGCACGGAGATAGACGCCGCGCTCCAGGCGCTCGTCGAGCGGAGACAGCAAACGATGCAGCGCCGCGCCGAAGCCGCTGCCGTTTCCATTTCGCCGCACGTGTTTGATGCTGATGGAATCGAGCTCGTCGCGTGCGGTCGTTGCCTCCCACACCACATACGGAACACGACTCGCATACAGTGCGCTCGCGTATCGCGACGTCACGGCCCAAGCGCATGACCATTGCGCGAAACGATCGCGGTGCAGCCAGCCGGCGGCCATGCCCTCGCCATGCACGACGGCCGGCTGCGTGCCAATGCTGAAAACGCGATGTCGTGCGGCAGCGGGTTCGGCACGTAGTGACGGACGGAGCGAGATGCGATGCACGAGCAGATCCACCGTAGCAAGGCGCTCGAGCGCCGCCAGCAGCACATCCGAGCTTACGGCGTTACCAGCGCCGGAGCCGGGCCAATCGCCAGCCATGAGGACAGGGATGTCGCGACCGGCACGGCGTGCGTCGCTGCCTAACGCCTGTACGTCCTCGGTGTTCCTCACTGTCGCCGTCATCGGTTATGCCGCGGATGCGCAGAAGCCGAACGAGGACAGCGCGCCGAGAATTCCATGCACGGCTGCATCGTAGCTGTAGCTCGCCGAGCGCACCTGCGCCGCGCGCCCGATGCGTTGGCGGAGCTCGGCGTCATCGACGAGACGCGCGACGTGTTGGGCGAGCGCGTCCCAGTCGCTGGGTGCGAACGTGAATCCCGTCTCGCCGTTCCGGATCAAATCGCGAGTGGCGCTGACATCCGATGATGCGACCGGTGCCGCACCCGCGGCCATTGCCTCGTTGAGGACGAGACCCCACGTCTCCCAGAGGGATGGCATGACGTAAATATCCGCGAGCGCGTAGAGCTCGGGCAGCTTCGTCTGATTCACGAAGCCACACCAGGTGACGTTCGTTAGGCCAAGGCGGCGCGCCTCGTCTTGCAAGCGCTCGCTTTGCGGGCCCGAGCCGGCGACCGCGATATGGATCTTGGACGCGAGCAGCGGATGCGACGCGAGGTGAATCATGGCGGCGGGCTGCTTCTTCTCGAACAACTTGCCGACGAACAACGCGATGGTCCGATCGGTCGGCAGGCCCCATTCACGGCAGGCGTCGGTTCGCCGTGCGGAGATTCGCGTGCGTGTAAGTTGGAGACGGTCGACATCGGCCGCGTACGGCACGAAGTGCAGCTGCGCGTCGCGCGCGCCGTAGTGCAGGTACGCTTCGCGATTCGCCTCGCCGATGTAGAGCAGCGCGTCGGCATGCCGAATCCACGATCGGATGACGCTGTCTCGCACTGTGTCGAACCACCGCCGCGGGCGATTCATGAGTCGCAGCTCGCTACGTATGAGGACACGCGTATTGCGGAGTGCGGCGGCCGCCGCCGCGAACCAGTTACTCGGGTAGAGATAGCCATTCATCCACACCGCATCGTATCCGGCGAGGAGTCTCGTGAAGGCGCCGGGATTGATCGCGTGTAAGGGATTGAACGTGTCACGAATCGGACTCGCGCTCCAGAGGAAGTGATGCTTGTATCCGCTCAGCAGGTCGGTATCCCAGGCGACGGCCCGGTTGAATTGCTTGTCGAACTGCGCGCGGGCGCCGTAGTCGCGGCAGAAGAATACATCCAGGTCGATCTCAGGATGCCGCGCCAATCGTTGATACAGCGGCGTGAAATACTGGATCGGATGTGACGCTACGACGGCGACACGGCATCGCGCGGAAGTGGTCACGCGCTACTCGTGTGCATGGTCGAGGATTTCGCGCATCCGGTGATCCCAGCTGTGTCCGGCCTCGACGCGGCCACGGCCCCGCGCAGCGATCTTCGCCCGTTGGGCATCGTCGGCGAGATAGTGCTCGACCTGGGCAACCAATTCATCGACGCCGGCGAAGCACGCGACCTCGTGCGGCTCTCGCAGCACCTCGAGCAGCTCCGCGGTGCGCTCGTGCAGCATGAACCCGCCGCACGCGGGAATGTGAAACGTGCGGCTGGTGATCTGATCGCCCGCCGAAGATCCGGTGCGAGGTTCGCTCAGGATGCAGAGATTGATCTTCGACGCGGCAATCGCTCGAACGTACTCGTCTCCCTCGACCGGTCGGCCTTGTACAACGCTCTCGAAGCCGCGGCGGCGTTGTTGCGCGGTCCATTGCTCACCCCATATCCGCATCCGGACCTTCGGCAGGCGCGCATGCAGCTCGCGTAGCATTCGTTCCTTCTTTGGCGACCATGTTCCGATGAACGAGACATCGCAGCCGTATCGATCGATGTCGGACGGCGCTGGCGAAGTAGGCCGATGGAGATCGGGGTCGAAGGCGTGGCGCATCAAACTCACGTGCCTAACGCCCAATTGGCGCTGGAGGTCGTGTATACCGAAGGACTTGGTGGTAAAAATCCAGTCGTAACGCGGCAACGCCTCTGGCAAATAGGGTCCGTGTGTGCGGAATGAGACATCCGGATAGAAACAGAACGAGCGTACATGGCGTGCCCTGAGCTGCTCGAGCGTGTCGCCGCGCACAAAGGTGCCCTTGAAGACCAACAGCATCTCGGCATCCGTGCGCTCTGCTTCCTGCAGTAGCCGCCGGTTGAACTCGACGACGGCGAGGGGTCGCAGCGCTCGACCGAGGGCCCGCATCATTGTCGATTCCCAGCGCACCGGAACGGATTCCCATTCAGGGACGACCTGGACGCTCCAACCCGCCCGTCGAAGCGCCTTCATCCCTGCGTAGCCGTTGCTGCCGAGCCACTGGTCGCACACGACGAGCGCGCGCCTAAGTCCAGCGTCGCGGTGGTCCATCGGCGGCCGGAGATCGTGGGACATTGGTGCGAGATACGTCATGCGGCGCCGGCGCGAGCGGAGAGGCGCCTAACCGGCGACAGCGAACGCGGCCCCGGTCTGTCGCGAGCCGAGCGATTGGGTATGGCCCGAACTGCCAGCCCGAGCGCAACGAAGATGCAGTACGTGGCGATCAATGTGACCACGGTTTGAAGATCAGCGGCCAGTGCCAGGCTCGTCCAAAACAAATAGTAGCCGAACGCTTGGCCGATCGCGGTGGAGTGCGGCCCCCAGAATCCCGTGCGACTCCAGAGCAACGCGACGAAGGCACCAAAGAGCGCGCAACCGACCATCAGGCCAAACCAACCAAAATTCAGGTAGAGCTCGCCCGGGACTGTCATGTTGATCGCGTTCGAGTAGCGGCCATCGGCACGGATCCAGGCCTGGCCGATTCTCCACGCGAACCACCCGCCCTTTTGGATGATGGGTTTGCCCGGCCACAGGAATCGAGGGACGAAAACGAACCCCAGATACTCCAGTGTCTGGCCGTGCAGGTATCCATCTTCGTCGGCGACGCGCCCAACCTGCGATAGCTGATTGAAGTTTGTCAGTCGCGCCCAGAAACCGGGGTGTTGCCGTGCGGTGAACGGCGTGTTAGGCGGAGCTCCATCGGCGACGGCTTCCAGGCGGTCGACGCCTACCGCGGTCGTTCGCGCCCGCGCGAATGCGGTAAAGTAGATGACGAAGAACGCGGCGAAGACATAGAGCGGGATGAAGAGCTTGCTCTTGAGCGGTTTGAGTGATCGTGCACCAAGCAGCGCACCGAGCGCGAACGCGATGAACGGCGACACGATGTCCGTGCGGAGATACGCCAGGAACAGGGCGCGAGCACTCTCAGCGGCGGCTACGATCAAGGCCAGCACGAGTGCGCCACGAAGGCGGCGCTCGGTGCCGGCGCGCGCCAAGAGGAATGCGACGATGTGCGGCAGCAGGTACACCGTGCTCATGATCGAGCCGATCAATTCAAAGCCCGACCTCGCATGGAGCCCGATGGCGGCGAAGGCGACGAGCGGCCCACCGATGAGGAGCAAGCGATCGGGAAAATCGCCTCGGACCCGCGGTAGGGCGGCGAAGGCGACGCGGGCGGCCGGCAGCTTGGCAACGATTTTGAAGCCGAGGATCGTCATGATCATGCCGACGATCGTCAGTTGCGACGCAAGCAGTAGGTAGTTGTCTGCGGCGTACGTGAAGTACGCGCTGCGCAGGCTGGTGTTCGCGGTGAGCAGTCCCGTGGTGTTCGCGAGCGCGGTGAGTGCGCTCGCGAATGCGAACACCGTGATAGGGGTCAGCGCACCGCGGCGTGCACCGTGTAGGTCGCTGAAGATGAAGCCAAGGCCGATGGGAAGGCCGGATACGGCGAGCATCCATGGCGGGCCATCGCTGAAACTGAGCACGGCGAGCAGAATGCCGACCCAGAAACAGGAGCGCGCAAGGAGCGGCCAGAGGCTTGCGCGCCTGCGCGCCACACGCCTAACTGGAGACGTCGACTGCGACGTGATCGCGTTCCAGGTCATGCGGCGACTCGCCTTGGGGTCTCGTTCGATCCCACGAGCGATACCCCGAATCGTTCCGCCCAGAGATGCAGCACGAAGCTTCTCCACACCGGCAGCGCAGATCGATCATCGCCGCACTGCAGTGCCGCAATGTGAAGACGGATTTGCGCGGCATCCGAGACGCCGAGCGCGTCAATGTGGTCGTCGTCGATCGTCGAACGGATCCACGAGAGCTCGCTCCGGAGCCACGACGCGAGCGGCGTGTGGAATCCAACTTTGTCGCGGCGTTGGCGAATGACATTCGGCAGGACGTCGGCAAACGCTTCACGCAAGACGCGTTTTGTCGTTCCGTACTTCACCAGCGCCTCGTAGTCGGCTGCGAACAGCAGATCGACGAGCCGATGATCGAGGAACGGCATGCGTCCTTCGATCGAGAAGGCCATCGCGTTCCGATCGTCGTAGTGGACGAGGTGAGGAATCGCGAAGCGAGTAAACACTTGCGCCGCATAGTCGCCGAGGGAATCACGGCGGCTGTCGATCTCGAACCGCGACAGCGACACTCGGCGCCGCAACGACGAGGATACGGTCGCGCTGAGTCCGTGGACGTAGGGCCGGCGCAACGTGTCGCGCACTCCGAGCGGAATCGCGTGCGCGACGGCCGCCGTGAAGACGCCGCGTGCGCGGACGTTTGCTCCTGCCATCCACAGTCGCGCTTCCCGCCACGCCCGCACCGGATGCCCTCTGCCTAACAGATCGCCGAGGTAGGCGTGGACCATCGAGGGATATCCGAAGAGGAGCTCGTCGCCACCCTGGCCGGAGAGAATGACGGGCACGCCCGCCTCGCGAGCTGCGCGCATCAGATGAAAGTGCGCGAGGATCGACGTATCGCCGAACGGTTCTTCCTGGTGGTCGAGGACACGCAGGATGTCGGGCCGCAAGTCCGACGCCGGCGGTGTGACGCGATGGATGATCGGCTGCTTGAGCGTGGCGACGAGGGCCTCGAAGTACGGAGTCTCGTCGTATCGGCTGTTCGGATACAAGCTCGTGAAGATGTGAATCGGCGCGCCGCCGGTGTGGCGATCGACGATCCCGACGATCGCGGAAGAGTCGAGTCCACCGGACAGCGTTGCGCCGACGGGAACATCCGCGCGGAGTCGAACGCGGACGGCGTCTTCGAGCAGCTCGCGAAACCGACGCCGAAACGCATCATCGTACGGCAGGCGATCCTGCCGCCTAACGACAGGCAGCTCCCAATATCGTCGTACCGCCGGGCGCTCGCCGGGGCGGACGGTCATGCAGTGTGCGGCAGGAAGTTGCTCGACACCTGAAAAAAAACCCTTCCCGTGCAGATGGCCGTACGTGCCCTGCGACAGGAAGTCGAACGCGGCCTGTGGCTCGAGTCCGAACCGTATGCCTATTGCCGCGAAGGCTTTGACTTCGCTCGCGAACCAGAGCGTGCCGTTGGCGTCGCGCGTGTAATAGAACGGCTTCTTCCCGGCGCGATCGCGCGCTGCGAACAGCTCGTGTTTGGATGCGTCCCAAATGGCGAACGCCCACATCCCGTTGAAGCGGGCTAGGGCGTCCGCGCCCCATTCGCGATACGCGTAAAGCAGCACCTCGCTGTCGGTTTGCGACTGGAAGCGGCATCCGCGTGCCGTTAGCTCTCGACGCAGGTCCTGGTAATTGTACAACTCGCCGTTGTATACGAGCGTGAACCGGCCCGTGTCATCGTGCATCGGCTGACGGCCCGCGTCCGACAGATCGATGATGCTCAGCCGACGATGTCCGAACGAAACGAGATCGCTCGTCCACAAGCCCGACGCGTCGGGGCCTCGATGCACGAGCGATTGCGTCATCGGCGCAATGCGCGCATCGAACCATTCGCGCTGGCGCGGGGCCGCGGAGAGAATGCCCGCAATGCCGCACATTATCCAGTCGATCCTATCTCGGCCTGCGCGGTGCCGAACGAAGCCAGGCGTTGCAGCACCGGTTGCCACTGCACTTCCATGCTATACCAGGATCGCGCGGTGTCGACGATGCGAGTGCGCGTCGACGGCGTCGATGCCTGTTCGAGCGCGCCGGCTATGGCGTTGCCCATTGACTGCGCGTCGAGTGACGGCGCGAGAACGGCTGCGCCGCGTTGGGCGACCATTTGCATGAACGGTGTATCGAGCCCGGCGATGACTAACCCTGCATGCAAGTATTCGCCGACTTTGTTCGGCGCCGGCATGGTGCTCTCGAGGTTGTCGCCCGGTCTCACGAAAGAGGCGCCGACCCGCGCGAGTCGCTGCAACTCGAGCATCTGGCCGCGTGGGAGCAGCGGCAGCAGCGTGATGTCGGATGCTCTTGGGGATGCAGCGACGCGGCGGCGAATTTCCGCCGCATACGGGCTATCGCCGACATTCGTCAGCATGAGGCACGCGGCGCTCGGCCAGTAGACAACGCTGTCGACGAGCTCGGCGACCGCCTGGGTGCTGCTCACGTTCCCGGTATGAATGACGATCGGGCGCTGCTTGAATTGCTGTGGTATCAAGGCGCGCGCTGCGCGGCGCGCTTCCTCAGTCGATTCGTCCTGCCCGCCGTACGGTGCGTTGAGGACGGTCATTGGCCGACGCCGCAGATGCGCGCGGCGCTCGAGCCAGGCCGATCGTTCATCGGACGGCGTACAAACGATGGCCGTCCGGCGTGCCGCGCGGAGGGCGCGCGAGTTCCGCAGCCACGACGCCGGCGACCGCAACACGCCGCCTAACGATGGATCGTACAGCTCGAACGCGAAGTAGACGATGGGCACGCCGCGCGCGACGCGCTGCGCTTCGAGCAAGCTGAACGGGCAGCTCGCGATGATCGCGGCAAGTGCGTGCTCGTCGAGAAAACGTTCGACAGCTTGGCGGAAGCGGCGGCGCGCGGCAAGGCGTTGTGCCGCGGATCCCGTGTGCACGCCGCAATCGTGCAACGTGACTTCCGGTGGCAGTGCCGGCGTCCCGGCCGCTTTAGACCTGAAGGAAAGGATGTCGACGCAATATCCTTTGTCGCGCATGACGCGACTGATCGAGTAGAGCGGCGCTAGGAAGTCGGGGTGCACGAGACTCAGAACGAGAATGCGACGAGCTTGACGGATAGGCACCGCCACGTGTGGACCAGTATCAACCGGTATTGCGGTGCTCATTGCGAGGTCCGAGCAAGGCGCAGATTGCGCCACGCCGCGAGCGGGCGCGAGGCGATGGCACTCAGCTGAGCGCGGATTACACGCGACGGCTCGGGGGTCTGGTAGGCCGGCGGCCGAATGCGACCGAGAAACGCGGCGTAATCTCGGACGCAGCGCTCAATTGAAAATTCCGATTGGGCGAACATCCGACTTCGTTGTTGTCGCTCGGCGCGCGGAACCGCTAGCGCGTTCCGCACGCATTGGACCGCTTCGGCAACGTCGCCCACAGGGAACGTCCAAATGCATCGCGCGGCCGACTCGCGCAGCGAGTAGTCCTCGATGCCGCTCGTGCGACTCGACACGACCGCACATCCGGCGGCCATTGCCTCCATTAACGCGACGGACATTCCCTCGAAGTTCGACGGCATCACAAAAATGTCTGCATTCTCGAGGACAGACCGCACGAAATGGCGATCACACCATCCATGCAGAGTAATGCTCGCTGCCAAGTCCGATCGTGAGATCTCATCGACCAACGCTTGACGTGCGGGCCCATCTCCAACGAGATCGAATTGACAGGCCACCCCGGCGTCGTAGAGGGCCCGAGCAATCTTCGGCAAATCACTGACGCGTTTCGAGAATTCTTCCATGCGCCCGACCCATGCGATCTTCGGTCGGTCATGAGGCGCGTGGTGAGACAATGATCCGCCAATGAGAATCGGAATGCCACACGGAATAATCGTGAGCGGGAGATCGGACCGCTCGACCGTCTCAGCTATCCGGGCATGCGTCCGCCGCGATACGCACACCACTCCCGACAGTTTTCGGCGGTAATGCCTAACATATTCGTAGTATGTCGCTTCATCCGCGTGGACGACACCGATGAGCGGGTTGCGCGCGCACAGATTGGCCGCACCCGCCCAGACCGCCGGGTCGTCGGACACGATGATGGGAACGCCGGCCGGTACGTGACGCTCGATCACCTTCGCATAGGTGAACGCGCGGTGACTCGCGGTGCCGAACTCGAACATCACGTCGATGTGCCACGTAACGATCTCCGGTCTCGGCTCCGGCGTGTCGGGCAGCAAACGCAGCAACGGAGGCCTGTGGGGCGCACGCCCATTCTCGGCGGGCGTCGGGGCGACGAGCCATACGCGACCGCCTAACGCTCGCCAGGCAACGGCGGCATCCACCATCCATCGTGTCACGCCGCCGCGATGATACGCATGGCACACGAATGCGACGTCGGGCAGCGGACTACGCGAGGCCGTCATA
>Ga0075426_10001170_pt1 | contig 18455 bp, 12 predicted proteins | sample SoiMethybrSBSTD5_FD_75304 | JGI IMG/M metagenome (GOLD analysis project Ga0075426, IMG submission 75304) | Bulk soil microbial communities from a Populus tree surrounding site in Tennessee, USA - Soil MetaG P. TD hybrid SBSTD5 | ecosystem: Environmental > Terrestrial > Soil > Tree plantation...
GGCCTGAAGTGCGTGCAGGGCAAGCCGGTCGTCAACTCGATCAGCCTGAAGGAAGGCGAGGCCGATTTCCTCGCCAAGGCGGCCGTCATCAGGCGGTTCGGCGCCGGCGTCGTCGTCATGGCATTCGACGAGCAGGGGCAGGCCGACTCCCTCGAGCGCCGTGTTGCGGTCTGCGAGCGCGCCTACCGCCTGCTCACCGAAAGCGGCTTCCCCGGCGAAGACATCATCTTCGACCCCAACATCTTCGCCATCGCCACCGGGCTCGAAGAGCACGCGCGCTACGGCATCGATTACCTCGAGGCGGTGCGCTGGATCCGCGCCCATCTGCCGGCGGCCAAAGTATCGGGCGGTGTGTCGAACCTGTCGTTCTCGTTCCGCGGCAACGATGCAGTGCGCGAGGCAATGCACACCGCGTTCCTCTATCACGCCATCAAGGCCGGCATGTCGATGGGCATCGTCAACGCGGGACAGCTGGGCGTGTACCAGGAGCTCGACCCGGAGCTGCGCGAGCGCGTCGAGGACGTCATCTTCAACCGGCGCGCGGACGCGACCGAGCGGCTGATCGAGTTCGCCGGGCGCGTCCGGAGCGCGGCAAAGCAGGCCGGCAAGGAGGATGCCTGGCGAGCGGGCAGCGTCGAACAGCGCCTCGCGCATGCGCTCGTGAACGGCGTGTCGTCGCACATCATCGCGGACACCGAGGAGGCGCGGCTGAAGTACCCGCGGCCGATTCAGGTGATCGAAGGCCCGCTGATGGACGGCATGAAAGTGGTCGGCGACTTGTTCGGCGCGGGCAAGATGTTCCTGCCCCAAGTGGTCAAGTCCGCGCGGGTGATGAAGCAGGCGGTGGCGCACCTCGTGCCGTACATCGAAGCCGAGAAAGCCAAATCCGGCGAGGCCGGGCGCGCCAAGGGACGCATCGTGCTCGCAACGGTGAAGGGCGATGTGCATGACATCGGCAAGAACATCGTTGCCGTGGTGCTTCAGTGCAATAACTACGACGTGCTGAACCTCGGCGTCATGGTGCCGGCACAGACCATCCTCGATACCGCGCTGCGCGAGAAGGCGGACGCCATCGGCCTGTCCGGGCTGATCACGCCCTCGCTCGAGGAGATGGCGCACGTCGCGCGCGAGATGGAGCGCCAGGGAATTCGGCTGCCGCTGCTGATCGGCGGCGCGACCACCTCGCGCGCGCACACCGCAGTAAAGATCGCGCCGAACTATGCGGGGCCGGTGGTCTATGTGCCCGACGCATCGCGCAGCGTACCGGCGGTGCAGGGTCTGCTCGCCGATTCACGCGACACTTATATCGCCGAGGTGCGCGCGGACTACGAGAAAATTCGCTTGCAGCACGCGCAGAAGAGCGGGCCTGGCCCATTGCATCCGCTCGCCGAGGCACGGCGGCTGGGCCACAAAACCGATTGGACAGCCTACTCGCCGCCCAGGCCCCAGCGCCTGGGTGTGATTGCGCAGCGGCGCTACCCGCTGGCGGAGCTCGTGCGCTACATCGACTGGGCGCCCTTTTTCCAGGCGTGGGAGCTCTCCGGCCCCTATCCGCGCATCCTCGAAGACCCGCTGGTGGGAACGGAGGCGCGCAAGCTCTTGGCCGAAGCGCGCGCCATGCTGGGGCGCATCGTGGACGAGCAATGGCTCGAGGCGAACGGCGTGGCAGCGCTCTACCCGGCCGCGCAGCTCGACGGCGATGACATCGAAATCTATGCCGACGAAGCGCGCCACACACGGCTCATGACCTGGCACAACTTGCGGCAGCAAAATCACAAGCCGCAAGGCCGCGCCAACCTCTGCCTTGCCGACTTCGTCGCCCCGAAAGCGGCGGGCGTGCCCGACTGGGTCGGCGCGTTTGCGGTGTGCGCCGATGGTCTGGACGAGCGCGTGCGGCGCTATGAAGCGGCGCACGATGACTACAACGCCATCATGCTGAAGGTGCTTGCCGACCGCCTTGCCGAGGCGTTCGCCGAGTGCCTGCACGAGCGGGTGCGGCGCGAGTTCTGGGGCTATGCGGCGGACGAAAAGCTGGCGAGCGACGAGCTCATCGCCGAGCGCTATCGCGGCATCCGTCCGGCGCCGGGTTATCCGGCGTGCCCGGATCACACCGCGAAGGCCGGACTCTTCCGGCTGCTCGACGCGGAGCGCCAGGCCGGGATGAGGCTCACCGAATCGTTTGCAATGCTGCCCGCCTCATCGGTGGCCGGGTTTTATCTGTCGCACCCGCAGGCAAGCTATTTCGCCGTCGGCAAGATCGGCCGCGACCAGGTCGAGGACTACGCGCGCCGTAGCGGCAAGACGCTCGAGGAGGCCGAAAAGTGGCTCGCGCCGAACCTCGCGTACGAACCGAAGGTGGCCGTCGGCCGGTCGCTATAATCGGCGCATGGGTAAGGGAGACAAGCGCACGCGGCGCGGCAAGATCTACCGCGGCAGCTACGGCAAGAAGCGGCCGCAGCGCGTAAAGAAAACCAAGAAGCCGGCCTGACTATTCCTCGCGGCGCCCGACAGGCAGCCCGAGCGCCTTGAGCTTGCGGTAGAGATGGGTGCGCTCGAGGCCCGAGCGCTCGGCGACGCGCGACATGCTGCCGTGCTCGCGCACGAGCAGGTTCTCGAAGTACACGCGCTCGAAGGCTTCGCGGGCCTCGCGATACGGACGGTCGAGGGTCACTTCCGGAAGCGCGCCGGGGGAGCCGCGCGCCGCGAGCACGCGCTCGACGTCGTGGAGCTCGATTTCCTCTTCCAGCGAGGTGAAGGCGAGGTCCTTCACTACGCTTTCCAGCTCCGCCAGATTACCGGGCCACGAATGGTGCCGCAGGGCATTGAGCGCGGCGATCGCCAGGCGCCGCGGCGGGCACAGCCGCGCCTCGACCAGCTGCGCGAGCATCAGCGAGGCGAGGTCCGGCACGTCCTCGGCAAACTCGCGCACCGCCGGCAGCTTCAGCGTGAGCTCAGCAAGCCGCATGCAGAGATCGGGGTCGAACTCGTGCTTGTCGACCAAGACGCGCACGTCCACGGGCGAGAACGAGACGAGGCGCGCCTTGTGCTTGTCGGCCCGCGGCAGAAGGAATTCGAGATGCCGCTGCTCGGCGCGCTGCAGACGGCTTAAGTCCGGTAGGAAAAGCACGCCGCCGGAGGCCTTGCCGAGAAGCTCGGAGGGCGCTTCATCCAGAAGCTGCGCACCGTCGATGAACGCCGCGCCCGCCGGCACGAGCAGCCGGGCGAAAAGCTCGGCGCGCATGCCGCGCTCGCCGCGCAGCATCACAGGCGCCGCGACCTGGCCGAGCTGCGCCAGGCGCTTCTTGGCATCGGCGAGCGCGGCGGAGCGGCCCAGCGCGCTCAGCGTGAGTTGCGGCGCGGGCACCGACTCCGGATGGCGCAGCGCGCGCTTTACCGTGGCGAGCAAGCGCTGCAGCGCGATCGGCTTCTCGAGGAAGTCGAGCGCCCCGATGCGCGTCGCTTCCACGGCGGTTTCGATGGTGGCATGGCCGGACATCATGACCACCGGCATGTTGAGCTGGCCGCTCGTGGCCCATTCCTTGAGCAGCGTGATGCCGTCGGTATCGGGCATCCAGATGTCGAGCAGCACCAGATCCGGACGGCCACGCTCGCGCACCCGCCGCGCGTCCGCCGCACTTTCGGCGAGCGCCACCTGGTGGCCTTCGTCCTCGAGGATCTCCGAGAGGAGCTCGCGGATGCCGACTTCGTCGTCGACGACCAGGATTTGCGCCATGACTCAGGCAGCCTTTGCGAGCGGCAGCAGCACGCTCACCGAGGCGCCGCGCGGCTCACGGTTTTCGATGGCGACGCTGCCGTGATGCTCGTCGATGATCTTCTTCACGATGGCAAGGCCCAGGCCCGTGCCGCGCGGCTTGGTAGTGACGTACGGCTCGAAGATACGGGCGATCAGCTCCTCCGGAAAACCGCCGCCATTGTCCGACACGGCGAGGCGCACGCGGTCGCCGTCGAGCTCGGTGCGCACTTCGATCGACGGTGAGCGTCCGGAGCCCCGCACGTTCTCGAGCGCATCCTGCGCATTCTGAACCAGGTTGTGGATCACCTGACGGATCTGGCTGGCGTCCGCCCAGACCGCCGGCAGCTCGGGCCCGAGTCGCTTGGTGATCGGCACCTGAGAAGTCTCGTAGAGCGCGAGCACCTCGCTGACCAGGGCATTCAGGTCCAGCCGCGCGAGCTCGGGTGCCGGCAGTCGCGCGTACTCGCGAAAGTCATCCACCATCGCTTTGAGGGCCGCCACCTGGTTCACGATGGTGCCGGTCGAGCGCCGCAGCGCTTCGGCGTCTTCTCGTGACAGCCGCTCGGCAAGCTTCATTTCCAGCCGCTCGGCCGAGAGCTGAATCGGCGTAAGCGGATTCTTGATCTCGTGCGCTAGGCGCCGCGCCACTTCCGCCCAGGCGGTGGCGCGCTGCGCATTGATGAGCTGCGTGATGTCGTCGAATACCACCACGTAGCCACCGTCGGTCGCCTGGGGCAGCCGCGCGGCGCGTGCGTGTACCGTCTTGCCGCCCTCGAGCTTGAGCTCGAGCTGCCACGGCTTGTCGCCCTGCTCGCGGAAATGGGCTCGCATCAGCTCGGCGAACTCGGCCTGTCCGCCGCCGAGGATGGCGGCGGCGCCACGGTTGGAAATCGACAGGCTCAGGTCCTGGTCGAACACCAGCACCCCGGCGGACAGGTTGGCGAGGATATTTTCAAGACGTGACTTCGACCCCTCGAGCGCTGCGCGATTCGCCTCGACCACGCGCCGCGCCTCTTCCAGCTGGCGGGTCATCGAATTGAACGATTCGGTCAGCACGCCGAGCTCGTCGCGGCTCGTGACCGGGGCGGGCTGTGAGAAGTCGCCACGGGTGACCGCCTGCATCGCCTGCGCGAGCGTGGCGAGCGGATCGGCGAGCAGCTTCGATTGCGTCACTGCGACGGCGATGGCGATCGAGAGCGCCATCAGCACCGCGAAGCTCAGCGTGACGACATAAATGCGCTTCAACCCGTCCCGCGAGAGCGCCAGCTGGCGATAGTCGCGATAGGCCGCTTCGACGGCCTCCGCGTTGCGCGCGAGCGTCGGCGGCACGGTCGAACGCAGCTGCAGGAAGCGCGGCTCGGTGGCGAGCGCGAGCGATTCGAGCGGCACCACGGCACGCAGCGCGAGCGCGCGGCCGGGCACGGCGTCGATCGCCGTCTGCCCGCGCTGCAGCCGTGCCTGCCGCAGCAGCGCGGTGCTCGGCAGCTCCGGCACGAGCTTCGCAAGGTCGTCGCTCGCAGCGGCGAGCAGCCGGCCCTTGGCGTTGATCACCAGCGCTTCCTGAACACCGGCCTGCAGCCGCAAGCGCTCGAGGGCGCCGACCAGCTGTGCCGCCGGAGTATCGGCGAGTTCGAGCGCCATGGTGCGCGCTTTGGTCTGCAGGTCGATCAGCATCTGGTCGATTACCTGCTGCCCGAGATTCATACCGCCTTCGAGCGCGGCGTCGACCTTGACATCGAACCAGGATTCGATCGAGCGCGTCAGGAACTGCACCGACACGGCGTAGACGATCAGCCCGGGCAGCACGGCGAGCGCGGCGAAGCGCAGGAAAAGGCGCAGCGTCAGGCGCGTGCCGAAAACCCGCGCCCGATAGCGCCGTGCCATCACGCCGAGCTGATAGATCACCAGCGCCGCGAACATGGCGGCGAACGCCGCGTTGAGCGCGAGCAGCAACGGATACTGCCGCGCGAAGAACGTGGTGTCGCTGCTCGCGGTCGCGAGCAGGAACAGTCCAACCGCCGCCACGCCGCTGCCCACAATCAGCAGGAGCTTCATTGCGGCTCCTCGCGCGGCTCGCGGCTTTCGACCGGCGCCGGCAGCTGCCGTGGCGAATGGACGATGAAGCGCTTCCAGTGCGACTCGAGCTGCAGCTCGCGGCTGGTGAGCGCGCTCAGCTGAAACGGCTTCGGCAGCATCGTGGAATCGAGCCGCATGCGCACCGCGGCCTCATAGTCGGCGTCCGAAAAGGTCACGGTGCGATCCACCACCAGCCAGTTACGCAGGTGCTTGAGAACGCTCAGCGCTTCGTCGAGGGTCGCAAAGCTCTGCTGCAGCAGGCCGGTCGACAGCCGGTATTGGCGCGACAGCGCATGATAGGAAAGCCGCAGCTGCAGGCGCGCGGCCGCGGCCGTTTCGTCGAACCAGTACCAGCGCCGGCGCGTCAGCTCGAAGTCGACGCGAAAATACAGCGGCACGCCGCCGGCGACCACCTCGGCAAGGCGCGCGGTCAGCTCGAAGTCGAAGTCGGCATCGAGCATCAGGCCTGCTTCGACGGCGCGCAGCTTGGCATCGCCGACGTCGATTTCGTTGGCCCACGCGCTCTGCAATAGCAGCAAGGCGAGCAATCCGGCACACAGTGCGATGCCGCGCATCGCGCTCATGTCAGACGTTTTTTTCGATCAACGCGTAGAAAAATCCATCGTGCTGGGCATCGGGCAGCCATTGGGCGTCGGCGAGCGCCGCGCGCCGCGCCGTCGGCTCACTCGAAACAAACGCCGCGATGAGCTCCTCGTTCTCCTGCGGGAACACCGAGCAGGTGGCATACAGCAATTTACCACCCGGGACGAGCAGCCGCCAAAGCGAAACCAGAATCGCATGGCTGCGCTGGGCAAAGTGCGCGACGTCGCTCGGGCGGCGCAGCCACTTGACGTCCGGATGACGTCGCACGACGCCCGACGCTGAACACGGCACGTCGGCCAGTATCCGCTCATATGCACGCCCATCCCACCACTGTCCGGGCTCGCACGCATCACCGATGCGGATGTCGGCCGATAGCGCCAGGCGCGCGAGGTTCGGGGCGATGCGCGCGGCTCGGCGCTCGTCGAGATCCAGCGCTGTCAGCGCGATGTCGGCGAGTTCCAGGAGATGCGCGCTCTTGCCGCCGGGGGCGGCGCAAGCGTCCAGCACGCGCTGGCCGGGGTGCAAGTCGAGCAGGTGGGCCGCGCGCTGCGCGCCAAGGTCCTGCACCGAAACCTGACCCGCGTGGAATCCCGGCAATCGCTCGACCGGGAGCGGCCGGTCGAGCAACAGCGCCTCGCGGCCGCATGGCCGCGCGTTGATGCCCTGCTCGGCGAGCTCGCGGTGATAGGCCGCTACGGCGGCGCGCCGCCGATTCACGCGCAAGCACATCGGCGGATGACTGTTGCCGCCCTCGAGCACGCTCGCCCATGCCTCGGGATACGCAGCCTGCACGAGCTCGATCCACCATGCCGGATGCTGATGCCTGGCGACCGGGTCGCGTTCGAGCCGCGACAAGATCGCGCTGCGCTCGCGCAGGAATCCGCGCAGCAGAGCATTCACGTATCCCTTCGCCGTCCAGCGTTCGAGCAGCACGCAGGCCCTCACCGCCTGGTCGACCACCGTATGCTCGCCATAACGATCCGACTCCAGGGCGTAGAGCGCACACCAGAGCAAGGCTTGAACGAGCGGATCTGGCGGGCCACGGCGCGACAGCATTTCCACGATGGCTTGTCCGCGTCCGTAGCGGCGCAGCGTGGCGTGCGTGAGATCGATAAGCGCTGCGCGGGAACCCTGCAGCCTTTGCGCTCCCAGGCGCTCGAACTCGTCGCTCAGGCTCCTGCCGCGCTCGACCTGCGCCACCACGCGCGCCGCCTGCGCCAGCTCGACCGCGAGCGCCGCCCCTTGTGTCACTCGAGCTTGGTGCCGGGCGCCAGTCGCCGGCCGCGCAGAAATTCGGCCGCTGTCATGCGCCGGCCGCCTGCCGGCTGCAGCTCTTCGAGCCTAAGCGCGTCGGCACCGCAGGCGACGCACAGCGCATCCTCTGAGGTCAGCACGCTGCCCGGTGCGCCGGCGCCGGGGACGACTCGCGCGCGCCACACCTTGATCGGCTCGCCGGCGAAGCGCGTAAAGGCGCCCGGGGCAGGCCGAAAGGCGCGCACCGCACGTTCGAGCTCCGCCGCGGCCTGCTGCCAATTCAATTGCGTCTCCGACTTTTCGATCTTCGGCGCATAAGTCGCGCCGCGCTCCGGCTGGGGAGTTGCCTGCGCGTGACCGGCCGCGATGCGTTCCAGTGTTTGCGTCAACGCTTCGGCGCCGAGCGACGCCAGGCGGTCGTGCAGCGTGCCGAAATCATCGTCCGGTCCGATAGGCAGCGCGCGTTGCGCAAACAGCGGTCCCGTGTCGAGGCCTTTGTCGAGCTGCATTATCGATACGCCAGTCTCCTGATCGCCCGCGAGGAGAGCGCGCTGAATCGGCGCCGCGCCGCGCCAACGCGGCAGCAGAGATGCGTGGACGTTGATCGCACCGTGGCGCGCGATCGCAAGCACGGCAGCAGGCAAGAGGTGCCCGTACGCCACGACGATGATGGCGTCGGCGTGGGCGGCGCGCAGCTCGTCGACAATCGCGGCCTCGCGCAGGCTTTGCGGCTGGCGCACTTGTAGGCTGCGCTCGAGCGCGAGGCGCTTCACCGGGCTCGCGCTCGAACGCAAGCCGCGGCCGGCGGGCCGGTCGGGCTGCGTGAGGACCAGGGCGATGTGGTGACCGGCCTCGAGCAGCCGGACCAGGCAGCGTTCCGCGAAAGCGGGGGTCCCCGCGAAGACTAGGCGCAGGAGCGCGTCAGGCGGACTTGCGCAGCTGCTTTGCGAGCTTGGCGCGGATGCGCTGCTGCTTTAGCTGCGACAGGTGTTCGACGAAGACCTTGCCCTTCAGGTGATCCATCTCATGCTGGATGCAAACCGCGAGCAGGCCTTGCGCTTCGAGCGTGAAAGCGTTGCCGTTCTGATCAAAGGCGCGCACTTTTACCCGCTCGGCACGCGGCACCAGCTCGTAGATGCCGGGCAGCGAGAGGCAGCCTTCCTCGATATCGGACTCGCCGGTCGCCTCGACGATCTCCGGATTGACCAGCACGACCAGGGAATCGCGGCGCTCGGAGACGTCCACCACGATGACCTGTTTGTGGACGTCAACCTGCGTGGCCGCGAGGCCGATGCCAGGCGCGGCGTACATGGTCTCGGTCATGTCGGCCACCAGCTTTTTCAGACCGGCATCGAATACGGTGACCGGAGCGGCCAGCTTGTGCAGCCGCACGTCGGGGTAACGGAGGATGTTCAAGATCGCCATCTGAAGCCGAATTTATTTGCAAATTGAATAGATTATATGGACAATCTCAGGCGCCATATAAGCTATTGGAAAAAGGCCGATCCACGAGCCGCAAAAAACAACGAGGCGGGGTCACCATGGTCCAGCAATTGCGTAAGTCTATCACAGCACTCGCTTTCTTCGCGATCTCGGCCGTCGCCCTGGGCCAGGCGCCGAGCTCGCCGCTGACCCTGCGGCCTGACGCGCCGGACCGTTACGTCGTGGTGCCGGGCGACACCTTATGGGGCATCGCCTCGCGCTATACCGATTCGCCCTGGCGCTGGCCAGAACTCTGGGGACTTAACAAGGACGAGATTCGCAACCCGCACCTTATCTACCCCGGGTACGTGATCATGCTCGACCGCGCACGCGGACGCCTAAGTATCGGCGGCGCGCCGAGCGGCGGCGAACCGAGCAGCGGCGAGCCGAGCAGCGGCACACCGAGTGGCGCGCCGTCGGGCGCGCCGACGCAGGCGCGGGCGCCCGCCGGCACGGTGAAGCTCGGGCCTCGTGTGCGCGTGGAATCGCTGGCGAAGGAAGAGATTCCCAGCATCCCGTCCTCGGTCATCGAACCGTTTCTGTCGCGGCCGCTAATCATCGAGCCCGATGGCCTCGACAAGGCGCCGACTATCGTCGGCACGCAAGCCGATCGCGTGATTCTCGCCGCCGGCAACAGCGCTTACGTGCGCGGCATCGGTGGCGCAAAGGAAGAGAGCTGGTATGTCTATCGTCGGGGCGTGCCGCTGGTCGATCCGGACAACAACCAGACACTCGCTTATGAAGCGATCTACCTCGGCACCGCACGGCTTGAGCGCGGTGGCGAGCCGGCGACGGTGGTGTTGACCAGCGTGGCGCAGGAGGTCGGTGCCGGCGACAAGCTGGTTGCCGCCGGCCGGCCGCAGCCGATCAACTACGCGCCCCATGCTCCCGACAACAAGATCCATGGCCGCGTGATCGGCATCTACGGCAGCCTCGGCAAAGTCGGCGAAGCCGGCCCACAGTCAATCATCAGCATCAACAAGGGCGCGCGCGATGGCCTGGAGGTCGGCCACGTGCTCGCGCTTTACTCCCTCGGCGGCTCGGTGCGCGATGTCTCGAGGGCAAGGGGCACAATCAAGCTGCCCGACGAACGGGCAGGTCTCGCCTTCGTCTTCCGTGTCTTCAATCGCGTGTCCTATGCGCTGGTGATGAACATCACTCGGCCGGTAAGTCCGCTCGACGTGGTGCAAACGCCGTAACCGGAAGATTGCCCGCCGGTATGAAACCCGATGCGGACCTTGCCGGCTGGCTGCAACTCTCGCTCACTCCCGGGCTTGGTGGCGCAACCCTGCGCGCCCTTTTGCGCAAATACGGCTTGCCACGCGAAGTGCTGGCGCGAAACCGCGGCGAGCTGGCTGCACTGCTCGCGCCTGAGAGCCTGCAGGCCATGGAGTCGCAGCGGGTGCGCGACGCGGTCGCCCGAGCGCTCGACTGGGCCGCTGCCGACAATCACTTCGTCATCACGCTCGCCGATGACACGTACCCGCGCGCGCTGCTCGAGATCGCGGATCCACCCGCAGTGCTCTACGCGCACGGCCGGGCCGAGCTGCTGCAGCGACCGGCGCTCGCCATCGTCGGCAGCCGCAACGCTTCGGCGCAGGGCGAAAGCAATGCCGAGCAGTTCGCGCGCTCGCTGAGCGACGCGGGCCTCTCGATCGTCTCGGGGCTCGCGCTCGGCATCGACGCGGCTGCGCACCGCGGCGGGCTCGCCGGCGCGAGCTCCACCGTGGCGGTGCTCGGCACCGGGGTGGATGTGGTTTATCCGAACCGCAACGCGGAACTCGCGGCGGAGATTGCGCACCGCGGCCTGCTCGTCTCCGAATTCGCGCTCGGCACGCCGGCCATCGCACATAATTTTCCGCGCCGCAACCGCCTGATCAGCGGTCTTGCGCGCGGCTGCCTGGTGGTCGAGGCGGCAATCGCATCGGGCTCGCTCATTACCGCGCGCAGCGCCGCGGACCAAGGGCGCGATGTATTCGCGATTCCGGGATCGATCCATTCGCCGCTCGCGAAGGGTTGCCATGCGCTGATCAAGTCCGGGGCGAAGCTCGTGGAATCCGCCGATGATGTGCTGGCGGAGCTTGCGGGCTTCCAGGCGCTGGCCCGCGCCAGCACCCTTGCACCGGCAGCGAGCAACGATACCGGCCTGCTCGCCGTCATGGGACACGATCCGGTGGATGTCGACTCGCTTTGCGAGCGCGCGGGCTTATCGCCGGAAGAGGTGACGGCGCAGCTGCTACGGCTGGAGCTTGACGGCCGTGTAACCGCACTGCCGGGAGGGCTTTACCAGCGCCTGGAGAAGGCGCACCGCGGGTAAACGCTTGTCGCGTCCCTGCGTTAAAAGAAAGGAGTGCCCATGTACGACATCTTGGCTTACCTCTTCGAGAACTGTCAGCAGGCCGAGCTGGCGGATGACCGCGAGCGCGTGGTACGCAAGCTTGCGGCCGCGGGTTTCGACGATTCCGACATCAGCGAAGCGCTGCACTGGCTCGCTGGGGTGCTGAGCGCGCCGCGCGGCGCGAGCCAGCCGTTGCCCGATGCCCGTACCAGCTTCCGGGCCTTTGCGCCGCGCGAGCTCGCCAAGCTCGACGCAGAATGCCGTGGGTTCGTCATCACCCTGGAGCAGTCGGGTATTCTTACCGCGGAGACGCGCGAGCTGGTGCTCGAGCGCTCGCTCGCGGCTTCCGGCGCCTCGTTGTCACTCGATCAACTGAAGCTCATCGTGTTGATGGTGCTCTGGAATCACCAGACTCCCACCAGCCAGTTGCTCGCCGAAGACCTGTTCAGCGCCGCGCACACTCGATTGCCCAACTGAGCTTCGCGCGCGCCTGCGCGCGCGACGGGTTGAAGCGGCCGCGGCTTTGCACTTATGATCTGCGGCCTTTCGCCGCATGGCCAAGAAACTCATCATCGCAGAGAAGCCGTCGGTGGCGGGCGACATTGCGCGCGCGCTTGGCGGCTTCTCACGCAAAGGCGACTATTACGAGAGTGAGCGCTACGTGCTCTCCTCCGCGGTCGGCCATCTGCTCGAGCTCGCCGTGCCCGAGGAGTACGAAGTCAAGCGCGGCAAGTGGTCGTTCAAGCATCTCCCCGTCATCCCGCCGCGCTTCGAGCTGACGCCGCTCGAGAAGAGCGAGCAGCGCCTGAATCTGCTGCTGCGTCTCATGAAGCGCAAGGATGTCGCTGCGCTTATCAACGCGTGCGATGCCGGTCGCGAAGGCGAGCTGATCTTCCGCTACATCGTGCAGCACGCGCGCATCAAGAAACCGATCGAGCGCCTCTGGCTGCAATCGATGACGCCGCAGGCGATCCGCGACGGCTTCTCCAAGCTGCGCGCCGACCGCGAGCTGCTGCCGCTCGCCGACGCGGCGAAGAGCCGCTCTGAAGCCGATTGGCTGATCGGCATCAACGGTACGCGCGCGATGACCGCCTTCAACTCCAAGGAGGGCGGGTTTTACCTGACGACGGTGGGCCGCGTGCAGACGCCGACGCTCGCCATCCTGGTGGAGCGCGAAGAGAAGATCAAAGCGTTCACGCCGAAGGATTACTGGGAGGTCCATGCGCGTTTTGGCGCCAAGGCGGGCGAATACGCGGGGCGCTGGTTCGATCCCGAATTCAAGAAGGACGACGACGCGGAGCGCAAGGCCGAGCGCCTGTGGGACGAAAAGCGCGCCGCCGCGATCGTCGCTGCCTGCGAAGGCAAGAAAGGCATCGCGACGGAGGAGAGCAAGCCGTCGACACAGCTCTCGCCGCTGCTTTTCGATCTCACCAGCCTGCAGCGCGAAGCGAACGGGCGCTTCGGCTTCCCGGCGCGCATGACGCTGTCGCTCGCCCAGGCGCTCTACGAGAAGCACAAGGTGCTCACCTACCCGCGAACCGATTCGCGGGCGCTGCCGGAGGATTACCTGCCCGCAGTCAAAGACACGATGAAGGTGCTCGGCGAGACGAGCGTATACGGCAGCTTCGCGCGACAGGTCCTGAAGCAGAACTGGGTGAAACCGAACAAGCGCATTTTCGACAACGCGAAGATTTCGGACCACTTCGCGATCATCCCGACGCTGCAGACGCCGAAGCATCTGAACGAGGCGGAGCAGAAGCTCTACGACATGGTGGTACGCCGCTTTCTCGCGGTGTTCTACCCGGCGGCGGAATACTTGCAGACCACGCGCATCACGCGCGTCCACGAGCAGCACTTCAAGACCGAAGGGCGCGTGCTGCAGAACGCGGGGTGGCTCGCCCTCTACGGCCGGGTGGTCGGCGACGAGAGCGAGAACCTGCCGGCGATCGAGCCCAGCGAGAAGGTGAGCGTGCTAGCCGTCGCCGCGCAGGCGAACCAGACCAAGCCGCCGCCGCGCTACTCGGAGGCGACGCTGCTCTCGGCGATGGAAGGTGCCGGCAAGCTGGTCGAGGATGACGAGCTGCGCGAAGCGATGGCGGCAAAAGGGCTGGGCACGCCGGCGACTCGCGCCGCGATCATCGAAGGCCTGATCCGCGAGGAATACATCAATCGCGAGGGGCGCGAGCTCGTGCCGACGCCGAAGGCGTTTTCGCTGCTTTTCGCGCTGCATATGCTGCATCTCGTGGAGCTCGCCTCGCCAGAGCTCACCGGCGAGTGGGAGCACAAGCTGAAGCTGATCGAAGCGGGCAAGCTCACCCGCGACGAGTTCATGAAGCAGATCGACGAGCTGGTGCGCAAGATGGTGGCGGTGATCAAGCACGGCGAGATTCCCGACGTGGTCTACGCCACGGTCTCGGCGCCGTGCCCGAAGTGCGGCGGTGTGGTGCAGGAGAATTACCGCAAGTTCCAATGCCAGAAATGCGACTTCGCCATCTGGAAGGTGACCTCGGGGCGCGAGTGGTCTCCCGAGGAGCTGGCTGAGCTCATCACCAAGCGCGTCGTCGGGCCGCTCACCGGTTTCCGCAGCAAGCAGGGGCGGCCGTTCAGCGCGCTGGTGCGCCTGAGTGACGAGCTGCGGCCTGAATTCGACTTCGGCCAGGCCGCGGGCGAGGGCGACGAAGCGCCGGACTTCAGTGCTCAGGAGCCGCTCGGCAAATGCCCCAAATGCGGCGGTCGCATCTTCGAGCATGGCGTGACGTACGTTTGCGAAAACGCGCTCGGGCCCAAGCGCAGCTGCGACTTCCGCTCCGGGCGCGTGATCCTGCAGCAGCCGGTCGAGCGGGAGCAGATGAAGAAGCTGCTCGCAACCGGCCGCACCGATCTACTGACCGGCTTTGTGTCCAAAAAGGGGCGGCGCTTCAAGGCATTTCTGGTGAAGACGCCCGACGGCAAGATCGGCTTTGAATTCCAGGCGCGCGCCGCCAAGGACAAGCCCAAGCCGGACGAGGCGAAGAAAGGGCGGCGCGCCGCTTAGACGTCGAGGTTGCGAACGCCGAGCGCGTTCGACTCGATGAAGGCGCGGCGCGGCTCGACCTCGTCGCCCATCAGCTTGGTGAAGATCTCGTCGGCGGCAATGCCGTCCTCGATCTGCACCTTGAGCAGGCGCCGCGCCTCGACGTTCATCGTCGTCTCCCACAGCTGCTCCGGGTTCATCTCACCGAGCCCCTTGTAGCGCTGCAGCGTCATCGACTTCTCGACCTCGCCGAGCAGCCACTTCATGGCCTCGGAGAAATCGGCCACGGGCTGTTTCTTCTCGCCGCGTTGCACGTACGCGCCTTGCCCGATCAGGCCGGCGAGCATCTGTCCGGTCTGGCGGATCTGGGCGTAGTCGCCCGAATGGACGAACTCGGTGTCGATGGTGCTCATGCGCACGTTGCCGTGCCGCGTGCGCTCGATGCGCACCTGGTAGCGATCGGTCTTCTGGTCAAAATGCGGCGCTACCGCAATGCCCTCGCCGCCGATCGTCTTTTCCAGCGCTTCGGCGGAGGCCTCGGCGGTATCGCGGCGCGTAAGGTCGATCTGCACGCCGCGCAGGATTGCGCCGAGCGCCTCGCGGTCGACCAGCCGCGATACGCGGTCGATCACCGCCTCGGAGAGCAAATAGGACTTCGCCAGCTGCGCGAGCGGGTCGCCGGTGATGGCCTCGGCGCCCGCGCGCGGAACGAGCGCCGCTTCGACGAGCGCCTGCCTGAGCATGAACTCGTTCAGCTCGTGCTCGTCCTTGAGATAGCGCTCTTCTCTTCCGAGCTTCGCTTTATAGAGCGGCGGCTGCGCGATGTAGATGTGACCGCGCTCGACGAGCTCCGGCATTTGCCGGTAGAAGAAGGTGAGCAGGAGCGTGCGGATGTGCGAGCCGTCGACGTCCGCATCGGTCATGATGATGATGCGGTGGTAGCGCAGCTTGTCGGCGTTGTATTCCTCCTTGCCGAAGCCGCAGCCGAGCGCGGTGATAAGCGTGGCGATCTCGGCGGAGGAAAGCAGCTTGTCGAAGCGCGCGCGCTCGACATTGAGGATCTTGCCCTTGAGCGGCAGGATCGCCTGGAACTTGCGGTCGCGTCCCTGCTTGGCCGAGCCGCCCGCGGAATCGCCCTCGACGAGATAAAGCTCGCACAGCGCCGGGTCGCGCTCCTGGCAGTCGGCGAGCTTGCCGGGCAGGCCCATGCCGTCCAGCACGCCCTTGCGGCGGGTCATTTCGCGCGCCCTGCGTGCCGCCTCGCGCGCTGCCGCCGCCTCGACGATCTTCACGGTAATGGTGCGCGCATCGACCGGATGCTCATCGAGAAATTGGCGCAGCTTCTCCGCGACTATTTCTTCGACCACCGGCCGCACCTCCGAGGAGACCAGCTTCTCCTTCGTCTGCGACGAGAACTTGGGCTCCGGCACCTTGACCGAAAGCACACAGGCGAGGCCCTCGCGCATGTCGTCGCCGGTCGTCTCGACCTTCGCCTTCTTGGCGAGCTCGTTCTCCTCGATGTACTTGTTCAGCACGCGCGTCATCGCCGCGCGCAAGCCGGTGAGGTGGGTGCCGCCGTCCTTCTGCGGGATGTTGTTCGTGAAGCAGAGCACCGACTCCTGATACGAGTCGTTCCACTGCATGGCCACTTCGACGGTGATGCCGTCCTTGATGCCGCGGTCGACGAACACGGTCGGGTGCAGCACGTTCTTCGCCCGGTTCATGTACTCGACGAAGCCCTGCACGCCGCCGGAGAAGGCGAAGTTCTCTTCCTTGCCGGTGCGCTGGTCGATCAGCACGATGCGCACGCCGTTATTGAGGAACGAGAGCTCGCGCAGCCGGCGGGCGAGGATGTCGTAATGGTAGTCGACGTTGCCGAATATTTCCTTCGACGCGAGGAAATGCACCTCGGTGCCGCGGCGCTCGGTGATGCCGGTGACCTTGAGCGGAGCAACGGCATCGCCGCCGCGGAACTCCATCTGATGCACCTGGCCGTCGCGCCAGACGGTGAGCCGCAGCCATTCGGAAAGCGCGTTCACCACCGACACGCCGACGCCGTGCAGGCCGCCGGACACCTTGTAGCTGTTGGAGTCGAACTTGCCGCCGGCGTGCAGCTCGGTCATGACGATCTCGGCGGCCGAGCGCTGCGCCTCGTCGTCGGCTTTGATGCCGGTCGGGATACCGCGCCCGTTGTCGAGTACCGAGACCGAGTTGTCGGTATGCACGGTGACGGTGATCTCGTCGCAAAAGCCGGCGAGCGCCTCGTCGACCGCGTTGTCGACCACCTCGAAAACCATGTGGTGCAGCCCGGTGCCATCGGAGGTATCGCCGATGTACATGCCGGGGCGCTTGCGCACCGCCTCGAGGCCCTTCAGGACCTTGATGGCATCAGAGCCGTAGTCGTCGGGATTGGCGGCCAAAATCAGATCCTCATTGGCATGACGACGTACTTGAAGCCTTTTTCGCTCGCATAGCTGATGAGCGCGCTCGACGAGGCATCGCCGAAGGCGCATTCGAGCTCGGTCCCGGCTACGTTGTTCAATACGTCGAGCAGGTAATTGACATTGAAGCCGATGTCGAGCGCATCGCCGCTATAGCTCACTTCGAGCTCCTCCTGCGCTTCCTCCTGATCGGCGTTGGACGAAATGATCTTCAGGCTGCCATCGCTCAGGACCCAGCGCACGCCGCGGAACTTCTCGTTGGACAGGATCGCGGCCCGGCTCAGCGCCTGGCGCAGGGGCTCGCGCTGCGTGCGCAGCCGGTTCTTGTGCTGCGTCGGGATGACTCGCGTGTAGTCGGGGAATTTGCCGTCCACCAGCTTCGACACAAGATCGATCGAACCAAAGCTGAATGAGGCCTGCGTCGCGGACAATTCGATGCGCACTTCGTCGTCGGTGTCGGTCAAAAGCTTGGTCAACTCGAGCACCGTCTTGCGCGGCACGATGGCCTCATGGCGCGGCAGGCTCGCCGGCAGCTCGAGCGAACTGAAGGCGAGGCGGTGGCCATCGGTGGCCACCAGGCGTAGCTCGCCGCCATCGGCCACCATCAGTAAACCATTGAGGTAGTAACGGATATCTTGCTGCGCCATGGCGTAGTGCACCAGCGCGAGGTGCCGGCGTAGCAGCTTCTGCGGCAAGACGAAGCGCGCCGGCTCGCCGCTCGCCTTGGCAAGCCGCGGGAAATCCTCGGCCGGCAAGGTCTGCAGGGTGAAACGGCTGCGGCCGGCCTTGACCAGCAGGCGTTTGTCCTGAGCCTGCAAGCTCACTTCCGCCTCGTCGGGCAGTGCGCGCAGGATGTCGAGCAGCTTGCGGGCGCCGACCGTGAGGGCGCGCGTCTCGCGCGAGCCCGAGAGGCCGCTTCGCGCCGTGATCTGGATCTCGATGTCGGTTGCCAGGAAAGCGAGCGTGTCGGCAGCCCCGTCGATGAGCACGTTCGACAATATCGGCAGCGTATGGCGGCGCTCGATGATTCCGCTGACCGCCGCCAGCGGTGTGAGGAGCTCATCTCGCTTTGCTTTAATCATTGTTTTACCTAATTAGTAATAGCTAATAAGGGCGCCGTCAGGACGGGATAAGCCACAAAAAGGCTTTGCGGGCAGCCGCTTGTCTCGATTCGGACAGCGGGGAAAGGCTGTGGAACTGCGAAGAAGCTCTGGGGACAGTTCGCGGTCGTGAGTCCGATCCGGCCGCTTATTCACAAATCACACGCGCTTCGTTCACAGCTTGTTAACCCTTCAGCACTTGTTCGAGCACCAGATAGTCCCGGTTCAGCGAACTGTCGCGGCTGCGCAGGCTGGCGATCGTGCGGCAGGCATGCAGCACCGTCGTGTGGTCGCGATTGCCGAACGCTTCGCCGATCTCGGGCAAGCTCATCTGCGTCAGGTCCTTCGCCAGCGCCATCGCCACCTGGCGCGGGCGGGCAACGTTGCGGCTGCG
>Ga0075426_10001171_pt1 | contig 18449 bp, 11 predicted proteins | sample SoiMethybrSBSTD5_FD_75304 | JGI IMG/M metagenome (GOLD analysis project Ga0075426, IMG submission 75304) | Bulk soil microbial communities from a Populus tree surrounding site in Tennessee, USA - Soil MetaG P. TD hybrid SBSTD5 | ecosystem: Environmental > Terrestrial > Soil > Tree plantation...
TAGGCCTCTACCAGCGCCACAAAGGCGAGGAAGAGCAGGGGGATGTAACCCACCACGTGTTCCAAGCCCACCACCACGCCCAGCGCTACCCCGCCCACCAGGAAGGCGAACAGATAAGCCAGGACCGGCCGGTTTCGAAGCCAAGGACGCATACGGCACCTACTCTTGCTTAGATGAGTGCGCGAGCCCGGCAGCAACATTCGAAGGCGCCATTGCGCAGCCAGTTTTCCCAAAGCGGCACCAGCAGAAGCCCGATTCCACGGGTCCGGCACACAACTAAGGACTTGTTATCATAGGGTTACGGACCATCCGCAGGGGACGTGGTTCCCCGAGAGAAGGCCCCTGTCGGATGTGGTTCCGGTCCCTGGCGCTACAATGGCTTCAAAAAAGGGGGCAATCAACTCGGCCTGTCGCTGATCAACTTCGCTTGGCGTTTTCGCCGCCATGTGGAGGTCAGCCAGGCCCAGGGGACACGAGAGGGATGACCTCGGAAAATTTTTATCTGGTCTGCGTTGTGGTGGGCTTCGTCTGGTGAGCCGCACCTTGTATCGGCTGTTCAGTTGTTTGCTCTGGCTGTCCGTGCCGGTAGCGGCCCTGCGGCTGTTCACGGTATGGCACCAGTTGCCGGCGCGCTTGGCGACGCATTTTGATTTAGCCGGCCGGCCCAATGGCTGGATGCAGCCCAATGCCTTCTTGATTTTCATCCTGGTTTCCATGGCGACAACCGCGGGGATTTCCACTTATGTCATGATTCGCGCCTCGCAGCCGGATTTAGCGGCCTGGACCCTGCTGGGATTCTTATACGTCGTGAGCGGAATTCTATTTGGAGCCACGGATGGAATTATTAACTACAACCTGTATGGGCGCGGCGTGCACGTGCTGCCGTACCTGGTCGCGGGATTTGGCTCCCTCTTCGTGGTGCTGGTGGTTTATGTGGGCACGCGGCGCGGTCCGCAGCTGCCGGCCGAAAACCTGATCGCCGACGAAGTACACGGGTCGCGTTTGTGGGCGCTGGTGATGGCGCTGCCGATTGTGCTGATGGCGGGACTGGCCGTTTCCGCTCCCAACCTGGTGGTGCGCCTGGTGCTGGGCGTTCCCATTCTGCTGCTGCTCATGGCCGTGATCATGGCCTGGAGCGGCTTTCATTACATTTTCAGCAATTCGGGCCTGGAGATCCGCACCCTGGGCTTCCGCCTGCGCACTATTCCGGCGTCCCAGATTCGGGACTATGCAGTGGATAGCTGGGGGCCGTCAGGAGGGTACGGTATTCGCGGAGTGGGCCACACGCGGGCCTACGTTTGGGGCAAGAAAGGCGTGCGCATTCACCTGTGGGATGGGGAAGTATTTCTTGGCCACCGCGAGCCGGAGCGGCTGGTGCACGATCTCGATGCGGTCATGAGTTTTGCGCATTAATACGGCCGGTGGCCCACTCAAGCCAAAGCGGGCTTGACTGGGCCACCGGCCGGGGCGCCCGTCCAACCCAGGACTATTTTCCGCCCAGCACCAGCTTGGCGATGGTCTGCAGCTGCATGTTGGAGGTGCCTTCGTAGATCTTGCCGATCTTGGAATCGCGGAAATACTTTTCTACCGGATAATCCTTGGTGAAGCCATACCCGCCATAGATTTCGACCGCTAGCGAGGTGACCCGCTCGGCCACCTGGGAGCAGAAGAGCTTGGTCATGGCCGCTTCCTTGACGAAGTTCATGCCCGCATCCTTCATCCGGGCGGAGTTATACACCATCATGCGGGCAGCCTCGATCTCAGTGGCCATCTGCGCCAGCTGGAACTGAATGCCCTGGAAGTCCGCGATGGACTTGCCGAACTGCTTACGCTCCTGGGCGTACCTGGCGGCATATTCCCAGGCGCCGCGGGCCACGCCCGCCATCTGCGCGCCAATGCCGATACGGCCTTCGTTCAGAGTTTCGATGGCGATTTTGTAGCCCTTGCCCAGCTCGCCGAGCACATTCGACTTGGGCACGCGGCAGTCTTCCAGGATGAGCTCGCAGGTGCTGGAGGCGCGGATGCCCAGCTTGTCTTCTTTCTTGCCGACGGAGAAGCCGGGGAAATCGCGCTCCGCCAGGAAGGCGGTGATGCCGCGGTAGCCGGCGGCCGGATCCACGGTAGCGAAGAGTACAAACAGGCCGGCTTCCTTGGCATTGGTGATCCAGAGCTTGCGTCCGTTCAGGACGTAGTCGCTGCCGCGCAGCTCCGCTTTCGTCTGCAGGGCGAAGGCGTCCGAGCCTGAGCCCGCCTCGCTGAGCGCGTAGGCGCCCACCCACTCGCTGGCCATGCGCGGCAGGTAGCGCTTCTTCTGCTCTTCGCTGGCCCAGCGCAGCAGGGCGTTATTGACCAGAGTGTTCTGCACGTCCACCACCACGCCGGCTGAGGCGTCCACCCGCGACATCTCCTCTACCGCAAGAACGGCCTCGAAGAAGGTGCCGGCCCCGCCGCCGTACTGCTCGGGAATCTCGATACCCATCAGGCCAAGCTCGAAGAACTGGTGAATCAGGTCCTTGTCGAACACGCCTTTCTCGTCCATCTCTCGCACTAGGGGGCGGACCTTGTCCTCGGCGAACTGACGAATGTTGTCGCGGAACAGGACCTCGTCCTCGGTCAGCGCGGCGAGGGGGGCAGGGGTGGCTTGCAGCGTGGTTTCGGGCATGAGGGCACTTCCTTCGGCGCAAAGGTAAGAACCTAGGATTTTACCCAATTAAGTGGAGCTAGTGGGAATCGTCGCCTCGGGCATCAAAGCAGCTCATGGGCACGCTCCAGGATGACACATGCTGGGGTATGCGGTGAGCAAAGCTAACCCTTCCGGCGGTGCACGCGAGATGCTTCGGGGCTAAAGCCCCTGTGCATGACGCCGTCCGGTGGCGCGATGACAATCCGGCGCTAAGACTTGCCGCGGTAGACGATTTTGAGCGAATCGCTGGTCAGGATGCGGCGAATCTGATTGCGGGCGTGGATGGACCAGGGTCCGGAGCTGTCGAGGCGCACATAGGCCTTCCAATGCTTCAGGGCGTTGCGGGGCTGCTTCATCTTCTCGTAGGCGAGGGCGAGGTTGTAGTGAGCATCTCCATAGGTGGGGGCCAGGATAAGCGCAGTGCTATATGCCTTGATAGCTTCCGGCACGCGCCCGGTTTCATCGAGCACGTTGCCCAGGTCGAAATAAGCCAGCGCGTAGCGGGGATCGGCCTCGATAGCCGCGCGGTAATGGAGCTCCGCCTTGATGTAGTCCTGCCGGTTATAGAAGATCGTGCCCAGGTTGATGTGGGCTGCCGCGTGCTGCGGCTCAAGTTCCAGCACCTTCTGGTAAATGGCGATGGCGTCGGTCTGGGTAGACGGCTCGTCCTCCAGAGCGATGCCCCGGGCGAATAGGTCGGCCACGCCTTGCTCGGAAGACAGCGAGCGCACATTGGTGGTGGCCACCACCCTTTCAGCGGGAGCGAAATCCATGACGAACTGTCCGGCGATGGGCTCCAGGGCTCGGCCGTCATGCCGGAAGACCACCCGTGCGCCGGTGGAGTAGGCGCCGGCTTCCAGGAGGGGATTTTCCATGCCCGCCACCTGCTTCTGCATGGCCTGCAGCGACTCGCGGATGACCGCCGGACGCACCCGGCGGGCGCAAAGGTCGCGCACCTTTTTAACCTGCAAAAGATCGAAAAATGAATAGGTGTTGCCGGGAGCGATGAGCCCGGCCTTTTCCCAGCCCACAAGCTGTCGCGCGGTCAAGCGCAGGATACGCAGCAGGTCAGTTCGACTGTATCGGTGCACGGTTATCAGGTTTCTTCCTGCGCGTATTATGTTGAGACGAGCCCAGGTTTGGCAATAGGGAACTCAGCTTAGTTGTGGAAAATCAGAACCTTGCGAGACAAGAGTAGAAGGACCCTGGCGGCTCGTTCGGGGAAAGTGCCGAAGGGTTGACCACCCGGCGCAGGCAAACCGGATCCGGCAGGACCTGCCGGCCTTAGACCACGCGCTCCCGAGGAGTGGGACATCCTCGCCCTTCCCAGGCAGCATCTCTGAGTAGGATTCTTTAGAGCCGCGCGCTGGCGGCCAAACTTCCAAGCAGACTATGAACATCCGGCAAATAATCTCCACTTTGTTGGTTCGAGGACTCCAGGGAACCTTCTTCTTGTCCTTGCTATTCGCCTTTGCCCTTCCGGCGGGCGCATGCACGGCGGGCACGCTTTCGCCCTCGGTGACTATCTGCACGCCGACGAACCAGTCGGCAGTGGTGACGCCGGCGCACGTGGTGGCGCTTTCCACCGATTCCCACACGGTCACCTCGATGCAGATTTACGTGGACGGCAAGCTGGTGTACCAGGTGAACGCGGCGTCGCTGAACACCTACATCACGCTTACGCCGGGAAATCATTATCTGGTGGTGAAGGGCTGGGACAGCACGGGAGCCAATTTCTCCAAAGCGGTTCACGTGGCCATGGAGCCGCCGTGCGTGCTGAATTCTACCAACCGGACAGTCACGATTTGCACACCCGGCGCCTCGGCAACGGTGAGCTCGCCGGTACATCTGGTGGCGGCGGCGAACGACTCCACTCCGACGCAACTCATGCAAGTGCTGGTGGATGGGAAAAAACTCAACCAGGTAAGCACGAATATCTTGAACGTTTATTTAACCAACCTTCCCGCGGGGCAGCACACGGTTCAGATATCTGCCGAGGACACCTCGTCCGTGTGGTTCAGCCAGAGCATGAACATCAACGTGACCAATAACGCGGGGTTATCGAACCTGCGCCACATCATTTACCTGGTTCAGGAAAACCGTTCATTCGACAGCTACCTGGGACGACTGGGGCAGTACCGGGTGAACCAGGGCTACAGCAATGACGTGGATGGCATACCGCTGAACGCGACGCTCTATACCAGCAATGGCGGTGCGGTCCAGCCGTTCCATTATCAGACGGAATGCACCGAAGGACTTACGCCATCCTGGAATGAGAGCCACGTGGACGTGAACGGCGGGTTGATGAATAACTTTCTGTTAACTGGGCTGCCATCGAACATTGACCCTTACAACACGCGGGCTCTGGGATACTACGACTGGAACGATCTACCCTACGTGTATTCGCTGGCGTTTAATTTTGGCAGCAGCGACCGCTTCTTCTCACCCCTGGAATCGAACACTATTCCCAACCGGATGTACCTGTTTGCGGGCACGTCATTCGGCCATGTGTATACCGACCCTCCGCCCAGCGGCGGATGGACGCAGCCCACCATTTTCGATCACATGGACCAGGCCGGCGTGAGCTGGCGTTACTATTATCAGGACAGCAGCACGTATCTGGTGCAGTGGTCGACGTATTCGCGGGATAAAAGCAAGGTGTTCCCGATTTCGCAGTACTATACCGACCTGCAGAATGAAAGCACGCTGCCCTCGGTGATTTTCATCGAGCGCGCTTCCGCGATTGGACTGGACGAGCACCCTGGGCAGAACATCCAGAAGGGGGCGGCCGATGCGGCTAAGATCATCAACGCGCTGCTGAAGAGCCCATCGTGGGGATCGTCGGCCTTTATTCTGAGCTTCGACGAGGGCGGCGGGCTCTATGATCATGTGGTGCCGGCGATGGAAATTAAGCCGGATAGTATTGCTCCGAAACTCCATTCCGGCGACCAGCCGGGCGATTTTGCCCACTCCGGCTTCAGGATTCCCTTGGTGGTGATTTCGCCGTGGGCGAAGCCTCATTACGTATCGCACACGTGGCGCGATTTAACTTCCATCCTGCGCCTGATCGAGGTGCGTTTCAACGTGCCCTCGCTGACGGCGCGCGACGCTGCCGCCGACAACATGATGGAGTTCTTTGACTTCTCCTCCCCGGCCTGGCAGACCCCGCCTTCGCTTCCGACGCAGCCGACGGGCGGGACCTGCAACTGGAACCTGGAAAAGGCGCCCGGGTACTGAGCCGGCAGGCAAGAGACGCTGCTCCCCCGTCCCGATCTCCGGAGCCCACCCCTGAGTTACGGCATCCGCTGGTAAGGTTTGATAAACTGAAAAACCAGAGGGCCGACGTAGCTCAGCCGGTAGAGCAACGGTTTCGTAAACCGTAGGTCGCCAGTTCGATTCTGGCCGTCGGCTCCAGCCCTTCCCTTGCGTACAGGCCAGCGCGATGGCCTCTCCCTTTCCATTCCGCACCCTGCCGGATTACTTGGCGCCAGGTCTCGATCTGCTGCTTGTCGGAATCAATCCCGGGCTCTACTCGGTGGAGCGAGGCCATTATTTTGCGCGGGTGACCAGCCGGTTTTGGCCGGCATTCTCAGCATCGAAGCTGAGCGAGCCGGTCAGGCGGGGGCTGTCTATGGAAGTTCTGCGGCCCGAACACGATGCTGAATTACCTCGGTTTGGAATCGGTTTAACCGACCTGGTCAAGCGCCCCTCGGCGAATGCCGCAGGATTAACTCCCCGGGACTTCCAGGAATGGGCGCCGCGGTTGATAAAGAAACTCGAGGCGTATGCGCCACGGGTGGCCTGTTTTCACGGGCTGACCGCCTACCGGCCTTTTCTTCGCTCAGCGCTAAAATGCGACCGCCAGCCGGTTCTCGGTCCGCAGCCGGAAGTAATCGGCGGCACCCGGCTCTTTGCAGTTCCCAATCCAAGTCCGGCCAATGCTCACTTTACGCTGCGCGATCAGACCGACTGGTACGACCGTGTGGCTGACTTCCTGCGCCGTGCTTAGGTGTGAGGCCGCAGTTGCACCACATCAACGGGGCGCGGCGATCAATTTGTGCGGCACGTTCCAGCCCTCAACTTCGACCGTCGGCACACTCTCGCCGGCATCGCTGGTGCGATAGGTGGCGGTGATTTGCCGGTCTTCGCCGGGCAGAAGCTCAAAATAGTTGTCCTGCCACAGCACGGGGAGGATTTCGGTGTCGCTGGGGGCTTCGGCGCTCACGCGCTGGCTTACGGTGCGGTTCACCTTCAGGCGAATGCCGAAGGCGAGCGCGCGCTGAGTATTGTGCAGAGTCACTGTCGTTGAACTCTCCGCTCCCTGCACCAGCGTGCGTGCGTTTATCTGCAGGTTCACCTGAGGCAGGCGATCGAGGGCAGTGTAATCGGCGAAGCTCTTGGTGGGCGCCCACGTGGAAATGTCGTATTGGCCGGTGGTGTCTTCTTGCTCGCGCCCCCAGTCAATGGTTTCGGGCTTGGTGGAAAGCCAGTAGAAGTTTCTGCTCTTCACCTCCCCCGCCGACTCCAGGGTCAGGCTGACAAAATAAGTGGTGGTCAAACCGGGGATTTCGGGCAGCGTGAAGACCCGCGTGCTGCTGTCAGGAGCCACATCGAGATCCGCCTGTCGCGAGAACTTCTCGGTCATGTCGAGGTTATAAACCTTGGCTGTGACCCGCAGGCGGGGAAAGCTTTGATAATAGGAATTGACCACCGCAATGGAGCGGTCATCGTAGGAATACTGCACGTGCAGGGGCTCGCAAGCCTCTTTCACCCCGAAATAGGAGCCGCCCGGGCGCAGATACCAGTCGTACATGTGCCAGATCATGCTCGGCCAGGCGTTGTTCAGCATCCACTGGATGATGCCCGTGGAGGTGTACTTGTTGCGGCCATAGGCTTCCATCATGGCGCGGTGCGCTTCGTAGGCCTGCATCTGGGCCTTGCGGGCGTACTCCTCCACCGAGTGCGACGGCCCGTAGCGATGGTTCAGGGCTTCGGTAAACACGTTGAGGGTGCGCGACATGCCGCCGGCGTGGTATTCCCACACGGAGTCAATGGGCCACAGGTGGTCGGCGGGCAACATGCGGCGCAGGCTCTCGATGGGCGGAATGGCGGGCCCGGGGCTGGTTTCGGTGTTGAAGCCGAAAGCGCCGCCGTGGCGGTGGTCCACGTACCAGAATGACGGCGCCACGTATTCGTAAGGTCCGGTCATCTTCACGCCGGTAGGCCCGACGGTGGTGGTCCTGCCCCCGGCCGAGGCGATGGCCGGGTTGGGCCAGCCCGATTCTTCAAGGATGTGGAGATACATCTTTTCCACCTTCGGCGGCGGCGCGAAATCGCTACCGTAGAGCCAGACGAACACGGAAGGATGCCGCTCCAGGCGGCGCGCCTGGTCGCGCAGGGATTCGGCCGCGATGTGCTCGTCTTCGGTGTCCCACTTGGGCCAGTTTTCCCACTGATCGCAGCAGCACCAGCCCGGCATCATGAGAATGCCCATCTCATCGGCCAAGTCGAAGAAGTGCTCGTCCTCCAGCTTGCCTTCCATGCGCACCGCGTTGAGATGAAGGTCGCGAACATATTCCAGCTGCTCGCGCTGCTTTTCAGGAGTGGAACGCAGCAGCAGGTCAAAGCTGTAGCCGGCGCCCCGGATCAGGATGTTCTTGCCGTTGATCTGAAACCGGCGGTGACCCTGCTGGTCGAGTTTGGATGTCACCTCGCGAATGCCGAAACGAGTGCGGCTGGAGTCGGAAACCTGGCCGTCAACTTCCGCTTGCAAGTCGAGAGCGTAGAGACTCTGCGGACCTACCGGCGCCGGCCACCACAGCCGCGGATGCGAAAGTTTCAGCTGAGGAAAAGCTTGCGGAGTGAAGTGGATGACCTGAGTTTCTTTAGCGGAAAGTCGCACCGGCTGCTCGAACTGGACATTGTCAACTGTGCCTTTGAGAACGCCGGCGATGGGATGGTCGGCGGCGTTGGTCAGTTCTGCTCTCACGCTCAGCGAGGCCTGGTCGTTTGCCGGAGGGTTGAGCTTGCTGATGACCGCGGGGTACCGCAGCCGCAGCGGGCCGGTCGCGATGATGTGCACATCGCGCCAGATGCCCATTTCCTTATCCGGCGGCATAGGCGCCCAATCCACCAGGGTGATGGAGAGGTCGCGCGGTTGGGGCGGAAACACTTCGACCGCCAGCGAATTGGCTTGGCCAGGCCGCGCTGCTGCGGTCACATTGAACTCGAACAGGCGCCACATGCCGGCGAGTTTGTCAGAGGAGGCGACCTGCACCCCGTTCAGCCACACGTTGGCGCGGTAATTGATGCCGTCAAACGCGAGCCACAGCGTTTTGCCGCTGAACTCCGCCGGAAGCGTGAACTCGGTGCGATACCACCAGGCATGCCGGAAGGGACTGCCCGGAGGCATCATGAGGTTGGAAAAATCCTCGAACAGCGGATAGCTTGTGCCCGGAATCGAGCGCAGGTTCATGCCGGTGTAGGGATCGGAGTAAACCTGGTCATTGACGAGAGCGCTGAGAACCGTGGTGGGAACCGTGGCCGGGTACCAGTCGCGTGTGGTGTATCCGGGGAGGGAAATTGCCGCCCCGTCATCACGCACGTCGGCCGAGGAAGCGATGAACCAGTTCTGCCGGAGGGTGAGGTTGGGCGAACCGCTGCCCTCGTTTGGAGCCGCAAAGGCCGCAAGTGCCACCGCAGAGATGACCGTTAAGCAAACGAGCAGCGATCTACGCAAATGTTTCTCTCCTCTCGCGCATCAGGGCAGCCGAAAGCGAATGCAGCCGGCTCCAACTGACAATAGCGAGCAGGCTGAGGGCGGCCAGGATGGCTGAACGGTTCTTCGCGCGCTCGCTCAATGAGGTTATGGTTGCCAGGCTCGCACCTCAAGCAGAAATGCTTTCAGGCTTCACCGGCGGCCCGCTCCTCGGCTCGACCAAGCGACTGATGCCCGGAGCTAGAGAGAGCCCCAAATCCGAAACGAAGGCCAGCAGATTTTCCAACTCGGCGTGGGGATGAATGGTGTGAGGAGAGGTTACCGTATAGCTGGAAAGAAGCACTGCGAAATCCAGCGCGCTGGTTAGGGGCCGCTCCTCCCGGGACAGCGAAGGTGCGTGGCGGAGGAAGGGCAGGCCAGCAACGGTTGCCGCGATGAGGCCCCCCAGCAGGGCATCGCCCGCGCCCGCGGTGGAGGCGACCTGTACCTTGGGGGCGGGACAAAAGTCCCACGCGCCTTGGCTGAACGCAAAAGCGCCCAGCTTGCCCGCCGTGATCACAAGCCGAAGATTGGGATAACTACCCGTGAGAGTTTTCTCGCAGCCCTGGAGAAAAGGCATTGGATCGGCGGGCGCAAACGCTCGGCCGGCGAGCACGGCGGCTTCGCCTTCATTGACGCTAACCAGGTCCAGATTGGCAAACATGCCGAGTTCTACGGCCGGCGCCACCTCCGCGGCGGTGAAGGAAGCGGCACGAAACGCTCGGTGCTGGGTCGCCATCTTCAGAAAGTGCGCCCGCGCGGCCAGGGGAACCTCGGGCGCGGCCAGCGCGATCGCGGGTTCCGCGAACAGATCCTCCTGCTTGTCCAGGTCGTCGCTGCCCAACTGCGCAGCCGCGGAGTTGCTGGTTGTGAGATTGCCACCCGTCCCGTCAGGGTATTGGAAGCAAACACTGAACAGGGTGGGCGCTCCGTCAATAGGTTCGACGTGATCCGTGTCCATGCCGGCGGCGGCCATTTCCCGAATCACCTGCCGGCCGGGCGCGTCATCGCCCACCTTGCCAATGGGAATCACGCGGAAGCTGCCGCCGGGAGCGGCGCCCAGCAGCACCGCCACGTAGTGACTTATGATGTGCAGCTTGCAGTAATCGCGGATGTCGAGCAGTTTGCCCAAGCGGCTCTCATCACGGCCCAGCGTGTGGTTGCCGTCCAGGGCAAAGAAGATGCCGCTGCCAATTCCGCCAATGCCGACCAGGCGGCGATAGCCGCTGGCTGCATCCAGGCGGAACCGCAGTTTCTGTTTCACAACAACTCCCAGTCCGGGTTTTCGCTGATAGGATGGCGAGCCGTCTCTTCGGTGGCGGTGATGAGGGCGTCAGGATGGTGTTGCAGAAGCGTCATGGGATACTCTGGCGTGGGCTCGCTGAACAGCGCCACCCGCAGGGCGGTCTGTTTCCAAGCCCCAGTATCGCTATACACGCGCACTTTTCTGGCGGAAAGGCATTCGCGAACCCCCAAGGTGATCGACATGGGGGGCACGAACTGATAGGCGGTGCCGAAGGTTCGCTGCGCCAAAGCTAGAATTGTGTCAGGATTGTTTTCCTGGATACGGATGGTGGAGTTGGCGACATCTTCCACGGTCACCGAGCTATAAGGATTGCGGCGCGCCTGGTTGTAGGCGAAGTGGCCATCCTGGCCCCAGCCCCCCACGGTGATGTCAATGGGCGCCTGGGCGATCGCCTCCGCAACTTTATCCATGGTGGCCGGAGTGAGCCACAACCGTTGCGCTTCAGGAACGGCAAGCTCAGGCCGGATGCCCCCGTAAAAATGTTTTTCCATGTAGGTGCGAAAATTGTAGGGGTGGTTGTGCGGCAGCAATCGGCCCTGCCAATCCAGGCACTCGTCCATATGAAATACGAAGAGGCTGGCCAGCGAAACGCCGCGCGCATTTACCAGTTCGGTATAGGGTTTGTACCAGCACGTGGGTCCGCAGGGGATGATGGCCCGGGTGGCGCGCCCGCCGCGGTTGTTTTCCTCGATCACTTCCACCAGGTCGCGCGCCATCAGTTCGCCCATCTCGCCGGAGTCGCGAACGATTCGCAGGCGCACCTTCAGTCCATGATGCTGGAGCAGTTCGCGTCCTGGAACGCTGCACCACTGGTATAGTTGTTTGCGGTCTAGGGCCGGCATGGGGAGTCGCTGTTTAACCTGTTACTCCCGGATTATACGGCAGAGCTAAAAGCACAGCGCGAGGTAGACTGGCGCACCCACCTGTAATGCGCTGGCGGACTTTTGCGAAATGCCGGGATCAGGCGATTCTTATCTGAGGAGTTTTGCTGCTGAACCAGGAGCCAGGATGAGGGCTACAAACCGAATACTTCTGTCCAGCATTTTGCTTTTAGGCTTGGTGGTGATTGGCTGGCAACTTTCCCACGCGTCGCGCCGGGCACCCCTGGCTGCCAGCGAAAAGGGGATGACCTCGGAGCAGGCGCTGAGCGCTTTCGCCGCTATCCACCCCATTGATGTTCATGCCCACATTTTCAAGAGTGATCCTGCGTTCCAGGCGATGCTCGATAAACTGCACCTCAAGCTGCTGAATATCCTGGTAATGGATGATACGCAGCCCTATCGCAAGCAGCTCGCGGTGCAGGTGGATGTAGCGCTGGAGCTCGTCCGGTCCAGCCACGGACATATCGCCTGGTGCACCACCTTCGATCCCTACAAGTTCGGCAGCCCGTCGTTCGACGCGGACGCCATCCGGCAGTTGAATAAGAACTTCGGCCAGGGCGCCGTGGCGGTAAAAATCTGGAAAAACATCGGCATGGAACTGAAGCACAATGGCAAGTTTGTCTTTGCCGACGATCCGAAGTTCGAGCCCATCTACAAGGATATTGCGCAGCACGGTAAAACTTTGATGGCGCATCAGGCCGAGCCGGATGTGGCCTGGGGCCCGCCTGATCCTGCCGACCCATCCTGGTCTTATTACCAGGAGAACCCGCAGTGGTTTCTATATAAAAGGCCGGGCTTCCCGTCCAAGCAGGAGATCCTGCAAGCCCGCGACCACGTGCTGGCCTTGAATCCAAAGCTGCGCATGGTGGCGGTTCATTTGGGGAGCATGGAAAAGGATTTCGGCAACATCGCCAGGCATTTTGACCAGTATCCCAATCTAGCGGTTGATACCGCCGGGCGAATGGAATACCTGATGCTCGCGCCTCGCGATGAAGTGCGCGCGTTTCTGATCAAGTACCAGGACCGCGTACTCTACGGAACCGATCTGGACGTTCTGCCCGACGCCAAGATCGCGGAAACTCTGAACGACTGGAAATCCACCTATGCGCGAGACTGGAAATTTCTCGCCACGGACCAGATGGTGGAATACAACGGCAAAGAATTTCGCGGGCTGAACCTGCCGCAGCCGGTGTTGCAGAAAATTTTCCGCACTAACGCGCAACACTGGATTCCGGGGCTGTAATCCGCCGACTACTCGGTTTGGTTCACGATGGGTAGCACGGCCCGCTCAATCCAGTTTTCGTCCTGGCCGGCGGGAACATCCTTGTGCAGCCACCAGTTCTCGGTGTGCTCCGCGGTTTGGCCGGGCTTTAAGGTGCGAAGAGGTCCCAGAGTTTCCAGTTCCAGGAACCCGGGCTCGGTGTAAGTTTCGAAATTGCAGCCAAAATCGGGATAGGCTTTGCCGGTATCCACCGCAGCCCGCTTCACGAACAGGTGCCCATTGCGAAAATAGGCGGCCCAACCCGAGGGATTGTGGAGGCCGAGCATCTGCTCGCGGAAGCCGGCATCCGGCGCCAATTCTGTTGTCAGTTGCACGTATTTGGTGCCGAACTTCCAGCGGGAGTCCGCCAGATCGGTATAAGACCAGAGCGCCATTACGCTCTCCGGCAGAAGGTGTTGCTTGCTCATGGGCTGTCGCGGAGCCAGGGGCAGAATGGCCCGCCCGCCGCCTTCCATCACGGTCAGAGCCCAGGGAGCCATTTCGGTTGAGGTATGGCTCCTATTGGTGATTCTGTGGACGACGGTGACACGTGCGCCTGCAGGCGCCAGTCGCACCTCCATTTCCTTCTGCAGGCCCGTCCCGGGAGGCGCGTTTTCCACCGGCGCCGTCAACTTTAACCCTTCCGCCAGACGAGTGACCTGGACAGGGAAGTTGTCCGGATAGTACGTGCGTTCCACTTCCGGCGACACCCACAGCCGGTGCCCAGCGTAGCTGTGGTACTGGCCGTCAGCGGTGAGGCCGCACTGCTCTGTAAATTCGTGCAGCTGATTTTCGCCGCCTTGCAGCCCGTAGTACAGAATGCGCGGGCCCACCTTGGTGAGCACCCGAACTTCGGCGGCGCCGTTGCGGATGCGCACCACTTCGCCCCAGCCGCGATGTTGGACAGTTTCGATCTTGATGGCCATGGTTGGTCGAAGTTCATAGTAGTATCACAACCGCTGGAATGCCTCAGTACGTATAGCGATGGCTGGTGGGCCGCGGGTACCGCGGATGAGCTAGTTACCGGGACGCAAGGCCGAAGCAGCGGCATCTCCCGGCAGCAGAAGAGTAAAGTCGCAACCCAGGCTGCCGCAGCTGAGAATGCCACGACGGACGACCTTGACCGGGTCCTCGCCGGGAAAATCGATGTGAAATTTAGCGCCCGCGATGCGATCAGTGAACGATTTCAGCGAAGCATTGCCGCTGATGAAAGCGACCTCGGGCGTCCTGCCCGGCGAAAAGGCAATCGCGTAGGTGGCGCTGCTGGAGGGGTGCGAACTGGAACTTACCCTGGTCATGCGCGCACGGCTCAGTTCTTCTCCCGGGGACATCTTGCAGCAGTGCCACCCTTCCGCGGGATTCTTACCGGTCAACTGCTGGTAGTGCTGGCGGATTTCGTCATCATTGGCGCCGGCGGCTGAGAGCGCCAGGCGATAGAGATGCTCTGCCTCTGTTCTTTTTCCCTGCCGTCCATAGGTCTGGGCCAGGTGATCGCCGATGACCGCACTCTGCGACAGGTCCCAGGCCGCCCGCAGATAAGATTCCGCTTGGTTGAGTTCGCCGCGGCGGAAGTAAGCCCACCCCAACGTGTCCCAGTAGGCGGCCAATTGCGAGGTGGTCCTCAGCCCCTCCACGCTGGATGCAGCAAACAGCAACGATTGCGCCTCGGTTTCCGATACGGCTTTTTGCGCGAAGGCCAAAGCCTTCTCCAGGTCCACGTTGGCGTCCGCCAGTTCGTACCCGATATTGTTCAAAGTGCCGGGCTTGGGATCAGATTGAGCCACTTTTTCCAAAAGTGGCACTCCCTTGTCGGATTGCGCGTTCTTCAAGTAGGCATAGCCAAGGTTGGCTTGCAGCGCTTCGCTATCCGGGGAGAGCTTGAGGGCATCTTCCAGCACAGTCACCGCTTCGGCGGATTTCTTAGTCCTCATCAGCAGCCCACCCAAAGCATTCGCGGCATCCCGGTTCTTGGGGTTCACCTTCAGCAACAGCCGCCACTGCTGGATGGCCTCATCGTTGCGTTGCAGGCGCGTTAGAGCGAAGGCCAAGGCTCGGTACGCAAACTCGTTTTCCGGGTGCAGTTCCTCTTCCTTGCGCAGTTCCGCAAATGCGTCCTCATTGTTGTTCTGCGCCAGGTAAACAATGCCCAAGTTGCCATGGGCGTAAGCGTATTTTGGATCCAACTGAATAACTTTACGGAAATCTTCTCCGGCTGTAGTCAGGTCGCGTTTCTGCAGAGCTTCATAACCTTCCTCGAAGGCGCGATCGGCTGGTGAGTTGTGGGCGGGTTCCGCAGCGTTATTTCCTCCGCTGAGATTAATCCAGCTATCTTCGTCGTCGGCCACGAATTTGCCGAACTTGCGGTAAGCTTCCCATCCTGCTATGGGCACTTTGTCTTTTTTCAGGACGAGCCGCCGTTCCGCGATAAGTATGCCGTCTTTAATCTCGTAGGTGGAGTGATAGTCGGCGAAGTCGGTGGTCAAATCAACATCCCGCGGCAGGTTGAACGGCTCAGCGGGCACTTGTACGCGTGCGCGGTGGACGATCTCCCCCGGCGCCCCGAGTACGACCGGTTCTGTGGGCCTCTTATCTTCGTCATCCCGTACTTCGACGCCGAACGGCGGCATAGGCGGGGTAATCCGTCCTTCTTTCCAGTCGCTGTAATCCTTGCGCGTATAGTCGTACGCGTACTGAAATGGCTTGGATGTGTCCTCGGGAACCGAAGCCGTGACCGCGCTCACGTCTCCGGCAAAACCGGAGGCATAAGACATCCTCTGGACCAGTTCTTTCCATTCCGCAGCCGGTACATTACGAAAAGCGAGACGGTAGAGGAGTTCCAAATCACCGCGCGAGCTGTGCTCAATGTGGCCCGTAAGCGTGCCGTCGGCGGACAACTTGGCGTTTACATCGAAGACATCATTGGTGGGAAAAGGGGGATTCACAGGAGTGGTGACCAGCGAGGCTGGCTTATCGGGGGGAATCAGCAGCGCCTGCTTGTCTCGTAAGTTGGCAGTCAATAAGCCAAAAGGGGCTACCTCGCTGGTGGTGTCCAGCCATTGCAGCGCGCCGCCGCGAGAAACGGCCGTGATCACGTGATCGAACTGGGCCGGGGAGGGCACATTGGGATCGAGCTTGCGGGAGCTGTTGATCAGCGCTGGATAGGAGTCATAGCCGGCAGCTTTTAACAGCGCCTGCAGCAAAGTATGTTTGTCCTTGCAGTCGCCATATTCGTTACCCAGCACTTCCTCAGCGGCATGCGGCTGGTAACGTCCAATTCCGAAAGACAGGGAAACATAGTGAAACTGGTTGGCTACATACTTGTAAAGAGCTCGGATCTTGGCATCATCCGTGGTTAATCCCTTGGTGAGTTCTTCCTCCTTGGCGCGGATAGCTGGCGTGACCGCTGCCTGTGGCCCCTGCAGCCGGCCGTACCAGCGGCCAACCTCGTCCCAGCTCTGAAATGTAGTCAGCTGAACCGAGGGTTGCGGCGCTTCCGTCTTGTTCGTCTGCTCGCTGCTGTCTTCCACCTTCAGGTTTGAGGTTTTCCAGGTGTAGACGCGGGTGTTCCCCACCTCTTTTACTTCCGGCTTCAGAGTGGGACTTTTGACGTTTACATATTTGTCCCGCGGCACGGTGATTTCCAGCAACTCGTCTTTTGCAATTACCTTCTTGGGGAAGGTGTACTCGAACCAGAACTGCCCAGGAACCTCCGGCGTGGTGGTGCGATAGCGCAGCAGATACTCCAGTTCATCGCCCGCTCCCAATCCTTTTACCGCCACATGTTTTTCGTGGATGTCGCTGTACATGGGGGCGACCCGGGTAACATCTGCGGGCATGTCCTGGATGTTGTAAACCGGGGTGTTGATTACTGTGCCATCAGGCTTGCGCACGCGCACGTAGTCAATGTCCAGACTTTGGTTGCTGGTGGTGTAAGCGAAAGAAAGAACCGCTAGGGCTTGCACTCCGGCCTCCGACTGCACGCGAACGCGTTCGCTGACCTCGTGCGTTCCTGTGCCATCGCCCTCAAAAGTGAGGCGGTGGACGAGTTGGTCAACGAGAACGGCCTGTTGCGCAGCTTCGGTCTTGGCCGGCTCCTGGCCGCTGGTAGGGGTAGAGGGCTTTGACTGCGCGGCAGCGGCAAACAGCAGAGACGCAACCAGCACCAGAATGTGCAAGCGGAAACGTGTACACATAGCCGGAACACCATCGGAACCTGAGCAGCGCGCCAAACATAGCACGAAAATTGGTGCGAAACGAGCGGAATTTGTCTTTGTTTCGAATCCGGGAATTCGTGTCGAACTCCTTGCTAGTCAGGGGCTTTGTCCTGCAAGCTTTTGCATTCCTGCGCGCGAAGGCTTAGGATTTTCCGTTCATTTTGCTGAGGGGGATGGCCTTGCGGATCACCACCATTATTCTGCTTCTTGCAGTTGTAAGCACGCTGAGCCTCGCGCAAAACCAGCAAACCGGCCAATCCACGGAGCCGGGCGCTAAGAAGTCGCGGCGTGCGCGGCAGGAGAAGCAGGCGGAAACCTCGGCCGTGGCTAGTGCCGCCAACGCTCAGCAAGCGGAGGGCGAAGGCAAGGGCCCGTGGAAAGCTCTGCAGTACCGGCTGGTGGGACCCTTCCGCGGCGGCCGCGTGGTGGCGGTCTCCGGCGTGGTCGGTCAGCCTGACACCTATTATTTCGGCGGAGCCTCCGGAGGCGTGTGGAAGACGACAGATGGAGGCCTGAACTGGGTGCCGCTGACTGACAAGACCAAAGACATGTCGCCGTCCATCGGCGCCATCGCGGTTTCCGAATCGGATCCCAACGTCATCTACGCCGGCACTGGCGAGGCGTGCATCCGCGGCAATATTGTCGGCGGCAACGGCGTGTACAAGTCCATTGATGCCGGCAAGACCTGGAAATCGGTCGGCTTGCCCGATAGTCATGCCATCGGCCGCATCATGGTTGATCCCAAGAATCCCGACCGGGTCTTTGTGGCCGCGCTCGGCCACCCCTTTGCCGACAACGAGGAGCGCGGCATTTTCCGGACGCTGGATGGGGGCAAAACCTGGCAGAAGGTGCTCTTCAAGGACGCGAAGAGCGGCGGCATTGACGTGAGCTTTGCTCCCGGCAATCCCAATCTGCTTTTCGCGGCACTCTGGCAGGCGCGGCGCACACCCTGGAGCCTGGATTCAGGCGGTCCGGGCAGCGGGCTTTACCGTTCCACTGACGGCGGCTCCACCTGGAAAGAACTGACCGGCCACGGCCTGCCCGACGGACCCCTGGGCCGCATCGGGGTGACCGTTTCCGGTGCCGATGCGAACCGCGTGTGGGCCATCATCGAGGCCAAAAAGGGCGGCATCTACCGCTCCGATGATGGCGGCGACACCTGGCACCTGATGACCGACGACCACCGCTTCCGCCAGCGCGCCTGGTACTACTCGCACATTTTCGCCGATCCCAAAGCCGAAGATACCGTTTACATCCTCAACACGGGCGTGTACCGCTCGCACGATGGCGGCAAGAATTTTGCCCGCATTCCCGCGCCCCATGGCGATAACCACGGCCTGTGGATTG